>LXOW01201714.1_pt1 | contig 12192 bp, 15 predicted proteins | sample 1368591 | NCBI WGS metagenome assembly LXOW01 (sample SAMN04884650, study PRJNA319009) | bovine gut metagenome | isolation source: Cow rumen | host: Bos taurus | place: Italy: Legnaro (PD) | collected 2014-07-09
AGCCACCGTAACGATCAGGAACGCTTCTACAACCACCTTAGCTTTTATTCCTTTGAAGATCTTCAACTGCAAATGAAACGCTATCTTCGCCGCTCTAACAGAATACCCATGAGCGTTCTTGGCTGGAAGTCTCCCGTTGAGAAACGGAGGGAAATTGAGTTCGCCCGCGTTAGCTGCTGACTCCGGTCGGGCTACGCCCTCCCTCCTTCAGCAGCTAACGCCTTCTTCTTTCAAACTCAATCTTCAGTCTCACATCATTGACAAACGCACAGTGAAAACAGGAATAGAAAAAATGAAGTTCCAAATTACAGTTTTTTACAAATACTTGATATAAAACGTGAAGTTCCAAATCGTTTTTATGAACAATTTGTGAATAGAAAAGAGGAAGTTCCTATAGAAAAAATGAAGTTCCAAATTGACACAATAATTTTATACTCCCCCTCTTGACAAATCCGCGCCACTGTGTTATTGTATTACTCGCTTAAGACAATAACACAAGGAGGTGCCGCATGGAATGGAGCTTTCGCAGTGAGCTGCCGATCTATTCGCAGCTGATCGACCGGATCAAGCTGGCCATCGTCTCCGGGGCCTTTCAGCCCGGGGAGCGGCTGAGCTCCGTGCGTGACATGGCGGCGGACGCGGGCGTCAACCCGAACACGCTCCAACGCGCCTTGCAGGAGCTCGAGCGCCAGGGGCTCGTGTATTCCCAGCGCACAGCGGGCCGCTTCGTCACCGAGGACACGCGCGTGATCGAGGCCAGCCGGCACGCCCTCGCCCAGGGGCAGCTTCGCGCCTTTACCGAGGCCATGAGGCAATTGGGCTATGAACGGGCGGAGATTCTCGCCCTGCTGCAGGAGGAGGAATAAGTATGGCAATTTTGGAATGTGTCGATCTCAGCAAGCGCTTCGGCAAAACGCAGGCGCTCGACGGCGTGAGCCTGCGCATCGAGCCGGGGCGCGTCGTGGGGCTGCTCGGCCCGAACGGGAGCGGCAAGACCACGCTCATCAAGCTGGCCAACGGTCTGCTGACGGCAACAAGCGGGGAGATTCTGATCGACGGGCAGGCGCCCGGCAGGGAGAGCAAGGCGCTGGTGTCCTACCTGCCCGACCGGGAGTATCTGCCCGAGTGGATGAACGCCGCGCAGCTCATGGATCTCTACGCGGACTTCTACGCCGACTTCGACCGCGAGCGCGCGCAAGAGATGCTTGCCCGCCTCGGCCTCGACGAGAAGCAGAAGGTCAAGGCCATGTCGAAGGGCACGCGCGAGAAGGTGCAGCTCATCCTCGTGATGAGCCGCCGCGCGAAGCTCTATCTGCTCGACGAGCCGATCGGCGGCGTCGATCCCGCGACGCGCGACTACATCCTCGAGACCATCATCCGCAACTACAACCCCGAGGCCGCCGTCGTCATCTCCACGCACCTGATCGCCGACGTGGAGCAGGTGCTGGACGAGGTCATCTTCATTCAGAACGGCCGCGTGCTGCTCCAGACCTCCGTGGACAGCATCCGCGAGGAGCAGGGCAAGAGCGTGGACCAGTATTTCCGGGAGGTGTTCAAATGCTAGGCAAACTCTTAAAGCAGGAGTTCCGCGCGACCGGGCGGATCATGCTGCCGGTCTTCGGCGCGCTGGTGCTGCTGAGCGCGCTGGCGAATCTCTCTATCCGCATGCTGAACTTCGGGCTGGACAAAAGCCCCGCCCTGACTTTCCTCTTTATCTTCCTGATCGCCGCCTTCGGCGTCGCCGTCTTCGTCACGATGTTTATGACGCTCTGGCTGATGATCACCCGCTTTTACCGCAATCTCCTCAAGGACGAGGGCTATCTGATGCACACGCTGCCGGTCAGCGTCCACGGCCTCGTGTGGTCGAAGCTGATCGTCTCGCTCTGCTGGTTCCTCGCCGCCGGGCTGGTCATTTTCCTGATCGGCGGGATCACCGTCCTGCTCCAAACCGGCACCGACCTCGCCAGATTCTTTCAGGGCTTCCCGAGCCGGGCGCAGATCCGGGCCGTGCTCGCCGCAGAAGGGATCTCTATGGGCAGTCTGTGGCTGCTGTTCTTTGAGAGCGTCGGGGCGGCGCTGCTGGGCTTCTTCGCCTCCTGCCTGCACTTTTACGCGGCGATGGCGATGGGGCACATGTTCAGCAAGGACAAGATTCTGCTGAGCATCGTGTTCTTTGTGTTGCTGAGCTTTGCGATGAGCCTCTTCACCAGTATGTCCGGCCTCGGGCTGGCGCGCAGCCTCGGGCTGGCGGAGGTCTACTCGAATCAGGCCGCACTCGGGCTTGCTCACCGGGTAGTGCTCTTCGGCATCCTGATCGAGGCCGTCCAGGCCGCGATACTGTACTTCGCGACTACGCTGAGCCTGCGCCGCGGGCTGAACCTCGCGTAATACGCAAACCGACCAAGCCTCCGGGGCGACGCTCCCGGAGGCTTTTCGCGCAAAACTCAAGCTTGCAAAGCGGGCGGCGGCATTGTACAATAGCTGAGTACGCATGGAGGTGTATTATGGTATTTTTGCTTTTGTTCCTGCTGCTCTCCGCGCTCGCGGCCTGGGGTGTCGCGCTGCTCGGCGGCGGCTGGCTGCTCGCGGCGCTGGCGTTTCTGCTCGTCTTCGCGCTGGTTCAGCTCGCCTGGCTCGGCGTCTTCGCCTTCCTTCTGCGCAAGGTCGATCTCACGCAGGAGGGCGCGGTGCAGGACAGCCGCGCGCGCTTCGTCACCGAGAAGACCTGCGAATACCTCTGCTTTCTCGCCGGGGCGATCCCCAGTTTTATCGGGCTCGACAAGCTCCCGAGGGATCGCAGCTTCCTGCTCGTGTCGAACCACCGCTCGCTCTTCGATCCCCTGCTGCTGATGTGGAAGCTCGCGCCGTATCATATCGCGTTCATCACCAAGCCCGCGAACTACAACTACCCCTTCTTCCGGCAGATCGGCAGCGCGGGCGGCTACCTGACCATCGACCGCGAGAACAACCGCGAGGCGCTCAAGACCATCCTGCGCGCCGCGGACTATCTCAAGCGCGGCGTCTGCTCCATCGGCATCTATCCCGAGGGCACGCGCAGCAAAACCGGCGAGCTGCTGCCCTTCCACCACGGCAGCTTCAAGGTTGCGCAGCGCGGCGGCGCGCCGGTCGCGGTCTGCTGCGTCTCGGGCACAGAGAAGCTCAAGCGCGGTCTGCTGCTGCGCCCGCACCGCGTGCGCTTTGAGGTGCTGGAGCTGATCGAGGCTGAGCGCGTCAAGGCCATGAGCACGGCCGAGCTCGCGGAATACAGCAGCGCGCTCATCGAAAAGGCGCTGAAGGGAGAATCCGTATGAAAAAGGTCGCGCTGGTGACCGGCTCGTCCCGCGGGATCGGGGCGGCGATCGCCGAGGCGCTCAGCCGCGAGGGCTGGGCGGTCTGCATCAACTATCTCGAGCGCCGGGACAAGGCCGAGGCGCTGGCCGCGCGGCTGCGCGAGGCGGGCGGAGAGGTTCTCGTCTGCCAGGCCGACGTCGCCGACCGCGCGGCGGTCGAGGCGATGGCCGCGCGCGTCCGGGAGGAGCTCGGCGAGGTCACGCTGCTCGTGAACAACGCGGGCGTCGCGCGGATGCAGCAGTTTCAGGACATCGAGGAGGAGACCTGGCAGCGTCTCTTCGCCGTGAACGTCGGCGGCTGCTTCCACTGCACGCAGGCGGTGATCGGGCCGATGCTCCACGCGCACGCGGGCTGCATCGTGAACATCTCGTCGATCTGGGGCAGCCACGGCGCGAGCTGCGAGTGCTGCTATTCCTCGACCAAGCACGCGATCATCGGCCTCACGCGCTCGCTCGCGGCGGAGCTCGCCCCGACCGGCATCCGCGTCAACTGCGTCGCCCCCGGCGTCGTGGACACCGACATGGTGCAGGTGCTCGGGCGGGAGACGCTGGACATGCTCGCGCGGGAAATCCCGCTCGGCCGCCTCGGCCGCCCGGAGGAGATCGCCGCGACCGTGCTGCACCTCGTCAATTCCCCCTATATCACCGGCCAGGTCGTCACCGTGGACGGCGGCTTTGTGGGATAAAAGAGGCGGTTTTGGGGAACCTTTTCCGTCCCCGCGCGTCAGAAAGAGCAGAACCCATCCTGATAAGGAGGAATTCGGTATGAAAAAGACGACTGCGATCCTGCTCGTGCTCGTGATGGCGCTCTCGCTGTGCGCCTGCGGCGCGCGCTACGACGGCGCGAACAGCGCCGTGTACAAGAATGCCTACGACTATGAGGAGTACGCCGCCTACGAGCCCGCCGCCGTGCGCGGCGCAGGGCTCGCGATGAACGCCTCCTACAGCCTCGCCGACACGGCGCTCGACGAGGGATACGAGGTCGAGGAGCAGGCCGACGCGCCGACGGAGAACCCCGACAAGATCATCTACTCGGCGAACGTGACCGTGGAGAGCACGGCCTTCGAGGAGAGCCTCGCGAAGCTTGACGAGCTGGTGGCGCGCTGCGGCGGCTGGGTGGAGTCGAGCAGCGTCAGCGGCTCAAACTACTCCGACATCTCGCGCGGCAGCACCCGCACGCGCAGCGCGAGCTACACCCTGCGCATCCCGAGTGAGCGCTTCGACGAGCTGATGCACAGCCTCAGCGAGCTCGGCAACGTCCCCTACACCTACCTCTACACCGAGAACGTCTCCGCGCAGTATTACGACGTGCAGGCGCGCCTGACCGCCGCCCAGACGCAGGAGGCGCGGCTGCTCGAGATGATGGCGGTCGCCGAGAGCGTCGAGGACATCATCCTGCTCGAGGATCGGCTGAGCGAGCTGCGCTATCAGATCGAGAGCCTGCAATCGAAGCTGCGCGGCTGGGATCGCCGCGTGAGCTACAGCACGGTCTCGCTCGAGCTGCGCGAGGTGCGCGAGTACACGCCGGAGACGCCGATCACGATCACCTACGGCGAACGCCTTGCGCGCGCCTGGCGCGGCGGGCTCGAGAGCGTGGGCGAGTTCTTCCAAGACTTCCTGCTCTGGTTCGTCGAGGCGATCCCGACGCTCGCGATCCTCGCGGCGCTGGCCTTCGCGCTCTATCCGCTCGGGCGGAAGCTCGTGCGCCGCGGCAAAGAGCGCGCCGCCGCGCGCAGGGCGAAGCGCGCCGAGAAAAAGGCTGCCAAAGCGCCCTCGAACGAGGGCTGAGCTCTCCGTTACGCGCAAGAGCCGTCTCAAACCGATGTGTCAGCATGACGCCGCGGCCAGTGAGACGGCTCTTTTATACTTATAACAGTACAGTCCTTGTCATTCTGAGGAACTTCGTTCCGAAGAATCTTTTGTCCTGCAATTCGAGACAAGATCCTTCGCTTGCGCTCAGGATGACACAGGGTATACTGAAAAGCTACGTCCTCTCCACGCTGATCCGGCTCTGCTTGCCGTCCTCGGCGCAGACGCAGATGCGCACCTGCTCCCCGTTCCGGCCGGGGCCGCTGAACTCATAGCAGCCGGAATTGCGCCCGCCCTCGCTCGTGACGATGACGCGGCGGCTCTCCGTCGGCGCAAAGCCCGCGGGCAGGGCCTGCGCCGCCGTCTGCTCGTCGACGCGCCAGCTCACGCCGCTCGCCCCCGGCGTATAGGAATCGGCGTTGAAGCTGTAGATCGAGCCGTCATCCAGCGCGACGGCGATGCGCAGCGTGTTGTCGAGCCACATGGCGCGATCCTCCACCCGCGCGTAGCAGAGCGAGAGCACCGCGCCGCTCAGCCGCTGCTCGAGCAGCTTGAGCTCCCCGTAGCCGCGCTCGCGCAAAAAGCGCGCGGCGAGCTCCTGCGCCTCGTCCTCCGTGAGCGCCGCGTCGCTGACCAGCCGCGTCTGGCTCAGGCTCTCGACCCCGCTGCGGCTCACGCAGAGGAAGCTGTCGCCCCAGCGGTAGCAGCGCCGCCCCTCCAGCCCCTCGTAGGCGTAGGTTTTCTCCAACTCCCCGGCCTCTACGCCGAGAAAGCGCGCCGCGAGCTGCCGCATCTCCTCCTCGGTCAGATAGCCGCCGCCGGGCTCCGCCTTGCCGTACTGCCCGTCGTAGTGCAGCAGCCCCGGCGAGGCGAAGTCCGCCTCCGCGCGCAGCAGCCGCGCCGAGAGCGTCTCCCCCGGCTCCTGCCCGACGTTGCGCAGGCGCTTTTCGCGGCTGTCCATGCGCAGCGCGCCGCCGTTGAGCCCCGCGCGCAGCTCCTCGAGCGTGTCCAGCAGCTCGTCCGCGCGCCGCGAGAGCGAGCGCAGCGTCTCCGCCTGCCCCGGCTCGAAGCCCGCCTCCGCGCTGTCCCGGCAGAGCGTCCGGGCGTAGTCGCCGACCTGGTTGAGAAAAGCCGAGAGCCGCTCGAGCTCCTGCGTGTCGAAGGGCAGCGTCGCCATCGCGCTCTCCGCGGCGCGGCAGGCCGCGTAGATATCGCCGCACAGCCGCGCGCACATCGCCCCGTCCGTCGCGTAGACGCTCTCGTCCAGCGCCTCGCTCAGCGTCTCCGTTGCCCGCACGGTCTCCTCAAAGGCCAGGGACGCGCCGTAGGCCGCCGTCTGCCGCCAGCGCGCGAGATAGGCCGTGCTCACCCAGGCGTAGAGCCCGAGCGTCAGCACCCCCGCGAGCGCGTAGATGCGCAGCAGCAGCCGCGCCTTTTTGCCGATCCTCATGAAATCACCTCTGGGGCATAGCTTGCCCGAAAACGCGGAAAACATGAGGGAAAAATTCACGCATTATCGCTTGACGCGCGGGAAAAATATGCTATAGTGGGATTACCAGTTTTTCCAAGGAGGATTTGACCATGGCAAACAAATACGCGGGCACGAAAACCGAAAAGAATCTCTGGGAGGCCTTTGCGGGCGAGTCCCAGGCGCGCAATAAGTATACCTACTTCGCCTCCGCCGCGAAGAAGGAGGGCTACGAGCAGATCGCGGCGCTGTTTTTGAAGACGGCGGAGAACGAGAAGGAGCACGCGAAGCTCTGGTTCAAGGAGCTCGGCGAGCTCGGCAAGACGGCGGAGAACCTCGCCGCCGCCGCCGACGGCGAGAACTTTGAGTGGACGGACATGTACGAGCGCATGGCGCAGGACGCCGAGGAGGAGGGCTTTGCCGAGCTCGCGGCGAAGTTCCGCGGCGTCGCCGCCATCGAGAAGATGCACGAGGAGCGCTACCGCGCCCTGCTCCGCAACGTCGAGACCGCGCAGGTCTTCGAGAAGAGCGAGGTCAAGGTCTGGGAGTGCCGCAACTGCGGGCACATCGTCGTCGGCACCGCCGCCCCGGAGGTCTGCCCGGTCTGCAGCCACCCGCAGGCCTACTTCGAGGTCCACGCGGAGAATTACTGAGTCATACCGTCCTACAGCAAAAGGGCAGGCCGCACGGCCTGCCCTTTTGCACCACTCATACTGCAAGGCTCAGAGAGACGTCGTTTTTTTACTCTCCTTCGATTGTTCTTCCAGATGCGTTTTCAAGACCAGATTAATATACTGAGAAAGTGAACGATCATCCAACTCCGCCTTTTCTCTCAATTCCGCCAGAACATTGCTGTCTATTGTTATACTGATTTTCTCTTTTAATGGCCTCATATTATCACCCGACCATATTATAGACGAAGGTCGGAATTATTCTTGACAAGTAGGATAAAGTAGGATAAAATACCACCAGACTGCGATGTGAAGCGGTACTGTCATAACAGGAGGAAAGGATAATGAAAATCAGAGAAGGCGACAGCTCTTGGGGCTCGGTCGTTTACACGATCGACGGAGACAAGGTTCGTCAGGGCGACAGCTCTTGGGGCGACGTTGTCTACACGATCGACGGAAACAAAATCCGTCAGGGTGATCGCTCTTGGGGCGATGTTGTCTATACGATCGACGGAAACAAAGTCCGCGAGGGTGACCGTTCCTGGGGCGATGTAGTCTATACGATCGACGGAAACAGAATTCGCCGCGGCGACAGCTCTTGGGGTACTGTAGTATACACGATTGACAGATAGTCTTGCTATAGATTCGCGGAGAATTGCTGACAGCAGGCAAAGGACACCCCCGAGGGGCGCAAGCCCCTCGGGGGTGTTTGTGTACGCTCACGGACGCTGCGCGGAAAGCTGTTCCTCGCAGAAAGCCTTCAAGGCCGGAATGTCCGTGACGGCGGTCTCCCAAAGGATATCCCGGCTCATGCTGCCGTAGCTGTGCGCGACGAGATTGCGCATCCCCTTGATCGGACCCCATTGGACACGGCTGGCCGTCGCCTCCCGGTATTCCTGAGAGAGACGCCCGCCCAGTTCGCCGATTTGCAGGATACAGAAGGAGACGGAGCGCTGATAGTCGGCGTCGCAGTCAAATACCTCAAAGGATTTCCCGTAACGCTGTATCGTCTTTTCGATTTCGACGCAATAGTCGCAAATATGCCGTATTCTCTGCAAATCAGGCGACAGCATACAACATCATCCTTTCCGCGTTTACAGCCTCCTGGAAGACGGCTTCACTTGGCATGCGCGCCTCCTGCGCAAGGGAGCTCAGGGTCAAAAGATCCACCGGCTTGCCCAGCGCCTCTTCGAGATCGCAGTATACGGCGGCAAGATCGAGCAGAGACTTGACGCCGCTTCCCTCCGTGTCGACCAGGAGGTCAACATCGCTGTTCTCCGTTGCGGCGCCGCGGGCATAGGAGCCAAACAGATATACCGCCCGCAGCCCGTAGCGCTGCGCGATCGGCGTCACGATCTTCTGAATCTCCGCCACCGTGTAGATCATATCGGCTCACCTCTTTCCTATCAGCCACATTATGACAGCGTCAGTTTACAATACGCCCGAGAAAAATACAAGCGGAATATGCCGATCTGCGTCGGCGCGGCTCATCCCCCGCGCCGGCGGTAGGTGCAGAAGCGGTAGCCGATCCCGTTCTCCTCCCGCCGCTCGCCCGCCTCGCAGAGCCAGGCGGGGTCGAGGTCGAGGTTCGGGAAGAAGCTGTCGGATTCCGGGCGAAGCTCGATCTTCGTGACGTGTACGACGTCGAGATACGGGAAAAACTCCCGGTACACGCTCGCCCCGCCGATCACGAGGCAGCGCGGCTGCGCATTCGCGGCGGCGAGCGCCTCCCGCGTGCTGTGGACGACGACGGCGCCCTCGATCTCGATAGCCTGCCGGGTGACGACGAGGTTCAGCCGCCCCTTGAGCGGCCTGCCGCCGGGAAAGTCCGCGAGCGTGCGCCGCCCGACGAGCACCGCCGCCCCGGCGGTCAGTTCCCGAAAATGCGCGCGGTCAGCCCGCAGCACGACAGGCTGCGTCCCCGCCGCGCCGATGCCCCAGTCCGAATATACCGCTACGATCGCTTCCATGCCGCCTTACCTCTCATACTTGACAAACGCCGGGGACGCCGCTATATTAAAAACAGAAAAGGCGCTGCCGGTAAACGGTTCAGCCTTATGTACTGGTTCTAAGCATAGAACCCGTCACTTGGCCGAGTGGCGGGTTCTGCTCTTTACTGTGATCGTAATCGTACATCCGAGGATGTGAAACGTCAAAGTAATCGGCATAGCCTCACCTCCCTTACGGAGATGTGCTGAATCCGCCTACCGTTGTGGCAACGCCCGGCCTTAACTCTACAGAATCCGACCGGCGTTGTCAGCCATAATGCTTGTTTACGGCAAGCCCCCTTCGGGGGCTTGCTTTTTTACACCGCCACGGGAATTTTCTCCGTGAACTCGTGGTACCGGTAGCCCTCCATCGTGAAGCTGTCGCGCGTGAAGGCGTAGAAATCCTGCACCGCCGGATCGAGCGCAAAGCGCGGGGCGGGCAGCGGTTCCTTTTCCAGCAGCGCTTTCACGGCAGGGACGTGCCGGTCGTAGATGTGCGCGTCGGCGATGACGTGTACGAGCTCGCCGGGCTCGAGGCCCGAGACCTGCGCCATCATCATGGTCAGCACCGCGTACTGCACGACGTTCCAGTTGTTCGCGGTCAGCATGTCCTGGCTGCGCTGGTTCAAAATCGCGTTGAGCCTGTTCCCGCTGACGTTGAAGGTCATCGAATAGGCGCAGGGGTAGAGCGCCATCTCGCTGAGGTCGGCGAAGGTGTAGAGATTCGTCATGATGCGCCGGGAGGCCGGGTTGTGCTTCAAATCCCAGAGCACGCGGTCGACCTGATCCATCTCGCCCTCGGGGTAGCGGTGCTTCACGCCGAGCTGATAGCCGTAGGCCTTGCCGATGGAGCCGTTCTCGTCGGCCCAGGCGTCCCAGACGCGGGTGCGCAGGTCGTGGACGTTGTTGCTCTTCTTCTGCCAGATCCACAGCAGCTCGTCGATGGCGGACTTCCAGTAGGTGCGGCGCAGCGTGAGGATCGGGAACTCCTCGTCGAGCTCGTAGCGGTTCACGATCCCGAACTTCTTGACCGTGTGGGCGGGGCTGCCGTCCTCCCAGCGGGGGCGCACCTCGCGGTCGGTGTCCCAGACGCCGTTTGTCAGGATGTCCCGGCAGTTCTGCATGAAGATCTCGTCTGCTCTGCTCATAGTCGCACCTCAGTTCAAAAATATCTGTCATCCTGCGCGCAAGCGAAGGAGCTGTAAGATTCTTCGTCGCTGTCGCTCCTCAGAATGACACAGGGAATCGGCGAGCCCATTCTACCACACTCACCCCCGCCCTGACAAGGGCATAAGATACGCAGGAAGCGCCGGGGGCGGCTGTTCCCCCGGCGCCGACTCAAGGAGGTGAGAGCATGTGAAAATTGCCGTGATCGGCGGCGACCGGCGCGCGGCGCTGCTCGCCGGAACGCTTGCGCGCGAGGGACAGCGGGTACATAGCTACGCGCTGGAAAAGGCCGCGCTGCCCGCCGAGATCCCGAAGGAGAGCTGCCTGAGCGCCTGCGTCTACGGCGCGGCGCTCGTCGTGCTGCCCGTCCCGGCGGAGAAGGGCCCGCTGCTGAACACCCCGCTCTCGGAGCTGACCGTACCGCTCGGCGAGCTCTGGGCGGCGCTCTGGCCGGGGCAGCTCGTCGTCGGCGGGGGCTTCGGGGAGGAGAGCGCGGAGAGCGCGCTGCGCGGGAAGCTGGAGCTTCACGATCTGCTGCGCCGCCCCTCGTTCGTCACCGAGAACGCCGCGCTGACCGCCGAGGCCGCCGTGGGGCTGCTGCTGCGCGAGAGCGAGCGCTGCCTGCGCTCCTCGCGCTGTCTCGTGCTCGGCTTCGGGCGCATCGGCAAGCTGCTCGCGCTGCGGCTGAATGCGCTCGGGGCGCGGGTGAGCGTCGCGGCGCGGCGGGAGAGCGAGCGCGCGCTGGCCGCGGCGCTCGGCTTTGAGGCGCTGCGGCTCGATGAGCTCGAGGGGCGCGTCGGGGATTTTGCCTTTATCGCGAACACCGTCCCCGCGCGCGTGCTCGGCGGCGCGGCGCTCTGCTGCGTGTCGCCCGACGCGCTGCTGCTGGAGCTGGCGTCCGTGCCGGGCGGCTTCGACCGGGCGCTCGCGCAGAACATCGGGCTGCGCGTGCTGCACGCGCCGGGGCTGCCGGGGCGCGCCTTTCCGCAGTCCTCGGCGGCGCTGCTGCGGCGGGAGCTCGAAGCGGTGCTCAGGGAAAAGGAGGAACAGGATGTCTAAACCGCGTCTGGGGCTCGCGCTCTGCGGCTCCTACTGCACCTATGAGACGCTCTTCGAGGCGGCAAAGCCGCTTAAGGAGCGCTATGAGCTGATCGGGATCATGAGCGACACGGCGGCCGAGACGGATTCCCGCTTCGGGACGGCGGCGGAGCATCTCCGGCGGCTGATGGAGCTGACCGGGCGGCGCGTCGTCACGACGATCGCCGAGGCCGAGCCGCTCGGGCCGAAAGAGCCGCTGGACGCGCTGCTGATCGCCCCCTGCACGGGCAACACCCTCGCCCGCCTCGCCCACGGTCTCACGGACAGCGCCGTCACGATGGCGGCGAAGGCGCATCTGCGAAACGGCAGGCCCGTGATCCTCGCGCTCTCGACCAACGACGGGCTCTCGGGCTCGGCGGAGAACATCGCGCGACTGTTAAACCGCAAGCACTTCTACTTCGTCCCCTTCGGGCAGGACGATCCCGCGAAAAAGCCCTGCTCCTTACAGGCGGATTTCTCCCTGCTCGGAGAGACCGTCGAGGCCGCGCTGAGAGGGGAACAGATACAGCCGGTATTGCGGGGAAAATGGTAACTGTTCAGTCCTTGTCATGGCTTCGCGAGCGAAGCGAGTCGAAGGATCTTTTTTTATTCCGGGATAAGATTCTTCCGGCCATGGGCTCTACGGCTCCTCAGAATGACAC
>LXOW01417425.1_pt1 | contig 12191 bp, 7 predicted proteins | sample 1368591 | NCBI WGS metagenome assembly LXOW01 (sample SAMN04884650, study PRJNA319009) | bovine gut metagenome | isolation source: Cow rumen | host: Bos taurus | place: Italy: Legnaro (PD) | collected 2014-07-09
CGGACAGGCCGAAGTCAGCGTGCCGCCGTCAACGATGAGTTTGCCGCCGGGGCGGACGATGATGCGACCTCCTTCTCCACAAAGCAGGTTGCTAGTAATCGTCAGTGTCACATTTGAATCTATGGTTGCCGTCACGGGGAGATATGTCTCCGTTGACCATGTTGTGTTGGAGGAAATATTAAAAGGAAGTGTGGCAATGGGAGTGATTCCTGACAACACGGAAGTGACCTGAACATTTTTGGTTAATGTGTACATCAATCTGCCCTGCTGGTAAACATTCACTGAAAGTGTGCCTGTTCCCAAACTTACAGGTATAACAATCACCGAAGAATCATTATTAATTATGATACTCAGATTCGGTGTGGCAGACCAAGTATAAGTGAACAGTTCTGGATGTTCAAAAGCACATTGGTAGGTTTTGGCTTCGCAGTTTGCTAATGTACTGGGACCCGAAATATATTCGTGGCCGTATTCCAGTGCGTGTACAACGGCCTTGTGAGCATCCACAAGTCCGTATCCCATCTCTTGGTTCCATAATCCATTTGGCCGAAAATAATCAGGATGATAATTGTACCCTCCCACTTGTTGAGCTGTTTGTTCAATAATGTCTCGTACATTTTGTGCCGACAATTCAGGATTTGTTGCTAGCATTAAAGCCGCAATTCCAGAAACGTGCGGTGTTGCTAAAGAAGTCCCTTCATCACGACAATAGCTGTTGTTCCCATTAGTTGACATAATATTATATCCAGGAGCCACTACATCCAAGCATGACCCATACATGGAACGATTCCATCGTTGAAGATTGTTTTCTGCAGCTCCAACAGTTAGTAATTCTGGCCGATATTCGCTTGGATATGTCATACCAGTAGTCCATATAGGCCCTGTCTTATTATTTCCAGATGAAAATACAAGAACACAATTGTTGATTATTGCATTATCTATTGCGCTTTCAATCATTTCAGCATGCGTAAAATCGCTACGTCTTTCACTTCCCCATGAGTTATTAATAACTTTCGCTCCCTGCTCAACTGCATAATTAATAGCTGAGGCAAATTTTTCACCAGTCAAATCTGCATTACTATATAATGGATGACTTATGTTTATAAGACTTGCATTGGGAGCAATTCCAGCTAGTCTGTTAGAATCATGATTTGCAAATATGACACCCCCGACTAGTGTACCATGATATATAGTGTCGTAAATATGAAGATCATTATTATAATAAGCTGTATAATACAAATGAGCAGGGGAGCTGTAGGAAGAAACATCATAAGAAGCAGAAACGTTTAAGTGGTTGAACTCTCGATGATTAACATCCACTCCTTTGTCAATAACCGCAACTCTTATGTTTGGACTGCCTGTTGTGATATTCCATGCTTGACAAGCATAAATACTTTGCATACCCCATTGTGAATTAAACAAAGAATCCGACACACAATTGTCAAATGTGGTGAAATGAAACATAAATCCTGGATCCACAGCTTTGAAAAAACCAGTTTCCCAAAATTGATTTGCCATTTCTATACTATTCCCTAAAGAATTCTTGTCTGTCTCCAGTGCATACCAATTCTCACAGAAGGGTACTTGATAAAGTACAGAAGTTCGTGTTTGTTCCGCATAGTTTTCCAACAAATGAATCTCTTGGTCGTTTTGTAGTTGTATGTAGAATATACTTGATACCCCCATGGGAATTTGGCCTTCAATCACAGGCTCCACATCTTTAATGAATGTCTTTCCTCTTAAAAAATCGACTGCACTATCATAATTGGTATTCGGATAATTAATTATGCAACACAATATATTATCTTCCGAATACTCAATTCGTTCAATCTTATATGTTTCTGTGATTTGGGCTTCTGAGATTTGCCCAGTGTCAAAATACACGAGAAATAAATCATTTCGAAGAGGCAATTCAATAGGCTCACTTCGATAATAATAATTGATGGACATGGTACTTTGTCCCAATACCAAAGATAAGCTGCTGATAATAAATCCTAAACAAACGATAATTATTCTTTTCATAACTTATTGTATTTTGGTGAACGTGGCATCGAAAAGCATCATCGAATAATCGTTTGACGATTCCCAGTACGATATGACCATGCCATTTTTATCAAAAAAATGAACTTCTAAATAGTATTTGCCGTCTTCTACCACAATTAAAGAATCTCCTTCCATTCGATAAGACTTATTGTTTAAGTAATCACGGTTGTTGCAGTACATAACCCCTTTTTTAGTAAAAGTAAGTACATCCCAACTCTGATCATTCTTTATTCGCTCTTTTAATTCTGTTGGATCACATAATGACATTTGCGAAGTTTCTTCGTGATCAAGATTATGGGTCAGGACTGAACATTTCGCCCACTTTCCCACAAGAGGATTGTCTTGGCTATTTCTTTCACAGCTATACATGAGAGTGACAACGACAAGAAAAGTTGTCACAAATAAAAAATGACAAACGATTGTTTTTTTAACTTTATCCATTGTTATAATGTTTGATAATTAGGACTCCTCGGTTCGATTCCAACGTCCTAGTGCCATGAGAAGTTCCATTAATGGCACATAGGTGTTTGTACGTAAATTTGCATAGAGTATTATGAAAGCCTTATCCCTTCAAACTGCTTCGACGGGAGGCCCCACCCCACCTAAAGGAAATTGTTTTTTCCCAGGCGTTGCCAACAGTTATGAATGTATGGCCTGTTGTTCATAATGTTGCTTTTCGTTGATTTCGTTGATTCAGTTCTTTGTGTGCCGCCGCCCGTAGGGGCGAATCATCATTCGCCCCTAAAGACCTTGGCAACCCCAGTGCCGTGTCGGCCGTTTGGTTTTCCCCCTTAATCGTTACTATACTCCGGCACATTCGTGAAGAACAGCCCCGTGAAGGTGAACTGCAACGTAGTCGTGTCGCGATAGACCAGCTGCCCGGGGATGTTCAGGTAGATGCGGTTGTTGTTCACGTCCGTCTCGTAGTACAACGAGCGGTCCGGCATTAGGAAGAAATCCTCGGAGGTCAGACCGAAGGTGTCTGTGGTGGTGGCGGTGATGTCCGTACCGATTTGTTGAAGGGTTACGTTCGAAGATTTTCTGCATTTGTTGCCATGCCCTTGGCAATCTTTGTGCATAAGATGTCCAGCGATCATGATACATCCTGGACACTTGCTCCCATCATGTCCTGCAAGAATCCATAGACCAAAAATGTTGGCTGTTTTTGCTTCGCCTTGCTCAGGGATAGGGATAAGACGATTGGGCTCTCTGTCAAACGCCACCTGTTTTTGACATCCCAAAAACAACGATGACATTAAAATGATTTTGATAATAACTTTACTTTTCATATCTTTTTGTTTTATTGTTCGACGGACAAAGATACTGTTTCTTTATTTCCATTGGGCTCGTTTGTCCACATCATTGCCCTCAACGGCGGAAATAAGGATGAAATACGGGGTTTGATACGATAAAACGATATGATAAATGATATTATATTTGGCAAATTATTGTAATTGAAATGATTGGTTGTCTGCGAAAAAAGGAATAGATTATTAAAGGCAGGTGGTTTGATAATGTATTTCGTCCTTTTTTTTTTCTACATAAGGATTTTGATGCAAAATTTGTTACTTTTGCCTCCTAAATAATACGAATATGGAGCTTCAAAATGTTACTGTTGGAAAAATTCTTGTCAATGTCGCACTTTGTGTCATCATGATAGTTCTATTTGGCACCAACTCAATTATTCGCCCAGTGGCTGTTGGTGCTGTTTATAAAGAATACATTGTTGGAGGCATAGTTATAGCTATGTTTTATTCTAATATATTTTTTTCCTACAATCGTCTCTACCTGAAAGGGGAAATCACCAAATATCTTCTTGTTTCATTGTTTTGCGTATTGGCAACTGTTATTTTGGAGTTGTCCATTATATATCCACAAATCGTAACTGATCATTTTGCTTCATATGATAGACATTACATCACGCAGTATCTTGTTGTGTATTTCTTTTTGTTGTTTTTTCGTGATTTAGGCATCTATTTCGTCTCTTTTGGTATATGTAACGTTATACACCAATATCGTTTGAATGCGATATATGAACAACATCTTAGGGAGGTCAGAGATGAAATTTTTGTGGAAAAAGAGGTTGTAAAAGAAATATCTCCAGAAGAATGTCTTGATAACGGAAGCATGATGCCTTCATCGGTATCATCAAAAGAAGACTGTCAGCATATGGAGGAATCGACAGCACAACAAGTTATCCCGAGTTCCGGTTTTACAACAATCAGCAATATCCTTTATCTTGAACAATTTAAAAACAGCACCTTGCTTCATACGATCGAAGAGAATATCTGTTTGCGAAACAGCACTTTAAAGAAAACCATGTCCATTATTGGGATAGATAATCTGATTCGTGTGTCCAAGAGTATAGCGATAATGAAAAAATACTTGTATTCCTATGACGATTTTAATGTTAAATTGAAAAATCCAAGAAACAACAATATTATTACTTTGGATTGGGGACCAAACTATTGTTCCCAAGCGCTCCCTTTGCTGAAAGAAATGGAACACATGAAAATGGAAACTGATTCTAATTTGACAGAGAATCACCAAAATCAGAAAATTATGACTTCGTGGAATGTTCCTGACTTGCTGCGTCACGATAAAATTAACCAAATTTATTTCTATATTTCGCAACACCCTGGTTGTAAATTGTCAGAGATTTCGCATGCATTGAAGATTCCGATTCCAACAATCAACCGCATCCTCCGTCAGCTCAAGGCGGAGGGCCTCATCACTTACGAGGGGAGCAAGAAGACGGGAGGGTACAAAGCAGTTAGTAGTTAGCAGTTAGTAGTTAGCAGTTAGCACTTGGGCGGGTGTTCCGGATAGGCAAAAGGCAATAGGCAAAAGGGTAGGGGCGAATGATGATTCGCCCGGATTTGTTGCATACATCTGTAGAGACGCGGCGCGCCGCGTCTCTACAACACCGCCTTTCCGATGACCTTGTATTCTGGGCCGTCCTTGTGCAGGAAACTCTGGTAAAGGTGCAATTCGCTGATGGTCAAATCTTGGGCGAATGATTCTTTCTGCGCCTGTTCGATGTATTCCCAGAATTTGCGTTTGTCGTGCAGGTTTTTGATGCGGCCTAACGTGATGTGCGGCACGAAATTGCCGTAGTTGGGCTCGAAGCCGATGGCCTGCAGCTTCGGCTCCAAATCCTCAAACAGCTTCCGGAAGGGTTCGAAATGGTCGAAACCCAACCAGATTACCTCCGGATGGTAATGGCTTCCGAAGACTCCTATCTTGTTGATGGTCAATGTGAAAGGTTGGTTCTGCGCACACGCCTCTTCCAACGCCTTGCGGATAGAAGGCACCTGTTGCGGCGGAGTGGCACCTAAGAACCGCAAAGTTAAGTGCCGCACGTCGTCCTTCACCCACACGATGTCGTCGTGGCGCAACTTGAAACGCAAATCGGCAGAGATCTTTTGGATTTCCGCCGACAGCGTGATTACCGGTGTGGCGATGAACAACCGTTTCATTCGCCCTTGGTGTTCTGGTTGTGGAAACGCAACAGCTTGTTGTAGAGGTGTCTGCGCTCCGGTCCGATGACGTTGTGGTCGTGGACGGTATAGACGAAGTACTCTAACTCGATGTCATCGCTGACCGCCTGACGGAGCAACTCCAACGTATGTTGTTGAACCACCGTGTGGTCCTGCGCACCGTGCATCACCAACAACGGGCACTTCACGTTCTTGATTTTGGGGATGATGTTGGCGTTGGCATAGCCTGACGGGTTTTCCTGCGGGGTGTCCATGTAGCGTTCGCCGTACATCACCTCGTACCACTCCCAATTGACCACCGGGCCGCCACAAGAGGCCGCCTTGAAGGCTTCGGGATGCGCGGTAATCAGCGACAACACCATGAAGCCACCGTAGCTCCAGCCATCCACACCGATGCGGTCGGCATCAACGTAAGGCAGTGATTTCAAATACTCTACGCCACACATCTGGTCTTCGACTTCGCGCACACCCAAGTTGCGGTGGATGCACTTTTCGAAGTCTGCACCACGGTTGTCTGTGCCGCGGTTATCCAACGTGAAGACGATGTAACCTTGCTGAGCCATAAATTCGAGGAACAGACCGCCCGAGAGGTATTGGTTGGTCACCAACTGTGAGTGCGGACCGCCATAGACATACAGGAAGACAGGGTATTTCTTGCTCTTGTCCATGTTCGGCGGGGTGATCATGCGGCACCATAGCGAGTCGCCAGCCTTGTTCACGATGGGGAAAATTCGGGTGTCGCCCAACTTCATCACACCAAACGGACTCTTGGCAGTGAGTAACGTTTTGACGGTTTTACCGTTATTGTCCACCAAAGAGATGATGCGCGGAGTGGTCGGATTGCTAAAATAGTCGATGAAGTAGGCTTTTGATTCACTGAAGACAGGGCGATGCACGCCGTCGGAGTGAGCCAAGCAGGTGAGCGTGCCCTTGTCGATGTTGACTTTGCAAACATATTGGTTCACAGGTTTTTCCAAGGATGCGGTGAAGTAGATGTTCTTCTCGTCCTTGTCCATGCCGTAGTATTCGTCGATGTCGAAACGACCATCAACCACCTTCTTCACTAATTTGCCGTCAGGGGTGAACATGTAAAGATGTTTCCAACCATCGCGGTCGCTGAACCAGAGGAAGTTGCCGTTCTTCATGAAGATCATGCGGTCGGTGGGTTCCACATAGCGGTTGTCGTGCTCCTCGATGAGGGTAGCTAATTTCTTGCCCGTTTGCAGGTCGTAACGGATCAGCTTGGAGTGGTTCTGTTCGCGGTTGAGGTGGGTAATATAGATGTATTTCTCGTCAGGTGAGAATGTTACGTTGGTCAGGAATTCGCCGTCTGCCTTGTCGGTGTTGATGTAGTGATACACAGGGCTGCCCTTTTCAGCGGATTTCGCCACATCGAAGATGCCGAGGGTTACCACGTGTGAGGTGCGGCCGGCCATGGGGTATTTGATGTACTCAACGGTCGCGATGGGCGTGCCGGTGTTCACGAGCGGATAATCCTCCACCATGCTCTCGTCCATGCGGTAGAAGGCGATGTAGTTGCCGTTCGGGGAGATGTACTGTCCCTCGTTGATGCCCCATTCGCTGCGGTGCACCGTTTCGCCGAAGACGATGTTCTTGCCCGTGTCAGGACAGAGCAGCACCGGTTTGTAGCCGTTCAGCGCACTCTCCACGAAGACGCCTTTGTCGTTCTTGATGACGAATACACCGTGCTTGACATCTTGATCGATAACATGATCTGCATCCACTTTGTCGAATGCGGACGTGGTGATTTTGCCTTTCAGTACGTTCACGGTTTTGTTGTCGCGCGGGAAGTAGAGCGTGTTGGCATCCAGCCATTCGTAACCGTAAGGACTGGAGATTTCGTGTGCCTTTTGGGAGGCGGCGGCGAGGAAGACGGTCTCCTTGCCGTTTTTGGCGTTCACCAGTATGATGTTCTGGTCGTCGTCGATGTAGGAATACTGGTCAGCGCCAGGTTGCCACGCGATGCCACGGATGTTGTCGATGACATAGCGTTTGGAGAAATCGATGGTTTGTCCGAACAACGGAACCATCAGCATCATGCAAAAGATGCTCAATAACAACGTGATTCTTTTCATATTCAATAATTTACATAAATTTTCAAAGAAGTGGCAAATGTACGTTTTTTTTAGGAACGGAATTCGAAAAAAAATGATTTTAAACTTTTGAGGTAAGATTTTGTCACAAAACGGTTGCTTTTTCATACCCAAAAAATCATATATTTGCGCCTTTAAAATTTGAAAGATGATTCTAAGAAAGATGAAAGATAAATCACTGACAATCAAGTTGTTTATAACAACAGCAGTGCTATTGTTGGCCTTGTGCGGCATCGCTCAGCCTCCTCCCGGCGGCTTCCCCGGCGGAGGTCGTCCGCCCGGCGGATATCCTGGCGGTGGTCGTCCCCCGATGGGCGGGGACTGGCACCAAGGACAGATGCAGCAGCCCCAGATAAAACAGAAAAAGAAAGTGAGAGAGGGTTCCACCTTTACGGTGGTGGGTCTGTTGCGCGACACCGTCTCCGGTGCGCCGCTCTCTTACGCCAACGTGGCGGTGCTCGATGCCGAGGATTCCGTGCTCATCAAAGGCGTTTCGGCCAATGCCAACGGCTATTTCGAGATCCCTGGAGTACCGCAAGGCGGCTGCATTCTGAGAATCTGGATGTTTAACTACTCCCCGCGCTATATCCCCTTCACGGTGAAGAACAACACCAACTTGGGTACGCTGTATCTGATGCCCAAGTCCACCTCTTTGCAGGAGGTGACCATCAAGTCGGAGAAGCCGCTGTATGCGATGGACGGCGAAAAGCTCGTCTATAACGTCAGTGAGGATGCCTCCATCCAGACCGGTACCACCGAGGATGCGCTGCAGAACGCACCCGGCGTGGAGGTCGATGTAGAGGGCAACATCACGTTGCGCGGCGTGTCGAGCGTGGAGATTTGGATCAACGACAAACCCTCCAAATTAACGGAGGAGAACCTTAAAACTTATCTGCAGACACTTCCCGCCAACGCTTTGGAGCGCATCGAGGCTATCACCAATCCCTCGGCTAAGTACGCCACTGACGCAGAGGCAGTTATCAATATCGTCACTTCGGCGCACGTGAAGAGCAACCAGTTCGTAAGCTTCGGTATCAACGGCTCTAACCAGCCGTTCATCTCGCCTTGGGTGAGTTATATGTGGACGAAGGAGAAATGGAGCGTAAACCTATTTGTGTCAGGACGTTACAGCGACCGCCGCAACGAGAATAAGACCACCTCCTACCAGCGTCGTGACGGGGCTACGGAAGGTGAGTACGACACCACCTGGTCTTCCACCACGTCACAGTTCGACACCAACCGCACCATCAGCGGCAACTTCTTCCTCAGTGTCAATTACGAAATCGACACTACCAGCGAAATCTCTTTCGACGCGGGTGGTTTCTATAACTACAATGGCTCTAATGTGTTTAGCACTCAGGATCAGACCTATTTCTACCCTGAAGTGGATAATATGATCGACACCACGGGAAGTTTAACCAAAGGGCAGTCCATTTTCAGTCACGCCGGTGTGGATTACACCAAGAAGTTCGACAAAAAGGGGCATAATTTGCGTATTGGCCTCAACACGCGCTTTTCGAATAACGCCAGCGACCAGTGGTACAACCGCTACTATGACGTCTATCACGACTTCTACGACGAGCACCGTTACTTGCTGACGCGCAACTACCGTTACGGGGCCAGCCTTGACGCTCGTTACAACCGTCCTTACAGTGAGAACGGAGAGTTGAGCTACGGTTTGCGTGCCGACCAATACCAGATGAACAACGACTACAAGCGTTACAACGATACCATTGGAGAGATTATTGATACGTTGCGGACCTACCATTTCAACGGTTGCGAGACCAACGTCAATGCGGACGTGAACTGGACGCATCGTTGGGGCGGCTTCACCCTCAGCACAGGCTTGGGGGCAGGCTTCCTGCGCGATGGCTACGAATATATCAGCGATATGCCCTTCGCGGATGCAGGAGCGCCCATCTACTTCACGGCCCGTCCCTCCATCCACCTCTCCTACCGCACCGAGAACATGCACAATTTCAAATTGAACTACACTATGCGCATGGCGCATCCCGACGAGGAGCAAGTGAGTATCTACCGCCGTTATGGCGAGGNNCCGCCGTTATGGCGAGGACAGCTACTCTACGGGTAATCCTGACGGACTTAAGAGCAGTTACACGCACAGCTTGGAAACTGGTTGGCAGAAGTACTTCAACAAGTTCGGCAATGTGGGCGTGGAACTTTACGGACGATTGAGTACCAATGAGATCAGTTCGCTGACCGACTCCAAAGAGGATGAATATCTGGATCGTGTCGTCAGTTACTCCATGCCCTACAATTTGGGAACATCATGGCGTTATGGCGCGTCGGTGAACGCCACCTATCGTCCGACGGGCTTCATCAACCTGCGTCTCTACGCCAATGTTTATGACTACGGTTACAAGATGGAGTACGATCGTAATGGCGTGCATCAGCGTGACCAGGAGGACATGTGGTCGTGGAGCGTGCGTTTGAATTTCTGGGCCAAGGCATTCGACTGGTTGCAGTTCACCGCCACTGGTTTCTACAACTCCCCGAGACTCAGTTTGATGAGCTACCGAAAGGCCCGTTACGCACTGAATTTCGGTATCCGCAGCGACCTGTTTAAACGTAAACTTTCCATCTATGTCAATGTGCAGGACATCTTCAACTGGGGTGGCCGTTTCGGTTCCGGGTCTGAAAACACGAACCCCTACTATCTGAGCAACAGTACCAGCAAGATGCTCAACAGCCGTTACATTTCGGCGGCGGGTATCACGTTCCGTTTCGGTAAGATGGAGTTGGAGAAGAGGGTTCAGGAGGGCGACTCTTCCACAGGAGAGGATTCTTCCATGTAGTGAAGGTTTTCAATTAAATGACTTTTGCAGTTAATGTTGGATAAGATGAAAAAATTGTTTCTGTTGATTGGTTTTTTGTTCATGATGCTGGTCGGTCGTGCGAGTTACCTGCTGATTCCCATGGACTTGGCGCAGAGCAATCATCTGAAGGCATACGGAATTGCCTATTACGCTGTGGCGCACCAGATCGATATGAGCTGGCTGCTGAATTACCGCGGCGGTAGCTTTATGTGTCCCTACAACAGCGCTGTAGAGAACGAATGTCTGATCCGCGGGGTCTCCTACGAGGTCATCGCCGACCTGCAGGCCACGCAGATTCTGAACGAAATCGCGGTGGTGGAGAACAATATGAACGAAATCCGACTCACCAAAGAGCCGAAAATCGCGGTTTACTCCCCGAAGAACAAGCTGCCGTGGGATGACGCCGTGACGTTGGTGCTTACCTACGCTGAAATTCCTTACACGGTGATTTACGATGAGGAGGTCATCAAAGGCGAACTGCCCAAATATGACTGGCTGCACCTGCATCACGAGGATTTCACTGGACAGTACGGAAAGTTCTGGGCCAGCCAGCGCAACTCCAAATGGTATCAGGAGGATGTGCGGGAGAATGAAGAGCGTGCCGCACAGTTGGGCTTTGCCAAGGTGTCGCAGATGAAGCTCGCTGTGGCCAAGGGCATTCGTGACTTTGTGGCGGGCGGCGGCTATCTGTTCGCCATGTGCTCCGGTCCTGACAGCTACGACATCGCATTGGCTGCCGAGGGGGTGGATATTTGCGAAACCATGTTCGATGGCGACCCGATGGACCCGCAGGCGCAGAGCAAGCTCAATTACGACAACTGCTTCGCTTTCACCGATTTCAAGATCGAGACCAACCCTTACGTCTATGAGGTCTCCAATATTGATGCCAGCCCGACGCAGCATCTTTCAAACAAATCCAACGATTACTTTACCCTGTTTGAGTTTTCCGCCAAGTGGGATCCTGTTCCTACTATGTTGTGTCAGAACCACTTGCAGGTGATTCCAGGCTTCATGGGACAGACCACGGCTTTCCGCAAGGAGTTCATCAAACCGACGGTGACCATCATGGGTGAGTGCGCCTTCTTCAACGAGGCTCGCTACATTCACGGCGAATATGGAAAAGGCACCTGGACTTTCTATTCCGGTCACGACCCCGAAGACTACCAGCATCTGGTCAACGACCCGCCCACAGACCTCAATCTGTTCCCCAATTCCGCGGGTTACCGGCTGATTCTGAATAACGTGCTGTTCCCCGCCGCGAAAAAGCAGCAACAGAAAACTTAGGGTAAGGGTTAAAGGTTAAGGGTTAAAGGGGGGGGGCAATAGCCAAAAGCTAACAGCCAACAGCTAACAGCTAAATTTCCGGCATCATGTGGTAGATCAGCTCTACCATTTGCGGACCGGCGGCGGCAGCAGCAGCCAACACCTCTTCGTGGCTGGCCTTCTCTACACGACCGATGATTCCCAAATCCGTGATGACGGAGAGGGCGAATACTTCGATACCGCGATGTCGCGCCATAATCACTTCCGGAACGGTGGACATGCCCACAGCATCTGCGCCGAAAAGGTAGAACATCTTGTATTCGGAAGGTGTTTCGAAACAGGGTCCGGACACGCCGATATAGACACCTTCTTGCAAATGGATATTGAGTTTTTTGCCGGTTTGCTGTGCCAATTTCACCAGTCTATGTGAATAG
>LXOW01397363.1_pt1 | contig 12189 bp, 6 predicted proteins | sample 1368591 | NCBI WGS metagenome assembly LXOW01 (sample SAMN04884650, study PRJNA319009) | bovine gut metagenome | isolation source: Cow rumen | host: Bos taurus | place: Italy: Legnaro (PD) | collected 2014-07-09
CATCACGATGGATCAGGTCACGACGCTCTATAGCCGCGTCTTTAAGGGATGCGTGAATCTGGGCACGGTCAACATGGCCTCGATCAAGCAGATCGGCTCGTATGCCTTCGCCGGCTGCGAAAACCTCAGCCGTGTCAACTATGCCGAAGACATGTCGCTGATGAAGCACAACAAGTTCCGCGACGAGTCCAGAGACTATATTCAGAACTATGAGGCCGAGGACCCAGGATATCTGTACCGGTACGACCCGGACGGCGGAGACGCGCTTGTGACTTACGATCCCGTCAATCCTCCGGCAGGAAACTCCCCAGATGCCGAGCAGAACTGGGTGTTCTCGATGTGCACACTGCCGTGCACGACGCGGAGCATCGGTGAAGAGGCCTTCACGGGCACGCCGTTCACGGATCTGTACATCGCGGACATCAAGCTGGCGACCGGTTATGAGCAGAACAACACGCTTGCTAACGCCCCCACCGCAGTTTTTTCAGAAAACGCCTTTGCCGGCTCCAGCCTGAAGTATATCTTCGTGCAGCACAACATGCAGCCGACCGGCGGTGCCCCCTGGGGCGCCGGCAATGAAGCGGATCCCTGCGTCGTGGAGTGGGACAACTGCATCATCGGCGATCCGGTTACCGGCCTGTATTACAATTATCTGACCGGCGTCATCGTCGGCGTCTACAGGTCGGATATGACCGTNNATCGCCGGAGGAACGATCAAATATAACAGCGTCAGAGACATTGTGCTCCCGCTCTGGATCATGGATGAGATGAGTGGGGCAAACTTCACGGTTGGCGCGGACGCGTTTGCGCGGAGCGACGGCAACCTGGACAGCCTGCTGCGCCTCTCTGTCCTCGACTTCTACGATGAAGCTTGTGCGCAGCAGCTCGCGCGGGGCTTCGGTCTCATCCTTCCCAGCAACGCAAACCTTTCGTCTTCCGTTAGCGAATACCTCAACAGCACGCTCGGAGACCAGGCGACAGAGGTCAGTAAATTCTTTGCAGAGCTGGGCAGGAATGATGAGATCAACGAAAGCACCCACTGGGAGGATGTGCTCGGTTACCTGCTTGAGCACTACGGGAATACGAGCTTGGTCAATATCGAAGATCCGTCGCTCACATGGCAGGGCATCCTTGATGCGATCCTGAGCCAGCAGACGCAGCATGCGCAGATCGAGTGGCTGGAGCAGCCGAAGATCGAGTTCGGCGGCAATTACGACGCCGACACGCCGCGTGTGGAGTATACGCTCGAGAAGCAGGCGGGCTATATCACAGGCAACGTATCGTTCCTCTTCACGTCGGAAGAGCTCTCCGGAACCGTGCCCTATGATCCGGCGTCGACTGCGGTGAGAAAGGCCAATCTGTTTGCGGACGAGCTGCTGCTCGAACAGACCACAAACAGCGGCACCATTTTCTCCGGCAGGGTCCCCTTTGATAAGAACGTCAACAATATTTCGCTGCTGGAGAATGAGATCCCGGTTCCCGCGAAGGTCGACAGAACGGAGACTTATTACATCGGCGAGGCGCCGAACGGCCGCTATACCGGCTACTATAAGAACGACCTCGTTTACAAGGATGCGACTTCCAATACGCTGCTGCCGGATGATAACGGCGAGTATGCCATCGCGGATCTGCCCGCGGAGTCGCACATCTTCAAGCTGACGGTCGGCGACATCGGCGACGCAGACTACTACACGGTGTACGACACCATTTATTGCCGCGTGACCTATACGCGCGACAACCGGATCGAAGATGAGGACGGCGCGCAGAATCCGGATTTCAGCATCAACTACACCACAGTCTACGAGTTCCTGGATCCTGCGGCGTTCGACGCCTTGCCGGAGCAGCAGGGAACCGACCTGCCGGAGTACGTCAACCTGCCCTACAACGAGGTCATGACGCTTATCAAGAACGAGGAGTTCGGGGTTGACGAGACGGCTACCATTCAGGCCTTCTTCAACTATTTCACCGATCCGAACAGCGCCTATCATACCGTTCCGGCCAACCAGGGCAGCAACAGCGACATCTTTGTTCCCTGCATCACGTTCCAGGGCATGTTCGGCGAGCCGAAGCTCCTTACATATGATCTGGATGCGCAGGAGGCGGTCGCACTTGCCAACGACACGTTCGGCCTGACTGGTACGAACGCCTTTACCGCGGACGACGTGAGCTTTGCGGATAACATGATCCCGCAGGTTTGGATGACCTCCGCGTTTGAAACGCGCGTGCAGGGACTCTCGCCCAAGTGCGAGAAGACCGTAACGGTCAACGGCGGAAGTGTGACGTACAAGCTGGTGTTTGCCGGCTGGTCGACGAAGCAGGACGACGACTCGGTTTACACGCAGTCCTCGAGCGGTGAGACGCAGTTCGCCCAGCCTTACGGCGTGGTGAAGCCGTGGAACACAGTGCCGCAGCCGATCACGCTTCACGCCGTCTGGAAGGTCTCCCAGACCAAGCAGACCTACATCCGGTACGGCGAAAACGTAGAGACGGTGCGGCTGAATCTCACAGACTCCACCGGAACGAGCTTCAACGACTCCAGACTGCAGCCGAAGAAGTACGGCTTCACCTTCATGGGCTACGACACCGATCCCGATTTCCCGACGGTGAACGGCGGCACGAATTATCCGCTGATCGAATGGGATGCGAACGGACAGAACCTGGTGAGGAGCAGCCATCTCGATGAGGTGTATCCGGAGTACTCGGATGATCATGAGCAGTGGACGAACGTTTACAGCCACTATGTGTATCACATCATCGGCACAGGCTACAGGTGGCTGAACGTCCGGATGAACAGCCTGCTCGCCCACTGGGAGCCCGTGTCGGATAGTGAGATGATCTCAAGGCTCGTTCTGCGCGCCCCCGACATGGCCGATCAGACGTTCTACATCAGGTACAACGATGAGTACCTCTACACCGATGAGAACTGCACGACGCCGGCGACGTCCATCGCTACGCCCAACAATCCGGCCTTCAGCGGCTGGTATACGGCCGAGCAGGCGGGCGTTCTGGTGATCGACAGCAATGGTCAACTGTATTCGGGCATCAACGATCCGACGCCCGAGACCTGCCCGAACGGCTGGTACGGCGGCGCAGACGGCTGGACCATCGGCAATTGGAACAATTGCGACTGGGAGTCGGCCAGATGGGTCGCCCTGGGTGACCGCACGCTGTACGCATTCTTCTCGCGCTCCCACTAAACAAAGGATCACCAGGGGGGAAAATGCAGATGTTAGGTAAGCTTCTCAAAAAGGGAATGTGCCTGATGCTTTCACTGTCCCTGCTCTGCGGCCCAGCGCTGCTTCCGGCAGCGCTGGCCGCGAGCGAGCCGGGGGAAAACACGGTCGAGATCCCTGTCTCCGTTGAGTGGTTAGCGGACCATGAAAGGTCTTATCAGTCTACACGCCCGAACGTCCGGCTGACGATCTGCCGCAGGGTGGGCGATACGCCTGACGAAAACTATTCCGCGACGGTGACGATGAACTGGCGGAATTACATACGCTATGGTATTGATTTCAACCAGCTCCTGGACACGTGGGAGGAGACCATCGTCGCCGAGAGATGGAACGATCAGCAGGAGGAATATACCTACTATATCGCTTCCGTCGGGATCCTGCCGAACCCGACGGGCTCCGACGCGCCGCAGGGCAATTATGAACCGGTTTCCGACGAGTGGGAGTATTCCTGCACGATCGGGACGGATGGAAACGGCGGCCTGACTGTGACCAACGTCCGGAAGCCCGGCGTCATCCGGCGCACGTTCTACACGCCGGCGCAGGAAACCATGGACGAGCATCTGCCCTATTATTCTGATCCTGCCGCGCTGGCAAACCAGATCAATGAGAACGATTGCGTGATGTATCGCAATATGCTCAAGCTCCGAAGGGAGTTGGATTGCGGGTTCGACTCGCTGACCTTTACGCTCATGCGCAGCACGGACGGAGCATGGTCGGCGGTGGAGGGCGTTTCCCCGAGCCAGATCACGTATGATGAGCTTGAGGCGCTTTGGCCCGAACTTGTTCCCGCAAACGATCCGACGGAGCTGTTCCGCTTCGACCTGGTCGAGCTGGGGCTGCCGGAAAGGGAAGGGGACGACGGACCCTACTACACCTACGGATACGGCGTCACGATCCGAAAAGAGCTGCCCGACGGGACAATGTACGAGCAGTCTGTCGACCCGGGGGCAATGCTGTACGACCCGCATGCCGGTCAATATACCGGACAGTATTACCGCGAAATTCCGCTGGTATACAGCGACTTGAACGAGCTGGAGCCCGAGAACGGACTCCTTCTTCCGGTTGACGCCCACGACAACGGGGAACACCTGCTGCTTGAGTTTCACATAAATCCAGGGATTTTTATGCTGAATTGGGGCGGCAAGGATCGCATCATCCCGGAGAACTGGGTAGATGAGAGCGGACTGCTTGGTATAAGATACGGCGACGGGGACGAATGGCCGGTACGCATGCAGTATGGCCCGAGTGAGAACGGGAATTATGTTTTTCAGAACATTCGCATCGGCGACGAGACCTTCAACTTCGGCGGCTTTGAAAGTGTGTACGGGTCGATGCTCGTCGGGCACTTTGTGTGGCTTCCGGGCGTGTATGCTTTGGTGGATCCGGAAGCACAGCCTGAAGCCTGGAATTCCTATGAGTATCTGAAAGCGGACGATCGGTTCCTGCCGCGGTCCTCCGTTGTGGGGAGCCTCCCTGACGGGTACGAGATCTGCGAGGAGCGGACGGGCTTCTATTTTGAGGCGGCCCACCGAATCGTGGCGGATCATTATCTTACGCTGAAGCCGGTGGACGACGATCCGGCTCCCGAAGATCGCCTGGCGCACGACCTGAGCTTCACCGTGACGTTTGACGATGCGAATCTGGGCGAGTTTGCCGATCTTGCCCGCCCGGAATTCGAGCTGTCTCTGCAGTATTATAATCCGCGGCTCGATTCTCAGGGGAACCCCTTCGGCTGGACCGACCTGACGGACGAGACCATGCCGGACTTTGTCAAGGCCGGCTGCGAGCCGAGCCCTGTCACGCAGCAGATCCTCTGGTCGGAAGGCCAGGAGAGCACGGTCAGCGTCGTCTGGGAAAACATGGTGGAGAACTGGTGGGACGAGGATCTCATCGGAATGGCCGTCAGATACCGGGCAAAGATCACCGTGCTCAAAAACGGCGCGGGCTATAAAAACTATCCCGGCGCAAGTGCGTCGGCTTTTACCAACGGCACACGGTATCAGACCATAACGGACACAAAGTACAGACAGACGTTTGACGGCCTGTGCTGCAAGCTTGAGCCGGGCGCGCGTTTCCAGCCCGAACTCGCGAAACGGTGGAAGGTCGTCGGGGCGACGAGCACCCTCTATTCCACGGCTTTCAACACGAAGAGGGACGACGGCGAGGTTCCCGAAAAGGTGAAGGTGACCTTCTACCGCGTCGGAACGGACGGCGGTCTGATCCCGGTTTATACGTCCGACGAGAAGAACACGACGTTTAACACCAAGGTTAAGCCGCTGGTATCCATGTATTTCCCCATTCGGGACCGGGACGGCAACGTGATCCAGTACACGGCTTGTGAGAGCAGCGTAAAATACAACTATGACGTTGATTTCATCGGCGTGGATCCCGAGACCGGAAAGGACGCGACGGGCCTCTCCTACGCGTTGGTGCAATTCGATGGAACGGGATCGCTGTCCTTCGAGACCAAGACCGTGCAGGGCGTCAACATGGTGCCCGAATACTTCAAGCCCGCGGTGCAGCGCCTCTGGCAGCCGGAAAACCGCGAGGCGCCGCTCACTGCTCACGAGGTCTCTGCGCTGATCGCCCAGGGGAATATCCCCGAGACGATCGACCTTCAGCTCTACACCCGCGCGGACGAGACCGATCCCTGGGAGGCCATCGGCGATGCAGTCACGATGAACACGGTCGACGCGCTGGAGAGCGCGGCGTGGCCACGCTCGCTGCTCAAGTATGCCGAAGACGGCGAATCGGCCGCTTTGTACGCGATCCGCGAGACGAGCGTGACGTACGGTGAAGAAACCGAGACGGTCAACGAAACCACCTTGAAGGACTCCCACGGCGTCACCTATGTGCTGAGCGAGTTCACCGGTGCGACGGAGATGCCCGTCAGCGGCACGAACATCGTGCCCGCGATCTTCACGCCGAGCGTAAAGCGTCAGTGGAAGGAGAACAACGGCGACACGCCGTACACGGCGGCTGAGGTCGCAGAACTGATCGCGGCCGGACGCATTCCCGCGTCGGTCACGCTGCAGCTCTATCAGGATGCTGTGGCTGTCGAAGGCGCCACGCTGACGGCGAACACGGCCGATCTGCTGGACGGCGTAAGCTGGGGCAGTCCGCTGCGCAAGTACGACGACAACGATCAGCCGATCGAGTACGCGATCCGCGAGACGAGCGTGACGTACGGTGAAGAAACCGAGACGGTCAACGAAAGCACCTTGAAGGACGCCCACGGCGTCGCCTACGCGCTGAGCGAGTTCAGCGGTGCGACGGAGATGCCCGTCAGCGGCACGAACATCGTACCCGCGATCTTCACTCTCACCGTGCAGCGTCAGTGGAAGGAGAGCGACGGCACTGCGCCGTACACGGCGGTTGAGGTCGCAGAACTGATCGCGGCCGGACGCATTCCTGCGTCGGTCACGCTGCAGCTCTACACGAGAACCGATGCGACCGCCGCATGGACGCCTGTCGAAGGCGCCACGCTGACGAAGGACACGACAGAGCTGCTGAGCAGCGTAAGCTGGGGCAGCCCGCTGCGGAAGTACGACGATGACGGTCAACTGATCCAGTACGCGATCCGCGAGGCAAGCGTGACCTATCAAGGCAATATGCTTGTCATCGTGGATCCTGAGACCGGGAAGGATGCGAACGGCGTCGCCTACGCGATGAGTGTATTCACCGGCACCGACGGAACTGCCGTCGGGGGGACGAACGTCGTGCCCGTCAGCGGGACGAATTTGGTGCCTGCACTCTTTACGCCCAGCGTACAGCGTCTGTGGCGTGTAATCGACGATACTGTGCCGTACACGGTGGAAGAGGTTGCCGACCTGATCGCGGCGGGGAAGATCCCGGCTTCGGTCACGCTGCAGCTCTATACGAGAACCGATGCGGCCGCCGATTGGACGCCTGTCGCCGGCGCCACGCTGACGGCTGACACGACCGCGCTGCTGAGCAGCACGGCGTGGAACAGCTCACTGTGCAAGTACGACGGCGACGAGCAGCTGATCCAGTATGCGATCCGCGAGGCAAGCGTGACCTATAATGGCAACACCTTTACTGTCGATCCCGCAACCGGCAGAGACGCCAACGGCGTCGCCTACGCGCTGAGCGAGTTCACCGGCGCGTCCTCAACGCCCGTCAGCGGCACGAACGTTGTGCCCGCGTTCTTCACCCCCATCGCACAGCGTCTGTGGCGTGCGAGCGATGGCGATACGCCATACACGGCGGAAGAGGTTGCTGATCTGATTGCGGAGGGGAAGATACCGACGTCGATCACGCTGCAGCTCTATACAAGAACCGATGCGACCGCCGCGTGGACGCCTGTCGCGGGCGCCACGCTGACGGCAAGCACGACCGAGCTGCTGAACGGCATGAGCTGGAGCGGGGAGCTGCGGAAATATGACGACGACGGTCAGCCGATCGAGTATGCGATCCGCGAGACGAGCGTGACCTACGGCGAAGAAACCGAGACGGTCAACGAAACCACCTTGCAGGACTCCCACGGCGTCACCTACGCGCTGAGCGAGTTCATCGGCACTGTCGAGACGCCCGTTGGCGGTACAAACGCCGTGCCTGTGAACGGCGGCGGCAGCGGCGGAGGAGGCGGCGGAGGAGGAACCGTTGATCCTACGCCCGATGAACCGGACGAGCCTGATGAACCGGACGAGCCGGACGAGCCGGACGAGCCTGACGAGCCCGATGTCCCGGACGAGCCCGATGTGCCCGATGTCCCGGACGAGCCGGACGAGCCCGATGAGCCGGTGACGCCGGCCCCGCGGCCTGTTATCCATCCCGCGCCTGCTGTACAGCCGGTGCCCACGCCGGTCGAGGAACCCGCTCCCGCAGAGGAGCCTGCTCCCGTGGAAACGTCTGTCCCTGTTCCGGAGCCGCCGGTCATCGTTATCCCGGAGGATATCGTTCCGACCGCGCCCGCCGCTCCTGCGGAGGAGGCACCGACACATACGGAGGAACCTGCTGAGGAGCAGCAGAGCAGCTTCCCGTGGTGGATCGTTATCGTGGTTGTCATATTGGGGGCGGCTGCGGTCGTAATTCTCACAAGAAAGAAGAAGAATGATTCCGACGAATGAGCGTATTTGATTTTCCGGCGCCGATCACGGTCTATCTTCTGGTGCTTGCGTTGGCGTTCGGCGCGGTGTTTGGCAGTTTCTGCAACGCCTGGGCCTGGCGCATCGTGCACCATGAGAAGATCACCAAGGGCCGCAGCCATTGCCCAAAGTGCGGACACACGCTTGGACCGGGAGACTTGATCCCGATCTTCTCGTGGCTGATCCGCAAGGGGCGGTGCAAGTACTGCGGCAGCCCGATCTCTGTGCGCTATCTCCTCAGCGAGCTGATCCTCGGCGCATATTTCGTAAGCGTGGTTGCGGCCTGCGGCCTCTCGCTTGACACGCTGCGGTATCTCGCGCTGGGCTGCATCCTCCTCGTCATGAGCCTGGAGGATATCGAGATCATGGAGATCGAGGACGGGCTGCAGCTCGGTGCCGCGGCCTGCGTGCTGCTCCGTCTGGGACAGCCCGGCGCCTTGCGCAGCATCCTATCCGGGATCGCTGTTGCGGCGGGCCTGCTTGTTTTGGTGCTGCTCTTTGAGAAGCTTCTCAAGCGCGAGGCGATGGGCGGCGCAGACATCAAGCTGGTAGCCGTGCTGGGGCTTCACTTCGGCCTGCTTCAGACGCTGTATCTGCTTATCATCGCCTGCATCGTCGGGCTTTTGGGCGCAGCGATCATGAAGAAGGGTTTCGGGCGCGAGTTTCCATTCGGCCCCTCGCTGGCGATTGCGGCCTGGATCACGATCCTGACCGGCCCGGCGGCAGTCAACGCTTATTTGTCCCTGTTCTGATGAAATGAAAAAAGTATCGGCGACTATCAAGTCGCCGATACTTTTTTCATGTGGTCATGGGAGTGGATCGCCGCCGGAGAGCTGTTCCCGCAGTTCGTCTGCGAGCCGGTACCAGTGCTGCACGGTGTTCTCAAGGAAGAAGTAATGATAAAAGTAGAGACAGAGCAGGATCAGCAGCACGACCATAAATGCCACCGGGAGAACGCCCAGGCTTGGGCGCAGCAGCACCAGCGCCACGGTGAACAGCTCGACAAAGACGACCATCAGCGTTACGATCAGATGCACCAGCCGTTCGTGCTGGAGCCACCGAAGCTTCTGCAGATGCAGGGAAAGCAGCTCCTGCGACGCCTCGTGCGCCGCAAGATACGCCTCGTGCTCCCGGCACCACCGCTTCATATTGATCCCGAACCGATCCTTGTTCATGCAGTTTCACTCCTGCGGCGGTCTGCGCCGCCCGTCTGATTATGCTGCGGCAGGGGGAAGCCCTGCTGTGCATCTATCCTATCACGCCGCCGCGGCGGATGCAAGCGTGCTTTTTCCGCTTGACCCTGCGCAAAAGAAAGTTTATAATTATATAAGATATTGCAGAATTACAGGAGGCGTGGATCATGGCGATTGTCAAGCGGAGATCCGTGATACCCTACTACACCGTCGCCGGCGTTTGGCTGCTGTACGCGGCGTGCTTTCCGCTCTATCGTCCCGGGCATTTCATCCTCGTTGCGCTGGCGTCGCTGGCGGCGTTTGCCGTCATGCGCGCCCTCTGCCCCGACGTGGAGGAGCAGGTCGCCGAGAAGCCAAAGGAGGAGAAACCCACCGGCAACGAGGCGCTGGACAGCATGATCCGGGACGGCAATCAGGCCATCGCGGAGATGAAGCGGCTCAACGAGTCGATCAAGGACCCAAAGCTCAGCGCCGACATCGACCGGTTGGAGGATGTGTGCGGCAAGATTTTCACGCAGGTCAAGGCGGATCCCTCGCGCCTGCCGCAGATCAGCCGCTTTATGGACTACTACCTGCCCACGACGCTGAAGATCCTGGGCGCGTATGACCGTATGGGCGCGCAGGGCGTCAGCGGCGAGAACATCAGCGGCACGATGAGCCGCGTCGAGAACATGATGGGCACCATCGTGACCGCGTTCGAGAAGCAGCTTGACGCGCTCTTCGGCGCGGAGGCGATGGACATCTCAACCGACATCACGGTGCTGGAGAACCTGATGCAGCGCGAGGGGCTTGTCACTGACGCGATCCACGAAACCGTAACGGACACGGTGGACGACAACGTTACGAACGCCTCCGGCGGCAGCGCCGCCATGGAGGTGGGCGATATCAAACTGGAACTGTAAATCAAAATCGATATGGAGGATACGAACATGAGCGAAAATTCCATTCCTGAGCTGACCCTGGAGCCCACCGCAACGGCGACGGCCGTTCCTGAGCTCACACTGGATTCCGTGCCGACGCCCGCGACGCCCGCCGCCGAGCCCAAAAAGGCCGCGGCAGAGCCCGTGCAGCTCGACGAGAACCTGCTCACTGAGGAGGAGAAGAAGGCCGTTGCCGAGTTTGCCAAGAAGATCGACATCAAGGATTCCAACCTGGTGCTCAATTACGGCGCGGCCGCGCAGAAGAGCATNNACGCTGTCCAAGCTGGTGCTGGAGGTCAAGGGCTTCGGCAAGGAGGACAAGAAGGGCATCGCCGGCCTGTTCCAGAAGCAACGGGACAAGCTTGCGCTGATGAAGGAGCAGTACAGCAAGGCGGAGTCCAGCGTCGACCGCATCACGAAAGAGCTGGAGAACCATCAGGTCACCCTGCTCAAGGACATCGCGATGTTCGATCAGATGTACGAGCTGAACCTCAAGTACTACAAGGAGCTCACGATGTATATCATCGCGGGCAAGAAGCGTCTGGAGGAGATCCGCGCGGGCGAGCTGGAGGAAATGCGCAAGAAAGCGGAGGAGAGCGGCCTTGCCGAGGACGCGCAGAAGTACAACGACATGGCGCAGCTGTGCAACCGCTTTGAGAAGAAGCTGCACGACCTTGAGCTCACACGCATGGTCTCGCTGCAGATGGGCCCGCAGACGCGCCTGCTGCAGAACAACGACACGCTGATGGTGGAGAAGATCCAGTCCTCGCTGGTCAACACGATCCCGCTGTGGAAGAGCCAGATGGTGCTCGCGCTCGGTCTGGAGCACAGCCGTCAGGCGACCGCCGCACAGACCGCTGTCACCGAGGCGACGAACGACCTGCTCAAGAAAAACGCCGATATGCTCAAGATGGGCACCATCGCCACGGCGAAGGAGGCGGAGCGCAGCGTCGTCGACATCGAAACGCTGCAGCACACGAACGAGCAGCTCATCTCCACGCTGGACGAGGTCATCAACATCCAGCGCGATGGCGCGGCAAAGCGCAAGGCCGCCGAGCTCGAACTGGGCCGCATCGAGGGCGAGCTGAAGAAGAAGCTCATGGAACTCCGCTCTTAATGGGGACTTCACTCCCGGGAAGGAGTAAGCAATGAAATTCTTTCAGAAACGTGGCGTCGCCATCGTGCTGATGGCGCTGGCCGTCGCCGCGGCGATCGCGTGGGGACAGTACAAGAAGCCGACTGTCACGGAGATCCCCTCCGGCAGCGCGCCGCTGGATCAGTCGCTCCCGACCGCGGCGTTTGAGCCGTACGTCGTGGACGAGGCGAACGTCCTCTCCAAGAAGACCGAGGACGCGATCCTGCGCTACAATGCGAACTGGGACGAGATGTTTGGCGGGATCCTGGCGGTCGTGACGGTCAAGTCTGCGCCCGACGTGGAAGATGCGGCGTGGGACTGGGCGGACGAGCTGGGGCTCGGCGAAAACGACGCGATCCTCGTCATCAGCAGCAGCGACCGGAACTACATCGTCGTCTCCAGCGGCGCATTCTACGATCTGCTCGATGACCAGTCCGACAGCTTTGTGGACAACGCTATGATCGTTTCGGCGGGGAAGGGCGATTTCGACACCGCCGTCACGAATCTGCTGACGCAGCTGCACGGCGCAGTCAGCGCGCGCTATTACAAGCCGCACAGCAGCGACGGGACGGGCGGTATCCTCGGAAAGTTCCTGCTGAT
>LXOW01454428.1_pt1 | contig 12189 bp, 8 predicted proteins | sample 1368591 | NCBI WGS metagenome assembly LXOW01 (sample SAMN04884650, study PRJNA319009) | bovine gut metagenome | isolation source: Cow rumen | host: Bos taurus | place: Italy: Legnaro (PD) | collected 2014-07-09
GTTCAATTTTTTCCTTATCATATCCATCGCTTACAAGCTTATCTTTCATATCATTGATTGATATTCCTTCTTTTGACTGCTCCAATCTACAAAAATACAAATATAATCTTTTCAAATTTTGCAATTGATGTTGACTTGAAATAGTTATTGAAGCACCATACCTTTTTACAGTTGATTTCACTTCAAAACTTGAATTTTTTCCTTCAATATCATGACTTCCTGAATTGACCGCAGTCCATTCTACAGTATTATCTATTTTAAATACTTCATCTAATGCTAGCATTTCTGCAATAACACTATATGCATCTTTCTTTGATATTGCATTTCCCATCAATTCTCGCCATTGTTTCCACCAATTCAACGGGTCACAAATCAAATTTTTACGATCAATTCCATCCTTTCCTGGTTCAACAAATTGTGCGCACACGGTTGCAAACTCATACCTTAAACTATCTTTCATACAACTAAGAACTAGATATTTCTTTTCTAATTTGCCATCCCTAATTATCTGCGTGAATAATCGGCTATTTGCAAACTTTTCTGCTATATCTCTTTCATTATCAAATTCAATCGCAACACCATATCCTTCATTATTCCTAATAATCATAGCAGGGTAATCTAATGGCAAGCATTTCAAATCTCTCGCTCCATTTTGTGTCGACGCAAATCCCTCTCTAATCTCTTTTAATAATTCCATTTTTCTATTCCTCCGTCTCAAAAATACGATAAACTGCCTTTGCAACACCTAATGCCAGTAATGGCGGTACCGCATTTCCTATTTGTTTATACGCATCCCCCATAGAACAGTCAAAATAAAAATCATCCGGAAACGACTGTATTCTAGCTGCCTCACGAACCGATATTCCCCGTGGTTCCCAAGGGTGAATATGACTATAGGTATCCTTTGCTAAATGTGCAACTAATGTATGTGATGGCTTTGTATCTATTAATCTCTTCCACCTGTTTTCAAATTTATCTCTATCATACTGTGGCACCATTTTTTGTTTAAGTAATTCATACTCATCACTGTTTTTTTCATATCCAAAAATTTTCGCTTCATCTTCAAATAATCTATCTGCAATTTTCGATGCATCAATATAATTATCCCCCTGCTTCATCTTTTCAAAAATTTGAAAATCTCTTGTATTCTTTCTAAAGGAATTTGCAGACACACCATATGTCGCATTTCCATACCAATTTCTCATTATTTCTTGAAAATCATTTTGTGGTTCAGTTTTATATGGATATTCAACGTTTAATGCTATGGATTTATATTTTGTATCTGCATTTGGAAATAATTGTGGCAAATCCGAAAATGCCTCACCAACAGTAACCCATATTTTTACAATGCCTTCAGTACCATTTGGTTCAACAAAATATTTGCAAGATTTATAACTATCAAAACGCTTTTGATGTGGCGTTAACTCATTGTTATTTCTTCTATTTGTTGGTCTAGGTAATTCAAGATTTTTATTTTCAACATCTTTTATTGCAACGACAAAAACTCTTTCTCTTATTTGAGGAACACCATAATCTGCTGAATTCAATATTGTCCAATATGCATTATATCCATGCTGTACCAATTCATTGCACACAATTTCAGGAATATTTTTATCACCAAAATTAGTAGATTCTGGCACATTTTCCATGACAACGGCTCTTGCATCCAACTCAAAAGCAAATCTTAGGAAATCTTGATATAAATAGCCTCTTGCATCTTTTGTATTAACTCTCTCTTTTCCCAATGAACGTAGTTTTCCTCTTCCTGCCATTGAATAAGCTTGACATGGTGGTCCGCCAATTACTATACATCCTTCTTTTCCAATTCGGTCTTTGAAAACTTCACCACTCATTTCCGTAATATCTCCACAGACATGAGTTTCGTCCTTACCATATCTCCATGAAAGATTATACGATATTGTCTTACATGCTTCAGGCATCAATTCTATTCCTGCCACAATATCAAATCCTGCTTTTTCAAATCCTAATGCAAGGCCACCACAACCTGAAAACAAATCAACAACTTTTGGTAACATTACACACGAACCCCCGCATCCATAAATAAACTTCTTACATATTCTCTTTCCCCACCTAAATACAAAGCTGGATCTACAACAACACTTTTTGCTGTGTTTAATTTCATCACTATTCGAAACAAACCATCACTTTGTGTTTTCGTTTTTTTATCATATTCCGAAAGAACATCAGATGGAATACGACTGTAATAATACATAATGTATCTATACACATTAATAAACGTACCATTACGTCCTGTTCTTTCTTCTAAGTTCAAAATACTATCTGTATTAAAACAAGGTGCTTCCAAAACCTGTGCTGTCGTCGTCATATCCCCTTGCCAAGATAAGTGAACATACCACCAAATTGATCTTAACCAAATTCTAGCTGGTTTACTCCAATAATGACTTTCATTGTCTTTTCCCCATCGTTCTGCAACTATATCCGGAACAACTTTTATCGACAAATAACGCCAAAAATCATCATTTGCAGCGGCTCTCAAATTAAAACCAGGTTGTTTCCACAAATAATCATATAATAAAATTCCCATATGCACATCAATATAGTAATCTTTTTTTGCAATATCTTTTGAACATTCGTCAGTTACCCGCTTAAAAAAAACTTGTATTTCGTTTCGAATTTTAACGTAATCTCCCTCAACCTGTGGCAATTTAGGATAATTTGCTAACCAATCATTCATTGCCACTTGAGCTTCGGAGCGATTCAGTGTTTTTATAATCATCTTTTCTTACATCCTTTGGTCAAAAAATTTTCTAATAGAAAGTGACATAGATTCTGGTGTACTTACATCCCATTCTAATGTATTAATAAAATGATTTACCGCTGCAGATACACTACCATTTTGTAATTCATCCCCTGTAGTCGTCACGTCCCAATAATTCTCTTGTTCCTTTAGTTTTGTTATCACAATTACTAACGCACTCGCCATAATTTCTTTTAACAATTGCTCATCAAACGTACGCTTTTTCTTATCAAGATATTTATAGTTCTTATGTGCTGTGTTAAAGTATATAGACACACACTCTGAAAATTGCTCATATGTTGGATCATCCCAATCACATTTAACGTACCATAAAGGTTGAGATGGTTCATTAACTTCATACATCGGAAATACTGACCCGGATCCATCAAGTTTAATAATAAACTTATCGAGCTCACCCAATATGCAACCGTATTCATTTGCAAGATGTTCCTCATTATACAATGGAGTTCCTGCACTCTTCAAATATATAATTGTTGTAAACTCAACATTTCCTCGAAGTTGAGCCTCTGAAAATTCATAATTCAAACTAAACTCTAATTCTTTTTGTGTATTTTCAATTTCACCTATTGGAATTACACCTCTCTGTTTTGAATNNCATTTTTACATGCAATTCCATTTTCTCCAAATAAACATTGATAAGTTCTAAGTGAGTATCTTCTTTTCAAACATAAATTATAATCATCTGGTGTCCATATTCCTTCATCATCGATAATTTTATGTAAGATAACACTATTATCTACGGCCTCTGCTCTTAACAAAAATTCTTGATCATCTCTAACATAGTAAAACTCATATAAGGAAGTTTGAAATCGAACTTTCCCCAACATTTCATCATTAATTGTTGGAAATAATGATATATTTGTTGCCATTATTTTTCTCCTTCCTTTTCTACCACAAAAACAGGCTTCACATCTCTTCTATAAAGTTGCATTTTAACCGTTATTTCCATTTCAACTTTTTGTTCTGATGCAAATTCAATGTGAACACCACATCCTGAATTTTTATCTGATACTTTTAGAAAAGAACTACATCCATCGCTATTCACAATATTTCCATCTTTATTTACTACAAAGTTTATATCTTTCGCTTCTCCGTCTACCTTTGTCAATTCTACATTAGCTTCCACAATTTCAAATGGCATATTCAATCCCATTTTATGTTCCCAATCTTTATAACTGATAGAACCATTTTCTGTCTCAATTGCTAATGATATCCCAGTCTCTGTGATAGTTTTTTTTGCCTTTATAATAAGTTTTACATCCATGCCACCCGGATAATACTTCACATTAGTAGAATCGTACCCAAACAAGATATTTTTATGTTTTTTCAACATCGGCTCAGTTTTTGTTTTTTTTCCTGATGTTTCATCACTTGGTTTCTTTCCATAGTTTTCAGGTGGTAACAACAAATCACCAAACATTTTACCAAGCCCCGAATTCATTTTATTGTTACTTTCTTCTTCATCAACAGAAAATTCCTTTGATATCTTGTTATTAAGCTGTGTTTGTATTTTTGAAACAATTCGTGGATTAAAATTTCCCATGCTAAAATCATTCCACGAAGTATGATCTGCCATTTCGCTTTTTCGAATATATTCCTCAAGTTTATTTTTTTCAATATCATGCACTAAAGTATTATCAGAATTCAAAACAAAAATTGCAATTATAAACTCATCTTTATTGGATGATTTTATTCCGTCAACCCATTTTCCGGCATCTTCATATGCTACTATCATACCAGGTTTTCTTGTAAAAAAAACTACTGGTTTATTTTTGTCCTTTTCTCTAATTTCACAATTATAATACATGTATGGTTCAGGTTTATTGTCCGGAAATCCTGTTTTCATGATTGCTCTTGACACTTTTGTATATGCAACTGTCCCTGCTTTTGTTTCATTAAGAACTTTCCTAAGAAGAATATCTTCTACCTTAGTTTCAGCACCTTGCTGTTCTAAAATATCTACATCATATTTTTTATCAATCGCCCTATTATATAATGCTTGAACAATTTGAAAAGCCGGTTCCATCGAATCTTGTGAAATGCCAATATCATTAACTTTTGCTCTCAAAAATTTACCATACTGATAGTTTATATTGTTTAGTCTAGGCGCATACCATCTCTGAATTGAAATTCTCAAGTAATCTTCAATATTACTTCTCCAAAATGGATTAATTACCGTGTCTTCTCCATCCCTATACTCAATTTGGTTATGTTCTAACAATTCTTCTTCATTAATGTAAGGAATAATTATTGTTGTTCCTGTTTTTTCCTCATCATATGGTTGTATACCAAAAATATCCAATATACTATAAATTGTTTTTTTATCAGTAATTGGCCTTGTTTTGTTGATATCAATTTGCTCTCCCCACCATGCAATTCCTCTTTTTGACTTTCCATCAATCATCGGAATTAAAGCGTTATCGTCTATCTCATTTTCTACAAGTGAAGCTGCTAATCGTTCTTCATACTCACCCTTATCGTTTATAATACGACTATAATAAATCACAAGTCCAATCCCCACTCGAAAATACACAGTCTTACCTAATCCCCAGGATCCACCTGAACCTTCTGCTTCCTGTGGTTTACTTATTTCATAAATCAACTTCAACAAATTACCATATTGGTTATCCGTAACATCATCAAAATGTAGTTTCCCAGTTAATCCAACAGTATTGGAATCACAAATAGCTATATACTTATACTTTTCACTTGGAAATTTACTATTCAACGCATCGGTAATTCCTTCCAATTCAGCATTTAATTTTCTTTTTTCAAACGTACCCGTCAAAAAATCAACTGAAACAAACGCATTTTTATCATTTTTTGCATCTAAACTATTTTGAATAGATTCTCTTACTAGCAAATCTAAAATTGGCATATTATTGTTCTGAATTAATTTTAANNAATTTTCATTTGTACCCTCCAAATCTCCTTCGTCATCAAATAAATCATTTGTCATATGAATAGAAACAGTTGCTGCATAATCAGAACTTCTTTTACCACCCGGAATATTCATACATATACCAACAATATCTTCGACTGCATCCAAATTCATACGTGTTATCGAATCTGCGGTTGACTTCGAATTTTTGTCTATCATATAAATAATAAGTTGAGGAGTTGCATGTAATCCAGCAATACATCTAATTTCTTTAGCATATTTTGCTTGGAATTTTGTATATTTTTCCACAACTTCTTCACTTTGTCCTTCAATATCAACATCAGCAATTACATCTCTTGGATCTCTTAAAACACCTATGTTTATCGTAGTATCTGCCTCATTCTTTGGTTTCTTCCTTGTACGACTAACCTTATTAATCGGTCCAGCCGGAGATTCCCAAACAGAATTTTTACTGCTTGCTTTTCCCGCCAATACAATGTTCCATTTTTCCAACTTCCCGTCTTTTGTTATTTTTTCTATCCAAGAAATAACCGATGTAATATCATTAAATACGCTCAATCTACTATGGAATTTATACGAATTCAGCAATTCTTTTACCAAAAGAAAATCAATATTTTTCCATATAACTGTATTCTCAGCATGAATATTACATTCTTTATGTTTAATTGGATTTCCCAATTTAGAAATAAATTTTTCTACTACCTCTATATTATTTTTTAGAATTTTTGCATCATTCTCGAATAAGTATGTTTGATTAAAAGATCCACTAAAATCCATATCTGTTGGTTTTGCGCTTTGCATTCTATTTTTAGCTGTAATTTTAATAAAACTTGCTTTGGGAGTATTTTTAACTTTTGGACCATATTGCGCTGGATTTTTTCCCAATGCTTCCATTTCGTGTATTTCATCTCGTAACTCTTGGTCCAAACTTGCTAAAAATTTAAATTGGTCATTTGTTTTAGATGTAATCCACAAACGTGGTAACAATTCATATCCCCGTCTATATCCAAACCATCTTCCCATCTGCATTAACGTATCAGCTTGTCCCACAGACCGTAAAAAGAATGTACTAACTAATCCTTCTATCGTCAATCCTCTTGATAATGTTGCACCTCCAATTACAATAAAAGCTGGTGCAATGTCTGGCATGTTTTCCGATGTAGGATATGCCAATCTAACAATCATTCCATCATCATTTACTCCATTGTTTTTACAATTGTCAATACACATATGAATACCTTCATGATAAACAAGCTCATCTTCTTCATCCAATGGAATATTAGTCACCTCTACGCCTAATAACTTTTCTAATTCTGGCACCAATTCATCAAAAGATGGATAACTATTAATCTCTTCAGTTTTTCTATCGTAATCATGATACTGTTCTTGAAATTTTTCTAGCGAAAACATTTCCGTTTCTTCATTCCATACATTTCGACATATATCTATAACATCCGATACTGATCTGCTAGATATCCAACCCATTACAGCTTCAGCAATATACGCATGATGATCTGTTTTTTGGCTAGTATGTATCAACATGCTGATTGGTTTTCTATAGTTCCATAATCTCATACATGCAACACAACACATAAACCAACATATTGAATTACGCAATGCGGATGGCACATACAAATCACCTTCTTCATGTATATTTTTTATTAATTCCAAATCCTCATCGCTTATAATATTTACAATATCTAATCCGTCATAATCATAATCTCCACCCTCAAGCCCAAATATTTGTTGAGGTCCAAAATACTCTTTTGATACACTTAATGTAGAAACAAAATTTCTTGGATACAACGAATCTTCACCTGCTTCATTCAAAATATTGGCATATGGAGTTGCTGTGTAACCAATATAATTCATTGCTCGATACTTACTTGATATTTCTTGTGCTTTTTCATTTTTTCCATTAACTAGATTTCTTATTAACGCACTGATTGTTTTTATTGTTGAACTTGTTACATCCGCAGTATTAATACCTGCTTGATCAGCCTCATCATCTATCACAAGGATTTTCATCTGTCGTTGCTTATTTGGATCTGATTGTAACCACTGAATAAGTTTTCTCAATCTTCCAGCATTTTTTAAACATACTGTAAAATAACGCTGTTTTGAATTTTCTGCAAAATTTAAATCTTGTGTTCTTTGTCCCAATTGTGGCTTTTTTGATAAATGTTCCAATCCTATCCAATTTAAATTTCCCGGACAATTCAAATCGTTCAATATACGATTTTGTGTCTGTTTTCGTAAATTTTCAATTGTACCAGAAAGAATAATAAACAAGTTCCATCCACAATCTGCTGCCATTGCCATTAATGCAGCCATATTTGCAGTTTTTCCTGACTGAACATTTCCGATAACCAACCCTTTTATAGGATCTATTTCCGTTGTGTCATTACTCAGTTTTTTTAATATTCTAAAAGTACTTCTTTCAATATTTTTTACAGTATCTTCTTTAAATCCATCTTTTAATAATTTCTTTTTATACAACACCCATGATGAGTTTGGATCTGTGGATATTCTTGCATCATTTTCNNCCACTCAAAAAATCAATTTGTTTTGTTTCCTCTTCTGCTTCCTTTTCTAATTGCACAAGTTCTTTCCATTCCCCGATAGATAATTTTTCCCAAAAATTCAATAAATGTTGTTGCTCCAAAAAAGAATATAAGCCTTGCTCATCAACAGCACAACCAAGCATTATCTCATCCCACGTTTTTTTTACAACAGAACGTGCATTTCTAATCCACTGCCTATGTAAATCATATTTAGGTAATCCAAAATCAGCCATTACTTATCCTCCAACTCTATTAAATCGTACTTTCAATTTTTATCCATTCTAAATTATAAAACTCTAACTTGATATCGTCAATTTATAACATTACTGCTCAATCCCTAACTATTTCAATCAAATAACATAACAATTTCATCTTTTAGTATCATTAATACATCTTCTCATAAATTCATCCTCAAAAATTACAATTCTCATCTTGAACACATTCCCGATAAAACCTACAAGTCAAACAACAAGCCCCACACTTTTTTAAAGTTCTTCTCTTTTTCCAATGCAACCAGTAAATCAATTTCTTCATAATGTTCCTCCCATTTTCAATCCTAGTTACATTCTAACTCGCAAGGTGTCCCATAAAAACACCAGCTCATTTTTGCTATTGAAACATATTCTTACGACCACAATACTGAATGCTTTCGTCTATCGCTAAATAACAGCTTCATTCACTTCCCTAACTATAATTCTTCCTCAAATTCTCCACGTAATCTCTCATCTGCTCCACAACTTCATCCGGTCCCGTCACCTTGACATCCTTCCCTAAACTAAAAATCCAACCAAAGAACTGCGGACTCACGGCAACCTCCACTGCCACTGTACTATGCCCTTCATCCACTTTTCGGAAAGAAATATCTTTTCCAAAACGATCAAGAAACACGCCACACATCCCATCAGGAAATTGAATATGTACTCTCGTTAAATTTCCCCGATACATTCCAAATGTGCTCTTGGAATAGGCTGCCATATCAAAGTTTTTGAACAACTCTTTTCCTTCACGTTTTTCCTCACAAATAGAAATGCGCATCATCTTATCCACTCGATAATGCTTAATCTTCTGGTCCCACTTATCATAAGCAACCATGTAATAATTTTCATCATTCCAGGTAAGTGCCCATGGACTTACCACAAACCATTCTCCGTTGTGGCGCGGTACTAGTTTCTTGTTGATATCCCATTTATAATACTTAAATCGGATTTTCTTGTTTTGATTGATTGCATTATGAACCTCATCCACTGTGTAATACACGGACTCATTCATTGACTTCACACGGTCATTGATGTACACCTGTCTTTGCAATTGCTTTGCCTGATGTTCACTGACAAATGATTTTATTTTTCCAATCAATTCTCTGGATTTTACTTGTGTGATGAACTTTGAAGATTGAATTGCGTCGATTAAAAGCTTAACCTCCGCAAGTTCAAATTGACGATTTCCCACATGATAGAAGGTTTCACGACCGATTTGTTCCTTGATAATCTCAATTCCCAATTTATCCGTCATGTCCTGAAGATCTGTATAGATACTTTTACGTTCTGCTGTAATGTCATGTTTTTCAAGTTCTGCAATAATCTGAGACATGGTAAGACTATGCTCATCATCTGTCTTTTCCAACATTATTTTCGATAATATACTAAGCTTCAATTTCTGATTTGTGCCTCGTGCCATTTTAGAAAGCCTCCCCAAACTTTTTTCCATTCGTGCCAATTCTCATACTTCCTATTATAACATATATAGACATTTTATTGGACAATAAATTCAAAGTTCTTTACACGCAAACCAAAGCCTTTTATATTTTAAAATTAACTATGATATCACATTCTTTTGCAAATTCAGTCATTTTGTGATTATATCAAAAAATTTCAGAGCCATATCTTTCCAGCTCCCATCACATCATTTGATTTTCCGCATCTTCTTATTCCGGTAATAATCTTTATCATTCCATTGTCTTTTTTAACTGCTCAAAGTAAGAATCTCTCTTAATCTCCATATTTTCCACTCCTTATTTTTGTGCATTGCACAAAATTTGGTAATGATATTTTATCGCTATATTTATTTTGCTTCAATATCTATTACCATTTTTTTGTGCATTTGCACTATTTTATGTAATGGATTTGGAATAAAAAAACTTCTCCAACATAATCTTCACGGTAAATCAACAAAATCCCAAGATATTATGTAAAAAAACCGCTACTTTTGTTAAACGTATCATTATTACACACTGGACACTTCATACTTCCACCTTCCAATTATTTCGGAGTAATCCAATTTATACTATTACCNNACAATATCCATGCGATTGCTGGTTCTTGTCTCCGGCTCCACGTAATAAAAACCGGTTCCATTTATGATTGGCTTTAGGAAACATAAGAACAACAATCTTCCCTGACTCTCGATAAATTTTTCATCCTCTTGGCGATACTCTGCTTTCATCAATGCCTGAAACCGATTAAGTACATGGACCATATCAAGATGACCGTCCTCTTTGATAAATTGGCTTTTTTCGCTTCCATTCCGCCAGCCTTTCTTAACAAAAGATGAAAAATAATCATACAGTGCAATTTCAAAAATGATATTGGATATAACAACCTTTCCGTCCTTTTCCGAAAGGATACCAAAAATACCGCCTAATGATATGTCTGGATTTAAAATATTAAACATTACATCATTGTCTGAAAACAAAATCTGCTTAATCACATTTTTCAATCCATCATATTGCTCTATATTTTTAATTAAATCGTCCATCAATGGTGTTCGCAATTTCAAAAATGCCTTCTGTGCTTTTTGAATACCATCCTCTGACCAGTTTCGATTTCCTTCTTCATCCATCCACTTGCATAACCAGCTCACCAAATAAGGATAACCATGGGTATAATGATACAATTCCTCACTAATTGTCTTAATATCCATACCTGTATGGGCATCCTCCTCGTACGCACTTAACATGGTTGCAATTTCTTCCGGATGAAAACTCATATCAACATTAAAATCCACAGCAATGTTCCATGGGCTATTATATTTTCGTTCCTCATCCGGACGAAGTTTTAACTTTAGATTTTTCACATCATATACACCAGCTAAAATGACACTTTTAAATGTGTAATCTTCACCAATATTTCTTGCTAAATATTTATCTCTCAACATTCCTAAAAAGTTAAGAAACACCTGATTATCTGAACATTTATCCATTTCATCCACCATAAGAATTACTGGATAATTTCGACATAAATCTGTGATTTTTTTGCTTAACCATTTAATTGGTCTTTCCTCATTAAAATCAGACAAATTATTCCATTTTATTTTGTCTTCCTCATCAATTTTCGTATATTCCATTTTTTCAAAGACCTGCTCAACAAAAGTCTTCGTAAAAATAACATTTGACGAAAACGGTTCATCACCAATTCCCTCAAAGCTGATATTAATGACTTCGTATTTGTCTTTTAATCTATTTTTCAACAAAACCATAGTCGTAGTCTTTCCATATTGCCTAGAACGATTGATGGTAAAATAATCTTCATTCTCAATAAGCCTTGTAATCCGATCTAATTTTTCCGAAGTATCTACCATGTAATGCCTATTTGGCACACATGTACCTGTGGTATTAAATTTTTTCATAAGATGCTCCTTCCTAGATTTACTAAAATCATTTACCGCTTTATTCTTTTATTTCAATCGCCACTTTTGTTTCTTTGCTCCGCAACTTTGTTGACTACGGCAAACACTTTCAAAGTAAATTTTCATGAACGCTATTTATCTCTAATTATACACGATTTTCCATGCAAAATAAATCTATACATTCCTAATTACTTTGGTTACTACTATTCTTTAACCAATGCTCTTGCAAAACACGTCTAAAGAATGCAACCCGTCCAGGTCTGTCGCTCACGTAAGTCACCCCGTTCGCTGCTTTAAGA
>LXOW01139622.1_pt1 | contig 12188 bp, 11 predicted proteins | sample 1368591 | NCBI WGS metagenome assembly LXOW01 (sample SAMN04884650, study PRJNA319009) | bovine gut metagenome | isolation source: Cow rumen | host: Bos taurus | place: Italy: Legnaro (PD) | collected 2014-07-09
CGTCCACATCGCCCTGTTCCACCACGAAACCGGTCCCGCCGGTCACCGATTCCACGCTGCCGCCGGTCCGGTAGGTCACCACGGGCGTGCCGCAGGCGATGGCCTCGAGGTTGACCGTCGGATAGTTGTCCTGCCAGGTCGGGTTCACGAATACCGTCGAGCGCGCATAGAGCGAAGCCAGGCGGCCGATGTTCTCGGTCCGCTCGATCAGTTGTACACCGGCCGGAAGATTTCTCCGCTGTTCTTCGGTGGTTCTGCCCACCAGCACCAGTTTCTCGTCGGGCCTGAGCATGCCGGCCATTTTCATCAGGTCGCTCCAGCCCTTTTCTGCGAGCCAGATGCTGGCCACGCCCAGGATCTGCGTTCCTTCGGGAGCAGCCTCGCCTTCCGCCGCTTCGGGCCGGAAGGTCTCCAGGTCGATGCCGTTGTGGATCACCTGGAAATGCTTGTCCGCCAAGATCGAGGAAGCCATCTCCTGCCGGATCCAGTCGGACACCGGGACGATGGTCAGATTCTGGAGGGCACCGAAAGCCCGCTGCTTGTCGCGCAGGTTGCGGGCGGAACGGTCGAAAAGCCAGCTCGCCGGGAAGGCGTGCTGCTGCGGGCAATGGCCGCAGCCCGACTGCCATTTGTTGCAGTGGGCGGCGGAATAATAGTAGCAATGTCCCGTATAGAGCCAGCAGTCGTGGATGGTCCAGACCACCGGTTTTCCGCTTTCCTTCAGATATTTGAACAGCAGTGGATAGTTCAGGAAATAGCCGTGTATGTTGTGGATGTGGATCACGTCGGGATCGATCTCCCGGATGCGGCGGATGAAGGCTTTCGTGCCCCGCTTCGAGGCCAGCCCGTGCGCGTCGAAGAGCCGGGTGGCTGCCGCATGGACGGCCAGGTCGAGTTTGTCTCCCACCGGCACCAGTTGCGAACTGTGCGCCGGCAGGCCGTCGCGGGCACCGCTGTAGGCCACATAGCTTTCCCAGCCGGAAGCCAGGGCCAGTTCGCCGATTTCCTTCATGATGCGCCCGGTCGAGGTGTTGAGCCGGACCACGGGATTGATCTGCAGAAGTTTCTTCGTCATGCCAACAAATCCTGGAAACAGGCCTCCCACTGGGCCATGACGGCCGCTTCTGAATAAGTCTGGGCGATCTGTTTTGCACCATCCGACATCTTTTGCAGCAGTGCCGGATCTTCCATCACCCGTTGCAGGGCCACCGCCAGCGCCGGGATATCGCCTTCCTTCACCAGCAGGCCGTTCTCTTCATGACGGATGATGTCGCGCGGACCGCAGAGGAAATCGAAAGTGATCGCCGGCAGGCCGATGGCCATCGCCTCGATCATCACCATCGGGAAGCCCTCGTAATGCGAACTCATGACCAGAAAATCACTGGCCGCATATTCTTCAAAGATCCGGTTGGTAGGCTTGTTGACGGCAGCCGAGGCACCGATACCCAGGCGGGTGATCTGCTGTTTCAGGGCATCTTCCCATTCGCCCTGGCCGAAAATGTCCATGCGCCATTCCTTCCGCAACGCTTCGGGCAGCAGTGCCCAGGCGTCCAGCAGCCGGTCGAAGCCCTTCTGGTAGTCGAGCCGGCCCACGGCAATGACACGCTTGTGACCGGGCGCATGCTGCACCTGCGGGATCTCCAGCGCAGCATTGGGAATTACCTGCAGGTTGGGCAGGGCGCCCCAGTTCTCCGCGTCTTCCCGGGTCAGGACCACGAAACGGTCAAAGCGTCGGACGAGCTTCTCGTCCTGCCGCGTCCGCCACCTGTCAGCCAGGCCCAGCAGCCCGGAACGGTGGTATTGCAGGCGGAAATACTTGTTGAAATGCAGTTCCAACACTTTCTTGCTGCCATCCGGAATCTCCGGGATGAACGAAGATTCCGAAGGGAACAGCGACACCACAATATCGGCTTTCTCGCGCAGCAGCAGCTCCGTCAGTTTCTTTTGGTGCTGTTTCCGCCGGCGCAGGTAGCCCAGCGTCTTGGCAACAGGGTTCTTCCCCTTATCGTCCTTGTAGTTGATACCCAAATCGATCATCCGAACTTCGGGCGGGAAGTCGTAGAAGGGCGGACGGCCGTGCTGGTCGGTCGTCACCAGCAGCAGCTCACAGTCTCCGCGTCGTGCCCACCAGCGGAGTTTGTTGAGCAGCACGCGCTCCATCCCGCCGGGATTGTAGACATCCGCCATGCAGTAGACCAGTTTCATGGTATCATGATTTCCGAGTCCTTGATCAACACGTCCCCTTCCTCCATTTCGTCAGCGGCTATACAGAACAACAGGGCATCGATATAGAAAATATCTGTAGCTACCTTGGCCCAGATGATAAAAGTCAGCGACACCAGCAATAGAGAACATATTAGGAAATTCCGGAACTTTCGATTCAGAGACAAATGGCAATAAATGAAATAGGTCGAAAAAAGGAACAAACCAATCACCCCGCAATAGAAAACGAAATTACAATATCCGATATCCGTATCGTTGATGTAATTGGCAAAGGTCCCCCGGCCGATCATCCAGGTCCGGAAATCCTCTGGCCATATCCACATCGTCTGCATCAGGTGATCTGAGGAACTCGTATGAAACTCTCCTGTTTCCACCCAGTTGAAGAAGGCCTCAAAACCGAAGCGGAAATAGCCTTGAAAAGGAACGCTATGGCGATAGATGACAACCGTCACAATTACAATACCGGTCAGAGCGATCAAGAAACGGTAGATCATCTGGATCATCCTCAGTGTCATAAACCCGCCTTTGCGGAATTTAATTAGCGAGAATAGGATATACCCCAGTCCCAAAGACGCGCCCACCAGTGTAGTACGAGAGATGACGGCTCCAAGAATCATGATGATACTGTAATCGATCATGATGGATACCAGATACCAGCGATTGACCTGCAGGCTTTTGTTGGTTGCAATCTGATGCGCCAGCAATACCAGGACTGTAGAGAAACGGATACCAGAAGGATCGAGCGCAGCGCCAATACCGTACAAACGATGTCCGCGTTTATAAAAATCCTGACCTTGATCCATAAAACTATCCACCAACTGTTCCACGAAGGATGAGTTGTCAATAAGCACAGCTATTAGGCATTGTGCTACGCAGACATATGCCAGATAGCGGGTCAACAGCGGCAAATCCACTTTGTCATATCCAAGTCGGAGCGCTGAATAGACACCATATGCACCTGCCATCCAAGTCAGATAGGAGACCACATAGGAAGCATATGTCATGTCATGAGAATCTGCAGCAAAAACACAGAACAGACACCACACAGAAAAGACCGTGGCTAGAATTCCTGATACGAGAGTCTGCTCAGAAACCATCAATCCGTGGTTGCGTATACCCTCATATGCAAAAGCCGCTATTCCAAACACTGCCAACAGCATCTTGGAATTGATGGAGGTGGGTATAAAGGTAAAGGAAATAGGGAAGAGATAGAAACTCACCACCACCGTCAGCAGAATACCTTTCAGCAACTTGAGCATACCCTATCGGTAAATGAATCCGTAAACCACCTTGTGAATCAAAACATAATAGAGCCTCACACCCCACCAGCAACGTCGCGCTGCCATTCCCTGCAGGATGCGGGTGTGCCGCGGCAAATCCGCACCTTCTGTGGCGTGGGCATTGGTCTCGGGAAACCAGTTNNCGCTCCACTTCCGCCAGGTTGGTTTCGATCTGCGCCCGCTTGGCCGGGGCAAAACTCCGGCTGATCGAACCGGTATTGTCCGCATTCCAGCAATAGAGGGCCTTGTGCAATTGCACCACCCGTTCCGCTTTCATGAACGCGCGCAGCATGAACTGCATGTCCTCGCCCAGGTCGGCCCCGTCAATGAAACGGATGTGATGCCGCTCAATCAGCGCACGACGGACCAGGAACAACCAGAGGTTCCAGCGGGATGCGCCGCCCGTGAGCCCCCGGAAAGCCTCGAGGGGCGTCTCGAAATCGGCTTGTCGCATATAACGCGCGTCTTTCGTCAGTCCGCGCAGCCAATCCCAACCCACGATATCGACATTACCCACCGCATCGGCCAGGGAGACAGCCTCTGCAAGCATCTCCGGCGCCAGCAGGTCGTCCGCATCGGCAAAGGCCAGATATTCACCTTGCGCCACCTCCAGCGCGCGGTTGCGCGCCGCGGCGGCACCACCGTTTCGCTCCTGCCGAATCAGTTGGGCGTTCACGCCGCTCTCCGCGCAGAAGCGTTCCAGCAATTCCAGCGATCCGTCCCCTCCGGCATCGTCCACAAAGACCACCTCAAAGTCGCGGAAGGTCTGCTGCAGGATGCTCTCCAGCGTTGCCGGAAGCGTTTTCACGGCATGATAGACGGGAATGATCAGACTGACTTTCATTGTTCTGAAAGGGCCGCGATCCGCCCGATGAAGGCCGGATCCTGACTGTTGAATTTCCGGGCAAACAAGGCTCCGCTGGCCAACAGCCTGTCGTAATCTGCCGCCGTCCAGTCATATAGCTCATCGTTGCACCAGCCGATGCAGCGCAGGTTGCCTTTTTCTTCGGATTGCAGGTCATACAGCTTCTCCCGGAAAGGAGAATTCCAGACGAGCGTCTGAACGAAACATTCATCCGGGACGAAGGTATGACTAAACGTCTTCCCGGCCCAGCTGCGCTGTTCGAGCAGGTAGCGGACCAGCGCATCGGTAATGCTCACCCACTGCGCGCCTTTCCGGAATTCGACCTGACGATTCCGCTTGATTCCCAACAGCTCCTGCATGCGGAGGCAAAGCGCGCGGACAGCACTGTAGCCGTTCCGCTTCCGGCTGAAATGACGCGGGAACAGATGCCAGCGCTGCATGCGCCGCACCAGGTCGGGCGTCATCTCCAGGTAGAGATAGCCCACGAATTCTCTCCCCTGATGGGCATCGAAGAAAGCATGGATTGCATCCTGGCTGCGAAGCGGCAGGTCGACCCCGGAGAGCAGATGATAATAGTCGTATGTGCTCCGGGAAGCTGCCGTTTCGAGCAAGGCGTATTCCGCCTCCACCATCGAATAATCCCCCCAGCGGATATCCACGCGCTGATCCAGCAGGACCAGGCCCGCCCGTTCGGCATGCAACTTGGGCAACTGCGCCACCTTCCGGTCGATATGCACATAAACATCGTTGCGCGCATCATCCAGGCAGTCGATCAGCGTCTGGAGAAGCCCGAACTCGGTATGGGCCAGGATCAGGAAAGCGTGCTTCATACCGTGAATTTGCGGGCCCAGAGGTATCCTTTTTCCATCAGCGCAGCCCGGTCGGAAAGCGGGAAACTACGGGGTGTATCTTTCTGGAATTCCACATAGAGCAGTTGCTGGCAATCAAAGACCGGGTAGGCCGATCCGTTCCGCCGCAATTCCGAAACGGCGAAATACTCATCGCCGCAGAAGCTCCATCTGTATTTGTTCAAGATCTCCGCCCGGTGCGCCAGCAGATAGCGGCAAGCCGCCTCCGACAGGCTGAGCCAGTTGTCCGTCTTGACGAAAGTCTCATTTTTCAAATGCCGGATTCCCAGGACTTTCTGCACTTTGATCACCCCCTGCCAGGTGCGCTGGCACAGGCGACGGCGCCAGGGCTTTCCGAACTTGTAGTGCCCCAACGGGAAATGATAGCGCCGCAGCTTGAAATCCGCATCGGCGGCATCTTCCGGCCAGAAGCGGGCCACCGATTCTTCGGAATGCGCGTCGTAGAAACGCAGGAGCGCGTCGACTGACCGAAGCGGCAGGTGTGTGCCCGACAGGATGTGATAATGACTGTAGGGGCCCTTCGCCTGTGCTGCTTCCAGCAGGGCCAGCTCGGCCGCGATCTGCGAAACGCTCCCCCATCGCACATCCACCCGATTGTCCAGTATGAATAGACGGCCTTTTTCCACGGAAATCGCCGGCAGCTTCTGCAGCTTGGCGTCGTAGTGGAGGAAAAAGTCACTCCGCCCGTCATCCAGCAGGGAAACCAGCTGCTGCAGGACTTCAAACTCGTTGTGCGCCATGATGAGCCACGCGTGTTTCATAAACTGTCAACGAATGGGAGTGATTCCTTTTTCCTCCCAAAGATGCATCTGTTTCAAGACGCGTTTGACGTAAATCTTCAGATTCTCGATCCGGTTCTTGAAAAAACTGTTGGAATGTCGCCAGGAGGCACTGCAACAGTGCACAGCCACTGCCTCTCTTTTCATCAGATACGGCTGAGGAGTGAACAGGACAGAAGGATAAAGGCGAAAACCCTCATCCAGCAACTGCTCCTGGTCCAGATAGCGAAATCCATATTTTTCTGCGATTCCCGCCAAAATAATCGGGCTGATCTCTTTCTCCTCCGGTACGCCGTCTTCTCCTGTGGTAAAAGTGGCGGCATTATAATAGTCCAGTGCGTCCTTGAAGAACGGATGCCCCTTCTCCGCCCCTAAGATGGCTGCCTGTACCTGAATCCCATGGATATGATCGGCCGGATCGGTTTTTCGCCCTTCCGCATCCACTCTTCCTTGCCGATAAACCTCTTCCGCCAGGTGCGGGAAATATTCCACAGCCGAGAAGGCGCGATTGTTCAGGACAAAATCCATATTCTTCCGGACAAACACGTCGGAATCCAGATAGACTCCGCCTTCTGTATACAAGGCATATATCCTGATATAGTCGGCTGCAAAAGCCCACTTCCGCGCCTTATATGCTGCCTCGACAAATGGAACCGAATGGACATCAAATGTTTGTGTATTCCACAATTTAACATTCCAATCCGTCATATGTCGCCTCCAGGAGTCAATACATTCCTGTAGGTTCGTGGGGATGGGGTCGTTGCTGAGCCAGCAGTAATGGATGGTCTTGGGTATCATGGAATCCGATTAACGATGAATGAATTTCTTGAGGGCCCTGATGGGGATGTTAATCCCGTATATTCTCAGCAGGACCAGCCATTTTGCACGGAGCGGCAGCCCTTTTGCCTTTTTGATGGTACTCACATGCTTCTTGAACAGGGCAGCGTAATCCGGGCACTTTTCCTTCGGGAAAAACAGGGCTTCATAGGCGATATACAGCACAGCCTTATCGTAATAATCCTGTACTGCACGCAGGTCGGCCGACTCGGCAATCAACTCGAGCGGCTTGATGCGGGCGGCCGGCGGAACCCCCTTATTCACGGTGGACTGGGGATTCTGGGTCATGTCATAGTGATAAAACGCCCGATTCATGTATTCGACCTTGATCGGATGCGACAACAGGCAGAGGCACATGTACTGGTCTTCCATCAACATGCCGGGAATCATCCGGATCCCATACTTCACATAGCAGTCCCTCCGGACCAGTTTATTGGCGAGGCTGGCATGCAGCTCCGGCTGCATCATCTGTCCGAAGACGGTGGCGGTATCCAGCGACTTCGGACGCTGACACTCATACATATCCCCGTCTTTCAGGGTGGTTCGGATCCAGTCGAAAATGACCATGTCGGCAGAGGTTTGGTCTGCATATCGGGACAGTTCTTCCAGCGAATCCGATTCCATCCAGTCGTCCGCGTCCACCTGAATGGTGTATTCCCCGGTGCAAGCGTCCATACCTTCCTGCCTGGCTACCGCAACTCCCTTGTTCTCCTGATGGATCACGCGAAATCTGGGGTCTTTCTCGGCAAACGCATCGGCCATCCGACCGGTAGCATCCTGGCTCCCGTCATTGACCACAATCACCTCAATGTCCTGCAGCGTCTGCGCTGCAAGGCTGTCCAGACAGCGCTGCAGAAACTTCTCCGCATTATAGGCAGGAACTATGACGGAAACTTTTGGCATGAATTACGGAAGCAGCAGACAGATGAAAGAATACACATAAGCCCAAAGTTTCCAGGCAAGCCCATTCTCCCACCACCTGACTTGACGGATGGCGTCCTTCCTGGATTCGTACACCTCCGGAGACAGTTTAATGTATTTCCGATATAATTTCCTGTCGTTATGGAGCATTTCGCTCAGAAAAAGGGTCATCGGCATGAAATGGAAGCGGAAACCTCTTTCAAATATGATTTTTTGCGCCCGGAAACAAGCTGCAGCCCGGATTCCCAGCTCTCCCGATTTTCGCATGAACGAACTTGAAAGAGAACCGGGGCGCTCTGAATAAGCATATATGATGCGCTGGTCAACTTTCACAAGATCCGCTCCACATCCACAGGATACCACGAAAAAGATATCGTTGGAGAAGGGCGTCTCGTCAAAACGAAAGCCATGTTCCCTGACCATTTTCCGCCTGAAAAACTTAGCCCACGGATTGTGGATCAAGCAGCGGACTTCGCTTTCATCGCCGGTTTCAAGGTAACGGTCAAAGATATCGTCAAACCCTTTCGTCCGATCCAGCAATTGTGACGGGTCTTCTGAAGAAACGCAGATGTTCCTGAAATAGATCACATCATAATCCGCGTTCACGTACTCGTCCAGCACGGAAGGCAATTGCTCCGTAAAGAAGTCATCCGCATCAGCAAAAATGAGATAGTCACCCTTTGCATGCTCCAGGCCGATATTCCGTGCGCGCCCAGCCCCTCCGTTCTTCCCGGTATTGAGGAAGGTTACGTGCGGGAAACGTTGTTCCAGCTGTTGCAGTTTCTCCCGGCAGTCGGTAGGGCTGCAGTCATCCACCACAAGAACCTCGACATCCTCTCTTTCCGGAATGGAGCCAAGACAACGCTCCAGCAGTTCCGGAATATTGTAATGCGGAATGATGAATGAATAGCGGGGAGCCGGACTCATTTTCACCGTTATTTCTTAAAATAGTTCAGCATTCTCCGGGCAAAAACCCGCACGCCATCGGTCGCCAGCAGGGCGAAAGCAAAGGCGATCAGGCAGAAAGGAACGGAAAAGGCCACAGCATCCAGCAGGAAGGTACCCCAGGTCTCGGGATACGCCGTAAACGGATGGATCAGGTTTACAAGATAAAGGGTCAATCCATATGCGGCAGCCAGCGGAAGAAGATTAAGCAGGAACAATTTGACATAGTCAAAGACAGGCCTTTTGAAACCCTGGCTGTACAGATAATAAGGTTTCCACGTATGAAGGATAAGAAGCTGGAAAGCCGCCGGAACGATCAGAATTCCCGTCAATCCTCCCATCTTGCCGCCAAGCACCATCAGGGCCAGCGTCGCGACGCGGGCGATGGGGACCCAGATATCCGCTTTCAATCCATATCCGTTCAGGAACTCTTCCGTCGTTTCACGGAGCAGGTTCAGACAGAAATCCATACAAATCAGAGCGACCAGCAACTGACTCATTACATACTCCTTCCCCAGCCAGACACAGATGAAAGGAGAACTGAGCCGGAACAGGATCAAAGACAGGACGCCGACAAAGAGAAACTTTATGGAGAACATCTCTTTGAAACACTTGTAGGTATTGTCGGCATTCCCTTCTGCGATCAGGTTGCCCACACTGGCGCTGGATCCGCCCATCGCGCTTCCGATGAAGGCCTGGACTTTTGAATTCAACAACGTATAATTGCTGTACATCGTCACGGCGGCCAACGAAGCAAACCCATAAATGACTGTCGGCATGACGCTGGTGTTGATGAATCCTCCTACCTGGTGAATAAAGACGTTCTTGACATACCGCATGATCTCGGGATGCTGCCGGATCGCTATCTTTCCCCGCGGGATGCTGGCATCGACCCAGGGATATACCTGATTGAACTTCCAGTTCAGGATGACCGAATTGATGACCGCGAAAACAATCCCTATGGAAACATACAGGACGAAACTCTGGAACAGGAAGGCAAGCAAGGCCTGCAGGATCACCTGAAGCAGTTGCGTGCCCTGATAATAGCCGGTAACAAGATATTGCCGCTGGTCTGAATTGAAAATGGTATTGGCTCTATAGTTGACAAAATACCCCAGCAAAGAGGTAAACAAGGAACCATAGAAGCAATAAAAGATGAGCGGCAAAGAAAAGGGCGTATCCCTGAAGATGAGCGGCAGAAACAAGGAGAAAACCAAACCGGCGCCCAGGATGAACAGGCCGATAAGCCGATACAGATACCCCATGATGGAGATCAATTCGTTGATTTTTTCTTCATCCTTGTCAAATAGCGGCTTGTAGAGGAAGTATGCGATCGAGGCCCCCACGCCCAATTCGGCCAGGTTCAGGAAGCTCAGCAGGCTGTTTATCGTGGTAGTAAGCCCGATAAACTCCGTTCCGAGTCTGTCCAGGAAAACTTTCCGCGTAAAGAAGGTGACTATGATTGCCGCAAAGTAGCAAATCATATTCACCCTGACATTGAGCAGGGTCTTCTTGATCCGAGATTCTGCTGCCACCGTCTAAATTATCTCCTTTTGATATGGTACACGATCCCGAAATTCATGCCGACATCCATGTCCAGCACAAAACTGAACCATCCCTGCCCGTCATACGGATCAGCCCAATACGTCATACCGATATCCGTGAACAGGCCGAAACCAGAAGGGAAATTATACTCCAAAATGGCTCCCAGATTGAGACCTCCGGCCCAATTGGGGTCGTTGACACCCCTGATGGGATGATGCGGATCGCTGAAACCGAATGTATAAGCCACCCCCGGGCCCACATACAGTTTGGGGCTGAACGGATAGAAAGTTTCCCCTAATGACCTGATAGCCAGCACGTAATCCACAAAAAGGCTGGCACTATGGAAGGAATAAGGATAGAGCAAGTTGTAATTCGTCGAAATGCACGTGGCCTTTTTCTTGCCATAGATCGCCGACAGGCGCAGCTCATGCCCATTGGCGACACTGTATCCGAGTGAGGCGCCATAAGCCGGCATGACGGGAGTCAGCCATTCCCCTTCGTATTCCCTGAACATATGCGACCAGTCTCCGTTGAAATAAACCGGGCCACCCTGCAAAGAAACATACCAGCGCTTCCCGTACTCGTAGGGTGTCAGCTGAGCATGCAGCGACGCGGCGCCTAGCAGGAGCAGGGGGACCAGCACCAAAGCCTTTCTTAAAGCGCTGTGCAACAAAATTTTAAGTTCATTGTAAGACTTCGTCTACGTGCCTGTAAGACAAACACGCGACAATTGCGAATGACAGAAACGCCATACAAGGGCAAAAATACGCTTTTATCCCCAGAAAAACAAGAAAATAGGCCTTGTGCTTACTTGAAATGGTAGATGAGGCCGAACGAAAGTTTCAAGTTCGCATCCACGGGGAAACCGACCGGCTGCTGGCCGTTATACCAGTCACCGAAGAATTCGATGCCCAGATCGATGAACCAGCCGAAACCGCCGGGACTGTCGAACTCCCAGATACCGCCGAAACGGAAGGCCGGCACCAGGTTGGGACTTTCCACCACTTGATAGGGATGGTCCACCGCCGTGAAACCGTAGGTATACGCCAGTCCAAGACCCAGATAGTTCTTGAAGCTGCCCTTGAGATAGTTCTCACCCAGCGCATTGTAGCACAGAGACAGGTCGGTGAACAGGCTGGCCGCCTTGAAGCTGTAGGGGAAGAACCCATTGTAGGGCTTGCAGGCGCTCACATGGAAGCCATAGTTGCCCGCCACACGCAAGTCCACGGCGTCGGTGAAATTATATCCCAGTGCCACGCCGGCGCTGGGCGAAACAAGCTTCCAGCCATGTCCATAGCTCCAGTAGGAGGCAACATTCTCGGCAGGGAGAAACTGTGGCCCGACCTGGGCGGAGATATACCAACGCCCGCCGTACTGATACGGAGACATGGGCTTCGGACGCGGTTTGGCGCAGAGACCCTGTACCGTCAGCAAAAACGCGACCAGCAGAAGAAAAATCTTGCGTTGCATGCGGGATAGATTATTCACTACAAAATTAGTCCATTGCCACTAAAAAAACAAACGCAATTCCATTGAAAAACCGTAACTTTAATGCGTCAACACCGATGGGGCATGGAAAACGGAGTTTGGAACGTCTTTTTAGCGCTACTTCGCGCGGGACTGCGGGAACAGGACCTGCAACTGTCCGCCGTGCCGGACGCAGCCGGCTGGGAGCAGCTGATGCGCATGGCCCGCAGCCAGAGCGTGATGGGCCTGTTCCTCCGCGGCCTGGCCCATCTGCCCGCCGGCCAGCAGCCGCCGGGAGCGGTGCAGCAGGATCTGCTGCGCTGGCGCACAGCCCTGGAACGGACTTTCGGGCGCCACGCCCGCGTACAGGCGCTTCTGTTGGAGGAACTATCTGCCGCCGGCGTGCATCCGGTGGTCCAAAAGGGCAGCGAAGCCGCCAAGTACTACCCCCGCCCGG
>LXOW01265254.1_pt1 | contig 12187 bp, 7 predicted proteins | sample 1368591 | NCBI WGS metagenome assembly LXOW01 (sample SAMN04884650, study PRJNA319009) | bovine gut metagenome | isolation source: Cow rumen | host: Bos taurus | place: Italy: Legnaro (PD) | collected 2014-07-09
CGCTTCGTATAGACCACCTCGCGCTGGTTGTTCATCACGTCGTCGTAGTCCACCAGGCGCTTGCGGGTGCCGAAGTCGTTCTCCTCGACCTTGCGCTGCGCGCGCTCGATGGCGCCCGAGAGCATCGAGGCTTCCAGCGCCTCGTTCTCGGCCATGCCCATGCGGTCCACCAGGCTGGAGATGCGCTCGCTGCCGAAGATGCGCATCAGGTCGTCTTCCAGCGACACGTAGAAGATGGAACTGCCCGGGTCGCCCTGACGGCCGGAACGGCCGCGGAGCTGGCGGTCCACACGGCGGCTGTCGTGCCGCTCCGTGCCGATGATGGCCAGGCCGCCCGCCTCCTTGACCTCGGGGGTCAGCTTGATATCGGTACCACGGCCGGCCATGTTGGTGGCGATGGTCACGGTCGCCGGCTCGCCGGCGTGGGCCACAATCTCGGCCTCCCGGGCGTGCTGCTTGGCGTTCAGCACCTGGTGCTTGATGCCGCGCAGTTTCAGCATGCGGCTCAGCAGTTCGGATATCTCGACGGAAGTCGTGCCCACCAGCACCGGACGGCCCTGGGAGATGTACTCCTGGACTTTCTCGATGACCGCGGCGTACTTGCCCTTCTTGGTCTTGTAGATCAGGTCGTTCATGTCCTGGCGGATCACCGGCCGGTTGGTCGGGATCACCACCACGTCGAGCTTGTAGATGTCCCAGAACTCCTTGGCCTCGGTCTCGGCCGTACCGGTCATGCCGGAGAGCTTGTGGTACATGCGGAAATAGTTCTGCAGGGTGATGGTCGCGAAGGTCTGNNCCCTCGTCGACAATCTTGATCTTGCCGTCGATGATCACATAGTCCACGTCCTTGGCGAACATGGCGTAAGCCTTGAGCAGCTGGTCGACCGTGTGCATGCGCTCGGCCTTGAGGGAGTAGTTGGCATAGAGTTCGTCCTTGAGGCGCTGTTTCTCTTCCGGGCTGCCCTCCCCTTTCTCGATGCGGGCCACCTCGTCGCCCAGGCGCGGCATCAGGAAGAAGTCCTTGTCGCCCACCGCCTCGGCGAGGATCTCGTTGCCCTTGTCGGTGAGTTCCACGCTGCGCTGCTGCTCGTCGATGACGAAGTAAAGTTCATTGGTCACCACGCGCTGCTCGATGTCCTTGTCCTGGAAGGCGGCGCGGATGATCTTGCTCTCGGCTTCCTGCAGGATCTGCTTGATGCCGGGCTCGCTGAGGTACTTGATCAACGGCTGGTACTTCGGGAGTCCCTTGTGGGCACGCAGCAGCAGGATCTCGCCCTTGTCCTTGATCTCGCCGGCGGCGATCAGGCGCTTGGCCTCGTTGAGGGTCTGGTTGACGAAGTTCTTCTGTGCGTTGTAGAGGCGCTCCACATAAGGCTTGTATTGAATAAAGGTCTCGTCACCCGCACGCTCCACCGGGCCGGAAATGATGAGCGGGGTACGGGCATCGTCGATCAGCACGGAGTCCACCTCGTCGACGATGGCGAAGTGGTGCTTGCGCTGCACCAGGTCCTTCGGGTTGATGGCCATGTTGTCGCGCAGGTAGTCGAAGCCGAATTCGTTGTTCGTACCGAAGGTGATGTCGGACTGGTACGCGTTGCGGCGCGCGTCGGTGCTGGGCTGGTGCTTGTCGATGCAGTCGACGCTCAGGCCGTGGAACATATAGAGCGGGCCCATCCACTCGGAGTCTCGTTTCGAGAGGTAGTCGTTGACGGTGACCACATGGACGCCTTTGCCCGCCAGGGCATTGAGGAACACCGGAAGCGTCGCCACGAGGGTCTTGCCTTCACCGGTGGCCATCTCGGCGATCTTGCCCTGGTGCAGGACGATGCCGCCGATCAGCTGCACGTCGTAATGGACCATGTCCCAGGTGATCATGTTGCCGCCGGCCATCCAGCTGTTGCGCCAGATGGCGTAGTCGCCGTCGATGTTCACGAAGTCGTGGTTGGCGCTCAGGTTCCGGTCGAATTCGGTGGCCTTCACGCGGATGCGCTCGTTCTCCTTGAAGCGGCGCGCCGTCGATTTCATGATGGCGAAAGCCTCGGGCAGCACCTGGTCGAGTATTTCTTCAATTTTCTTGTCGATGGTCTTCACCAGCTCGTCGAGCTCCGTCGCCAGCTTCTCTTTCCGCGAGACTTCCATCTCCGGATCGGTGAGCTGCTCGCGGATCTGCGCCACTTTCTCTTCCTCCGCCGCCGTGTAGGCGCGAACCTTGTCGCGCAGGGCGGCACTCTCGGCGCGCAAATCGTCGTCGCTGAGCTTGTCGATGCGGTCATAGGCCGCCAGTACCAGTTTCAAGGTGGGATTGATCTGCTTGATGTCGCGTTCCGCCTTGGAACCGAACAGTTTCTTCAATAGGTTTGCCATATCGTAGTCTACAGTTTTTTCTGGTATTTTTCAATGAGTTCCGTCGCTGCGGAGAAAGACTCCAGGTCGCCCCGGAGCACGGCTTCTTCGTATTCGGGCATCAGGCGCTCGATGCGCTCATCCTCGTAGAACATGTTCTTCAGACTCTCGTTGATGCTCTCATACATCCAGTAGCGGGCCTGTTCGCGCCGTTTCTTCCGGTAGAAGCCGTTCTCCTTCACCAGCGCGAAATATTCTTCAATTTTCTTCAGGATCTCCGGAAGGCCTTCCTTGGTCACCGCGGAAGAAGTGACCGCCGTGGGTGTCCAGCCCGACTCCGTGGGCGGGAAGAGATGCAGCGCATTGGCGTAGAGGGCCCGGGCCATCTGGGCTTTCTCCACGTTGGTGCCGTCGGCCTTGGTGATGGCGATCAGGTCGGACATTTCCATGATGCCACGCTTGATGCCCTGCAGGTCGTCACCTGCACCGGACAACATGAGCAGGAGGAAGAAGTCGCTCATGGAGTGGACCGCGGTTTCGCTCTGGCCCACGCCCACCGTCTCGATGAACACCACGTCGAAGCCCGCCGCCTCGCAGAGGAGGATGGTCTCGCGGGTCTTGCGGGCCACGCCGCCCAGCGAACCGGCGCTCGGGCTGGGGCGGATGAAGGCGTTCGGGTCGTTGCAGAGCGTTTCCATGCGCGTCTTGTCGCCCAGGATGCTGCCCTTGCTCTTCTCGGAACTCGGGTCGATGGCCAACACGGCGAGCTTGTGCCCTTCGGAGGTCAGGTAAGAGCCGAAGGCCTCGATGAACGTGCTCTTGCCGGCACCCGGGACGCCGGTGATGCCGATGCGCATGGTCTGTTTCTCGTTGGAGAGGGCCTGGCAGCGCTGGATGATCTGCTGCGCCACGGCGCGATGCTCGGGCAGCGAGCTCTCCACCAGGGTGATGGCCTGGCTGAGCACGGTCGTGTCGCCGCGCTCGATACCTTCCATATATTCGTCGGCCGTCTTGATGGCGGGCCGTTTCTTGAAGACTTTCTTGAGATAGGGATTGACGATGGGCGGTTGCTTCACCCCGTGGTTGATGATCAGGCTCGAATCTTCGTTCTTGTAGTCGTCGAAGAAGTCTCCCTGGTGTGATTTGTCGATGGCCATATCTTATTGGACGTTTCCGGTAATAAAGAGGTTCAGGATGGGTTTGGACGGCGCATTGGTGATGACGGACAGCACTTCGATGACCTCGCCGCCGTATTCGAGCGCAGCGGTGTCGAGCCGGACCTTGACATCGGCCTTGCCGCCCGGCTTGATGGTCAGCGGGAGCTGGGTCAGCACGGTGGCGGCGTCGCCCTGCCCGTCGATGTGGTGGATCACGAGCGGACGCTTGCCCTTGTTGCGGATGCTGTAGGTGGCGTTCACGGCCTGGCCCTTGCGGACCTCGCCGAATTCGAAGTAGCTACGGTCGATGACCGGCACGCCGGCCTGTTCGATGTCCGCCTTGCTGAGTTTTTCAAAATTATCCTTGATGACGCCGGAGATTGACAATTTGTCAGGATACTCCCTGCCATTGAGACGGAAGGTCGCCACGAAATGCCGGCGTCCCCAGGCGGTCTCCCCCATCTCGGCGGGATTCACCGTATAGGTGAGGCGGGCCATGCTGCGGGCCGGAATCGGGTTGGGCGACACGTCGATGCGCAGTCCCGGCGACACCAGGCCTGTCTCGACCTTGAGCTCGCTACGCGAGAGGTTGGCCACCTGCATCTGGTCAGACTTGACCACGCCCTGGTCGAGGTAACCGATGGATGTTTCGGTCTTGCGGAGGCCCAGGGGGCCGATCTGCGTGGTGAACAGTTCGTCGAGGTCTTTCTTCTTCTCATGGGCGACGCCCCGCAGGCGCAGGACCACCGGACGGTCGAGGCTCGACGCGCCCACGCCCACATACACGGTCAGGGTCTTTTCGAAAGGATACGGGCCCTGGTCGTTGCTGAAGGTGGCCTGGATGGTACCCGTGGCGCCCGGACGAACCGGTTCGCGCGTCCACTCGGGCGTCGTGCAGCCGCAAGACGAGATGACGTTGTGGATGACAATCGGCTGCCGGGCGGTATTGGTGAAGGTGAAAAGGCACGTGACAGGGCCCTCTGCCATCAGCACGTCGCCGAAGTCATGGACCTTCTTGTCGAAACGGATGACGTCCGACTCCTTGTATAAGTTCTCCTGCGCATGCAATGCCGTCAGGGACAACAGGATGGCGGACAGGAACAGGATCGCTTTTTTCATTTTTCCTTCATTAAATTGCAAAGATACCATTTGTTTGATTATTTTTGCTAAAAATACTTTTATAAAGTATTCATCAAGAATCAAGCCAATACTTTTTAACTGTCATACTATGATGAAACGCTTTTCTCTGATTGTTTTGGCGGTGCTCGCCCTGCTGGCCACGACCGGCTGCAGCAAGTACAAGTACGAGACCGTCAAGGGCGATCCTACGAACGCCCGCATCTACACTTTGGACAACGGCCTGAAGGTCTACATGATCGTCAACAAAGACGAACCGCGCATCGACGCCCACGTGGCCGTGAAGGTCGGCAGCAAGAACGACCCGCAGGAGACCACGGGCCTGGCCCACTATTTCGAACACCTGATGTTCAAAGGCACGAAGCAGCTCGGCACCCAGGACTACGCAGCCGAGGAGCCCCTGCTCAACCAGATCGAGGAACTCTTCGAGGTCTACCGCAAGACCACGGACCCCGAGGAACGCAAGGCCATCTACCACCAGATCGACTCCATCTCGTATGAAGCGTCCAAGATCTTCATTCCCAATGAATACGACAAGGCCATGGCGGCCATCGGCGGACGCGGCACCAATGCCTACACCAGCAACGACGTGACCTGCTACACCGAGAACATCCCGTCCAATCAGCTGGAAAACTGGGCCAAGATCCAGGCCGACCGCTTCGAGAACTGCGTGCTCCGCGGCTTCCACACCGAACTGGAGACCATCTACGAGGAGTACAACATGTACGCCGTGATGGACCAGGAGAAAGTTTCTGAAGCAGCCTTCGCCGCCCTCTTCCCGAAACACCCGTACCACACGCCGGTCATCGGCTGGGGCGATCACCTGAAGAACCCTTCCATCACCAACGTGAAGAAGTATCATGACCAGTGGTACGTGCCCAACAACATGGCCGTCTGCCTCGTGGGCGACTTCGATCCGGACGAGGCCATCAAGGTCATCGACAAGTACTTCGGCCCCATGAAGCCCAACAAGGACCTCAAGAAGATGGAATTCGAGCCGGAAGATCCCATCACCGCCCCGGTCGTCAAGGACGTGCTGGGCCTCGAATCCCCCAGCCTGCTCCTCGCCTGGCGCTTCCCGGGTGCCAACAGCCCTGAAGCAAGGTATATCGACCTGATCAGCAGCATCCTCTATAATGGCCGCGCCGGTCTGATCGACCTCGACGTCAACCAGCAGCAGAAGACGCTCGGCATGATGGCCTACCGGCAGAGCCTGGCCGACTACTGCGCCTTCCTCGTGGAAGCCGAGCCGCTGCAGGGACAGAGCCTCGAAGAGGTGAAGCAGATCGCCCTCGCTGAAATCGAAAAGGTGAAGAAAGGCGAATTCGACGAAGAACTCCTCACCTCCATCATCAACAACGAGAAGCTCACCTTCATGCGCATCTGCGACATGCCGCGCGCCCTGGTCCGCGCCGAGGTGAACGCTTTCATCTACGACATCGACTGGAAAGATTTTGTCCACGAAATCGACGAACTCGAGAAGATCACCAAGGATGACCTCGTGGCCTTCGCCAACGAGTACCTCAAGGACAACTACGTGCAGATCAACAAGCTGGAGAAACCCGACCCGAACGACACCCGGATCGCCAAACCGTCCATCACCCCGATCATGATGAACCGTGACGCCGCCAGCCAGTTCCTGCGCGACATCCAGGCTTCGGCGGCTGCCGTCCAGCCCATCGAGCCCGTCTTCGTCGACTACCAGAAGGACATGTCGATCGCTACTGCCAAGAGCGGCATTCCCGTGCTCTACAAACAGAACGTGACCAACGGCGTCTTCGAGCTCCAGTATCTCTTCGAGACCGGCAGCTACGCCGACAACGTGATGCCTTTCGCAGCGGATTACCTCACCTTCCTCGGCACCGACGACATGACGCCGGAAGAAGTGCAGAAGGCCTTCTACCGCATGGCTGTCAACATGAGCGTCGCCTGCAGCGGCGAGCGCACCTACGTCTCGCTGAACGGCCTGGCCGAGAACATGGAGGAAGCCATGGAACTCGTCGAGAAGGTCATCGCCCACGCCCAGGCCAACCCTGAAGCGCTGATGATGCTCAAGGGCAACACCGTTTACGAGCGTCGCAACGCCAAACTGGACCAGCGCAGCAATTCCGCACGCATCCAGAGCTACGCCCTCTACGGCCCGAAGAACCCGGCCACCAACATCATCCCCACGGCCGAGCTGATGAAACTCTCCGACGAGGCCCTGCTCGAGAAAATCCACCATCTGTTCGAGAACGAGCACAAGGTGCTCTACTACGGCCCTCTCACAGAGACTGAGGCGGTGGAGACCATCAACCGCATCCACCAGGTGCCCGCTGAGCTCAAACCCGTGGTCAAGGGCAATCCCTTCGCCTACGTACCCACCGAGAGCAACCAGGTGGTCCTGGCCCAGTACAACGCCAACCAGCTCAACCTCATCGGCGTCTACAACACCGGCCTGAAATTCGACGTCGAGACCGCACCGATCATCACCCTCTACAACGAATACTTCGGCGGCGGCATGAACAGCATCGTCTTCCAGGAGATGCGGGAGGCCCGCGGCCTGGCCTACAGCGCCCGTGCCAACTATTCCATCCCGGGCGACCTCGACCATCCGTCGGTCTTCACCTTCACCATCGGCACGCAGAACGACAAGCTGATCGACGCCCTCTCGGCCTTCGACGAGATCATCAACGAGATGCCCGTTTCCGAGAATGCCTTCAACATCGCCAAAGAGTCGCTGATCTCCAACATCCGCACCGCGCGCACCACCAAGAGCCGCGTGCTGAGCTCCTACCTCAACGCGCAGCAGCGCGGCCTTGACTACGACCTCAACAAGGTGATCTACGAGAAGGTGCCCGCCCTGACGCTCGACGACGTGGTGAAATTCCAGCAGACCTATGTGAAAGGCAAGCCCCACCGCTACGGCATCGTGGGCCGCAAGAGCGACATGGACCTCAAGACACTGCTCGACTACGGAACCATCCAGCAGGTGTCGACGGAAGAAATTTTCGGTTATTAATTGGGAAAGACAAGATTTGGTATTATCTTTGTCAACGATTTCGCAACAACAACACTTAAACTTTTATAAAATGGCTTACAAAATCACTGAAAATTGCGCTGCTTGCGGCACCTGCATTGATGAATGCCCCGTTGGCGCCATCTCCGCCGGCGACATCTACAAGATTGACCCGAACGCATGCGTCGACTGCGGTACTTGCTCCGGCGTCTGCCCTATGGGTGCCATCGAGCAGGCTTAACCCTAGCAACCACATGATAAAAAGGACAGCTTCGGCTGTCCTTTTTTTTTGCATTTTCATTTGAATTTTCGAGAATGCTCCGTATTTTTGTGTAAATTTTGACAGAATTTATGTTGATTGCTTTGAAACTGCTGGGGTCCATCGCTTTGCTGATGTATGGCATGAAGGTGATGAGCGAGGCACTCCAGAAAATGGCGGGACCGCAACTGCGTCACATGCTGGGCGCAATGACCACCAACCGCTTCACGGGAGTCGCCACCGGTGCACTGGTCACCGTAGCCGTCCAGTCTTCTGCAGCGACCACGGTCATGACGGTTTCCTTCGTCAACGCCGCCCTCCTCACCCTCGCCCAGGCCATCTCCGTCATCATGGGCGCCAACATCGGCACCACCCTCTCGGCCTGGATCATGTCGGCCGGCTTTTCGTTCAACATCATCAACCTCGTCTGGCCGGCCTTCCTGGCAGGCATCATCCTGATCCAGATCGGCAAGCACCGCTACCTGGGCGATTTCCTGTTCGGCTTGTCCTTCCTGCTTTTCGCCCTGGGCATGCTCAAACAGACAGGCACGGAAATGGACCTGGCCAACAACGCGGCCGTGGTCGACTTCTTCGCCAGTTTCAAGACGAATTACGGCACCATCCTGCTTTTCCTGCTCATCGGTACGATCCTGACTTTCATCGCCCAGTCCTCCGCCGCCCTGATGGCCATCACCATGGTGCTCTGCACCACGGGCGCCATCTCCATCTTCCAGGGCATCGCGCTTGTCATGGGTGAGAATATCGGTACCACGCTGACCGCCAACATCGCCGCGCTGAGCGCCAACACGCAGGCCCGCCGGGCCGCCGCAGCCCACCTCCTGTTCAACGTTTTCGGCGTGCTGTGGGTCCTGATCCTGTTCTTCCCCTTCGTTCGCCTGGTCTGCGGCCTCGTGGGTGTCGACCCCTACGCCGAGACCCAGGACCCCACCCAGCTCTCCTTTGCCCTGGCCATGTTCCACACGGCCTTCAACGTCACCAATACCCTGATCCTCATCTGGTTCATACCGCAGATCGAGCAATTCGTCTGCAAGATCATCAAGCCGAAGGCCAGCGAGGAAGAAGAGGAATTCCGCCTGAAATTCATCCGCGGCGGTCTGATGAAGACGCCCGAGATCTCCGTATTGCAGGCCCAGAAGGAAATCGCCGTGTTCGGAGAACGCATGATGAAGATGTCGCACATGGTGAAGGACCTCTACGGCTTGACAGACGAAGCCGAGTTCAAGAAGCTCTTCGACCGCATCCAGAAATACGAACAGATCAGCGACAACATGGAGAACGAGATCGGCAAGTACCTCGGCCAGGTGGGCGACGCCCACTTGAGCGACGAGACCAAGGAGAAGATCCGCGCCATGCTGCGCCAGATCGGCGAGCTGGAGAGTATCGGCGATGCGGGCTACAACATGGCCCGCGTCATCCGGCGCAAGCACGAGGCCAAGCTCGAATTCACCGAGCAGCAGGAAGACGGCATCAAGAAGATGTTCGCCCTGGCGCAGGAAGCCGGCGCCCGGATGCTCGAGATGCTCAACGGCCGGCGGGAAGACTTTGACTTCGGCCCTTCGGAAGAGATCGAATCTAGAATCAATCAGTGCCGCGACGAGCTCAAGGACGAGAACCTGCGCAACGTCGACACGCACGTATACAGCTACGACAGCGGCAGCATCTACATGGACCTGATCAACGAGGCGGAAAAAGCCGGCGACTACATCATCAACGTCGTCGAGGCCCGTCTCGGTACTTCGCACCGCCAGACGGAACAGCTTGCCATGGAGTCCTAGCGCCTTTGTCAGACTAACGATACGAACGGATGAGAGCAGCCATCTACGGCGCCGGTTCCATGGGAACGATTCTGGGTGCCTACATCACGAAGAACGGCGGGCGCATCGACCTGGTCAACCACAATTTCGACCATGTGCGCGCGTTGAAGGAAAAAGGTGCCCACGTCGTCGGAACGGTCGATTTCATCCAGCCGGTCAGGGCCATCACGCCCCTGGAAATGGCCGGCACCTACAATATCATCATCCTGCTCACCAAGCAGATGGAGAATGAGCAGATCGTCCGTTTCCTGGTTCCTTACCTGACACCCGACGGCGTGATCGTCACGCTGCAGAACGGTATCCCCGAACTGCTTATCAGCCACATCGTCGGCGCCGACCACGTGTTGGGCTGCACCGTCGCCTGGGGCGCCACCCTGCTGGAGCCCGGCGTCAGCGAACTCACCAGCGACCCCGACAGCCTCACCTTCCAGCTGGGATCCCTCTCCCCTTTTCCCAACCGGCACTTGCAGGATGTAAAAGATCTCCTCCAATTGATGGGGCCCGTCGTCATTGAAGACAATTTCATCGGCACCCGCTGGACCAAGTTGCTGATCAACGCCTCGTTCTCCGGTCTGAGCACCGCGCTGGGCTGCACCTTCGGTGATATCATCATGCCGAAAGACTCCCGGAAAGTAACCCTCGCGCTCATCAAGGAGTGCATCGATGTGGCCCGCAAGGGCAACATCCGCTTCGAGCCCGTCCAGGGCAAGGACGTCATCACCCTGCTCGACTTCAAGAATCCCATCAAGAAATCCTTTGCCTTCGCCATCCTTCCCTTGACCATGCGCAAGCACATGCGACTGAAAGCCAGTATGCTGCAGGATATTGAGAAGGGCAAGCGATGCGAGGTCGACGCCATCAACGGCGTCGTCTGCTCTTCCGGCAGGGAACTGGGCGTCCCCACGCCCCTCAACGACAAGGTCGTGGAGGTCATCCACCGCATCGAGCGGGGAGAACTGAAGCCCTGCCGTGACAATCTGCAGTTCTTCCTTCCGATCCTGAAGAATCAGCCATAAATAACTGTCCCCATGAAAAAACGCTGCCTCACACTTCTTGCGCTGACGGCGTGCCTGGTCATTCCCGCCACCGCCCAGACCCTCACCCACCCTTCCCGGGAGGAAGCGCTCCTCCGCGAGTGGATCCGGACGCTCGGGTCCGACGATTTCGGCGGTCGCCTGCCCATGACGGAATACGAAGCCAAGACCGTCGATTACCTCGCCGGTGAGATGAAGGCGATCGGCCTGCAGCCTGCCTTCGGCGACAGTTATTTCCAGCCCGTTCAGACAATTTCCACGGTCTGCCGGCCTGTGGGCGACAAGGTGCGCGTGAAGGGCAGCCGCCGGCGCGTGGACCTGCTCTTCCCCGACGACCTGGTGATCTGGACCGCCCGGGCAAGCGGCAAGGTGGAGCTTCCGAACACGGAGTTCGTCTTCTGCGGCTTCGGCATCGATGCCCCGGAATTCGGCTGGAACGATTTCGACGGCGTCGACGTCAAGGGCAAAATCATCATCGCCATGGTCAACGACCCGGGGTTCTACGACGCGTCGCTTTTTCAGGGGAAGAACATGACCTATTACGGGCGCTGGACCTACAAGTTCGAGGAGGCGCAGCGCAGGGGCGCGGCCGGCTGTCTGGTCCTCCACAACACCGCGGCTGCCAGTTATGGCTGGAACGTGGCCGCCAACCACACCGGTAGCAATCTGGCTCTCTACGATGCGGCCACGGGCAATGCCGACGCCCTGGCCATAAAGGGCTGGTTGCATGAAAACGGCTGCCGCAAGCTTTTCGAGGCGGCCGGCGTCGATTTCGAAGCTACGCTCGCCGCGGCCAAGCGTCCCGGCTTTCACGCCTTCGCACTCAAGGCCAGGACCTCGCTCGAGATGCGGGTCGACTACCAGATCGAGCAGACCTGCAACGTGGCCGGTGTCCTGCCCGGCAGCGATCTGAAAGACGAAGCGGTGGTGTTCAGCGCGCACTGGGATCATTTCGGCTATGGCGCTCCCGACGAGACGGGCGACTGTATCTACAACGGGGCTTCGGACAATGGTTCCGGCATGGCGGCGGTGCTGCTGCTGGCCAAAAAGTACGCGGAGCTGCCGGTTCGTCCCCGCCGTTCCATGCTTTTCCTGATTCCGACGCTGGAAGAGAGTGGTCTTTTCGGGACGGAATTCTACTGTGCCCACCCGGCTTTCCCCATGGACAAGACGGCGGCGTGCATCAATTTCGACTGTATTGCGCCTGAGCCGCTCACCTATGACGTGGTGGTGCTCGGCGGCGGCAAGTGTGGTCTTGACCGTTACATCGAGGGTGCGGCGGGTGCGCAGGGTCGTTATGTTGTCTGGAACGATGACAATTCGGACGGTTGGTATTTCCGTTCCGATCATTTCAATTTTGTGAAGAAGGGGGTTCCGGCCGTGGTGATCGAGTACGGCAAGGATCTGGTGGATCCTTCACGGCC
>LXOW01313905.1_pt2 | contig 12176 bp, 18 predicted proteins | sample 1368591 | NCBI WGS metagenome assembly LXOW01 (sample SAMN04884650, study PRJNA319009) | bovine gut metagenome | isolation source: Cow rumen | host: Bos taurus | place: Italy: Legnaro (PD) | collected 2014-07-09
TATCAATAATCAGTTTAGCTTTAAAAAAGATATAAAAAGCCATTCAAACGATAAAAAAGTTCTTTCTCTTTTCAGCGGTTGCGGTGGAATGGATATAGGCTTTGAAGGTGAATTTACTTGTCTAAAAAGAACAATAAATAGTTTAATACATCCAGATTGGATTAAATACGATGGTGATAAATGGATAACAGTAAAAGAAACTGGATTTAAAACAGTTTTCGCAAACGATATACGACCAGATGCAAAAGCAGCTTGGGTATCCTATTTTGAAAAGAAAGACCCTGACGCAAATAGAATATATCATCTAGGAAGCATAGTCGATTTTGTCAAGAGAGCAAAAGCTGGCGAGCATATATTTCCAAAAAACATCGCTATTGTTACTGGTGGTTTTCCTTGCCAAGATTTTTCGGTTGCAGGGAAAAGAAAAGGGTTCAATTCCGATAAAAGCCACAACGGTGGAAAACTTGAAATAGGTGAACCTACTGTTGAAAGTCGCGGCCAGCTATATATGTGGATGCGTGAAGTAGTAAGTATAGTCAAACCACTTGTTTTTATAGCTGAAAATGTAAAAGGACTTACTACTTTAGAAAAAGTAAAAGAAATTATAGAATGCGATTTTGCTAATGCTGCTGATGGAGGGTATATAGTAATACCAGCAAGAGTTTTGCATGCTGCTAATTATGGCGTTCCTCAGTCAAGAGAAAGAGTTATTTTTTTCGGTTTTAGAAAAAATGCACTTCGCGATGAAGCAATAAAAGGTTTAATGAATCTTTCAATAAACCCACAATATGACCCTTATCCAACTCCTACACATAATTACTCTTCTATTGGTAACAATCTTCAGCCCTATGTTACCTGTAGAGAAATATTTGATGGACTTGATGAACCAGAGAAGTCGAAAGATATTTCGCAAACTAAATATTCAAAGGCAAAATATATTCCACATTGTCAAGGAAACATTGAAATTAAGATTGATTCTATTGCACCAACAATCCGCTCAGAACATCACGGTAATATAGAATTCAGAAGACTCAGTGTTGAAAATGGTGGACTAATAAAGGATGAAATCAACAAAGGGCTAGAGCAACGCAGACTAACTATCAGAGAATGTGCACGAATACAAACATTTCCAGATGATTATCAATTTATTTTACCAAAGACTTTTTACAACAAAGGTGTTAGTGCTAGCGACGCATACAAAATTATAGGAAATGCTGTTCCATGCATACTTGCATATAATATTGCTATGTCTTTAGCTGAAAAATGGGATAAATATTTTAAATAAAAATTATACAAGAAACGAATTTAATTTTGCGTTTACNNAGCACAATTATTTATGTCATTTACTATAGATTTATTAATCAATCTATTGGTTCATATAATTCATATAGTGGCGTTTTTCTTTCCATATACATCTTTGCTTCTGGTGTACCATTAAATTGTCCATGGGAAAAACGGCATTCATTTCTAAACTCTAGAAACTTACCTGTTTGTCTATTTTGAAACTTTGTAATAATATTCAATTGCGAATTAGGGATATTATAACGACAACCCTTGAATTCTATTATTGAATTAAAATTTCTACGGNNTTGTATCAGAAGTAGTTGTTTTAGCATAATAATATTCATTTGAATAAATACGGAAAAAATCATAAATATTATCTGTTCTAAACTCACTATTTATTTTATCTGCTATTGTTCTTCCAGCCTTTTCAGAACACTTCTTTTTGAGACAAACATATTCTGAATCTGTTGCTAATTCACAATTGATCCATTTAGAAAAAACTTTTTCTCTTATATTTGCTTTAGTAAATCGCATATAGTCACTATTTGTGCGTATCGATATTGGAACTTTTGATTTAAAACCATTATATGAAAAAATCATATAATCAGCTTCAATTTTAATAGTTGAAACATTTGTGCTTTCATGTAATTCCCATTTTCTATAAGAACGAATATATTCAACTAATTTATTCCAAGAATAACGAAACCATAAATCATATTCATCTAAAGCAAAAGTAGAAAAGACATGAAGTCCACGTGAAAAAGAGCTTCCAGTTAAGCTGTTTAAAAATGCATACAGTCCCATATTCTTTAGTATGAAGCTGTCTTCCTTTAGTGAAAAGCCGTAGTTACCAACAGTTATATCTATTGGATCACTTTTTTGTGTATTATTACCTAACCAACAAATAGAAGAATATTCATTTATATGAAAATATGAACAGTGAAATATTTTATTACCAAGTTTATATCCATTGTCAACTATCTGCATAAACTCTTCTGTAAAACTATGATTTGAAGCTATATTGNNGGCTTAAAAAAGTTATTGGATTATATAAATCCATTTTATCAAACTTTATTTTTCGGCTCAACAAACCAATTGTAACAGCTACACTTAACTCTCTAAGATGTGTTTTCATATCTGCCATAATAAAGTCTCCGAACTATTTATAAACTGTAATTCTATCTATATCGTCATATTTCCACTTACTTTTATTATTAGACTTAAAATAAATAAAAAACACCGAATCAAATGAAATATTTTATACAACTTGAATTACAGTTAGCTATTTATATACATATAACCCCATCATCGCTTAAAAGGTTTCTTGCCAACAAAAGGCGTGAATACATCATAGAGCACCAATCGGAATGAAATCTAGGATTACTTTTTTTATTTTCTCTAAAGCGCCTTAACCCATTTTCGTCTACCTGACCGCTTATTTCCAGATATTCATCGTTGTCTACGCTGAAATCATCAGGGTATGTAAAACAATCAGGATTTTTTCTTTTATTATATGGCGGGTCTATATAAATCATTTTTACTTTGCCAAGATAGCTTTCCTGCAAAAGTTTTAAAACTTCCAGATTATCGCCCTCAATATACAGGTTTTCTGTGTTTTCCCAGTCAACGCTTTCTTCTTTGCAGGGTCTCAGAGTTTTTCTTATGGGTTTATTTGCCGAAAGCATTGCGGATTTTTTGCCAACCCAGCTGAATTCATAGGCCTCGTCGCCCTCTACTATTTCATCAGAAAGCATCTGCCTTAAAATATCAAAGTTTATAGCCCTTTTGGGTTTGCCGTTTTCGTCAATGTCTTCTGTTATGCAGTTTGGAAAAATCCTTTCGATTTTTTCTATGTTCTGTTTAGTTAAATCTAGTGTCTCGAATTTGAATTTTTCCATTTACTTTAATGCATTTAAGGCAGTTGTTAGCTGCTTTAATTCCGCATTTAATCTTACTTGAACGTTAAACTGCCTCTCCTTTCTGATTTTATTTTTTAAAGCTTCAATCTGCTTTATAAGTTCCTCTCTCCGTTTGCTTGCTTCCACAGCCTCAGAGAGAGATAAATTTTCTAAATTGGTATTTTCAAAACTTAAGTTTTGGCCTGCGATGCTTTTTACAAAATTTTCATAAACATCGTCTAAGGAAAAGCCCTTTAAATCAAACTTGATTTCGTCTTCTTCACGCCATTCGGTATGATAATAGGTATCTACCTTAAAAGCCGACTCACTATTTTTTGTGGCTTCTTTATATGCTGTCCAGAGTTTGTGTTTCCCATTATGCTTTAACGCAAAAATTATGTGGTAAGCAATATACGAGTCGATAAGTTTTAAAACCGAAACATCTAACTCTGGCTCATAAAGCTGTATTTCTATAACTTCTATTTCCGTTACGGTTTTCCAGCCTTTATATTAACAGTGTTTTCGGCTATTTTATTAGTCCAGACAATGTTTTTAATCTGCTCTACAAATATTTTCTTTAAAGCACTGTTTACCGAAAGTTTTTCATAAAATTTGTTCTTCGGAATTCGTTTGTTAAATTCAGTTGTATGAGGCAGCCCAAACATCGACTACCTCGCAATAACTATAATAGAAACTGATAAACNNGATTATACAATATTTTAAAATTGTACACGTACAAATTAGATGCAAAACTTTATGCACTATGCTATATTATAAACATAGCACGTACATGCAGAAATGCACCGAGCGCTTACCGTATTCTGCGAAAGTCCTGCCAAAGATAGACGCAGAATACACCCCAGGTTGTAAAGAACAATACTTTCAAGTGCCTCACATCAGTGAGGCATTTGTTGTATAAGATAATATCAAATTATAGCTTATTGCGTAAAATGTCAATAATTTTTAAAACTTACTGAGTTTTAATGTTAATTATAATAACTTAATTTGTTTTATTGTTAATAATTAAAACTTGTTTAGTTTTAATCTTTATATTTAAAACTTATAGTTTATTTTTATGAATATTTTTCAAAAAAGACTGACTGAAATAATGCAAACACGCAAACTTTCTCAAGAAGACATTGCAGAGATGGCGCATTGTTCTCAAAATACTGTTTCTAAATGGCTAACCAAAGGCAGTTCACCCAAAATTAAATACGTTGAGCCTCTCGCAAAAGCACTTAAATTAACAATAGGCGATTTAATAGGCAGCGACCTCTCCGCCGACAACTTCACAGAAACCGAAAAGAGATTCCTTGCACTCCCCGCCCAGAGAAAAGAATTCCTCTTAAAGCTAATGGATTTCCTCGACACAAACGAACGGTAAATGTAGTTAGGTTATTTATAAAACTAGCTTTTAAAATAAGTTATATAATTCAATGTATTAAAATCTCCTATTGTAAACTATAATTTATTTCTCGCTTAAAACAATTGATTTTTTAGGTCTTAATAAGTAGAATTAAATTAGGATAATCAAAAAGCCAACTATNNATAATCCAAAGGCCGTAGAAGAGTTTGTGGCTGCTATGAACGCAACAGCAGAAACCCCACTAAAACCAAGAACAGAAAATGAATGTTCTTGCGTAATCACAGATAAACAGAGATTGCGTAATTTCATGAAAAAAGCTTTACAAAACAAGCAAACCAAAAAATGAAAACAATAGTTTGGAATATACTAGATATGGTTGAGGAATTAGGAGAAAATTCCGTAAAAGAAATACTTTCTGGGTTTTCCTGCCAAAAAGAAATTGATAAAACTCTAGTTACTCTTAATTCAGATATAGAACATTTCATAAAAAATAGCGCTATTCAATTTGCAAAGCAAAAGGCTTCTGTATCATACGTTGTCGGAGACGAAGAAGATGGCTCTGTTCTTGGATATTTTACTATTGCTCATAAGCCAGTGGAATTTCCATCAGATGGTTTGAGCAATTCCACAAAGAAAACGATGAGCCGATATGCAGAACTCAATGAAAAAACGAAAACATATATGGTTTCTGGCTTTCTTATCGCCCAATTAGGAAAAAATTACGCTATTGACGATGGAAAACGCATTACAGGAAAAGAACTTATGAAATTGGCTAACAGAGAGCTTATAGACATTCAGCATCGTTCTGGTGGCGGTATTGTATATCTAGACTGCGAACCAAATGCAAAATTAATCAATTTCTATGAAAAAGAAGGTTTCCGACTTTTTGGAGAAAGAATTAGCAAGAATGATAAAAAGCGTTATCTGCAATATATGAAGTTTTTCTAATTCTAAATAAAAGTATGAAATAGACAACAAATAAGTAAGAAGTTATTACTCAAACAGTTTCACCGAAACCAAAAAAAGATTCCTTGCCCTACCCGCCCAAAGAAAAGAATTCCTCTTAAAACTAATGGATTTCCTCGATACAAACGCTTAATTTAAGAAAACAATATATTTATGTAGTCCTGTTTTTGATGAAAAGCTCTGGATACATAGACTTCATTTTTTTTTATTTTATAAAACATAATATACTTGCCACAAAGCAAATATCTATAACCACTAGTAGAACCATCTGGCAAAATAAATCTTTGCCCTGCTTCTGGAAACTCTCTAAGAACGTTCAATGAAACTAAGATTTCATCAGTAACCTTTAAAGCCGCTTTATTTGATAATTGTTCAGCTATATAATCGCCTATTTTTTCTAAATCAATTAAAAATAACCTAGAAAAATGTATTTTTTTATTCATTATATTTTTTATTTAAAAACTGACGTATATCTTCTTCATTCAACCAACCATCTTCTTCACCCGATTTAATGCCATTATTAAGTTCCTGCATAAGTTTAAGGGCTGCTCTGTTCTTTTCATTTTCAATTTGCTCTTTTATATCAACGATAACATACGAATCTACGCCATCTTTTGTTAAATAAACTGGAGAACCCAATGCAACTTCGTTTAAAACTGAATTATAGTCCGATAAATCTGTTATAGGTCTTATATGCATAAACACACCATTCTTTCTTCTAGAAATTCAAGCACAGTTTAATTGGATGAATGTTTGCGATTATTGTGCGTATTTAAGCGCTAAAGGATACATAATATTAAAATCGGCATCAGAAAGATTTAAAGCTGTTTTTATTTGAGATGGCTCTAATTTTAATTTCAGCATATTAGAGAAAATGTTTATATGTTCTTGGTTTAATAATTCTTTTGCTTTTTCGTTCCATAATTCAACTAGTTTTTCGTTCATTATTTCTTGTCCTTTCTCTGTTGCTTTGTAGTATCTCACTTTATCCGCCAATGATTTATAATTCATTGTTTCATAGTTTTTGTTGTTCAGGTCTTGCATTAGTTTGCCTAGCGCNNGTATATACAAACTCTTGCAATGGTTCGCTATAACAATTATAACCATTTTGTGAAATAATTATAACGTATCTGGTTGGCAATTCTTCAAAGTCTTTACCTTTCTTCAAAAAATCCAAGTCCATTAAAGAACCGTTATACCTTGCTCTTTTGCCTGTGGCGCCTTTATCGTCTTTTTGTATCTCGATGTTGTAAAGTTTGCCTTTTTCGTCTATGGCATAAGCATCTAAAGTAACAGAACGGTTAGATAGGCTTAAAATATCGTATTCCGTTTTTAACTCTGTAACCTTTAAGCCTTTTATCTCTGGCAGAATAATTGATAATATTAATTGTATGTTTTCTTTGTCATTTGCAAGACAACATCTCATAAAGATATTATCAAACAAACACATGTCTTTAACTATTTCGCTATAATTTTCAGCATTCATTTTATTTTCCTTGCTTTAATTATAACGTACTTTTAAAAGAAATGGACTAATTTTATTTTTCTTGATCTTTGAAACTTTCAAAGTTGCTTCAAAACGCTTTAAGACGTGAATTAAACGTTTAACGGAAAAACGGCATACAAACTTGCAAAAACTAAATAACCTGTTTTCCAAGATTTAAAAGCATAGCTCTGTCGCTGGCTATGGTTGAGGCGGTGGTAGTAAGCATATTGCCTGTTATTGTAGCGCTAGCACCTGAATTAAAAGAAACTTTTCCGCTTTCTTTCATCAAAGCTCTGCCACCCGCAAGCCTTACATGAGATTCTGGGTTAATGTATCTGAAAATTGCTATCGTTCTTAATATTTCATCTTCTGTAAGTCTGGGCTGATTGGCTAAAGGCGTTCCTTTTATTGCCATTAGCGAATTTACAGGAATAGACATAATATGCAAATCTGCAAGCGTTAAAGCCATGTCTATTCTGTCTGCCCAAGTTTCTCCCATGCCTATGATTCCACCAGAACAAACATTCAATCCCTCTGCCTGAGCTCTTTTAATATTCGCGATTTTGTCGTCAAAGGTATGGGTAGTGCAAATATATGGGAAATATCTTCTGGAAGTTTCTATATTGTTATGGTAACTGCTCACGCCTGCTGTGCGAAGTCTGCGAAACTGTTCTGAAGTTAAAAATCCTAACGAAGCGCAAAGACCCAATTTACAGTTTTCCTTTAAAGTTTCATAAACCTTGATTAGTTTTTCAAATGTGGCATTGTCTGGGTGATGGCCTGAAATAACTACGGCAAATCTGTCAACTCCATCTTTTTCGTTAGATTTTGCTTCTTTTAAAATTTCTTCTGGGCTTAATAAATCGTAGGTTTCGCAAGAAGTATTGTAATGAGCCGACTGAGCACAATATTTGCAATTCTCGGAACATTTTCCGCTTTTACCATTAATAATAGTGCATAAATCAACTTTATCGCCAACTAACTGTTTTCTTATGTAGTCTGCACCTGCAGTTAGTTCACTTAAATCGCAAGTTACAAAAAAACTTAAATCGTCTTTTGGCGTTAATCGCCTTCCGTTTACAATTTCCTCAGCTAATTTATATAAATTCATATTTTAAACACTCACAACCTTATATAAANNGACGGCGATATATTATCTTAGCAGAAATTAATGGCAACCGTGGCAAGAATGGCAAGAACCAGAGCAACTGTGAACTGGCATATCTGCCGCATCTTTAATGTCGACAAGTTCTAAATCAAAGTTAAGAGCTTTGCCTGCCATAGGATGATTTGTATCGATTGTAACTTCTTTATCGGTAACCTTTGTAATCGTGGCAAGAACTCTTGAACCATCTTCCATATGAAGACCTATCTGCATATCAGGTTCGACGTCATCGCCGCCAAACATTTCACGTTCGACAACCATGATTTTTTCTTTATCATATTCGCCATAAGCTTCGGCTGGTGTAAGATGAATCTGTTTTTTATCTCCAATAGCCATTCCGTCTATGGCTTTGTCAAAACCTTCTATTAAATCGCCAGAGCCAAGAATGAAATCAAGAGGTGCTCCGCCGTGGCTGGAATCAAACTGTTCTCCGTTATCTAAGGTGCCTGTATAATGAACAAAAACCCAATCGCCTTTTTTGGCTGTAGTCATAAAATTTTCTCCTTATTTTATAAATATACTTGATTAGTGAATTATNNTGAATTATATCGTGTTTAAATAAATAGTCAACAAATAAGTTTCTAGTATGGAATATTAAGGTAAAGGGAAATGACAAAAAAGATTTGGAAATCTCAATTTAATGGCATCTGTAATCCTGAATTAGAAGGCACTCCTGTGCCATTAGGAGACCTCTTAGAACAAAGTGCAGCAAGTTATGGAAGCTCCATTGCAATTAAACAAGAAAGCTTTTCAATAAATTATATTCAATTTGCGGGAATATGTAAAAAAGTAGCCGCAAACCTTAAACGGTTTGGTCTGCAAAAACAAGATAAAGTTGGAATACTGCTTCCCAATAGTAAAGAAAGTATTATTGGTTTCTGGGGTGCAGTTACTGGCGGTTTTGTTTGTGTTATGACAAATCCTCTATATTCTCCAAGCGAATTACAACACCAATATGCAGATGCAGAAATAAAGGCTTTAATTACTTACGATGCACTTCTTCCCAAAGTTTTGCCTATTATAGATAAAACAGCTATAGAGCATGTATTTGTGGGCACAGAAAAACCAGAAGAATTCAAACCTGCCGATAAAAGATTCCATCTAATACAAGAATTAATGGGTGGAGACGAATATTACAAATGCCCTGATATAGACATAGAAAACGATCTTGCTATGTTACAATACACAGGCGGAACAACAGGTATTTCAAAGGGTTGTATGCTTACTCATAAAAATATTTGGAGCAATGCAAAACAAGTTTACCAAATGTTTGAAAAAACATTTAAGCCCGGAGTAGAAAAATTCGTTGGCGTTTTACCTTTCTTCCATATCTACGGTTTGCAAGTAGCCGTAATAGTTCCTATTATGCTTAGTGCTTGTATTTTACCTGTTTTGAGATTCACCCCAAGAGCTTTATTAGCTCTTATACAAAACGAAAAAGCTACCTGTGTTCCATCTGCTCCAGCTATTTTCAATGCATGTATTCTTCAAAAAGAAATAAACACTTATGATCTTTCAAGTCTTAAGCTAATGATTAGCGGTTCTGCTCCATTACCGATTGCACAAATGCAAGAATTTGAAAAAAAGACAGGTTGTCAAATTTCCGAAGGTTATGGACTTAGCGAAGCATCTCCTGTAACTCATTTTACTTCTCTAGGGAAACACGTAGTAGGCTCCATAGGTTTCCCTCTTCCAGGAACAGACGCAAAAATAGTCGATTTGGAAACAGGCACAAGAGAGCTTGGCGTAGGAGAAGAAGGCGAGCTTTGCATACAAGGTCCGCAAGTAATGAAAGGTTACTATAAACAAAAAGATCAAACCGACTTAGTGCTTAGAGATGGTTGGCTTTATACAGGCGACATCTGCAAATACGATGAAAACGGCTTTTTCTATATCACAGACCGCAAAAAAGACCTTATAATTTGTGGCGGTTACAATGTTTACCCAAGAGAAATCGAAGAAGCTTTAATGACTAACCCCAAGGTTAAAGAAGCTGTTGCAATAGGCGTTAAAGACAGAACCAGAGGCGAAATAGTTAAAGCATTTGTAGTTTTAAGAGAAGGCGAAGTTCAGGAAAGACCTACCGAACTTATAGAACATTGCAGAAAAATGCTTGCAAACTACAAAGTCCCACGAGAAATCGAAATAAGGGAAAGCCTTCCAAAATCTTCCGTAGGAAAAGTTCTTAAACGCATGTTGAGAGATGAAGAAAACATGAAACGTGCAGGGCACTTAAAATAATGCCAAGTATCGAAATATCAACCGAAGAACTAAAAAAACTCACAGAAATGGCTGCCATGGCCGAATGGGTTATGACAGCCAGAGAAAAAGAAGATCAAGCCAACAGAAAACCATATTTAAGCGTTTTGCAAAAAGTTTACCGCAAAGCATTTGAATATGGTTTTACTGATTTAGTCGAACATATTGAAGACATAGACGAATTTATAACTCCAGAATGTTGGAAAAAAGACAGTCCTTCAGGAGTTTTTATAAGAGAATTTGAAGACGATTTATTTCATCAGATGTTTATAAGCAAAATGGTCGAACGAGACTTAAAAGGGCAAAAATTCAATAATTTTACAGAAGAATTTGAAGTCCGATCCAAACTTATAGAAAAATATGAAAAAGAATTAAAAAGTCTGTTTTAAATTAATTTATATTTATAAAAAATATTGTTTTCAATTACTTTCCAGATAGAGAACCGTGTAAATTATCTTTAGATGGAATCCAATTTCCCCAATAATCTATAACTTTATGTCCTATTCCTTTAACGCCACAGTAAACTTCTCCGTCTCGATCTAAATCTTCGCCTTTGTATTTGTTATTTATACCTCCTTCAGGGCATTTTATACCCTTTTTCAGATAGTTATTAGATACCAAGTTTTTCCAAGCTTCTTCATCAAGATTTGAAATCATTTGTTTATAATCCATATTATACATCTCTATAGCACCTTGAATAACTCTTATATTAGAATAGCAGGCATGTTGAAGTGGTTGTGCCTTATGTCTGTAAAAAATATTTGGTATTGTAAAAGTAACTTGAACAAAAAAAGATAAAAAAACAACAATAAATATTCTTAAAATACTTCTATTACCTTTTTTAAATAATGCACATAATAAAAAAATAAAATAAATTTGTATAAAAATAATTCCCAAATAAGGTTTATTGCGATAAATGGAGCCCTCAAAATATAGAACTAAAAATAAATTTATAAGCACAAAAACACATTTAAAATCAGAAAAAGATTTTTTATAAAGAGAATGAATTATTACTGCAATTAAAGGTATATAGCATAATGAAAGCACTATAAACATTCTATAAAAATAAATAGAATCGTTTTTAATCGTGGAAGATAAAGAAACTGAGTTTACTAAATTATCTGCAAACAGCAATCCGCAAAACATTACAAAGAATATAGTTACAAATACAGTAATATATTTTTTCATTTGAATATAACCTTTGCCTGTTTCAATACGAATATCATATCATTTTTGATAATCGTAGTCAATTTTGCTCCACACTCTATAATGCCCGTTAATTTCAGATTTAAGCAAACCTGCTTTTTCCAGCGTATGCAAAGCTTCTAGTATTTTTATATTACCATGACGTCTAAATTTTCCGCTAATTTTACTTATTGTTTTGGGAGTTTCGCAATAATCTAGAATCTGTTTAGCAAGCATATCAAGCATATTGGGAAGCGGTCTTTTAGGATAAACATAAGTTTGACCCGGGTTTCGGCTAAAATTATCTTCTCCTGGCTCAAATTCTAAAAACTCAGAATACCTGCTTAATAAACCTCTGATACTTTTTAATAAAATACCGCCTGTTCCAGTAGAGCCATAGCCGTGAATTACGCAAAAACAGTCTTTATTACCTTTATTTACTCTCGAATTATAAAATTCGACAAATTTTTCTATAGCTTCTACTCTTGTTAATCCATGTAAATCTATTTCAACACTCATTTACCCACCATAAGCGCCAAGTTGAGAACCTGTCTCTTATACACATCT
>LXOW01229539.1_pt1 | contig 12175 bp, 6 predicted proteins | sample 1368591 | NCBI WGS metagenome assembly LXOW01 (sample SAMN04884650, study PRJNA319009) | bovine gut metagenome | isolation source: Cow rumen | host: Bos taurus | place: Italy: Legnaro (PD) | collected 2014-07-09
CCCTTCCACGCGGTCGCTACGCAGGTCAATCAGGTAGGGGTTAGCCGGCGGCACGATGCCCATCCGTTTGCCCATAGCCGTCTCACGCTGTCCGCCGTGTCTTTCATCGTGCAGACCGCGGACGAGGAACTGGAAGGTATATTCGTCGTTCTTGTAGTACCAGCGGTTGAGGATGTTCACGATGCGGTCCAGCGGCATATCGAGCATGCCGTCCTTGTTGCCGTCCATCGGCCACGCACCTTCATGATAGTGCGCCAGCACACCTGTTGACAGCGTTCCCAGCATGGGGTCGTCGGGTATAGGAATGTCCCATCCGCCGGTGATGTTCGCTTCGGCGTGGAGATCGGTATTCAGCATCAGATTGACGGCGATCGGGGACTGTGTCTGCGGCTTGAGGTACTCGACGTTAATCTGTCCGGTGATGGCCTCATAGCCGTTGATGACCGACGATGTGCCCTTGCTTATCTGCACGGCGTCCATCCACGAACCGGGTATATACTCCATACCGAAGGACTGCGCCAGGCCGCGCACGGCAGGAGTGTTCTCGGTCAGCAGTTGCACATACGTGCCGCTCAGTCCGAGCAGTTTGATCTGTTTGGCACCGGTGGCGGCGTCGGCATACGAGACATCCACCGAGGCGGAGGTCTCAAAACTCTCGCTCAGGTTACAGCAGGCGGCACGGCACAGTTCGCCCTGGCCGAACGACTGCACGTCAAACGCCGAGTAGCGCGACTTGATGACTGACTGGCGGCGTGCCTCGACAGTCACTTCGTCCAGCTGTTGGTCGTCGGGGATAAGTACGATCATCAGCGTCGATCGGTCTTTGACACGCGTGGTGTCGTTGCGGTAGCCGAGAAACGAGGTCACGAGCAGTTTGGTCTGACGGATGGGCTCTATCTCAAATAGTCCTTCGGCATCGGTTGTCGTGCCTACGGTGGTCTGTGCCCACCATACATTTGCTCCGGTCAGCGGCTCGCCCTTTTCGTCCAGCACAACGCCGTGCAGGTGGGCGCTGGCAAACAGCGGAACAAAGAGCAATGCGCATAGCATCAAGGCAGCCTTGCTGCAGTTCGCCGCCAGCGAACAGCCCGCACAACCCTTGCTGCAGTCTGCACGACGCTGACGACGGATAATCATCCACATCCCTACCATCGCACCTGCGATAATCAATATAGTCAGTATTTTCTGTATCATCTTTTGTCTTTTTGCAGCCCAACGCAGCTGCTGTCTTTCGTTGTCCTGTCTCCCCCTCTAAGAGGGGGTTAGGGGAGTGTCCTATATCATCAAGTTACACACAAACGCTGCTATCCATGCCACAACGAGACTATTGATGACGGAGAACGCCGCCCATCGCCAGCCTACTTCCTTACGCAGGGTGGAGACCGTAGCCACGCAGGGGAAGTACAGCAGAATGAACACCAGGAACGCATACGCCGTACCGGTGGTGAGGGCCATCGTTGTCAGGTCATTGCCGAAGAGGATGGCAAACGTGGCGGCGATGGCTTCCTTGGCAGGTATGCCGGTCATCAGGCAGACGCACATGCGCCAGTCAAAGCCCAATGGCGCCATGACCGGTTCGAGCCATTGCCCGATAGCAGCCAGCCAGCTGGTCTCCATCTCGTTGATATCGCCGTTGGGGAAGAACTCCAGCGCCCAGATGATGATGGAGGCAAACAGCACCACGGTGGTGATCTTCTTGAGGAAATCCTTCACGCGGAACCATACGTGGCCGGTGATGGAGCGCAGCGAGGGCAGCTTGAAGTCCGGCAACTCGTTCACGCAGTCGTCCTCACCCGTGCGGAACCATTTGGTCTTCTTCAGGATGAACGCCATCACAAAGCTCAGCAACATACCCAGCAGATAGAGCGAGCCGAGGATCAAGGCGTGGTGGCTCTTGAAGAACGTGGTGATAAGCAGTATATACACCGGCAGACGCGCCGAGCAGCTCATGAACGGCACCATGAGCATCGTTACCGCGCGGTTCTTGGGGTTAGGTATAGTGTCGCGTGCGGCGATGATAGCCGGTACGTTGCAGTCAAAACCCATCAGCAGCGGGAAGAAACTCCGTCCGTGCAGCCCCAACAGGTGCATAAACCGATCCATGAGGAAGTTGATACGTGCCGTGTAGCCTATATCCTCAATCAAGCTCAGGCAGAAGAACAGGATGATAATGTTCGGCAGCGCCGTGACGAGTGAGCCGACGCCCTGCACCACACCATCGGCAATCAGGCTGCGCAGCCATCCTTCTGTCATGTGTGATACAATCTGGTCGTACAGCCAGTCCACGCCGCCTTGCATCCACTCTTGGATAGGCCCGCCGATGGCGAAGGTGCACCAGAACACCAGCGCCATGACGGCGAAGAAGATAGGAAAGCCCGTCCACTTGCTGGTCAAGAGGCGGTTGATGCGTTCCTCCCAGGTGCTGGTGTCCGTATCCGGGTGGATAAGCACCTGCATGAGCAAACCTTCCATGTAGGCGTGCCAAGCGTCCTCGTCGGTCTGTTCCCAGCCGTGAACGATGAAGCGTTCGCGTTCGCGCATCTTCGGGTCAAGCACCACGCGCCGTATGGTCTGGCTCAGCTCCAGCAGTCCCTCGCCGGTAACGGTGCTCACCAGGATAGTGGGCACACCGGTCTGCTCACGGAACGTCTGCAAGTCCAGCCGGTGACCGGTATTCATCAGCAGGTCGTACCTATTGATGGCTATCACCATAGGGTGGCCGTGCTCCATGAACGACGGTGTCATCTGCAGACACTCGCGCAAGCGCATGGCGTCCACCACTTGCAGCACGACATCGGTCGGTGTGGTCAGCGTGTCCATCTGCTCATGCGAGGAACACTCGTCGAACGTCCACTCAGGACGCGCAAGTCGCTCAATAACAGCACTCTTGCCGCTGCCGTCGAGACCGACCACAGTAATATGAATAGGACGACTTGTCATCTATAAAGTCTTTGCTCCTTGTTCCTTTCTCCTTGCTCTCAAAAACCGGTGCAAAGGTACAATAATTTTTTTATATATGCAATACCCAATTGTAGGTATTTTTGCCTAAAAAAGCGAACTGACAAGCTTTCCTTGACAGTTCGCTGGGTGTGTTTCCTGCCTGAGTAACGGTTATTTGTTGTACTCCTCAAATTTCCGTTGTGCTGACAGATAGGTGATACGCGAGTCTGTATAGGCGTTTTCGGCCTGTAGCATAAGTGCCTCCGATTCCATCAGTTCGCTCATCGTGCCTACACCGGCCTGATAATTCAGCAGCGAGATGCGGTGATTGTCTTGTGCCAGTTCGCGTGCTGCCCGGTGTTGTTCCATCAGTCTGATTGCCTCCGTGAGCTGGTCGTAAATCTGCCGGTTCTGCATGCTCATCTTGCTCATCAGGTCTTCCTGCATGAGTTCGGCCTTCTGTATCTGCAAGTCGTGCTGGCGCAGGCGGTGAGACATTTCGCCCCAACCGGTGAGAGGAATAGACAGGTTGGCAAACACAAGAGCATTGAACTTGTCCTTCTCAAAGAAATTGGAGTAACCGCCGGACAGACCTATGCCCAGATGGGGCAGGGCTTCGCCGAGTGTCAGACGCTTGTTCAGTTTGTTGTACCGGATATTCAGTTCCAGCAGTTTCACTTCCGGTCTGTTGCTGATATTGATTGTGTCCGGTTGCTCCGACAGGCTGCTTATCATCTGTTCGGGGAACGGCTCCAGCAGCAGTTCGTGTTCGTAGGGCTGAGCAATCAGTTGGCATAGCAGCCGGGATGCGAGTTGTATTCCGTTCTCCAGTTGCAGCGATTTGGTCTGCATTTCGTTCTGTTTGAGTTGCACTTTCAGCAAGTCGTTGCTGGTTACCAGACCGTGGTTGTACGCTACTTCGGCTGTGTGCTGGATGGTATCAAGCAGGCTGATAGCAATTGAGAGCGTCTGACGTTTCTCCATTAGTCCGGCAATCAGCCAGTAGATATCCGTAACTTCCTGCAGTACATCGCGTTCGCTTACCTCTTGCTTGAGTTGTGAAGCATCAATGCCAAGCTTGGCAAGTTTGTTGGCGGTTACGATCTGTCCGCCCCAATAGATGGGTTGTACAGCTTGTGCACCCGCCACAACACCCCAGCGCAGCATTTTGATCTCGGAACTGATACTGGCATTCGGGTCATCCATCTTGACTATTTCGTTCAGCAACTCGAATGTACTCTTCAGAAAGTCTTTTGTGTCTCCCTGCAGGCCCATCTCAGTCACGTCGGCTTCGATGATCGGCCGGGCTGAACCGTAGGCGAAAGCATTCAGTGATACCTGCGGGAAATACTTCCACAGCATTTGTTTTTTCACTTCCTGCGATATGGCTACCTCCAGGGCAGCGGAACGAATGGTGCAGTTGCGCTGACGGGCGCTGCTCAGACAGGAGTCCAATGTCAGTACCTCCTGTTGCGCAAGGGCTGCAGGCAGCAGGCAGACGGCTGCCAGCAGGGTAAGTATGAATCGTTTATTTCTCATAGCGTCGTGTGGATTTTTCAAATAGTTTCCAGTAAGCCACGGGCAACAGCGTAACCACCATCGGCATGGTCAGTATGGCACCGAAGCAGATAACAACGCCCATAGGCATCCACAGGTCGGTGGCAGCCATGATCATCGGCACAACGCCCAGAGCGGTGGTGGCGGTGGTCAGGAAGATAGGACGCATCCTTCGCTGACCCGCCAGGTACGCCGCCTCACGGGCGGTCATGTGTTCGTGTTCAACCAGATGGTCGGAGTATTCGTACATGATAATGGCGTTGCGGACAATGATTCCTATCAATGAGATGACACCCAGAATAGCCGTCACGGATATATCCAGACCGAACATGTACAGTCCGATTGCCGAGCCGAACAGGCAGAGCAGACTCGAACTGAGGGAGAGCAGGGATATATTGAGCTTCTTGAAGTGATAGATGAGCAGCACGAGCAGCACGAGCATCGCGGCACCGACGGATGAAGCCAGTCCCGGCAGCATAATCAGCGACTGCTCCAGCGCACCGCCAAAGCTGATGCTCACGCCGTCAGGCAGACGCTTTTCCATTTCGCGGACATACTTGACAATCGGCCGGGTGGCGTTGATGGCGGCTACCCGTCCGCGCGTGTCAGCAGCCATGGTAATGGTGCGGATACTGTTGCGGCGCTTAATCTGCGCATGGTGGAAGTCGGGGTCGATTTCCGCCACCTGGCGCAGCGGCACCCATACGTCCGGCAGAATGGTAGGTATCATCAGATTGCCTATATCCGAGTACAGGAGCGAGTCGGTGCCCAGCGTGTAGAGTACGACAGGCGTCTTGTAGCCGTCCTCCCAGATGGAGGTCATTCCTCTACCGCGAAGCACGCCGTTGAGGTACAGCGATAGGGTGGCCTGTGTCACGCCCAGGCGGTTGGCCTCGTCGTCTTTCAGGCGCAGACGGATAGTTTGTACCGTCTCGTCGTAATCCGAGTGTATCCAAGCCAGGTCAGGCATGCCGGCCAGGTAGGCCTTGAGCGTATCGGCTACCACCTCCAACTGGCCTATATCCGAACCTTGTATGTGCACCTCTATAGGATTGTTTACGGCCTGGTAGTCCAGTCGCTTGAAGCGGCAGAATGCGTTGGGGAAAGCGTTCTCGTACAAGGGCTGGTAGTGCTCCACCAGCTCAACGGTGGCATTTGCTGATGTGGTGTTGACGATGAACTGTGCGTAGTTCTTTCCGCCAATCTGTGGTGCGTAGGTGGCATGGAATCGCGGACTGGACATGCCCACAAAGGCTGTCACGCTCTTTACGCGCGGATCAGCGTTGAGCACGCTGCCCAGGCTGTCCACGATGGCTTGTGTCTGGTCGAGCGACGAGCCTTCGGTCAGGTGTATCTCCACGGCAAAACTGTCGCGGTCCGCCTTAGGCATAAGCTGGATGGGCAGGCGTGTGAACACGAACCCGCCAATCACTATCGAGCACATGCTGACGCCTATCGTGCCCCACGGATGGCGGAAACACAGGTCAAGCAGTTTCTGGTAGCCGTTCTGCAGGGCTGTGAAGAACTTGTTCTGCGCACGCTCGATGACCGTCGGTTTGGCTCCTGCCGGCTTGCGGCGGATGAAGCTGGCTGCCATGTACGGGATAATCCATACGGCATACAGGATACTGCACGTCAGGGCAATGAAGATAGCCCACGGGAAGAGCTTGATGAAGTCCGCCAGCGTGCCGGTCATCAGCCCCAGCATCGGGAAGAACATACCGGAAATAGAGGTGGTGGCTATCAACATCGGTACGAACAGGTCATGGGTCGATACGGCAGCTGAGTACCAGCGTGAGTGTCCTTGCGCCAGCAGCTCGCTGTAGCCGTCAATCACGATCACCGAGTCGTCCACCACCATGCCTAACACCACGATCAGTGCCGCCAAGGTCACGGTATTCAGCTCGATGCCGGCCAGATACATGATACCCAACGTGATAGCGATACATACAGGCAGACCGGTGGAGCTGACCAGTGCCGTACGCAACGGGAAGAGCACCAGCATGACGGCTATCACGATCAGCACGGAGATGACCAGGTCCTTCAGGAACGAACGGACGCTGTCATCCACCACGCGCGGCTGGTCGGTAATCTTGTGCATCTTGACGTCAGGCGGCAGTGTAGCGGCCATGTGCTCCAATATCTTGTCCACTTTCCCGCCGAAGGCTACAATGTTATTGCCCGGCTGCATCTCCATATTGAGCAGCAGGCAGTTGCCTACGTTTTCATCTCCGAAACGCTGGATATACTTGGTCTGTTCGGAGTACCGGCGCTCGATAGTGGCTATGTCTTTCAGACGAATAGTCTGCCCGGTAACCGGGTCTGACAGGATAATCTGCTCACCCAGCTCGTACTCGGTTTTGTAGGGTACGTCCACATGGATGAGCGCCGCACCCGATTCGTTGGCAATCTCGCCCGTCATGGTGCGGAAACCCTGCGTGGCGAGGCGCGCCATGATAATGTTCTGGTCGATGGAGTAGCGCGTTATGCGCTCCACGTCCAGCGTCACGGCTATCTCTTCGTGCTGCTGACCGAGCATCTTGATGCTGCCCATCTCTTCTATCTCGCGCAGGCGGTCGCACACCATATTACCGTAGTTCTCCAGCTCGCGCGGCGAACGCTCGTTGCTCTCCAGCGCAAGCAGGATACTGCTCGTGTTGCCGAAATCGTCGATTACCGCTATCGCCAGCAGACCGGTAGGCATCTGCATCTGTTTCATCAGGCTCAGGCCGCCGCGTATCTTGCCCCACGCTTCGTTGGCGTTCATCACTTTGGGCGTGAGGGCTGCGAATACGTAGCACATACCGTCCTTGCTCAGGCTGTAGGTCTTGCGTTTGTCTATCTCGGGGAAGGTGAACAGGTACTGCTCGATGGGTTTGGCCACCTGCTCCTCCACCTCCTGCGCCGTAGCACCCGGATAGACGCCGACTACCAGTCCCAGACGGATGGTCACCTGCGGGAACTCGTCTTTGTTCATCCGGCCTAAGGCGAAGATGCCGAACACCACCAGTACAGCCACCACCGCATAGATGATACGGCTGCTGTGCATGGCGCCTTCTATATGATTGCTCTGACTCATAAATTTGAAATCCTAAATTTGAAATTTGAAATCCTAAATCTAAAATCAGAACTCCACCGTCGCACCTTTGTACATCTTCTGGTAGCCCTTGCTGATGACCGTGTCACCCAGCTCGATGCCTTCGGTAATCAGCACTCCGTTCTCCACGAATGCGCCTATCTTCACCATCTGGCGCTCGGCGTGACCGTTACGCAGTACCCATACGCTGTGTCCGCGCTGCTGGGTCTGGATGCTGCCGGCGGAGATGATATATCCGCGGCGCTCCTGCTGGGTGATAATAGCGCGGCACACCATACCGGGCAGCAGGTCTTTTACGGCGTCCGGGTCAGTTATCTCCGCTTTGACCTTGTAGGTGTGCGCCAGACGCGTCGAGGTGATGGATTTCTCAATCAGTTTGGCCTCGTACTTCTTGTCTAGCGAAGGCATGCTGACCGATACGGCCTGACCGATACGCAGACCGCCTATCTCACTTTCCGGTACGGTAAACTCCACATTGCACGCCGACATGTCCATCAACTGGCCGATAGGCTCGCTGATGCTCACATGCTGGCCTTTTTCAATGTTGCGCATATTCACTATACCGTCCTGCGGTGCATGCAGGGTGCAGTCCTCGTAACGCTTGCGTGCCGAGATGAGCATCGAGCGCGCTTTCTCCAGCGTCGTCTCCATCTCCACCCATTTCACGTCGCTGATGCCGCCCTGTTCGTGCAGCGGCTTGAGGCGGTTGTAGCCGTCTATGGCCTGGGCGTACATGGCATCTGCACTCTCCAGTAGCGCACGTGCCTGCGTGCTGTCAACCGATGCTATCAGCTGACCGGCTTTCACGTGCTGGCCGCTCTTGACGTAGACGCCTCTTATCTCACCGCCTAACGGGAATACAAGGGCTATGTCCACTTGCGGACGTATTTCGCCTACATAGTTGTTTTCTACCAGCTGACTGCTCTCGCCCACTACTTCTATCTCCACGGGCAGCGGCTTGTCGGTCAGATAACTGTACTTGGATTTCTTCGTGCACCCCGATAGCGCCACAAGCACTATCGCGGACAATAAGAGAGTCTTTTTCATTCTATTATTTCTCCTTTTTTACCTTACTCGTATTTTCTGGTTCAGCCTGAGAATGGATGTCTCTTTGATATTATTCAGTTTGCACAGGGTTCTCACGGACGTGTGGTAGCGTTTGGCTATGCCTGACAGGGTGTCGCCCTGGCGCACCTTGTGGTACTGCGCCTGCTTGAGTTGCTTGATCTCTTCGTTGTGCTTGAATGTACCTTTCTTTGTTATCAGGTAGTCTTCCGGTATACGCAGCGAACCACGGTCAAAATCTATCAAGGTTGCCGGGTCGATGGCGTTGCCCAAATAGCGTATTTCGTAATGTAGGTGGCTGCCTGTTGAACGGCCTGTATTACCGCCCAGACCTAATACCTCACCGGCATAGATGCGCTCGTTCTCTTCTACCAGCGGACGTGACAGGTGTCCGTAGATCGTTTCCAATCCGTTGTCATGACGTATCAGCACGTAGTAGCCGTAACCTCTCGGGTCCCAGCCTACGATACGTACCTGACCGTCCCATGATGCACGCAAACTGTCGCCTACCTCCACCTTGACGTCTGTACCGTAGTGGAAGCGATACTTGCGGAAACCGAAGTTGGAAGTCACGTATGTGAGCTTCTTTAGCGGATATACAAATCCCTTCAGGGACACGGGGATACTGTCTTTCAGACTGTCAACCGGCGTTTGGTAAGGATTGACGCGTGTATTCATCCACAGCGGATAAATGCTGTCTGCCGGATGTGTGCTGGACGTATCTCCCCATAGCATGGCTGGCATCAGGCGGTACAGGCTCTCGCCGTCGTCCGTTATAACCACCAGAAACCGCGGCAATTCGTCCTGACTGCAACTTACGAATAGTGTGTCGCCTACCAGACGCGAGAGTACGCCAACCGGCATTCCGGCTGTAATGGCGTCAAAATCATCGTGTTCCTCGATATCTGCCGTGTCCTGAACCTCCTCTACCACTACCGGTGGTTCTTCCACTTTCACCTGCTTGGGCTTGCGAGCCCATACACACGCTATGGGCAGCATGACCACCAATAGCATTGCTACTATCCGTTGGATACTCATCTTATTCGGCGGTTTCTGTATGCTCTGCTACACTCTCGTTCGCTTCGCAGGCAGGTGCCTTGACGCAAACTTCGGTCTCTGCCTTGGGTGCAAAATAGCCGGTTTGTGTATGGTACATGTATACGCCTATTCCGCAGCAGATCAACAGGAGTATTCCCAGAACAACCAGACATTTTCCCCACCAGGGCAGACCTTTTTTGGCAAACGGGTCTTTCAGCTTGAGTATAGGGTACTTGGCCACTGTTGTCAGAGTAGCACCGAATGGTACGTTGACTATTGCCTCAGCGTTCACAGCCCAACCGTTGGCGTTCAGTACCGGAGCCAGATTGCGGCGGCGCAACTTGAAGTATGCCAACAGCATCGACGGACCGCTGATTACCAGCAGGATACATACGAATACAATGACCAACTGCCACCATTTTAAGGTTGCCATGTCGCCGACCAAGGCTGCCAGTGCCGTGCCGATCATGCCTAAAGCCATACCGAGGGCAGCAAAGATACCGGCGAACTTGGCAATGTCAAACGGCGGTTTCTGCGGTTCAACCTTGCCGCCTTTTTCTACGTTCTCTTTGGCTTTCTCGGTTGCTGCTGTGGCATTGGCTTTCATGTCTTCCAGACCTTTGCTCTCTTTCTCGGCAACCGATTTGTTTATCAGGTCGGCAACCCAGTTGGCGAACTTGCGGTACGGAGTCCAGAACGCCTGACGGATACTGATCGGGTTGTCGATGATCTTCGTCACTACGGCGTCGTAGTCCAGACCGTTGCGGTCGTAGAAGATGCAGTTCTTGCCTACCTCCAGGTTGTGGATGTCGCCCTGCGTCATGGCGGCCACGATTGACATCTTCTTGCCTTGCGCCTTGTTCTCGCAGTCGCAGAAAATCAGGAACATACCCGACTTGCCCGCTTCGGCGGCCATCTTGCCGGCGTCGGCTACTTTCACGCACAACTCGCAGGCGCGCTGGTCAATCACCAGACGTCCGCACTGGAAGATGGCGGTTATCTCTCGGTTGTAGAAGTCTTGGAAGGAAATGTAGTTCTTCAGCAGCGTATAAAAGTCGCGCTTCATGTGCAGCAGCTTTATCAGCGGCTTGTACTCGCCTGTTGCTGCATCCATTGCCGCCTGGTTTTCGGCGGTTATGGCAGCCACTTCGGCCTCGTAGGCGGCCACTTGTGCCGTCAGTTTCTTCCACTCCTTGTCGGCTATCTTCGGCTGCTTCTCGGGATCGGTGACGGCCAGACCCATCTTCTCCAGTTCCGATGAGCGGAACCATGCGTTGTACTCCGCCTCGTTCTCATGAACGGCAGCGATGATGTCTGCAGCAAGCGGTGCTTCGGGCAGCGGTTTCTGCTCGACGGCTATGGCAGCCACAGCCGCCTCCACTTCTGCCAGACGGATGGTCTCGTTCTTGCCGGCTATCTTGCGGGCGGTGTCCGCCATCTGCTTGGCGTCGGCGTTCTCTTCGTTGAGATCGGCTATCTTCAGCTCGTCTTTCTCCTCGAGCAGCACGTCGGGGTCTTTCAGCACGGCGCAGAGGTAGTCTGCAGCCGATACCACCTCGTCGATACGGATCTTGCCGTCGTGGTCGGTGTCTAACAGTTTGAGCGTCTCTTCGCTGATTTCCAGACCTGTGGTCGGACAACTCAGTACCGTCCACATTTTCTCGTCCAACTCGCCCAGGTGACGGAAGTCCTCACCTTTCGCTATATGCACGCGAGTGTTACCACCTATGGTGGTGAATGTCCATTTGTATGCCATAGTGTTTTATATTTATGTAGTCAAAATATTGTGTCCACCCTTGTCGGTCCTTTGTCGGTCCGTTATCGGTCCATTGTCGGGTCAATGTCGGGGGCATCCCCTGTTTTTGAGGGTGACCGTCACACTGCCTCCACGCCGTTCGCGAGTTCGCGATAGTCGTGCAGCGACAGATTGTCCGACACGATCTTTATCGCGCTGATCTTGGTGAAGCCCAGTGCGCAGATGTACGCCAGCTCCATGTCGAACACGCAGTCCTGATACGGAGATGCCAGCACAAAATCCGTGTTGGAGTAGCACACCGCCTGTATCGGTGCCAGCGCTCGGAAGAACAGGTCTTCCACCGGCTGAAGCATCAATCGGGGCTCAGGGTACGTCACGTTAGGGTGATGCAGACGGCTTTCCGTCACCTCTACCACTGTTCCGATTGCATAGTTCGCGCTGCCGGCGTATCCGATATTCACAATCTCCGTATCCTTCGGCAGGTCGCTCAATGACCGAAGGATGTTCAACGCTCCCACACCGGTCACGAGGATGTTGGTCTCGCCCGGCAGGTACTCGTCAACAAGCTTGCGCTCGCTGTCTTCTGCTATCAAGATGGTTCGCATAGTTACTTTTTGTGTTTGGCCTACAAAGTTATGAAAAAAAAATGACATTTCCAAATATTTTTTGTATTTCTTTTTGCATATGTCAAAAAAAAGTTGTATCTTTGCACCCCGAACTTG
>LXOW01021690.1_pt1 | contig 12171 bp, 12 predicted proteins | sample 1368591 | NCBI WGS metagenome assembly LXOW01 (sample SAMN04884650, study PRJNA319009) | bovine gut metagenome | isolation source: Cow rumen | host: Bos taurus | place: Italy: Legnaro (PD) | collected 2014-07-09
GTCTGCAAGCCTGACAATGAAAGTTCGGAACATGGCAATCTTATGTTGTAAATTGTAATGATAAATGAGCAAGGAGAAATCAAAATGAAAAAAATAATATTTTTATTGTCCGCAGCGTTCGTTTTAGTATCAATGCCTGCGTTTGCGCAGAATACTTTTGAAAAGGCAAAAGATACAAACGCCGCAGGCAAGTCAGCCGTGCAATCACAGTCCGCAACTGATGCCAGGAACATCGGAAACCAGGCTTGGGACTGTGCCGATGAAGGCGGAGGAAGCACATCATCAAGATCTGAAGGAAAGACTATTTCCATAATAGGCGGAGATAAAAACATTGATCCTAAAAAAGATGAAAAACCATGCTTTGACAAGAATATAGTCCCGGCGGACATTACGCCGTGGAAAAATGAATATAAGGCCATGTTCGCAACGTTCATACCGTCTTTAGTTTTAGCTTTATTAGCAGGAATGATTTCTTCCAAGAACCCTTTGGCTGCCAAGATAGCCTTGGGCATGGCGATTACGGCTGCCGCTGGTTTTCTTGCGGTACTTTCCCTTGCTGTAGTAATAATGACCAAATACGGACAGAAGACACTTGGGGGAATGTGGATTGCGCTGGCTACAGTCGGCCTTGCCCTGTGTGCCGCAGTAATGGCCGGAGGCATAGACGTTGTGCAAAAGGGTTCGGGGGGGGTACGTAGTGTGCTTACTAAATATCTGCCTCTTATAACTATGGGCATTTCCCTGCCATTGGGAATAGGCATGAGATTTGCCCATGTTAAGTCAAACGAGATAAACAGAAAATACCAGCAGGAGCAGATTTGTCCCGCCAATCCTGATCATGAAGTCTGCAAGCCTGACAATGAAAGTTCGGAACATGGCAATCTTATGTTGTAAATGGGTAATTATAAATGAGCAAGGAGAAATCAAAATGAAAAAAATAATATTTTTATTGTCCGCANNGATACAAACGCCGCAGGCAAGTCAGCCGTGCAATCACAGTCCGCAACTGATGCCAGGAACATTGGAAACCAGTCCTGGGACGGTTCTGCCAAAGGTAGCGGAACACCAACAACAGATGATCATGGCAAAACAATAGACCTCATAGGAGGAAACGAAAACATTGATCCTGAAAAAGATGAAAAATCCTCCTTTGACACTCCCAAATCGGAAGATGTGACCCCATGGAAGGACCTTTTGACCTCTATTGTTTCCACAATAATGGGTGCAATGGCAATGCTTGCTGCCGCAGCACTGGTGGTGCATTCCGCTGGAACGCCTAGATGGAATGGAGCCTCAGAGGATTGGGCGGACATGATGCAGAAAATTGCGCGAGCCTTGGCTATAGCTGCTGTTGTGACATTGGCTGCGGCAATAGCTCTGGCTACAACTCTAATGGTTAAACACCAGCAGCATTTATTGGGCGGCCTTTGGCTCGGCTGTGCGACATTGGGTATGGCTTCGGGCATATCAATGATAGCTGTAATAAATTCAAAACTTTTGGACGAATCCTGTTTTTTTATTGGATATAAGAAAATATGCACCATTCTTATGATAACAACTTTGGCAGTTGCCGCAATAGGGGTAGGCGGTGGTGGTGTCCTGGCATACAAATCATACCAGCAGCTGAATCAGCAGAGCGGTAATCATAAATAAGCATTATGGGAACACGGAAAAAATTTTCCGTGTTCCCAAATTAGCAATTTAGGTAATTCTTTATATCGTCATTGCGAACTGTAGTGAAGCAATCTGATTCAGAAACTCAAATTTTTTATACAACAAAAGATTGCTTCGTCGTTAATGCTCCTCGCAATGACGTGAAAAAATTTTGACTTTGTTCGTGTTTCTTTAGCAATTAGCAATTGTTGGAAATAATCAAATGAAAAAGATAATATTCTGCATATCCGCCCTTTGCCTGTTCCTATATGTCAATGCCTTTTCGCAGACGGTAATGAATCATGCGAATGATATAAACGATGCTGGCAAATCGGCAGCGCGATCACATAATGCTACGCACTCCCGCAGTATCAACAATGCCGCATGGGATGGCTCACACAATGTCAGTCGCGACGATCCTTCGGACAGCTTGGTATACATAGATATGATAAGCGACAAGGGGTATGGGCTTTCCCATGACAAGCCATCCAACTTTGACAGTCCCAAAGCCAGAAATAATACCTTGTGGAAAAATATCCTGATCAGTATGATTTCAGCACTGTGTGCGGCAATATCCCTGCTTATATTTTCATCAGCGATTATAGGTGTAGGCAAAAATGACCTTGATAGTGATAAAAAAATTATTAATGCGATACAGTCTACAATGAGCGTTTCTAAGGCATTTGCCGGCATTGCAATGACCTTGTTTGTTGCAATACTGGTTCTGGCCACTGTGATAATTATCAGAAACAATCAGTATGCTCTTGGTGCCGCATGGGCAGGGGCGGCAATGTTTGGCATAGGTGCATGCACAGGGATAATGTCCGGAGTGGATGGTGCGAAAAAATACGAATCAGCCACTGATTATGCCAAACGTATAAAAATGGTTCAAAAGACAGGAATGGCGGNNAGGTGGGGTGGCATTGGGATATTATTCCTACAAGGCGGTTTCATTAATCATAAACAGCAATCTGCTCTGATTGTTGAAAAGCAGATAAGGTGGCAGTTTTTGAAAAATACTCTGTCATGCCCGAAATTAGTAGTCGGGCATCTCGTCGGTGAATACTGTAGAGATTCCCGCCAACGACCTGCGGGAATGACGGATGGGAGACTTTATCCGTTTTTTCTTGGCAATGAGTAATTAGCAATTTAGAAAATTCCTTATACAGTAATCTGCATTTCTATTAGTGAAATTAATCTTTAGATAAAACATTTTTTTGTACGGACAATGTAAGGACAATGTATGTACAATGTCATTACAAAATACAAATTTTTCTATTTGCAGAGAGATATGAAAAAAGGCTGGAAATTATTTTCCAGCCTTTTCCCTTTTCCACAATAGTGGTTTTTTATTCAGTTATTTCTGTAGGCATCTGCTGATCCTGATTTACATCCTCTGGCTGAATCTGATTGCCTTCATCACTGGCAGACGTGTTGTTTTCCACCTGCTGTGTCTGATAGCTTTCATTGGCAGTGGTGTTGCTTTCTCCCTGCTTTGACTGATTGCTTTCACTTGCAGTAGTGTTGTTGGCTTTGCTATATGAATATACAGAGTAGCCGCCGCCTCCTAGCAATCCTATACCTCCCATTATAAAGCCAATCAAGGTTATTTTTTTTACTGCATCATGAAGGTCAAGCGAGAACCTTGAAAATTCATTATCCGCACCTGGCTGGTAAAAGCTGGCGGGATATTGGCATTTGCACGCCATATATATAGCTGCCGCAATAGATACTGTCGCCAACCCTGCCCATATTCCTCCAAGCAGATACTGGCCATGTTTGACCATGAGTATTGTTGCAAGCGTCAGTACCGCGCCAAATGCCGCTGCCGCCACAATGTACAATGCCTGTGCGATCCTTATCCTTATGTTTGCGGCACGGGTTACGTCTTCGGTTGTTGAGCAGGCAAGTAATGTGGCCGCCACCAGCATAAGTCCTACTGCCCCCATAAAGGTGGATATTAAGCCTATCATAAGTCCTTTCCAGGGGGTCACGTCTTCTGTTTTTGGAGTTTCAAAAGAAGAGGTCTCATCTTGCTCTTCCTGAACCTTTTCCTCTCCTCCGATTAAGTCTACGGTTTCAGCATTCTCGTCAGCTGGAGTTCCGCTGTTTCCTTCCGCTCCCTCCCAGGCGGCAGTTTCATCATTGCGTGCCTCGGTAGCAGATTCAGACTGTACGGCTTCCTCGCTGGCCGCGTTTATTTCATTTGCCTGTTCCTGTGCTGTCTGCGAAAAAGCTGGAACAGAAATAAACAGTAAGAATACTGATAATGTCAATAATGTCTTTTTCATTTTTTTGCTCCTTGTCAACTTATATAGAATATACTTTCAAATTTTGCGGATGAAGATTCCTGATTTTCGGTATCCTGCTGTGTCTGATTGCCTTCATTTGCTTTGAGATATGAGTATACCGAGAAGCCTCCTCCTGCCGCTACTCCTATGCCGCCTAGAATAAAGCCAAGAATGGCAGCCTTTTTAAAGGCTTCTTCAAAAGCATCTGTGACAACGGTATATCTTTGTGCCTGCTCTGGATCATAGAATCTGGTTGGATCCTGGCATTTGTATACCATGCTTATTGCTGCCGAAATTGACAGTATGGCCGCACCTGCCCATATTCCGCCGAGCAGATATTGGTTATGTTGTATCATAAGCAATGTTGCAAGCGACAGTGCCGCACCGAATGCGACTGCCGCCGCAATGTACATTGCCTGGGCAATCCTCAGCTTCATACATGAGGAACGGGTCACCTCGTCAGTTATTGAACATGCCAGCAACGTTGATGCCGCCAACATTAGTGCTAATGCCCCCATAAAGCTGGAAATTATTCCTATCATAATGCCTTTCCAGGGGGTCGCGTCTTCTGTTTCAGGGGTTTCAAAAGTGGAAGGCTGTTCTTCCTCTTTGGGAGTAGTGTCATTTCCTCCGATTATGTCAATCTGATTGCCAGACATATTGTGAGTGCCACTACTTTTTTTTGCTCCATCCCATGCGGCATTCTGTGTACCGCGGGACTTGGTGGCAGACTGGGACTGTACGGCGGATCTGCCTGCGGCGTTTATCTCATTCGCCTTCTGCTGCGTATTCTGTGCAAAGGACGGAATGGCGGCAAATAGTAAAAATGACAATGATATAAATAGTGTTTTTTTCATAGTTCCAGCCTCTCTGTCACTATATAAATATATTCTATGTGANNTTACCTGAAAATTTTATATACTTTTAGATAAGATTTTATTTAGGATCAACAGAATGAGCAAAATTACAATATTATGAATATAGGAAATGAAACACTGGAAAAAATTCAGAAGAATACTTAGGATGATAAAAAAATGGCAGAAAAACTTAATATAGGAAACAGGGAAGAGGAAGCTGTTTTCTTTTACAGGGCAAATGAACAATACGGCTGTTTCAGCAACTGGTATAAATCATCTTTTGTTGTAGACGGAATCAGATTCAATACTTCTGAGCAATACATAATGTACCAGAAATGCATTATTTTTGGCGACAAGAAGGCAGCTGCGGACATGCTTGCGGCGAACACTCCCAGGGAGCAGAAAGCCATCGGGCGTAGGGCAAAAGGATATATACCCAAGGTATGGGAAGGCATAAGACAGATGGTCGCAGTAAGAGGACTTTATGCGAAGTTCAGCCAGAATGAGGATTTGAAAAAAATACTGCTTTCCACAGGAAATGTCTATCTCGTAGAAACCACGGAAAATGACAGGATATGGGCCTGTGGCTTATCCCTTGACGACGATAACCGTTTTTATGCGGACAGATGGCAGGGGCAGAACATTCTCGGCTTTGCACTGATGGAAGTAAGGGAAATGCTGAAACGTGAGCAACTTTTTTTATAAAATATATTATGAAACGTATAAAAAGTTTCTTTTTCCGCGTTTTCTTGGCGATTGGTTAATGAGGAAAATTAAGAAAAATTCTTATTAAGGAGACAATCAAGATGAAAAAACTAATACTTTTATCATTCACGGTATTATTATCCGTATCAATACCTGCCTTTGCACAGAACACTTTTCAAAAGGCAAAGAATACAAACGCCGCAGGCAGGTCAGCCGTGCAATCGCAATCCGAAACAGATGCCAGGAACATTGGAAACCAGTCCTGGGACTGTGCCGACGAAGGCGGAGGAACTTCCTCAACAGATTATGGAAGAAAGACTGTTTCCCTTATAGGAGGAGAGAAAAATATTGATCAAAAAACGGATGAAAGACCATGCTTTGACAAGAATGTTGTCCCAGCGGACATTACTCCGTGGAAAAATGAGTTTAAGGCCATGTTTGGTGCATTCGCCGCATCTTTGGTTTTGGTTTTCATTGCAGGAATGACTGCTTTTACGTACCCTACACTGGAAAAAATAGCCTTGGGCATGGCAATAACGGCTGCCGCCGGTTTACTTGCGGCGCTTTCCCTTGCTGTAGTAATAATGACCAAATACAGCCAGACGGCGCTTGGAGGAATGTGGGTCGGATTAATCTCGGCAGCTATTGCCCTGTGTGCCGTAGTAATATACGCATGCACGGACAGCTTACTGAATGAGGTATGGGCGAGCAAGTTTACTCACTATATCTCGTTGATAACATTTTTAGCCAGTGCAGGACTTGGATTAGGCACGGTATTTACCCTGTCTAATTCCAACAAGATAAACAAAAAATATCAGCAGGATCAGATTTGCCCCACCAATCCTGAGCATGAAGTCTGCAGTAATGATGAGTTCAGCACGGAAACTGGCAGTCTTTTATAAGTGAGCAAGGAGAAATCAAAATGAAAAAAATAATATTTTTATTGTCCGCAGCATTCGTTTTAGTATCAATGCCTGCGTTTGCGCAGAATACTTTTGAAAAGGCAAAGGATACAAACGCCGCAGGCAGGTCAGCCGTGCAGTCCCAGTCCGATACCGATGCCAGGAACATTGGAAACCAGTCCTGGGACTCTGCCGACGAAGGCGGAGGAACTTCCTCAACAGGATATGGAAGAAAGACAGTTTCTCTTATAGGCGGGAACGAAAACATTGATCAAAAGAAGGATGAAAAACCATGCTTTGACAAGAATATAGTCCCGGCGGATATTACTCCGTGGAAAAATGAATATAGGGCCATGTTCGCAACATTCATACCGTCTTTAGCTTTAGTTTTCGTAGCAGGAATTATTGCTACCAGGAGTACTTCTATTGCCAAGAAGGTAGCATTGCCAATGGCAATCACGGCTGCCGCCGGCTTTATGGCGGTACTTGCCCTTGCTATAGTAATAATGACCAAATACGGGCAAAAGGCGCTCGGAGGAATGTGGGTCGCATTGGCCGCAATAGGCCTTGCCTTATGTGCCGCGGTAATAGCCGCAAGCATTGACGTGATACGAAAGGGCTTTTGGGTAGATGATCGTTGGGTATTGACTGAATATCTGACTATGATAACGGTTGGCATTTCCCTGCCATTGGCATTAGGCATGGGATTTATCCATGCTAAGTCAAACAATATAAACAAAAAATACCAGGAGGAGCAGATATGCACAAACAATCCTGAGCATGAAGTCTGCAAGCCTGACAAGGAATCCTCGGAAAGCGGCAATCTTTTGTAAATAGATAATTTGCTAAAAATTAAAAATATACTATTCTGAATTAGAAACGACAATAATCCATAAAGGAAAAAATATGTGCGGAATAACTGGTTATGTAGGCAGCAGACAGGCAGACGACGTTCTTATAGACGGACTTTGCCGACTTGAATACAGGGGATACGACTCCTGCGGAATCGCACTTGCACAGAAAAATGGGAAACTTTATCTCAACAGGGTTTCCGGCAGGGTGCAGCTTCTGAAAAACCAGGTAAAGGAACGGCCTCCGCAGCAGGGCATGGCCGGTATAGGCCATACGAGATGGGCCACGCACGGCGCACCTTCCGAAGAGAATGCCCATCCGCATACGGATTGTACTGGTGAGCTTGTGGTCGTTCATAACGGCATAATAGAGAATTATCTTGACCTAAAGGAAAATCTCATTGATACAGGACATTCATTCAAATCCGAGACAGATACCGAGACAATAGTCCACCTGATAGAGGCGGAGCTTAAAAAGATATGTGGTGGCAATTTCTGCAAAGACGCTCCTGCTGAAACTCTGGAAAGGAACTTTTTTGAGGCATTCCGCAAGGCAGTTTCAAAACTGGTAGGATCTTTCGCCGTTTCCGCTATATGGAGCCGATGCCCGGAACTTATACTTTCCGCAAGAATGCACAGTCCCCTTGTAATCGGAAAAGGGACAGATGGCAATTTCTCCGCATCTGACGTTTCCGCATTCCTGAAATACACAAAACAGGTTTATTTCGCCGAGGATGGGGATATAGCGGTAATAAAGAAGGATTCAATAGTATTCTATGACTTCAAAGGCAATACGCTTGAAAGAAAACTAACGGAAATTGAATGGGACGCCGCGATGGCCGAAAAAGGCGGCTATGACCATTTTATGCTCAAGGAAATACATGAGCAGCCAGCCGCCGTGGAAAACACTCTCCGGGGCAGGACTATGCCTATGGACGGTGATTTCGTAATACGGGAACTGGGAATACCGTCGTATTTCATAAAAGGAATGGAGCAGATACAGTTTGTGGCCTGCGGAACGGCAAATCATGCCGCACTGGTAGGCTGCCGCATATTCGGCAGTTTCGGCATACCATGCTTCGCGGAGTTCGCATCTGAATTTTCGGACAGGGCAAAAATGCTGAACGGCAAAACGCTCGTGATAGCAATATCGCAGTCCGGCGAGACACTTGATACGATAATTGCCGTAAGGGAGGCCAAGGCCGCCGGGGCAAAAATTCTTGCGATTACGAATACTGTAGGCTCAACCCTGACGAGGGAATCCGATTACACATTGTATACACGCTGCGGCCCAGAAATAGGCGTGGCCAGCACAAAGGCATTCCTGGGACAACTTGCATCATTGTACATTCTCGCCGGACATTTCGCAGTAATCAGGGGATCTATGGACGATTCCCAGGCAGAAGAGTATGCGGCGGAGCTTGTAAAGCTGCCAAGGCATATAGAGAAAATTCTTGCCGACGAGGAAAATATAAGAAGGACAGCAGAGAATTTCGCAAAGAGCGAGCATTTCCTGTTCATATCCCGCCGATTCAATTACCCGATAGCACTTGAAGGAGCATTGAAGATAAAGGAAATTTCTTATGTTCACGCCGAGGGATATGCCGCTGGCGAAATGAAGCATGGCCCTATTGCCATAATTTATCCGGGAATGCCGGTAATAGCCATCGCAGTGACTTCGGAGAATCTGGAGCTTGTAAATGGCAATATGGCCGAATCCAAGGCCAGGGGAGCTGATGTCCTTGCCATAGTGGACGAAAAATCCGCAGACATAGCGAAAGCCGCACATTACATAAAGATACCATTCGTGCCTGAAATCTTCAGTCCGGTTCTGACAGTCATACCGCTGCAGATGTTCGCCTATTACATAGCCCTTGCGAAAGGATGCGACATAGACAAGCCAAGAAACCTGGCAAAGAGTGTGACCGTTCGTTAACATGATAATGTGACCGATCGTTAACATAATGCGGAATTTGCTTGTTGTCCTTTATCGTAAGTATTACGGATATATAATCTTCGCATTGGCAATATTGGTACGCCTGATCTTCCTTTACCAGTGGTCAGGCACGCCGTATTTCGCACATTTCAATGCGGATGCATACGTGCATGATGTCTGGGCAAATGCGATAGCCTCCGGCGAGATTATACGGCATACCGCGTTTTACCAGTCGCCATTATATCCGTATCTGCTGGCGATTGGCTATAAGATATTCGGACATCATTACTGGCCTGTTTATATTTTGCAGGCATTTGTGGATTCCACATCCTGCTTTCTCATCGCAATGTCCGCACGAATGATCTTTAATCGTCGTACAGCATTGCTTGCAGGGATAATAGCCGCACTGTATGTTCCATTCATATTCAATACGGGACTGCTTCTTAAGGAAACCCTTACGGTTTTCTGCGTGGCCTCTTTTCTTTTCTTCTTCCTGAAATCACTACGAAATGACATTGAAGACAGGAAAAGGCTTGTCTTTTCATTCGCATGGGGTACGATGCTTGGAGCGGCTGCCCTGTCCCGCCCGAATATGACGGGAATCTTTGTCTTTGCGGCATTGTGGATCTTTGTGCGTCTTTACCCCGACATTCTTTCTTTGAAAATAAGGAAGATTATTGCCATTGTCAAGGAAAATTCCGACGGCGTAAGGACTGTTATTAAAAGGAACATTCTCCCTGCGTTTTTGGGAATGTTGCTCTTGCTATTGCCGCAGACTATTCATAATGCCATCGCGTCCAGGGATTTTGTACTTTTCAATTATGCCGGTGGTTTTGTCTTTTATCTTGGAGCGAATCCTTATGCCACAGGGATAATCAAGTATCCTCCCGGAGTAACATCCGCCCCATTGGCCGAGGAAAGGCAGATTTATGAAATTGCTGAAAATGAGATGGGACGTAGTCTGAAACCATCGGAGGTTTCCTCGTTCTGGTTTGATGAAGGTCTGAAATACGTAAGGGAAAATCCTCGTCGTTTTTTTCTGCTTACATTGGGCAAATTCTTTCTTTTTTGGAACAAGTACGAAGTTCCAGACAATTATGACATTTCCTTCATAAGACGGCATTTTCCGTCGGTGATTTCATTGCCACTTTTTGGATACGGTATTGTTGCCGCATTTGGCATATTCGGATTGTTCATGTGCGGAATACGACGAAGATGCGGAATTTTGCCTGTATTGTTTGTTCCATATCTGCTGTCATTAATGCCATTTATAATTTCGGACAGATACCGTATTCCGGCAGTTGTTCTGCTAATTCCGGCGGCAGCCTATGCCGTGAACAGGCTTTATGTAAAGTTCCTTTCTGACGCAGGAAAGGTATTGCCTGCCATTCTTTGTTCATTATTTTTCTGGATTATGATAGCTATGCCCACGCCATGCGATCCGGTCTATGCCGAGGCTGTAGGATATGCCGACCTGTCATGCAAATACGCCGAGGGGGGAGAGTATTTGAAGGCATCCAAATGCTTTGAGCAGGCAGAAGCACTCAATCCTGATGCCGTCGGAAACTTTGCCGCGATGTGTGCGGCTTATTCATACAGGCAGCTTGGGCGTGATGGATCAATGCGTCGTGTGTCAAAGACATACGATGTGGATATTTCGGGAATGGATTAGGGAAACGCAGAAAACTTTATCTGTATTTCCTTAGCAGTTAGCAATGAGCAATTGTGGAAGTTCCTCGAATATCTCGTTGTAAAATTAATTCTGATTAGGCCAGTTTTTTTTTGAGGATATCCAGCAATTCGTCGGTTGGCATATCAAACATTTTTGGATTGATTATCAGCGTATTCTCGCCGTATTTATCCAGTATTTCGCGGCCACCGCTTCCCGGCCACAGGTTTTTGTTAAGCTGTGCTATCATGTTCCCAAAATCTGATTCCTGCCTGATCTTTACGGCTATGTATTCCCGTAGTATGGTTTCGCCAGTTTCCCTGTTGTCCCTTATTACTTTCACCATTACCGTTTCCTTGTTGAAGGAAATTATATCCTTCCAGGGTATAGGGCCTATACTGCTGAATCTTGTGCAGTCGGAAAGGCCATCACTGCTGATCAGTATTCCCGTCCTGTTTTTCACAAGTGGCATAAGTATGAGGCAGAAAAGTCCGGATATTCCTGCGGCTATTATGCACAATGTCCTGGAGAAGGCCTCTTCCGCTATTCCGACGGAAAATATGACAATGGAAGCTACAAGCACGCATAAGGAAAGCGTGAAATGTATGTAAATATTTCTTTTTTTGGCAGGTATGAAGTTTGTCTTGTTTTCCATATTGCTATAATAGAGTATACAACATTAAAAGATGTTTTGTAACTTTTTTGTAGAATAATAAAAGAGGTTTTTTTATGAGACTAGGCATTATTACCGCAATGGATAAGGAACGCGCCGCCATATCTGGGATTCTGGACGGCAGACATGAGACGCTCGCCGAAGGTGTACAGTACACACTGGGCCGCTGCGGCAGACATGAGATTGTTCTTGCGTCTAGCGGAATAGGCAAGGTCAACGCCGCTCTTGGTGCGGAGGCCATGATAAGGCTTTGCAGGCCGGATGCCGTAATATCCACGGGCGCCGCCGGAGGCCTAAACAATTCGGCTGGAACGATGAAGGTAATGGATGCCGTCGCCGGAACACTTTATTCATATCATGACGCATGGTGCGGCAGCCCGAATGAGCCTGGTCAGATACAGGGAATGCCTGCGAAATTTCCGTCGGACAAAAAACTTGTTCAGGTGGCGGAAATGCTTGCCATAATGCGTTCTCCCGGAGAACGACAGATACATTGCGGACTGATTGTTTCCGGCGACCAGTTCATAGAAAGCCATGACGAGATGTCAAAAATAAAAAGCAGATTCCCAGAGGCCATTGCCGTTGATATGGAATCCGCCGCCCTGGCTCATGTATGCTATGTAAAAAAAGTTCC
>LXOW01389824.1_pt1 | contig 12170 bp, 8 predicted proteins | sample 1368591 | NCBI WGS metagenome assembly LXOW01 (sample SAMN04884650, study PRJNA319009) | bovine gut metagenome | isolation source: Cow rumen | host: Bos taurus | place: Italy: Legnaro (PD) | collected 2014-07-09
AATAGGAAATTGCGATGCGAGGATGCGCAGATCGCGGAGATGGAGTTAATTGCTGCGCAATACCGCGGTCGCGCTAGAGTTTTGCAAGCAAAACTCTTTGTTACTATTAAATCGACATTGAATGAAACACATAAGGAGGGAGTATTATGGGACGGGAAAAAGTTGACAGCAAAAAGAAAATATTGGAAGAATTATCAGAAGAGATTTCCTTTGAGTATGAGTTAGCATCAGATACCATGGTATTCTCTGAACGATATAAAGAGGTTTACGGAAGAAAAAACCGTGTGCCACATTTCTTGAAAGTTGTGAAAGAAAAGTATTACCTTTTTGCAAATTCCATTGCTTTGATTGAGGAGCTTCGTCAGGTGAAGATTTATGAGCAGGAAAAACACGTAATACAGCTTCAGTGGCCAAATAAAGATGGTGTATTTGAATGGTGTGAAGTTGCGTTTTGTCATTTAGTTGATGAAGAGGGTAATGTAAAAGCTATCGGTATCTGGAGAAATATTGATCGTAATAAACGTGAGGCGGTAGGTCATTTGCAACAGGTTGCAATGGATAAGATGGAAGGATTGTCAAGCAAATCCAGTATTGAAAAACAGGTTGCAAAAGCCATGGCTCGTTTAAAAGATGGAGAAGCTGCTGCTTTGTTTTTAATTGACTTTGATGATATTAAGAAAGTGCAAATGCAGTTTGGTGTTCTTGCTTTGGAGGAACTGCTTCATTTGTTTTCGAAGGAATTGCTTGTGCATTTTTACGAGGATGGGCTGGTGGCTCATTTAGGAAGCGACAAGTTTCTTGTGTATTTAAAACAGATGAAAGATGAAGAGACGGCAAAGAAAATTGCAATGCGAATTCGGAATCTTTTAAAGAACCTGGTAAAGCAGCTAAATATCGGGGAAGAGGTTACTGTTACAATAGGTATTACGTTTGTAATACGTGGAAAAACATACAAGGAAGTAGTGGATGAAGCAGATGTAGCGCTTCGTCATGGAAAGAATTCAGGAAAAAATAAGCTGATTATGTATTCGGCAAGTCTGCAGAGTGAAAAATACGTGAAGAAAAATAAGCAGGCAAAGTCGGATAATGATATTAAGAAGAAATATGATGTAGGAAAAATATGGCCTGATCTTTTGGAACGATTATTTAGTGAAAAAGACAGTTACAGGGCATTGCAACAGGCGATTGCCTTTATTGGAAATGTCTTCTCGTTGGATAAGATCATGGTATGGGAATATAATAGCGAAAGAGAGTGCTCATACAACGTATTACAATGGGCGAAGGAAGGATTGCCGGACACAAGGGATTTGTGGCAGGGAGTCAAATTGTATCATCCGAAAGATGATGGTGCAAATGTGCATAATGCGGATGGAATCTTTTATTGCACCAACCGGGAGCCTATGCCTGAAAAAATGAGACATTACGCAGAAATAGAGCATTTTCATTCTCTTCTTGAAGCAAAGATTACAAGTGAAGAGGATGATGTGACCATGGGCTTCATTGATTTTGCCATGTGTAGCAAAGGTCATTTCTGGGTGCAGGAGGAAGTGGATCTTCTTGTGATGATGTCGAGAGTCCTTGGTGAGACTATACAAAATCGAAATTTTTCAAAGAAAATGGCGGATTATTACGATAATACGAGAAAGATTCTTGATAGCGTAGTTACGGGTATTTGTGTAGTTGATTGTGAGACCAGGGAATTGTATTACTTTAATGACACTATGGTATCTTTGTTTCCTGATTTTATTGAAGTGGATCAGGAGGAGAAAAGTACAAAAAGTAAGTGTTTCTTAAGTCGTTTTGCTTTTGAAAACATGATAAAAGAAAACGGTGAGTACGTCTATTGGGATAAAAAAATAGGAAAGCGATATGAATCCAAAGCCAGAAGGATTCAGTGGGAAAATAAAACAGCGTTTATTGTGACCATAAACGAGCATTTAGCTTCCAAGGAGGAATTGGAACGACAGAAGAAACAGGAGTATCTGGAAAAGAGATATGCGTTTATTTATAGTCATTCCTGCGACTGTATTTTTGATATTGATATAGAAACGGATACCTATGAGGTGACGGTAATCAATCAGGAGAAACAATGGCCGGGACTTGCAAATGAAGGATGTTTTAGTGAATCCATTGTAGATGCGGTGAAAAATTATGTAATTTTAGAAGACCAGAAGCATTTGTTAAATCGTTTTTCATTAGACACATTCCGTAAGGCTATTGAAAATAACGAAAGTATGCTGATGGATACCTTTACTGTAATTGACCGATATGGAGAAATGAGAAGCAAGGAAGTCCGAGCGTTTGTCTTAGAGGAAGACGGAAAGAAACAGGTAGTATCTACTTACTGTGATATTACTGAACAGAGACGGAAAGAAAACCAGGTATTACTGGAACGCCAGAAATTAAACCGTGCATTAGTAAATGTGTACCCTGTATTACTTTCTATAAATGTCACAAAAGATGAGCTTATGGTGGACTCAAATGAAATTGGATTTGAGCTTTTAAATCATACTCCATCCACCATTTCCGGTATGCTTTTGGATGCAGCTATGCGCGCTCATCCACAGGATAGAGATCAGTTTCTGGCAAATTTCAACCGGGATCATTTAGTGGAAGTGTTTAAGGGAGACAGAACACACCTTAACATGGAGCTTAGAATGAGCAGAAGTGACGGAAGTTATCATTGGATATCCATTATGTGTATTCGTATTGATAATCCTTTGAATGATGATTTGTTGCTATATGTATTTGGACGTGTCATTGACAATCAAAAAGCCATGGAGCAGAGTCTTAAGGATGCCCTTAAGGCGGCGGAACATGCCAGTGAAGCAAAATCGGATTTCTTATCCCGTATGTCGCATGAAATCCGTACACCTATGAATGCCATTATTGGAATGACTGCATTGTCGAAACATGTGGTAAATCAGCCGGAACAGCTGTCACACTATCTGGAAAAGATAGATTCTTCGGCGCAGTATCTGCTTACTCTTATCAATAACATTCTTGATATGTCAAGAATTGAGAGCAATAAGGTTGTCATCGAGAAGAAGGAATTCCGTATGGAGCAGCTTCTGGATATGATTCAGACCATTATTGGTGCCCAGGCAAGAAAGAAAAACATCAATTTTTTGATTGAAAAGAAGTCCGGCTTTGCTGAAGGCTATCTTGGGGATTGTTTGCGTTTAAATCAGGTGCTTATTAATCTGTTATCTAATGCGGTGAAGTTTACTGGAGAAAATGGACATGTGAGCTTATCCGTCAAAGAGAACAAGCGAAAAGGAAATGAGAGTTATATTTGCTTTACCATTGCGGATGATGGTGCCGGTATGACGGAAGAATTTATGAAAAATATGTACGATCCATTTGAGCAGGAAAATGCGTCAAGTCCACAAGGAATGGTGGGAACTGGTCTTGGCCTTTCTATCACGAAAAACCTGATTGGTCTTATGGATGGACATATTAAATGTCAGAGTAAATTAGGGGAAGGTACTACGTTTATTGTAGAGATTAAAATGGATGTGGTGAACTATAGTGAAAATACTTCTTCTTCTGAATTGTCAACGGAAATTGCCGTGGAGAAAAAAGACAAAAATCTTTTGGTTGGAAAGCGCATCCTTCTTGCTGAGGACAATGAATTAAATCAGGAGATTGCCGTTACCATGCTTGAAATGCAGCACATTATTGTAGATTGCGTGGAAAATGGCGAACTTGCGGTTCAAAGATTTTTGGAGAATGGCAGTTATTATTACGACATGGTGCTTATGGATATTCGTATGCCGGTGAAAAATGGACTGGATGCTACGGCAGACATCCGTGGTATGCACAGCGATTATGCCGAAAATATCCCTATTGTGGCAATGAGTGCCAATGCCTTTGCTGAAGATAAAGCCAAAGCTTATGCCAATGGTTTTACTGATTATATTGTAAAGCCTATTGATGCAGAAATTTTGGTTGATGTGTTAAATAAATATTTGACGTAAAAGAAACCCAAGTGCTACCGAATTTTATATTAGATTCGATAGTGCTTGGGTTGTTTGTATTGCTCGTGTAATACACACGAAATAGGAGTAAAAAATCTTATAAAAAAATTGATGAAAAAGATAAGGTATTACAACTGTATTTCAATTTCGTAAGAAGAATAAAACATGAAATAATTTAATCGATAAAGAATAAAAAATAAAGAAATTAGTAGAATATGAAGATGAGATACGTTTTGATAAAAAATAGGTAGTGCTAAGTAATACACGCTAGATGCAAAAATAATAAATTTGAAAAAAACTAGAAAATACAAGGGTTTAAGAATAGGTAATACAAAAAACTACTTCTAGCACAATATCCATATATTAACAATAAAACAGATGGTTTATTTGAAAAAATAGTCAAAGTATTATCTAAAAATCAGAGCCTGATTTTTTGCTAAAACAAAGTGAAAAAAAATAGGAAGTACAATGTAATTCAAAATTGAAATCTTGCAATTGGAAGATGAACATGATAAAATATGAAAGGTTAATTAAGAAAAAATGATTGTAAAAAAATAAAATAATTTTGCGTATCACATATGTAATACATTGGGTTAAAAAATAGAAAGTGTGTATCATTTTGTGCAACCGCGAATGAATTATTTTTTGAGAGGAAACACAAGGGAGGAAGTATAGTGGCAACTGCAAAGAAAGAAGAATTAAAACCAAAGTCATTTCGTATAAAGGAAGAAACGGCGAATCGTATTAAAGAAATTGCGAATGAATTAGGAAGTAATCAACAGGAATGTTTGAGCAGATTGATTGAGTGTTACGAACTACAGTCAGCAAAATCTGTTATGGTTGGAAAAAAGGATGAGATTGAAAAGTTTGATGGTTATTTAAATGCAATTTCCAGAATGTTTACCGGAAGTCTGGAAGATATCCAGCTTACTACGGATCGGGTGAGAAATGAATATGAGGCTCAGCTTCTTGCAAAAGATGAAAAAATTGCAGAATTGGAGAGTCAGATTGATAAGGTAAAACTTGCAGACGCTGAGGCAGTAGAAGATGAAAAGCAGGCTGCGGCATCAAAGATAGAGGCTCTTGAAAAAGAAATTGAAGAATTAAAAGCAACTTTAGAAAAAGAACGTAAAGAGACAGAACAGCAGGAAGCTGGTATTAAAGAGGAAATTGATAAATATAAATCTCTTTGTGAGGTTAAGATTCAGAAATTGAAAGTTCAGATGGAACAGAAACATATGGAAGAAATTGAGCAGATGAAAAAAGATTATGAGCAGGAAATTGGATGTTACCGTGCTGCAAATGCAACATTGCTCAATAAATATGAATTGCTGTTTCAGCGTTTGAAATAAGAGAAATTCTATGCAAGAAAAGAAATATAATACAGTGTAATATGAATAAAAGAGCAGGGATTAAACAATGTTTAGTCCCTGCTCTTTTTATCTACTTTAAAACCTACTGCTTATTCCTCGTCATCCTTCTTCAATAAGCTCTTTAAATTTTCAATTTCTGCATCTGTTTTAGCAGCATGATTTTCAAGGTCCTCGATTTTTGCAAGTGCAGTTGCAAGTGAAAGACTAACAACTAAAACTACAATTGCTAAAACAACGCCCAATACTGTGTTTTTTCCAACAGTTGCAATAATTAGAATTGCTCCGATAATACCAACTGCAGATACAAGGTTATCCAAGAAACTGTTTAACTTCTTCATGATTGATTACTCCTTTGTTTATATAATGATGAAAAATATCTATAAATAGTCTACATTAGGCGCCATAAAAATGCAAGGTAAAACTAAAATTCTAGTTTCGATTCTATTGACTGAACAATCGATTTATGGTAACGTAATAGAGATAAGGTTTGTTTCGGTATAAGAACAAATGAATATGCAAAGACTATGAAGAGAAGAGTACACAGAGTATGCTTTTACAGAGAACCCGGTGGCTGAGAAAGGGAAGAGAGGAATTTGTGGAAGATGGTCTCGGAGTTGCCTGTTCGAATGCGGAGTGCTTTAGAATAGGACGGTTGCACCGTTACAGCATTAAGGTTTGCGGAGTGCAAATGAAATAAAGTGGTACCACGGGATTCTCGTCTTTATGATGAGGATCCCTTTTTTATGTAATAGGAAATTGCGATGCAATTTCCTATTACATAAAAAACGCTCCGCGAGGATGCGCAGACCGCGGAGATGGAGTTAATTGCTGCGCAATACCGCGGTCGCGCTAGAGTTTTGCAAGCAAAACTCTTTGTTAGACCACAATAATAAATTGGAGGTAGATGAACATGGCAAAGAAACCATATTACATCACAACAGCGATTGCTTACACATCTGGTAAGCCACACATTGGTAATACGTATGAAATCGTATTGGCAGACAGTATTGCACGTTTCAAAAGACAGCAGGGATTTGATGTTCGTTTCCAGACAGGAACCGATGAACATGGACAGAAAATCGAATTAAAGGCACAGGAAGCCGGTGTAACACCTAAGGAATTTGTAGATCAGGTTTCAGGCGAGATTAAGCGTATCTGGGATTTGATGAATACGTCGTATGACAAGTTCATTCGTACTACAGATGCAGATCATGAAAAACAGGTTCAGAAGATTTTTAAGAAATTATATGAAAAAGGTGACATTTACAAAGGACATTACGAAGGACTTTACTGTACACCATGTGAATCATTCTTTACTGCTTCCCAGTTAGTAGACGGAAAATGTCCTGACTGTGGTAGAGAGTGTCAGCCTGCAAAGGAAGAGGCGTATTTCCTTAAGATGAGCAAATATGCAGATGCTTTGATTAACCACATCAATACACATCCTGAGTTTATTCAGCCGGTGTCTCGTAAGAACGAGATGATGAATAACTTCCTATTACCAGGATTGCAGGATCTTTGTGTATCAAGAACATCCTTCAAATGGGGAATTCCAGTAGACTTTGATGATAAACATGTAGTTTACGTTTGGTTAGATGCCCTTTCAAACTACATCACTGGTTTGGGATTTGACCTTGATGGAAATTCAGATGAGAAATTTGAAAAATACTGGCCAGCAGATTTACACCTAATAGGAAAAGATATTCTTCGTTTCCATACCATTTATTGGCCAATTATGTTGATGGCGCTTGACCTTCCACTTCCAAAGCAGGTATTTGGACATCCTTGGTTGTTACAGGGTGATGGAAAGATGAGTAAGTCGAAGGGAAATGTTATTTATGCGGATCAGTTAGTTGATATGTTTGGCGTGGATGCAGTGCGTTATTTCGTACTTCATGAAATGCCATTTGAAAGCGACGGAGTAATTTCTTGGGAGCTTTTAGTTGAGCGTATGAATTCGGATCTTGCAAATACACTTGGAAACCTTGTAAACCGTACCATCTCTATGTCAAACAAATACTTTGGCGGAGTTGTTACAAATACAGGTGTGAAAGAAGCAGTGGATGATGAATTGATTAATCTTACACTTGCTACACCGGGAAAAGTAATTGCTAAGATGGACCAGCTTCGCGTGGCTGATGCAATCACAGAAATCTTTACATTGTTCAAACGTTGTAATAAGTATATTGATGAGACAATGCCTTGGGCACTTGCAAAGGATGAAGCGAAGCAGGATCGTTTGCAGACAGTTCTTTACAACCTTGTGGAGAGCATTTCTCTTGGAGCAGCTTTGTTGGAAGCATTTATGCCAGACACTTCAAAGAAAATATTAGAGCAGTTAAACACAACTGCAAGAACTTTGGAGGAAATGGACACATATGGAAAATATGTATCAGGAACTAAGGTTGTTGAAAAGCCTGAAATCCTGTTCCAGAGATTAGATCCAAAGGAAATCATGGAAAAGGTTGCAGTGATTCAGGCAGAGCAGAAAGCAGCTGCCGCAGCAGCAAACGGTGAGGCAGTTGCTGATGAAGCTGTAGTAGATATTGAAGCAAAACCTGAGATTTCTTATGATGACTTTATGAAAATGCAGTTCCAGGTAGGAAAAATCATTGCCTGCGAAGAAGTGCCTAAGTCAAAGAAACTTCTTTGTTCAAAGGTACAGATTGGAAGCGAAGTAAAGCAAATTGTTTCAGGAATCAAGGCTTACTATTCCCCAGAAGAGATGGTTGGCAAGAAAGTTATGGTTTTAGTAAACTTAAAGCCTGCAAAACTTGCAGGAGTTCTGTCAGAAGGAATGCTTCTTTGTGCAGAAAATGAAAAGGGCGAGTTAGCACTTATGGTTCCAGAAAAAGATATGCCATCAGGTGCTGAAATCTGTTAAGATAATTATTGGTAAGACTTACAAAGGTATGTATGTTTGAGAGAAATGTACATACCTTTTTGTGTCATGGAAGAAGGTAGAGTAAATATGGTTAAAATAGATTTGATTACCGGATTTTTAGGTTCGGGAAAGACCACATTTTTAAAACAATATGCAAAAAAACTGCTAGACCAGGGGAATAATATCGGGATTGTGGAAAATGATTTTGGTGCAGTCAATGTGGATATGATGTTATTGCAGGAGCTTTCAGGAGACAATTGTGAGCTTGAAATGATTGCCGGTGGATGCGACTATGATTGTCACAAAAGAAGATTTAAGACAAAACTTATCGCTATGGGAATGTGTGGGTATGACCGGGTAATCGTGGAGCCTTCCGGTGTATTTGAGGTGGATGAGTTTTTCGATATTTTGCATGAGGAACCGTTGGATCGGTGGTATGAAATTGGAAATGTGATTACGGTTGTGGATGCAAAACTTAGTAAACATTTGTCGAAACACGCAGAATACCTGCTTGCCAATCAAGTGGCAAAGGCAGGAAAAGTAATCATAAGCCATGCAGATCAAGCGTCTGAGGAAGAAATTGACGCAACTATTGATCAGTTAAACCATGCACTTGAAATTTATGATTGTAGCAGAAGATTTACCAGAGACAACATTTTGTGTGTAAATCTTGAAAAAATGTGGACAGATACCATAAACCAGATTGAAAATTGTGGATATGTATTGGAAGAGCATAAAAAACTCTGGTTTGAGAAAGAGGATGTGTTTCAATCACTGTCATTTATGAATGTGCATTTGTCGTTGGAAGAATTGAAAGACCGAGTAGAGCGGATGTTTGCAGATGAAAGCTGCGGTGACATTTTCAGAGTGAAAGGATTTATGCCGACACCGAAGGAAGGCTGGTATGAGATTAACGCCACAAGGGAAGGTGTTTTGCTAAATCCGTTACCAGAAGGGCAGGAAATACTTATTGTTATCGGAGAAAACCTTATAGAAGAACAGATTGCGTCTTATCTTAAAGTTTGATTAAAAAACAGGAAAAACTATTGTGTTGTAATGTCTCATAAGATAAAATAAATAAAAAATTTGAAAGAAAGAGGATAAAGGTATGAAGATGAAAAAAATAGTAGCAACAGGATTAGTAGGAGTATTAAGTGCATCGGCACTTGCAAGCTGTGGAACAAATTCGGTTTCATTGCCTTCAGATCCAGCAAAATTAGCAAATTATGCATCTGAAAAGCAGGCTGCACTTGATAGTTATGAAGCAAAAGGAACATTAAGTTTTGCAGGTGAGGCAGTTGGTCAGAAGGCTAACATGGATATCACATACAATATGATTTACTTTAAAGATCCTATGCAGCTGAAACTTACAATGGACATCAATGCAGCAGCTGACGGAGCAATGGTAAATGAAGATAAAAAAATGTCAGCTGAGATGTATTTCATGCAGGAAGATAGTAACTATGTGATGTACACGGGCATGAATATGGATGGTGAAACACAATGGCAAAAAACAACCATCGATTCTAAGGATGAAGAATATAAGAAAATGTTTGACATGCTTAAAAATGGCGGAACAGATATGATGAAAGATTATTCAGATTGTTTCGTGAAAAATGATGAAAAGAGCACAGATTCAGAAGTTGCAATTGATATGAATATTACTCCTGAAAAAATGAACCAGATGCTTGAGCAGAGTAAGGAAATGATGGATGATAATTCAAAGAAGATGGTAGAAAATGCTGAGAGTACATTAACAGGTTATGGAATGTCATTGGACAGCATCTTTAAGAGCATGGGAACTATAACAGCAACTATGACAGTTGATAAAGAGACAGGATGCTACAAGAAAATTTCAATGGATTTACAAAAACCTGTGCAGGGACTTGCAGATATGATTTTAGAGATGGCAAACACTATGATGGCAGCTCAAGGTGGAGATGATGCTGAAAAATATACAGCAACAATTTCTAAGTGTGCAGTTGATTTTGAGTATTCAAACTACAACAATGCTACTAAGTTTGAACTTCCACAGGAAGCAAAAGATGCAGAGGAAGTATCTGCGAATGGTCCTACATCAGTATTTGGAACTTCAGAAAATGAGTAAAATAGAACAATGAATGAAAAAGGATGAGGAGAAAAAATATACTCAATAAGTAATAAAAAAGATGGTGTCGCACTAAAATGTGACACCATCTTTGGTTTATCATTATACTTTAAAACCAGTTGCTAACGCAGCTACTATTATAAGTATTTTTTCAAGGCTTCCACTTTGTCTGTCTGCTCCCAAGGAACATTTAAGTCGTTGCGGCCAAAATGTCCGTAAGCAGCAGTCTGTTTGTAGATTGGACGACGAAGGTCTAACATTTTAATGATTCCTGCAGGACGAAGATCGAAGTTTTCACGGATAATCTCGATAATCTTTTCGTCAGAAATCTTTCCTGTTCCAAATGTATCTACCATGATTGAAGTAGGCTGTGCTACACCAATTGCGTAAGAAAGCTGGATTTCGCATCTGTCAGCAATGCCGGCAGCAACGAGGTTTTTAGCAACGTATCTTGCGGCATAGGCAGCAGAACGGTCAACCTTTGTGCAGTCCTTACCAGAGAAAGCACCGCCGCCGTGACGAGCGTATCCACCGTAAGTGTCAACGATGATTTTACGTCCGGTAAGTCCGCTGTCACCGTTTGGTCCACCGATTACAAAACGACCGGTTGGATTGATGAAGAATTTTGTCTGGTCATTAATCAATTCAGCAGGTAACACCTCATCAAAGACATATTTCTTAATGTCAGCGTGAATCTGCTCCTGTGTCACATTTTCGGCGTGTTGTGTTGATAATACAACAGCGTTTAAGTGAACTGGTTTTCCATTTTCGTCGTATTCTACAGTAACCTGAGCTTTTCCGTCCGGACGAAGGTATGGAAGAGTACCGTTTTTACGTACTTCAGATAGTTTTTTTGTAAGTTTGTGTGCCAGACTGATTGGGTATGGCATCAACTCCTCTGTTTCGTTTGTTGCGTATCCGAACATCATACCTTGGTCTCCGGCACCAATTGCCTCGATTTCAGCGTCTGACATGGTGTGTTCTCTTGCTTCCAATGCCTTATCTACACCCATAGCGATATCGGCAGACTGTTCATCAAGTGCAACGATAACGCCGCATGTATTGGCATCAAAGCCCTTTTCAGAAGCGTCATAACCAATTTCACGGATGGTATCACGAACGATTTTCTGAATATCTACGTATCCTTTTGTAGTAACCTCTCCCATGATTAAAACTAAACCTGTAGTAATGGCTGTTTCGCAGGCAACACGGCTCATAGGATCCTGTGCTAAAAGTGCGTCTAATACTGCGTCTGAAATCTGGTCGCAGATTTTATCCGGATGTCCTTCTGTAACGGACTCGGAAGTAAAAAGTAATTTTTCCATTTTGAATTCCTCCTTCGAATCATAATCTCTTAACCGAATGGAATAAGACCGGGAATATTGCTCTTTTTATTGTAAAAGAAAAGTCCATCTACATAAGATGGACTTGAAATCGGTTTGGTCAAATCCTCTTATTGTTCGATTACTCGCTAAGATTGGCACCTTCCAAAACAAAAAGTTCGTGGGGTTGCCGGGTTTCACAGAGCCTTCACTCTCCACCTCTCTGAATAAGAGATTATACTTTTCTTTAATTGATATAATAAGCATACTTCGTTTTTGTGGTTTCGTCAAGTAAAAGATTGTTAAATATATTTAAACGTGTAACAGTTCAGCCAGGGGCTGAATTATATAGTCAAAATAGAGAAAATAAAAAATCTTTTGGTGCGATTTATCCACCAAAAGATTTTTTTTAACTCAATACTTGTCATAGATTTTGAAATTGTGTATAAATTTTCCGACTTATATGCATTTTTCAAGATTTTTTTGGAAATATCCACTTTTTTA
>LXOW01415320.1_pt1 | contig 12170 bp, 8 predicted proteins | sample 1368591 | NCBI WGS metagenome assembly LXOW01 (sample SAMN04884650, study PRJNA319009) | bovine gut metagenome | isolation source: Cow rumen | host: Bos taurus | place: Italy: Legnaro (PD) | collected 2014-07-09
CCCTACAGGCGGGCGCAGGCGGGAGGCGCGGACGGCAAAGTGCCGTCCCTACAGGCGGGCGCGGGCGGGAGGCGCGGACGGCAAAGTGCCGTCCCTACAGGCGGGCGCAAGCGGAAAGCGCGGACGGCAAGGTGCCGTCCCTACAGGCGGGTGCGGATGGGGAGCGCGGACGGCAGAGTGCCGTCCCTACAGGCGGGTGCAGGCGGAAAGCGCGGACGGCAAGGTGCCGTCCCTACAGGCGGGCGCGGGCGGGAGGCGCGGACGGCAGGGTGCCGTCCCTACAGGCGGGCGCGGGCGGGAGGCGCGGACGGCAGGGTGCCGTCCCTACAGGCGGGCGCAAGCGGAAAGCGCGGACGGCAGAGTGCCGTCCCTACAGGCGGGCGCAGGCGAGAGGCGTGGACGGCAAAGTGCCGTCCCTACAGGCGGGTGCAGGCGGAAAGCGCGGACGGCAAGGTGCCGTCCCTACAGGCGGGCGCGGATGGGGAGCGCGGACGGCAGAGTGCCGTCCCTACAGGCGGGTGCGGATGGGGAGCGCGGACGGCAGAGTGCCGTCCCTACAGGCGGGCGCAGGCGGAAAGCGCGGACGGCAAAGTGCCGTCCCTACAGGCGGGCGCAGGCGGGAAGCGCGGACGGCAGGGTGCCGTCCCTACAGGCGGGTACGGGCGGGAGGCGCGGACGGCAAGGTGCCGTCCCTACAGACAGGTACGGCAGTATCACCTTTTACCTTTTACCTCTTACCTTTTACCTTTTACCTTTTACCTTTTACCTTTTGCCTCTTACCTCTTACCTCTTACCTCTTACCTCTTACCTTTTACCTCTTACCTCTTACCTTTTACCTCTTACCTCTTACCTCTTACCTCTTACCTTTTACCTCTTACCTGTCACTTGTCACCTGTCAATTGTCAATTGGCCCGGCCGAGGTCCTTATCCCGGCAGCACTTCTTGTATTTCAGGCCGCTGCCGCAGGGGCAGGGGTCGTTGGGGCCGACCTTGACCTTCTTGACCACAGGCTGACGCTTGACGGTGCCGTCTCCGCCGCCGGTGCCGGTGACGGTGGCCACCTTTTTGCGCTCCATATCCTTATCACTGCGGATGCGGACGGCGAAGAGGCGACGGACGGTCTCTTCCTTGATGGCGTTGATCATGCCCTCAAACATGGCGAAGCCTTCCCGCTTGTATTCCACCACCGGGTTCACCTGACCATAGGAGCGCAGGCCGATGCCCTGGCGCAGGTCGGTCATAGCGTCGATGTTGTCCATCCAATACTCGTCCACCACACGGAGGGTAATCACCCGTTCCAGTTCTCGCATGGTGGGGCTGCCGTACTCGGCCTCCTTGGCGGCGTAGGCCTCCTGCATCAGGGACAGCAGACGATCCTTCACGTCCTGCTTTTCCAGCTTGTCGATCTCCTCCCGGGAAGGCGTCCAGGCACCGGGAGCCATATACTTGCCCTCGAAGTGGGAGAGCAGCTCCTCCAGTTGGGCGGCGTCCTCCACGTAGTTGGACTGGCCGAAGCTGTTTTCCACCTCGGAGTCCACCACGTAGCGCATCATAGCCTCGATGTTCTTTTGCAGATCCTCGCCGTTCAGCACCTGCATACGCTGCTCGTAGATGACCTTTCGCTGGGTATTCATCACGTCGTCGTATTCCAGCACGTTTTTCCGGGCCTGATAGTTGCGGCTTTCCACGGTCTTCTGGGCGTTCTCGATGGCGCCGGAGAGAATCTTGGCGTCAATGGGAGTATCCTCGTCAATGCCCAGGGTCTCCATCATGCCGATAATTCGCTCAGAGCCAAACAGACGCATCACGTCGTCCTGCATAGACAGATAGAAGCGGCTCTCGCCCGGATCACCCTGACGGCCGGAACGGCCTCGAAGCTGATTGTCAATCCGGCGGGACTCATGCCGCTCGGTACCCACGATGTAGAGGCCGCCCGCAGCCCGAACCTTCTCGGCCTCGGCATCGGTGCTTTCTTTATACTTGCGATACAGAGCGTCGAAATCCGCCCGAACCGCCAGAATGGCAGGGTCCTCCGTCTCGGAATAGGCGTTGGCCTCCATGAGCAGCTCCTCGGTCATATCCTCCCGCTTGCGGAGGTCCGCCAGAGCCATATATTCCGGGTTGCCGCCCAGCACGATATCGGTGCCGCGGCCCGCCATGTTGGTGGCGATGGTAACGGCCCCAAGCTTACCGGCCTGGGCCACGATCTCCGCTTCCTTCTCGTGGAACTTGGCGTTCAGAACCACATGGGGGATGCCCTCCTTTTTCAGCAGCTTGGACAGCAGCTCGGATTTCTCAATGGAGATCGTACCCACCAGCACAGGCTGGCCCTTCTCGTGGCATTCCACGATCTGGCGGATCACAGCCCGGAGCTTGCCCGCCTCGGTCTTGTAGACCACGTCGGGGTTATCCTTGCGGATGACGGGCTTGTTGGTGGGAATCTCCACCACGTCCAGGGCGTAGATTCCGTTGAATTCCTCCTGCTCGGTCATGGCCGTGCCGGTCATGCCGGAGAGCTTGCTGTACAGACGGAAGAAGTTCTGGAAGGTGATGGTGGCGAGGGTCTTGCTCTCGCTCTCCACCTGGACGCCCTCCTTGGCCTCGATGGCCTGATGCAGGCCCTCGTTGTAGCGGCGGCCGTACATCAGGCGGCCGGTGGCCTCGTCCACGATGATGACCTGGCCGTCCTTCACCACGTAGTCCACGTCCCGCTTCATGATGCCCCGGGCCCGCATGGCCTGGTTGATGTGGTGGGACAGGGTGGAGTTCTCCATATCGGCCAGGTTCTCCACCTTGAAATATTCCTCAGCCTTTTTGATGCCGGCAGCGGTGAGCTGGACAGAGCGGTCCTTCTCGTCCACGTAGTAGTCGCAGTCGTCGTCGTCATGGGTCTGCTTGTCGTCGGTGGTGGCGTAGACGCGCTTCCGCAGACGGGAGACAAAGAAGTCCGCCATCTCATAGAGCTTGGAGCTCTCGTCCCCCTGGCCGGAGATGATCAGCGGGGTCCGGGCCTCGTCGATCAGGATGGAGTCCACCTCGTCCACAATGGCAAAGCTGTGACCCCGCTGGACCTGGTCCTTCTTGTACAGGGCCATATTGTCCCGCAGATAGTCGAAGCCCAACTCGTTGTTGGTGCAATAAGTAATGTCGGCTGCATAGGCCTTGCGGCGCTCATCGGCGTTCATATCGTGGACGATCAAGCCCACGGTCAGGCCCATATAGCGATAGACCTTGCCCATCCACTCGGAGTCACGCTTGGCCAGATAATCGTTGACCGTGACGATGTGGACGCCCTCTCCTCGCAGCGCGTTGAGGTAGGCCGGGAGGATGGCCACCAGGGTTTTGCCTTCGCCGGTCTTCATTTCGGCGATTCTGCCCTGATGGAGGATGATGCCGCCGATGAGCTGGACCCGGTAGGGCCGCATGCCCAGGACCCGGAAGGCAGCCTCCCGGACAGCGGCAAAGGCCTCCGGCAAAAGATCGTCCAGCGTTTCCCCGCTGGCAAAGCGGCGCTTAAATTCTGCGGTTTTCTCCCGCAGCGCCTCGTCGGAAAGCGCCTTCATCGTCGGGTCCAGCGCCTCAATTTTATCTACAATCGGCGTAAGCTTCTTGACCTCCCGTTCAGAGGTCGATCCAAAGAGTTTTGTAATCAGTCCCATGGCTGTTCCTTTCTTCCTGTATCCATGCCGTTGATCGGCAAGACTGCTCATTTCGAAGTATTATATCATACTTTCTTCTGTAAAAAAAGCATAATCTTAAAAAAACGGAAAAATTTTACAGATGATAGCTGAAAGCCTATCGCAATTAATTATTGGATTTCGCCTTTCAGCCGTACTCACTTCCCGGTCCCTCCGAACGCATCTGCTGCCTGAGCAGTTCCTCCAGCGTTCGGCTGTCGCTTTTTGTTTCGGCGCTGAGGTCCGCAAAATTTTCCGCAAAATCTGCAAATTCCTCCCGCAGGGCCTCAAAGGCCCGGACAGCCTGCCGATTTCGGAGCCAGGCCCCCCGAATGGCCTCCGGCAGAGGATCAGGCTTCGGAAGCTTCGGCGTCTGAAGACGAAGCTTCCTTCCCGTCAGCAGATAATGCAGGGTTGTCAGTTTCCGGACCCGGGTTTCGGTCCGCTGGGCCATCCGGGAAAGGGCGCCGCTCCCCTGTCCCCGCAGTCTGCGGGACAGGGCTTGCAGAGAGGCCGCATCCGCACGCTGCTCCAAAATCAGGGCCTCCAGCCGTTCTGGAAGCACGGCCTCCTCCGCAGTCACTCCCCCGGGCGCCTTCACCCGACGCCAAACCGCCTGTTCGGTTTGAATATCCATGCTGCACACCACCTTTCCCCCCATGGTATGCAAAGAGGCGGAGCTCCGTTCCGGAGCCCCGCCAGCCAAAAAAGGTTAAGGTTACGGACGATGTTCCCGTTCCGTCATTCTGAGGCAAAAGCCAAATAATCCGCGTTCCCCATCCCAATACTACGGAGTGTGCCAGTTGCTGGCCACAAGGCGCAATTCATTCGGACAAACAATGCTTGTCCCTACATTCCGGGTTCACCGGGCCAGCACGGGCACGGACGCCCGATACCAGCTTCCGCTTCGGTAGAAGGTAAGCCAGACTCTCTCACCGGCCTTATGTTTGGAAACCTGTTTGTCAAACTCCTCCCGGCTGGAAACCTGCACCCCGTCCACCTCGGTAATCACGTCCCGTTGACACAGCACACCGTAGGCCTTGGATTCCACCGCAACCTCCGCAATCCAGATACTGCCGGGGAAGCTATATAAATATTGATAGTCCTCCGGGATTTCTTCCACCTCCAGCCCCAGCCAGCAGGTGTCGAAAGAAGCGTTGCGTTCAAATGCCTCAATGGCCTCCGTCAAGTCCTTGGCTGAAATGGCCATGCAGGGATCGTCGCCGGTGAAAACCCGTTTCCCGATGGGTGTCGTCATACCCACCACCAGGCCCCGACCATCCAAAATGGGACAGCCATAGCCTCCATTGAAGGGCTGCGTGGAGGTCTGCAAGATTGAATAGGAATTGCCCCCCGCCTCCACGGTCCCGCTGGCCGCCAGCATGCCATCAAGGAAAACGTTGGGAAGCTTGCTGCCATAGGGATTGCAAATGCAATAGACACTCTGGCCTACAACCAACTGGTCGTCCTGGGCAAAGGTAACCGTGGGCAGCTCCGCAGCCTCCACCTTCAGCAGGCAGAGCCCCGACGCACGCTCCTCTCCCACCCAGCTTGCCGCATACTGTCTGCCGTCGGAAAAGCAGACGTTGATGGAATTGGCGTTGGTCAGGCCATCGGTAGCGGAGAGGATATAGCCGTCCTCGCTGACCGAAATACCGGTATAGCAGTCGCTTCCGTAATAAGTCTGCACCTCCACGCGCACCACCGCCGGGGCAGCCTGGGCATAGATTTCGCTGGGAGAAAGGGCCTCCCCCTCAGAGGGCGCGAAACGAATCTGCACGGAACCGGCCTTTCTGAAAGGCGTGGGGATGTAGTCTGGACTATCGGTTATCTCCAGATCCTCCACCGGGTTCTCAGTCGTCTGCGTCTCCGTGGGTTCCCATTGGAGCTTCCAGCCGCCGTCCTGCTTATCCAGCCGAATGTTGAGGAGCGAAATGACGATGCTGCAGGTACTCACAACGATCACAATCAGACTCAGGCAGATCCAAAGCCCGTTGTGGTTTTGTTTCGTCCGGGGCTTGGTTGACGTCCCATAGAAATTCCCTGGCCAGGAATGCTTCCGCTTTTGGGGCAGCTCCTGCACCTCGGCCTCCATTGGAGTCCGCTTGTCGTCCATATTCGCACCTCCTTTTCGGAAAAATCAGGCAGCCGTAAATCGGCCCGTCATCATGGATTGGGGGATTTCGGCAGGGTGAAGGAGAATTCCGTCACGCCATCCCGGCTGGTGACGTAGATATCCTCCTCATGGGCCAGGATAATGGTCTTGACGATATACAGGCCAAGACCCCAACCGTCCCGGTCGATGGAACGGCTCTTGTCTGTCTTGTGGAAGCGGTCAAAGACCACCGGCAGCTCTTCCGGCGGGATGGTAGGTCCTGTGTTGCGCACAGCCACCAGGTACTTGCCGCCCCTTGTCTCGACAATCCGCAAGCCCAGCTCTCCCTTTTCGGGGCAGAACTTCACGGCGTTGTCGATCAGATTGTAGACCACCTGGGTAATGGCGTCCGGTTCCGCAAAGGTTTTGGCACCCTGGTCCGGCAGATTCACGTCCACCTCCAGGTGCTTGCCGTTGATCTTTTGCTCAAAGCTCAGCAGAACCTCACCTACCGTCTGACAGAGGTCAAAGCTTCGCTTGCGCTCTGCGGGAATTCCCTGATCCTGAATGCGGGAAATGTCCAGCATGGACCGCACCAGACGGGACAGCCGCTTCACCTCTCCGGCGGTAATGGCCATATACTTGGGCTGCTGCTCCGCCGGGATGGTCCCATCCAGCATTCCGTCCATATAGCCGGAGATGGTGGTCATGGGGGTTTTCAGTTCGTGGCTCACATTGGCCACAAATTCCCGTCGGGTCTGCTCCGTTTTCGCAAGGGCCTGGGCCATATTGTTAAAGGCCAGAGCAAGCTCGTTCAGCTCTGCGCTGTCCGTATCGTTCACATCCACGCGAACGTCCATCTGGCCGTGGGCCATACGGCGGGCAGCGGAGGTCATCTGCTTAATGGGCCGCATCTGGCGCTGGGTCATGAACCAGACCACCGGCGCGGCAAAGGCCAGCACCACAATCACGACCATAATGTTGATCCGTACAGCCTCCCCCAGGCGATTGCTCACGCCCGTCATGGAGCAGGAGCTCACCACATATCCCCCGCTCCCGTCCTTGTCCTGGACCATGCACAGGGCAGCCATGCGGGTTTCCCCGTAGCAGCCGATTTCCTGGCTGCTGCGGAAGACCGTGCCGGTGGAGGTAACAGAGCCCAGGTAATCCTGGGCAAACTGGTAGCCCAGGTGCCGACAGCTTTGCAGGCCGCAGGAGCAGGCAACAATCGTTCCGTTCTCGTTGCAGACCACGGTATCGTTGCCCGTAGCCCGGGCCGTATAATTGAGCTGGACGCAAAGCTGTTCGCGGGTCCGGGGCGAATCCGTTCCCAGCATGGCCGCCATAGCGGTGGCAGCGCCAGCCGATGCGCTCACGTCGTCAGCCAGCATATCCATAATCAGCCGCCGGTATAGAAGCTGTGTGGCCATGCTCAGAATCAGGAGCGTCAGGAAAATCAGGCAGACGGTCCCTGTAATTTGCCTGCCAAAGCTGCGTTTCACAGATTACATCACCTCAAACTTGTAGCCCACGCCCCAGACGGTCTTGAGAGACCACTTGTCGGACACGCCCTCCAGCTTCTCCCGCAGGCGCTTGATGTGGACGTCCACGGTGCGGGTGTCGCCGAAGTAGTCGAAGCCCCAGACCTCGTCCAGAAGCTTGTTGCGCTGGTAGACCCGGTTGGGCGTGGAGGCCAGGTGATAGAGCAACTCCATCTCCTTGGGGGGCGTAGGGATCTTCTTGCCGTCTACAGTCAGCTCGAAGGAGTCCATATCGATAATCAATTTATCAAACACCAACCGCTTGTCGTTCTTTTCCGGAGCATTTCCGGAGCGGCGCAGCACAGCCTCCACCCGGGCCAGCAGCTCCGGCATCTCAAAGGGCTTGGTGATGTAGTCGTCGGCCCCCTGCTTCAACCCTACCACCTTGTCCTCTGTCTCGCCCTTGGCCGTGAGCATGATGATCGGGGTCTTGGACTCGGCCCGAATGGTGCGGCACACGCCCCAGCCGTCCATCACGGGGAGCATCAGATCCAGCAGAACCAGATCAGGCTGGAACCGCCGAAACGCCTCCACGCCCTTGCCGCCGTCGGAAGCAATTGCAACTTCGTAGTTTTCCTTTTCCAAATACAGCCGAAGCAGATCGGCAATGTTGTTGTCATCCTCGACAATCAAAATCTTGGTTGCCATAGGGTTCTCCTCCTCTCATCTGTCTTTGATACTGAACTCCCATAAAAATCTTTAACCTGTTCCGGCAGGAATTGTGCCGTACTTCGTTGTCGTCCTTGCCGGGCGTCAAGCNNCGTCTGGCGCAATTCCTGCTCGGAACATTTTTCAATCTTTCTATGGGAGTTCAGTATGACAGTCAAGGATATTATACCGCAGGAATCCCGGAATCGGTGAACATTTTGTAAAAAGTTCCCAAGGAAAGTATTAAGGCTTCCGTAAACAGAACCGGCCCGGTTCCTTCGAACCGGGCCGATTGAAAGAGGGCCGCATCCTCTGGTCACCTGACCGTCTCCATCGGCTTCAGGGCGATGGCGTGGCTGCCGATCTCAGACTTGTCGATGTAATAGCAGATTCCGTACAGTTTGAGATTGGCTTCGTCCGTATCGCCGCGGTCTTTCGAATCCAAAGGATTCTTGTCGGAGAAAAAGATCCGGTCGCTGGTTATGTTGACGATATACTGTCCCTCGGTCAATTCGATTTGATCCAAAAGCTGATAATCTCTGGACAAAAAATAAACCGTGTAATCCTGATCGTCATTTCGCAGGAAGCTGCCCGCATAGATAAAATCTTCGTCATACCTTGCGTTTAAGATATCCGACGCGGGCATACCGCAGTCCTTCACCGCGCCGGTCGCCAGGTCTAATTCACGAAATCCGGGCTCCACCTTTCCGATCTCGTATCCAATCGCTTCCACGTCCGGCTGGAAGTAGTACAGCGTATCGTCCGTGGCATAGGAGCTCACCGCGGGCTTGGAAACCAGGGTCCGGGCTTCCCCGGTGTTTGCGTCTATTTCCACCAGCCGCAGTCCATTGTCATCGTAGTCAGCCAGTTTATCGGAGGTTGCCTGTCCATATAGTTTGTCCCGAAAGTAACCTTTGAATCTAAGGACGGACCCGGTTTGGAAGAACTCCGAAGCGATTTCCTTTTGCGAATAGTCAGACAGGTCCACAACGTAGAGGTGGTCCTCCACGGTCCCGTCTGTTGTAGTGTGCAAAGTGGAACCGTAAAGGAACAGCTTTCCGTGATGGAACGTATAATTGTAAGAATAAGGTTTGCTCGTATCCACCTTCACCTTTGCCACAACAGCATGGTCGGTTCCGTCCAGATTGAATTTTACTAACTTGTAATCATCGTCTTCCCATGGGATTTCCAACGTATAGAGCGCGCCGTTGTAATACCCGAAGGTCATTCCATCGTACCAGGCGTTGCAGTCGGAATCCTCGTGCTTGCAATTTGGTTTTCCGCACAGCGGGCGGAAGGCCGTTCCCCCTCGGGGGCAAAAGTAGACTAATCCACCCTGATACGCCTTGGGGATCCCATAATAATATCCCTCCGGCGTTTCCACAAAGCCCTGGGCCGTAAATGCTTGATTCCGATCCTCGGGCAGAACCGACAAGACGTAAGGCGCGGTGGTACTTACCGGCTCGCTTTCCGGCTCCTTCCCGCAGCCCGCGAGGGATAATAGCAGAATTGTGAAAAAGAAAAGAATCGTTCGCTTCATCGTTTGCGTTCTCCTTGCTTGAAGTCCTGCTGCTGGCCGATGTGCTCCACAGACCAGCAGCAGGGGCATTCATTCATCCGTTAAGGTTTGGCATTCAGAGAAACCATTGCAGGTTTGGCCTTTCCAACTGTCGCTGTGCCTTCCGCCTTAATGACTTTTCCAAATTCCGTCTTACAAGACCAGGACAACCAAGCAGCCCCAGTGCGAGCCGTGGTCCGGGCTGATTGATGTTCCCCAACAACTGTCTTACCAATGTCATACTCATAATAAGTGACTTTTTGTGACAAACGGAGGGGGTGATCTGCGCTGGTGCCGCTGCTCGTCAAACTGCTCTCGGCAGAGCACAGCGGAGAGCCATTTTTGACAGTGAGCCGAGCGATCCACATATCGTTTTTGTAGAATCCCTCTTTATAGTCGGTGTAGCCAAATGCTGAAATGTTCAATGCAGTCACAGCCAATGCCACGACCAAGGTCAGCGCGAAAAGCTTTTTCAGGTGTTTCATAAATGTGCGAAATCTCCTTTTTCATTGATATGTATTGGTATGTAATACTGCGATCGGACCGTGCACAGTCACAATATGTATTGTACATAAAAATTCTTAATAATCAAGTATAAATCTTCAAACGTGAATAAAATTCACAAAAAAACACATAAGCTTTCCCACCGTTTTCCTTTCCATCAAATTGCAAGCTGAGAAGGTAACAGTTCAGTAGGGTCGTAGTGGCCGCGCACCTGCGCGGCCATAAAGCCCCGAAATAGCAATCCGCGCCATGGCCGCGCAGGTGCGCGGCCACTACGGAGCAGGGGCGACTGAATAACAGATACGCTGAGAATCCAACCATGATACATTCTACAGTTATTCAGTTTACAGGATTCAATATACAGGCGCCGCGGGGGACGGATTCTTCCCTTCGGTCAGAATGACAGACGGGAGACCCTGTCCCGTGGCGTTCCCGCTGCGTGCCGCTGCGGAGGCCGGCGCAGGAGGGAACCCAAAGGGCGTCAAACTGGCCGCGGCCGTATAATGGTGTAAATTGAAAAAATGAAAGAGCCAAGGGCTCAACCTTTAGGTATAATGTAATGGGGGACCAAACCCAACAAAATACCGAGGAGGAAAAACCAATGGCTCAACTCAATATTACGCTGAATCAGGAAGAAATTCAAGCATTACTTTTAGAAGATTCGGGAGAAGGCTTCAAAAAGATTCTACAGGCTTGCCTCAATAAGCTCCTGCAGGTTGAATCCGCTGAGCAGCTTAAGGCAGCACCGTATGAGCGGACAGAAGATCGCACGGACAACCGCAACGGCAGTCGAAACCGGGATTATAACACTCGGGTTGGGACGGTAACGCTGCGGGTTCCGCGGCACCGGAACGTGCCGTTCAAGACGCTGCTTTTCGACAACTACTCCCGCAGCGAGGCGGCGCTGATTGCAAGCATGGCCGAAATGGTTGTCAACGGGGTGTCCACCCGGAAAGTTTCAAAGGTCATGGAAACGCTCTGCGGGACTTCGTTCTCAAAGTCTGCCGTGTCCGACGTTTGCAAGGATCTGGACAAGAGCGTAAAGGAGTTTCGGAACAGGCCGATTGCGGGAGACTATCCTTTTCTCACGGTGGACGCTACCTATTTCAAAGTACGGGAGAACAGCCGGGTCATCTCCAAGGCCTTTATGATTGCCTACGGCACAAACGCCGAGGGACACCGGGAAATTCTTGGCTTCGGCGTTTACGCAAACGAATCTACGGCCACATGGACAGATTTCCTCATGAGCCTGAAAAAGCGAGGACTGACAGGGCTTCTCATGATTACATCGGATGCTCATGAAGGAATTCGGAATGCGATTGCCAAGGTATTCCCAACTGTCCCCTGGCAGCGGTGCCAGTTTCATTTCAGCAGAAATATCACCGATAAGGTTCCGAAAAAGTACCAGGCTGGTCTCCGGGCGGAATTGCAGGAGATGTTCAACTGCAAAACTCTGGCTGAGGCTCGCAAGGTTCGCGACCGTATTATTGACGATTACCGGGATGTGGCAGAATCTGCCGTGTCTTGCCTGGATGAAGGCTTTGAAAGCTCCATGACCGTCATGCTGCTTCCGGCCTGGCTGCGTCGGTACTACCGTACGTCCAACCAGATCGAACGACTGAACAAAGAACTGAAACGGCGTTCCAAGGTGATCGGCGTATTTCCCAATGAAGCTTCCGTCTTGCGGCTCATGGGTTCCGTACTCATTGAGCGTCACGATGCCCTGTTGAGCGGAAAGGCAGTTTTTAGCAAGGAATCGCTGTCAACGCTGATGAAATCCGATGTCCCAGCAAAGCTGATTGTTATCGCCGAAGAGCAGCGGAGACTTCTTGCTGCGTGAGGTAGTAGCACAGCTGTCTGTCTCTGTCAAGGCACCGGCTACGCCTCGCCTACGGCGCCCTTGACAGCGCCAGCCACCTGTGCTGTGTGGTAGACAAGAGGCTTAAGCAGCCTCCTGCATGTTATGCCTAAAGCAATTTACACACAAATTCGGACTTGACTGTCAAACTCTCTGACGCCCGAATCTCCGATCCCGAACTCCTGCAGAAAATCGTTGCAAACAGGGGAATTAGGAGGTATAATGGGCGTAATACTGAACTCCCATAGAAAGATTGAAAAATGTTCCGAGCAGGAATTGCGCCAGACGA
>LXOW01061246.1_pt1 | contig 12164 bp, 14 predicted proteins | sample 1368591 | NCBI WGS metagenome assembly LXOW01 (sample SAMN04884650, study PRJNA319009) | bovine gut metagenome | isolation source: Cow rumen | host: Bos taurus | place: Italy: Legnaro (PD) | collected 2014-07-09
GAACTGGCAGCCGGTGTGCAAGCTGAAGAAGCCGGGCATGCACCTGCTCTCCAGCCTTCAGGCGGTGGCGCACGGCGCGGACACGGTGCAGTACTTCCAATGGCGCAAGAGCCGGGGCGCGGCGGAGAAGTTCCACGGCGCGGTGGTGGACCACGCGGGCCACGAACACACCCGCACCTTCCGGGACGCGCAGGCGGTCGGGGCGGCGCTGGAGAAGCTGGCTGACCTGCGGGGGACGATGCCCGGGGCGAAGGTGGCGCTGCTCTTCGATACCCAGAACCGCTGGGCGCTGGGGGACTGCCAGGGACCGAGGGACGACCTCGGATACTTCGACACGGCGCTGGAACACTACCGGGCGCTCAAGCGGCAAAACGTGGACGTGGACGTGGTCAACGAGACCCGGGACCTGACCGGCTACTGCCTGGTGGCCGCGCCCATGCTGTACATGCTGCGCCTCGGCGCGGCGGAGCGGCTCACCCGGTTCGTGGAGGACGGCGGCACGCTGGTATGCACCTGCTACACCGGGCGGGCGGACGAAGACGATCTGTGCTTCCTGGGCGGCTTCCCCGGCCCCCTTCGGGAGGTGCTGGGCATCTGGGTGGAGGAAACCGACGGGCTGTACGACAGCGAGACGAACGGCATCCGCATGGAGGACGGCGCGGTGTACGCCTGCTCCACGATGTGCGACCTGATCCACCCCGAGACGGCCCGGACGCTGGGGCGGTATACGGCGGACTTCTACGCGGGCGACCCCTGAGTGACCGTGAATCCCTGCGGAGAAGGCAGGGCTTACTACGTCGCCACACGGCCGGACGCGGCCTTCCTGGACGCCTTCTACGGCAGGCTGCTGGACGAGGCGGGCGTCGATCGGCTGCTGAAGGAATCGCAGGCGGGCGTGCTGGCGGCATCCCGGGGGGAGCGGTGTTCGTGATGAACTTCACGGGACGTCCCGCGAAGGTTTCGCTGCCCGAGGGGACGGACGCGCTGACCGGCGAGAACATCGGCGGGGAGACCGAACTGCCCGTCAACGACATCCGGATCGTCCGCACAGTTCCGGAATAACACGGAGTTTTTTGGTAATGTCCATCATGGCCAGATAGAGCATTTTGAGGAGGCTGTCATCTGTTGGAAAGACAGATTTGGCTTTTGTCACCTTACGAAGCTGCCGGTTAAAGCCCTCGATGGTGTTGGTCGTATAGATCAGCCGTCTTACCTCTTGCGGATACTTGAAATAGGTGCTGAGATTTGGCCAGTTTTCTCTCCATGACTGAGAAATCTTAGGATATTTCTTGTCCCAATGCTCAGCGAAGGTGTCCAAAGCAGATAAGGCAGCCTGTTCATCGACTGCGGCATAGACCTCTTTCAGGTCTGCCATAAGGGCTTTCAAATCCTTGTACGAAACATATTTGCTGGAATTGCGGAGTTGGTGAATGATGCAGTTCTGTATCTCCGTTTTCGGGAATACATAAAACATATGTTTTCCCGACATGCATGCTCTATCTCACGCGAACTGAAGATCAGTCGCATGTAGGCGTAGATCATGACTTTCAGTAGAATCCTCGGCGGATATTCGTTTCTCCCATCCTGAGAGTAGGAGCGCTCGATCTTTCCTATGTCCATCCTTTCCACTACGGCGCTTACCAATCTCACCGGATCATCTGCTGCTATAAATATTTCTGTTTCCATCGGTAGTTTCAGTTGACGCCCTGCCTCATACAGGGTATAATCTACCTGCTTTTTGTTATGATTCACAACCTAATATTAAGCCGACAGCCGACTCTTTTTCAAGAGCCGGCTGCCGTTATTTTACTCTTTTTTTCGGGGCTGCCTTTTGAGACAGCCCCTTTTCTGAATGGATATGTTCAGCCCTTGACGGCGCCGGCGGCGACACCCTTGATGATGTGCTTCTGGCAAACCAGATAGAACACGATGACCGGGATGATGCCGAGGAGGATCAGCGCCATCGTCGCGCCCAGATCGACCGTGCCGTAGCTGCCCTTGAGGTACTGAATATGGATGGGGATGGTGCGGTATTCGTTGATGTCCAGCACGAGGTACGGGAGCAGGTAGTCGTTCCAGACCCACATGATCTCCAGGATGCCGACGGAGATCATCGTCGGCTTGAGCATGGGGAAGACCACCGTGAAGAAGGTGCGCACCGGGCCGCAGCCGTCGATGGCCGCGGCTTCCTCGATTTCCAGGGGAATTGATTTGACGAAGCCCACGAACATGAAGATCGAAAGGCCCGCGCCAAAGCCGAGGTATACGATGGGGATGGTCCAGGGGGTATTGAGCTGCAGGGAGTCCGCCGTCTTGGACAGCGTGAACATGACCATCTGGAAGGGGACGACCATGGAAAACACGCACAGGTAGTAGATCACCTTGCAGAAGAAGGAGTTGACCCGGGCGATGTACCAGGCGGCCATCGAGGTGAACAGCAGGATCAGCGCCGTGGAGGCCACGGTGATGAACACGCTGTACTTGACGCTGTTCCAGAAGGGATAGTTGCCGAAGGTCATGCCCTTGATGAAGTTGCTGAAGCCTGCCCACATCTCCCCGGTGGGGAGGGCGAAGGTATCGGTCTTGACATAGGTGTTGACCTTGAAGGAGTTGATGACCACCGTGAGGACCGGGAGCACATAGATGATGCAGATCACGGCCAGCACAATGGACAGGACCGTTTTCCGCCTGCGCTCGGCGTTGAGATCAGAGCTCATTACTGCTGCACCTCCCTCTTGCGGGTGAAGGCAAGCTGGGCAAGACCCAGGCCCGCCACCAGGATGAAGAAGAGCACGGCCTTGGCCTGCGCCACGCCCTTCGACGCGGAGTTGGAATTATAAAAGGTGTTGTAGATATTCAGCGCCATCATCTCGGTCGTCTTGATGGTGGAGCCGTCCGGCTGGATGATGAAGGGCTGGCCGCCCGTCAGGGCGAGGTTCTGGTCGAAGAGCTTGAAGCCGTTGGTCAGGCTCAGGAAGGTGCAGATGGTGATGGAGGGCATGACGTTCGGGATCGTGACCCGGAAAAGCGTCTGCCAGCGGGAGGCGCCGTCGATCTTCGCAGCCTCCAGCATATCCTCCGGCACGGACTGGAGCCCGGCGATGTAGATGATCATGACATAGCCGATCTGCTGCCAGCACATGAGAATGATCAGTCCCCAGAAGCCGTAGCGCGTCTCCAGCAGGATGGACGTGCCGTAGCGGGAGAGGATGCCGTCAAAGATCATGGACCAGATATAGCCCAGCACGATACCGCCGATGAGGTTCGGCATGAAGAATACCGTGCGGTACAGGTTGGAGCCCTTGATGCCCTGGGTCAGCGCATAGGCCGCCGCAAAGCCGAGCACGTTGATGAGCACAAGGCTCGTCACGGCAAACAGCGCCGTATACCAGAAGGAGTGGCGGAAGCTTGCGTCGCTGAGGGCGGAGATATAGTTGCCGAAGCCGATAAAGGTGGCGTTTTTGATGAGCTTGAATTTGCAGAAGGAAAGGTAAATGCCCTGGATGAAGGGCCACACGAAACCGATGGCGAACGCGGCTGTGACCGGGCCGAGAAACAGCCAGAACCACCGGCGCAGGGGATTGCTGAATATGCCCGTTATGCGCTTTTTCAATACCTCATCTCCCTTTTGGTGCTATTTTCTCCATGAAATACGTTAATCAAGAAAACCACAGTTCCTGCGGTGCTTTCGGGGCAAAACGCTGTAAACACGTCTCATACGAAACCTCTGCGCGTCTTATGGTGCCAGGATCAAGCGATTCAAGGTTTTCATGAGGTTCCGGTATCATTCACACAAAAACCATGGACTGCGGTACGGAAACGGGGCGGACGTGTCTGTCCGCCCCAGCGATTATGATGTGCGTTTTACTGCGCGCGGAATCAGCCGTTGGCAGCCTTGTACTGGACAGCCCAGCCGTCAACAAACGCGGTCTTCACAAGCTCCCAGTTCGCGTCGGACTGGTCGGCGTTGTAGGCGTTGAGCGCGGAGACGAGCGCGGCGCGATAGTCGTCGACATTGGGCTGATAGTTGGTGGCCCAATCCATGACGTAGCAGCCGTCATCGGAATACTTCGCGGCAGCGGCTAGGAAGCCGTTGGCGGAGGTGGGGACATGCTTGTAGGGCAGAACGCCGAGCTGCTCGACCATGACGGCGGAAGCCTCGGGATCGGTGACGAGCCACACCATGAAGTCCATGGTGGCCTGCTTGTCGGCGTCAGAAACGGTGTCGTTGATGGCCCAGCAGTTCTCGGTGCCGCAGTTCAGACCGGCCTTTTCCTCGCCCTCAACACCGCAGTAGTAGGGGATCATGGTGGCGTTGGGAACGTCGGCGGAGACAGCCGCGTACTCCCAGGAGCCGTTGACAAAGAAGGCTGCCTTGCCGGTCTTGAACTCGTTCTCGGCATCGTGGCCGCCGGTGGCGAGATCCTTCGGATCGGTCAGGCTGTTGTTGATGCAAAGGTCATACAGGTTCTTGAAGTTGCCGATGTAAGCGCCGGTGAGGGAGGCGGGGCACTCGGTCCAGCCGCCGGCGTCGCGCTCTTCATAGAAGTACTCGAGGTTGGCCATGTGGCCGGTGAAACGCCAGGAGGAGGAGCCGTCCATGTCGGAGGAGGAGAAGGCGTCGAAGCCCAGCTCTGCGGCGCGGGCGTGGATATCCTCGGCAACGGCCTTCAGACCGTCAAAGTTCTTGATCTCGTCCATGCTGTGGCCGGCCTTCTCGATGAGGTCGGGGTTGACGATGATGCCATAGCACTCGTAGCAGTAGCCGATGGAGACCAGACGGCCGTCCGCGTCATAGAGGTTGTAGGCGTCGGTGCTCAGCTCTTCGGCGATGGGGGTGCCGGTCAGATCCATGGCAAACTCGCCCCACTCCTTGACGCCGGCCTGGTTGCCGATGACGAAGAGGGTGGGCGCGGAGCTCTTGTCCATCTCGGAGGTGAGCGTCTGGCTGTAGCTGCCGGAGGCGGCGGTGACGACCTTCACGGGGACACCGGTCTGCTCGGTATACTTGGCGGCCAGCGCCTGGGCGGCCTCATCCAGCTCAGGCTTGAAGTTCAGCCAGTAAACGGAACCCTTATCCGCAGCAAAAGCGGAGGGGCATGCCAACGCAAAGATCAGGACCAGCGTCAGCACAAGCGCGATTGTCTTTTTCATGTTTGTTCTTACTCCTTTTTTTTTATTTTCGGACCCAATGGGTCGGAAATACTTCTTTCAGCCTTAGATCGTTTTCAAACGTTTCGGACGGATGCTCCTTCCCGAAGCACAGCTTCCAGTCGGATATGACGGCTGTACCCCGGATCTTCGAGCATCTTTAGGAGAATTTGCACGCTTTCCCGAGCCATTTCATCGGCTGGCTGCACCATGGTTGAAAGCGTAGGCGAGATATATTTCGACACGTTCAGCCCGTCAATGGCAATTACGGAAACATCCTGAGGAACACGCTTCCCACAGTCCTCCAAAGCCTTCATTCCGGCTATGGCCATGGTATCCGATATCATGAACAGGGCTGTAAAATCCTCCGTACGTTCCAGCAGACGGCGGACGCCTTCATAGCTCTCCCGCATATCAAAGCCGCCTGTTTCTTCGATCAGCGCTGAATCTGCCTCAATCCCATTCTCCATCAGCGCATCAAGATAGCCGAGATATCGAAGTTCACTGATCGAGCGGTCGCTCTGGGCCGGAATCACAGCAGCAATCCGCCGATGTCCACGGGAAATCAACTCCCCAACCGCACGGCAGGCGGTCAGTCGATCATCGATGGACACGGAAGAGTAGCTCTCCTCGTTCAATGTGCCAAAGATGTTCGTATAACTGCAGCAGACAAACGGTACTCGGATTGCGGCAAGCTCTGTCGATACATAGTCATACCGCCCGCCCAGGAAAAGCAGCCCACGAAGTTTCTTCTCCCGCTCCAAAATCGCGCCAGCTTTTACCTCGTCCGCCCCAGAATCAATAAAATGCGGTACAGGAGCATAACCCCTTTGGGTTATTTCATCCCCAATAGTCTGCAGCATCCTGGAAAAGAAAAGGTTTTCAGTCCCCCGAACAACCACTCCGATTGCATCAGAGCTGCTTTTGACCAGATTCCTCGCGCTGTCATTCGGGATATAGGCGCAACGCTCTACTTCTTCCAAGACCCGCTGTCGTACCTCTTCACTTACGTCAGGGTGGGAATTCAGCACTCGGGACACGGTACTAACGCTTACACCGCAGTTTTTCGCAATGTCTTTAATCGTCATATTATTTGATCTGATTCTGTTATATTTGCCAAATCACTAAACAAACGTTTTAGGAAAAGGCTCTGATAACGATACCGGGAACGATACCGGGAACGTTTCCAGCCCTACTGCGATGAGTGTAACAGCCTCTATCCGCAATGTCAACGAAAATCAGAGCATGATAAAGAACTTCAGCACTTTTTACATTTTTTAGTTTTATTTTTTGTGCATTATATAAAACGGAAAACGTCAAATACCACTTGACATATGAAGTTTCTCTTTACAACTTCACAACTTTCATCCATAATGAGGTATCCTAAACAGCGGAAAGGACGAAGCAGGATGATTCATCATTCTTTATTATACAAGTCAGTGTCCGTTCAACGCAAAATATGTGCCAATTGTTGAACAGGCTGCAATCGAACACAGTATTGCTTTCAAGGCAATTCATATAGAAAGTAAAGAAGACGCGCAGAATGCCCCTACACCGATCACGACCTACGCCCTGTTTTACAATGGAGAATATCTGACAAACGAACAGATGAATGAAGCAAAATTCCTGAAACTGTCAGCTCATTAAATTCCAGTTTGCCACGCCAAAACAGCCAGCCCCTCTTCACCTTTATTGTAAGGTGGTGGCCAACATGGTCTTATGTAAACCCAAAAACCAGCCCATTACCGTACTCCCCTATCATGGAGAGCCACGAAATGAGCTGGTTTCTCACGCTCTCGCAGCTTCGCTGCTTTTACGCCCTTGGATGCGCCCTGTACTCTTCCACCAACTTCGAATAAACCTGCATAGAGCTTATATCCCTATGTCCCAGCATATCCCTGACCGCATGTATATCCGCGCCATTTGACAACAGATGGGCGGCGAAGGAGTGCCGAAGGGTGTGGGGAGTGATGTCCTTTTCAATGCCCGCCATCTTCTGATAATGCTTTATGATTTTCCAGAAGCCCTGACGGGACATGTGCTCCCCGCTGATGTTGACGAAGAGGGACTGTTCGTCCGGTCTTAGGATCATCTGAGGTCGTACCAGCGTTATATAATCACGGAGGGCTTTGACCGCCGCCGGATACATGGGGATGAGGCGTTCCGTATCACGGTTTACACACCGTATCACGCCCGCCTCCAGGTTAACATCCGTGATCTTCAGGTCGATCAGCTCCGTGACACGGATCCCTGTCGCGTACAATAACTCTAACATTGCCTTATCGCGGTAGCCCTTCGGGTCGATGCAGTTGGGTTGGGAAAGGAGCAGCTCCACTTCCCTGTTTGTCAGGATCTCCGGCAACTTCTGGGGTACTTTCTCTGGGGTCAGCCCTTGCGCTGGGTTAAGCGTGATGAGCTGTTTGATAAACAGATGCGAGTATAGACACTTAATTGAGGCAATGGTACGGGAAACGGTGGCCACGGATTTGCCGGTGGAGCGGAGCGAAGAAATGTAGCCGTCCAGCTCCTCTGCGGTCGCATCTATGATGCCATTGGCACCCAGATACTCCGCCAGTTGCCTTACATCTCTCATATATGAGCTGAGCGTGTTAGCGGACGCCTTCTTATCCTCAACGAGGTATTTTTCAAATAGGTTTAGGCATTCTTCGTTTGTAATTGTAAACACCTCGCTTCACACCACCCACTTCAAACCTATCGGCTATGATGTGGGAGCAGGCCGGGAATGTGAAATAATTTTGTAATTTACATAATCAGTTTGGTAACAATATATTACAAACCGTGAAAATAATCAAGCCCCTATTTTAGATTTCTTTGAAGAATATGACCGTGTTTGATGTGGGGATAATATTATGTTTCCTCTGTTATGTAAACTTTCTAACTAGTATTTCGCAGGATTTTCTTCCACCCCTGATAGGCTCTTTTGTTTTATGTTACCCTGAATGCAGGGATCAGCAGCAGGCAAACGAGCTCAGCTATGATGTTATGGTCGAATCGGGCTTTGAGAGCAACGGCGTGGATGGGATCGTTTATGAAGACCCTGCTTTCCACCAGATCGAGGTCAGGGCGGAACTGAATGCGGTTATCAAGGTGATTGCCGCCAAGAACCCTCAGTACGCCAGGGCTATCATCATGAAGGACTACCACGATATGAAGGTCGATGAAATCGCCAGGAGGCTGAAAACGACCGAGCGCAACGTCCGTTTCTACATCAGTGAAGCGAAGAAGATTGGAAAAAAGTTTAAGGGGGACAATCAGTAATGAGCAAGTTTGAGGCAATCTGTGATGTAATGAAGAGCGATGGCGGCCCGGTCATCGCCGGTGTAGGAGCCATTACCCTTCTGGTTGGAGGTTACTATGCGACAAAGCGTAACTACAAGGCCGAAGTGCGGAAGGGCGATGCAAGCGTGTCCTTCTCACCGGCTTCTGTACCCCAGGAGCAAGTGACGGAACCTGAGAATGCTGAATAAAAGTCAGCATTTAGTTTTCAAAATGAGAAACAGCGGCACCAGGACTGTACATCCTGATGCCGCTGCTTTTTTCTGTTTACTGAGCAGATTCCTTCTTTGTCAAGATGATCTTTCCATCATCGGTCCGCTCGACGCTGACTTTGTCACCCGGCTCAAAGCCACATTCCTTAAGCCATACGCCGCCCAGCGTGACCGCCGGGATTCTTCTCCGATAATCAAAACCCCTTGCGTGAAGCATTGTCAGTTCTCTTGGTTTTCTTTCATTTGACATATCTGTCCTCCAATACTTGTGAAGTATGAATCAGCCGGACAGGAAGCAAAAGAAAGAGGTTACATGAATAAAGTATTCTTGTGGGCGACTCCAATTATACCGCATTACGCCGGGAAAAGCCAATGAAATCTCTGTGTACGCGGCAGCATAGCGGGTGATCATCATTTTAGGCGTCTTTGTCAAGCAGCCAGTCCAGCCCCCGCGGCAGATACGCGTTCCAAAAGCTCCAGAAATGTCCTCCCGGGCCCTCCTCGTAGCAAAAGTCCGCTTTCTGCTGCTCCAGGAAGCGCCGGAACTCCTGATTGCAGGAATACAGGGAATCCTCCGTGCCGATGGCCATATAGATTGCGGGAGCCTGTTTTCCCTTCAGACGGCGGTACTGCCACTCCGGGTTCCGGTCTGACGTGAGAAGGCCTTCTGGGTCTCCGAAGATGTCGCGGAACATGGCCTTCGGCATAACGCCGTCCTGTTTTCCTTCGGCGATTGCGCGGATGCGCAGGGCCGCGGAAAGCGCGATGCAGCCGGAAAAACGCTCCGGGTAAGCCAGCGCCGTGTGCAAGGCCCCATAGCCGCCCATGGAGAGCCCGCCGATCAGGGTATCCTCCCGCCGGTCACAACAGCCGAAGACTTTCCGGATGTAATCAGGAAACTCCTCGCCTGTGAAGCGTCCCCAATCGCCGCCGGGATAGCCGTGGTCCAGATAGAAATGGTTCCCGGCAGCCGGCATGAAGACCGCAAGGTTGTACTGGATCGCCATATCCTGGGCTACGCCGCCATAGAGCCAGTCCGTGTCCGTTCCGGTGAGCCCGTGCAGGAGAATGAGCGTCTTTGTCGGGCGCTCATAATGCCGGGGCTCCCGTACCTCCGCCATCTCAACGTCATTGGGCAGCACAAAGCTGAAGCTTGCGTGCTGCATGATTGTCTGCGCGTGAAACTCCATTCTTCCCGATGCCATAAAGGAATCCACCTTTCTTTGCTTTTCATAGGGCGGCGTCCAGCGGCTCTATCCCGCACAGGCGCAGCTCCTCGCTGCCGAGCTTTTCACAGCCGATCCCCGCGAGGCGCAGCTCCTCCAGAAAGCAGTTCAGGAAGCGCTCTGAGGTAAAGGGCTGCATATACGCAAGGAAGAAATGCCCGTTGATGCACGTCACCTCACACAGGACATCGGTGATCTTCAGCAGCGTGGTCACGAAATAAAGATTGTCAATATAGGGATCAAGCGGCCCGAAGCTCCTGCTGTTGGCATAGGAGATGCACATCGTCCCCTGCGGAATATCGAGCGACGGGGGCGGTAGCATTCTCTTTCTCAGCTTCATCTCCCAGAGGGAATTTTCCGGCTGGGTCTGCAGCATCAGCTTTCCGCGCGCGATGGTGCAGGCCTTCGAGAGCTCGTCCCCTTCCCTGTCCTTCGGAAAATCCAGAAGCACCTGGCTTGCGAACATCCGGTAGTTGTCATGGTTTCCGAGAATCGCCTTGTGGTCGATGGATACGAAAATCGTGAACGTCTTGCCGCAGTTCGGGTCATAACGCCTTGCCGCCCGCGCCAGCAAGGACGCGAAAAACACATTGGGGCTGCCGTCCTGTTCCCGGCAGTTGCGCATCACCTCTTCCTCGGAGAGCTTCAGATAGAACACCGTTTGGGTTTTGTCCGTGTCGTCGGTCAGCCGGAAAAAGTCGGGGACGGGTTTTTTCTCGTAAAATGGGCCCTTCGCGCCGTCAATGTCCAGACTCTCAAACGGGTCCCCGATCTCCGACGCCGGGATCGGCTCTCCGGGCAGACGGAACCCGGTCGGATCGAAGCGCTGCCCTGTCGCTTTGGTCAGGTACAGATACATCGCGCTTTTGATATAGGGCAGCACACCGGCTCCGTCCGTAAGGAAGTGGGGGATCTCAAAGGCCAGCCGCTTCCCCTCATATTTCCAGGCGGCAAGATGGTAGTTGGATGCCTCGGCGTTAAGGCTGATCGGCTCCCAGGTGTTCCGAACCGTCATGGGGAGAGGGTTCGGCACCGGGCGCAGCTCGCCGTCCTTCCGCTCCGCCCTCACATAAAAGTACGGAAAGCGCACGCGCAGCTCCTCGACCGCCTCCCGGAGGATCTCGCCGTCCACCGGCTCATGAAGGCAGAGGTTCACGCATATCGGGCTGTATTGTCCGGGTGTAGAGTTCATGAAGGGTTCATAGTATGCAAGCATGTCCGCACTCTCCTTTTGAAAGCTGTTGATGCAGCCATTTTTTGCCGCCGCGCCCGCGTCCTTTGCCTTCCATAATGCAGGCCTCAATACTGTGTGTTATTATATCAAAAGTCTTATTGAAAAACGACAAAAAACGGCTGCGTTTTGTCCTAATTTTGGACTTGATGTGGAGTCAGTAATGGGTTATATGGTGCAGTTTGTCTTCCGGGAATGCTCCGGGGCTTTCTTTATATCTCGTTTTATTTCCCGAATTATTCTTCAATTCACAGCCATTTGCCGCATGGAGGGGAATCCCAAGCACCTGCATGACAGTTGCCGGAGGAATATCATGAAGTTCCCGTCAATTGCAGCTCTTCAGCGTGCTCTTTCATACCTTCTATACAGATTTCCGCGACATCCTTCAGCTCCATGCCCAGCATCTCACAGCCACTGAGGATCAGCTCTCGGTTGCATTTTGCCGCAAATTTCTTGTCCTTGAACTTTTTCATGAAGCTTTTTGTCTCCAGATCCTGTATGCCGTTTGGCCGCATCCTGGCACAGGCCTGGATAATCCCGGTCAGCTCGTCCACAGTATACAGGCTTTTTTCCAGATTGGTAACAGGCTCCACATCGTTGCGAATCCCGTAACCGTGAGAAAGAATCGCCCGAATATCCTCCTCATCTACGCCTGCGGCCCGGAGAGGCTCGGCTGTATGATCAAGATGCTCCTCCGGATATTTTTCGTAATCATAATCATGCAGCATTCCGACCGCCTGCCAGTGTTCAACATTCTCGTCAAAATACCGCGCCATGGCGCCCATGGCATAGCAGACGTTCAGCTCATGCAGGATCAGGTGCTCTTCCGTCACCATGGGCGCGGCCAGTTCCTTTGCTCTTTTCAATGTCAGCATATGTTTCATTCCCGCGTCAATAATGGAATTTTACAATATTTTGCTTTGCATTTCAACAAAAAAAGAGCCCATAGGCCAAAAAACCTACAGGCTCAAATCACAATCTCCCGCCCACACACAAACCGAAAAACCATCCGCCCGTCGGCCAACACATCCACCCTCTCCACCATGG
>LXOW01134280.1_pt1 | contig 12163 bp, 16 predicted proteins | sample 1368591 | NCBI WGS metagenome assembly LXOW01 (sample SAMN04884650, study PRJNA319009) | bovine gut metagenome | isolation source: Cow rumen | host: Bos taurus | place: Italy: Legnaro (PD) | collected 2014-07-09
GGATTCATCAGCAGTCCCACCGGTACTTTTCCAGGTCCACGCAGCCATTGCTCTTAAACTCCACGCCTTCCGCCTCCAGCCGCTGCCGCTGGCTGAAAAACCCCGGGGCCGTCCTTCCCGCGTGATTCACCACACGGTGGCAGGGATACTGTCCGTAATACGCTGACATGCTCAGGATTTTCCCGACCAGTCTCGCGTTCCTGTCCCTGCCGGTCAGCCGGGCAATCTGGCCGTAGGTTGCCACCCGTCCTTCCGGAATCTCTTCCACAACGGAAAGAACCTCATAAATCAGATCTGTGTCCATCATCAGATATCATTCCTGATCCTGTATTGTTCAGGATCGATCTCACGGATCGCATCTTCCGGCGTCTTCCCGGTATTGTTGTACAGATGTCCCCGGTTTTCCGGCAGCGCTTCCAGTTTCCGTTTCAGGAAAAACGCCCTTTCAATCAGGTCCACATCGCCGCGGTTGCGGATCCGTTTTTCAATCTCATCCTCATCGGCTGTCAGCACAATATAATAAAGCGCGGCACGGTGCTTTTCCGCCAGTGCCCGGACCCGGGGCATTTCATCTTCCATCACATAGTCGATGATCACATCCAGTCCCTGCTGCAGGGCCCTGTCCGCCGTCGCGATGATGCAGTCCCAGTTAAACCGGAGGATCTCCTCCCACAGCACCCGGTCGGATGCCTGTCCGTCCCGGAAAAAGTCCGGCTTGTCTTCCGGTTCGACAAATCCGTGATGAAAATCATCCCCGTGAATCACATAGACCGTCCGATGCTCCTCCTGGACCGCATGCCGGGCATACGCGTCTGCAAAGGTGGTCTTTCCGCATCCGCAGGGGCCTGAAATAAAAGTAATCTTGCTCATCTCATTGTCCGTCCATGACTCAAAGTGTTTCCTGCCGTTTTCTTCCGACGCCGGCCGGGAATTCATGAATGGCATGCACCTTTTCCGCTTCCTCTCTGGATATGCCGGCCTGCTGCCAGTCGATTTCCTTCTCCATCCAGGCATAGTCGCTGATCCGGATGCTGATCAGCCGTCCGTCCTCCCCGCGCATATACGCGGCAATACCGGACATGGCGATCCTGCCCAGTTCCTCCCTGCCCTGGTCCGAAATCACATGAACCCATTCGATCACGCCGGTGACGCCGTCGTCGATCAGCGTCTCATAGCGCATCCCGACTTTTGCCGGAATATATGTAGCCATACCCGTATAAACCCTGCGCAGCGCCTCCGATCCCTTTTCCGGCTCCTGCCCCTGATACAGGGCGTACCCGCCAAAGAGGCAGTCCGGATGCATGCAGCGGAGAATCCGCTCCACATCCACACAGGGCATATGGTGCAGGGCCGTGTAGTATTCACGGACAGCGCCGGTCATCAGGCCGGGATCGCCCATTTCCAGATGCGCGGGCGTAAACAGGGGCTTCCGGTAAGGCGTCAGGTGCGGAACAAAACTGCTGTGGCAGTACAGGCGCACTTCCTCCAGCGTCCCCCTGCTTCCCAGGTCCGCGACAACAAACATCGGCACCTGGTCGATCATGCCGTCCACCTCAAAATTCAGCACCATCTCTGTCACGGAGCGGCCGCCGCTCCGGGTCTGGAATTTCGGGACAGCCTCCAGGCTCACCGCCTCAAACCGGGAAACAAATCCTTCCGCAAAGGTCTGGATCTCCTCTTTCCCTTCAAAACGGCCGTAGGGAGTGTCCACCGCCGGCGGAACATCCGAAAACTGGCGCTTTTCGCGGAAAAGCGCCATCGCTTTGTCCATCTTCTGTTCCGCAATATACTTCATCAGGAGCAGTTCCGGGGAATCATCCTTCATTCCCTTCTGCGGTTCCGGATACAGCACATCCAGTTCCGCCCGCCTTCTGATTTCCATCCACTTCCGCCTCCTTATGATGTTTCCCGGTTTGATATGATTGGTTCCTGCCATGTCTCTGTCCGGATTGTATCATGCCGCCTCCGTCCGTGGCAACGGTTTGCTTTGCAAAACAGCAGGCTCCTGAAAACCGTCAAAAAAGAAGCCTCCGGAAGCATTGATTTCCAATGTCCGAAGGTTCGAAACAGCAGGCCTTTTCCCTGTTAACGTTTTTTCACATACCAGACAAAATCCCGGTCCCGTTTTACCTCTGTATACCCCAGCTTCTGATAGAAAGCATTCGTCCGGATATTCCAGGCAGGCGTGTCCAGCGTAATTTCCTTTACCTCCGGAAACATTGCCTCGATTTCCCGCATCATCACCATCCCGTAGCCTTTGCGGAAATGCTCCGGGCTGATAAAGATTCTTCCGATATTCAGCCTGTCCTTATCCGGAAACAGAATCGCCCCGCCGATAATCAGCCCGTTGTCGGTCAGCTTGAACAGATGATTCATCCTGGCCATTTTCATATGATACGGGAGGGACATATAACCGGGAGGTCCTGCTTTTTCGGGAGCGCCCACATCGGCATCACTGTCAAAAGCACTTTTGGATATGCAGTTTAAAACCAGGGCATCGGATGTGCCTGCTTTTGAAAACTGTATCATTTTGCTTTCCTCCTGACCGGGATCAGCAGGTCAAGCTGCTGTGTCTGCGGTTCCCCGTCCACTGTTTCCAGGATATGATCATGATAGTTCAGGTGCTCCTCCAGGTTTCCGAACATATCCTCCGGACTTCCGCTGCCGGCATAGGCATACTCCTCGCTTTTTTCAACCGCTTCGTAGAAGGGACCCCATTCCTCGAAGTTCCCCATCTGGATCATGTGCGCGGCATAAGTCCCTCCGGCAAAATGTTTCTTTTCCAGCGGCGCGGGTACTTCCATTCCGTCCGGAATCGTGACCCAGAATTCATATCCGTGGGTTCCGGTTTCATCCATCGGGCTGGGATGATTGAAACCGTACAGCCGCAGGCCGGGATGTTTTTCCCACAGCCTTGTTTCGCGGGCAAATGCTGCGATCATTCTTCCCGCCCTGTCCTCCGGATCGTCCCCCACCGCATGGGCAGCGGCCACATCGCTTTCCGGCAGGTGTACGATACGGATATCCTTCATTGCCATACCGCCCCTGTCAATCTGTTTCAGTTCTTCCATTCTGCTTTTCCTCTCTTCCTGTATCAGTGTGGAAGAGGGCGACAGGGCATCCGCCAGGGCCAGCAGCTGGCCGTCCTGCAGGATGATTTCCCCTGCAGGCAGCGCAAGGCGCTGTTTCAGCGCATTGCAGAATTCACTGATCACACTGCGGACCGCCTGAAGCGACCGGAGTTCATCGTCCATCTGCGCCAGGTTTTTCTCAAACACGCTGATTGCCGCAGCCGGGCCGGGATCTTCCAGGATCTCACCGATTTCCTTCAGTGACAGCCGCAGTTTCCGCAGCACCAGGACCAGACGCAGGCGCTGTATATCTTCCGGACGATATACGCGGTAGGCATAACCTTCCTGCCGGTCGCTGCCCAGCAGCCCCAGCTTTTCATAATGCCGGAGCATTCTTGCCGATACGCCGTAGGTTCTGGATACCTCGGAAACCGTCAGCCTGTCCTCCATCGGGATCCACTCCTTTCCCTCTTCGGAAACAAGGATAAACTGCGACACCGTGTTCGAGTCAACGGTTTTCATTTTTTCTTTTCACAGATTCAGCCTTCCGGGCTCCAGCAGGTTCGTTCTTCACCGTTTCCGGAAGCCTGTCAGATGCGCTTGTACTGAACGGAGCAGCTGTCCCTGTCCAGGCCGCACTTGCTGTAGAATGTCTCATTGTAATCAATCGAGATCAGCTGGACCACATCGATCTTTTCATCCTTAAGGATCTGCTCCAGCTCATGCAGCAGCTGTTTCCCGATCCCCTGCTTTTTTCTCTCCGGGATCACAAAAATCTCGGACACAAAGAAGAAATCTTCCTCCGCGTAGGGATCGATATATCCCAGCAGGCCGCCGATAATGCTTCCGTTCTCCACCGCGGCCAGCCCGAGCGCCTGGTAATTGCCCAGGATGGCGCTGACCCTTCTTTCCGCCTTTTCCTTCGTCCAGTTCTCATACCAGGGCTGTTCCGAGTATGCCTTTGACATAGCCTCCGCCAGTCCGCTGATATCCTCGCGGGTCACTTTCCTGTACTCCATACGATGCTCCTTTATCTTTATTTTTTTCTGTTCCGCTTCTATGCAAATGCCCTGCTGATCAGCTCTAAACCGGGTGGACAGGGTGTTCTTCAAGCCAAACTCCGCGCAGGAATAACCCCGGCTGGTCTCCCAGAGGATCTTCCCGCCCTTTACAATGCGAATGGCACCCCAGAAATCCCAGTATTCTGTTTCCTGCCCGATATATTCATCCAGGTGCCGGCAAATATTATTCACAGTCCACCCTCCTCGTCGGAACCCCCTCAGGGGAGAGTCGGCAGGGAATTTTTTATTTTCTGTTCCGTTCCAGAATGGCCAGTCCCTCCTGCAAATCTTCTCCAAGAATCTCCTGAATCTTCTGGAAATCATATTCCCGGTGCAGCCTGTCCAGAACCGCGGCCAGTTCTGTTTTGCCATGCTTCCGGATAAACAGCGCCATGGCCTTGATGGCGTTTACATCCCCCTCCGCATAGAATCCCTTCCGGCAGCCGGGCAGTTCCCCGCATTCCCAGCATCCGTCCAGGCCCTTCTCCCTGCAGCAGGCAGTGTTCGGGCATATACCGTCCGGAGAACAGGTCGCGTAGGAACAGGTATTGTAAGCCGTCCTGCATCCTCCGCACCAGTCCTTCAGGAAGCAGTGATTGCAGGACAGGCCGCAGTACGCAATGGGATCCACACCCTTCCTGGCCTTCTGGCACAGTTTGTTCTTGATGCGGCACATTGCCTCGATGTGCATGATCCAGTGCCTGCTGAACGGCATCTGAATCAGCCCGCGAAGATCTTTGCCGCACCAGTAATCAATCAGCCAGAATGCGTCTTCATCCTCGCTGACACAGCGGCTGGTGATCAGCCTTTCCCGGTCCGCGTCCGTGAACTTCCGCTTCAGGTCTTTGTATTCCAGTTTCCGAAGCAGTCCGTTTGTCGATTCCATGACAGCCCTGCAGTATTCATATACCGCTTTCACATCCAGCTGCTCCGAAAAGCGGGCGATCTCTTCGCCTTTCAGTTCATTGCCGGTGGTGATGAGCGGACTCTTCGTTTTTTCCAGCCAGCCGTCTGTAAACAGAACCTGGCTGTCCCCGGCGATCAGTGTATGGGCAACAATATCCTCAATCCGGAAGATATGCCACATGGAATAGGCCAGCGTCTTGCTGTGATATCCCTCTGCCCCGGCAAACGGCATCTGGTAAAACGCTTCCGCCGGGTATGTTTTCACAATGGAGGAGATCTGTCCAAGCAGGTCGTCCCTCAATTCAAACAGAACATCCAGTCCATCCCGGAAAGTGGCTTGTTTCCCGATCAGGGACTGCATTCTTTTGTTTTTTTCAGATCGTCGGCAGCGTCAGATGTGTATAAGAGACAGGTATTAAGTTCTTCTCCGGTTCCATTCTATCAAACCTCACAGGCTGTGTCCATCACTCCCGCAGACCGGTCTGTTTTTTCACCCGCCCTTTTGCAGGAGAAGGGGATCAGCATGACGAAAAGATTGAAAAACACTCTTTCCGATGCATCCGGCCAGCGCCGGTTCCCTCGCAAAAAAGCAAACATAAAGCGAATCCCTTTCTCCCGGCAGATCACAGGCAAGAAATCGAAGAAAGGACCTTGTTATGGAAAACGTTCTGAATGGATCGTTCAACCGCTGTTCCGCACCCAGCCAGTTGAAAATCACCGACGTGCGTTTTACAGATGTCGTCGGCGCCCCGATGCACTGCACCCTGATGAAAATCTATACCAATCAGGGCATCACGGGTCTCGGGGAGGTGCGCGACGGCGGCAACCGCGTATACGCGGAAATGCTGAAGAGCCGCATTCTCGGTGAAAACCCCTGCAATGTCGAAAAACTGTTCCGCAGGATCCGCCAGTTCGGCAGTCCTGCCCGCCAGGGCGGCGGTGTCTGCGGCATCGAGGTCGCCCTGTGGGACCTGGCCGGTAAAGCTTACGGCGTACCGGTATACCAGATGCTGGGCGGCAAATACCGGGACCGGATCCGCATCTACTGCGACACTGACGTGGAAGGCAAGCATACGGGCCTGGACATGGGCCGTGCGCTGAAGGCCCGGATGGAAATGGGTTTCACCTTCCTGAAAATGGACCTGGGACTGGGCATCCTGAAGGAGGTCCCCGGTACGCTGTGCGCTCCGCTGGGCCTGATGGAGGAGATGAATGCCCTGGAAAGCCTGTCCTGGGCCAGCGGTGCCGTGCCCGAGGATACCCGTCTCCGCCGGAACCGGGCCTATGATATGTTCAACGTCCCGCATCCCCTCACCGGGATCCATGTGACGGAAAAAGGCCTGGATACACTGGAAGAGTATGTGAAGGACGTGCGCAGCGTCATCGGATATGAAGTGCCGCTGGCAATCGATCACTTCGGGCACATCTGCGTGGAGGACTGCATCCGCCTGTGCCGCAGGATTGAAAAATACAACATTGCCTGGGCGGAAGATATGATCCCCTGGCAGTACACCGACCAGTACAAGCGGCTGAGCGACAGCACCACCGTTCCGATCTGTACCGGCGAGGACATTTACCTGCAGGAAGGCTTTGAACCGCTGCTGGAAGCCCGGGCCGTCAGTGTGATCCATCCGGACATTCTCTCCTCCGGCGGTATCCTGGAGAATAAGCGCATCGGCGACCTGGCCCAGCGCCACGGCGTGGCCATGGCCATGCATATGGCGGAAAGCCCCGTCTCCGCCTACGCCTGCGTCCACAGCGCGGCAGCCACCGAGAACTTCTATGTGCTGGAGAATCATTCCGTGGACGTTCCCTGGTGGAACGACATGGTGACCGGCGCGCCGGAAAAGATCGTCGAAAACGGCTTTATCACCGTGCCGGACAAGCCCGGCCTGGGAGTCGACGATTACAATGACGAAGTGATCCGGGAGCACCTGCATCCCGCGTATCCTGAGATGTGGACAGAAACGAGCCGGTGGGACAACGTCTGGTCCCATGACCGGCTCTGGAGTTGATTCATTCTGATTCTTTCTTCAAATCATAGCTGACGTCCGGGCTCAAAGCCGGACGTCTTTTTCCGTAAACGGCATGATTTCGCCTTTGTCAATCCGGTGAATAACGCCGATGATTTCAGCCTTTCCGTTTCTGATGAAAATAGCGCTCTCATCCTCCATGGCGCAGACCTGACGTTCCATGGAAGTCTCTTTCATGAGCCGAAGCCGTTCCGTGTCGTCGTAGCTGAAGTGGCCGATCATCGTAATATCCGCAAATCCGAGCCCTTCATACGGAACGGGGGATTCCCAGATATCCACTGTGGTTTTTCCCATGTTCATGGATCCGGCACTGACGCCCAGAACCATCGCGGGACCGTCCCGGACAATCTCATAGATGCCTTTGTCGCGCATCAGCTGCATCTGCTCCGCACAGACTCCGCCGCCCATCAGGAAAAAGCAGTCCGCTTCCCGGGCCTGTTTCTGCGCATCTGCGGGTTCTGTCCGCTGGTCAATCACACAGAACCGGTCAAAGCCGATGCCATACTCCACAAACATCCCGTGCATGCCGGCAGAATCCTCATCATTCTGCTGATAATCCACCGGGCAGGCTGTGATAAAAACGATACTTTTCCGCCGGGGTAATTCCTTTTCCAGCTTCCGGGCAATTTCATCCGTAAACCGGCGATCCGGGAATCCGCTGAAAAATGCGATTGCTTTATTGCTGTTCATGTCTGTTTCCTCCATATCAATCCGTTGTCTGTATCGTTTCTGTTTCCGTCCGGTCCAGTTCCCTGTAGACCGGTTTCCGCAGCCGGGTAAAGCTGATCAGCATCCCGGCAATCCCGACAATAAAGAACATCAGGCCGATGCCTGCTCCTTTTCCTGTGCCAAAGAGCCCGGACAGGAACTGCTGCGCCGGTGAATGCGCCGTCATAAACGGTTCAAATACCGTATCCGCCAGCAGTCCGCCCAGCAGGAGCGCAGGCGGAATCGTAAAATTCTGCAGGGTGCTCTTCGCGGAGAACACCCGTCCCTGCATTTCCAGCGGAACCTTTTCCCGCATCAGGGTATCCATGTTGACGTTCATCACAGCCGCCATCAGATAGCTTCCGAACGCCGCCGCGCACCATAGCCACGGCTGCTGCGTCAGGCCCTGGATCATGTTTCCGGAAAAAACCAGGCCTGTGGTGATAAAGATGAGGGGAACCCGTTTCCCGGACGGTTTCCGCACGGTTGCCAGCAGGCTCCCGGCCAGCACGCCCAGCGCCGTAAAACTTTCCACTGCGCCCAGCACAGCCTGGTTATTGCCTGTCCGGCCCAGGATAAAGGGGGAAAGCATTCCGTCGTTGCCCAGCTTTGCCAGGAAGTTGATCACCGCCAGGAACAGGGTGATCCGCAGGATCGCCGTATGCTCCTTCAGATACCGGATCCCTGCCAGGCAGGTGTCTGAGAAAGATTCCTCCTCCGATTTCTCCCGTTCCTTTTCCGGAATCCGGATCAGGAACAGCAGCACCAGGAAAGCGACGGCAAAAGTCGCCAGGTCGACGATCAGCACCAGGTCCAGTCCGCCGCATGCCAGCAGCAGCGCGCCCAGCGCCGGGGCCAGAATGGACACCGCTGCCCCGCTGAAGCCCTGCAGTCCGCCGGCCCGGGCATAATGCTCCTTGGGCACCAGCATGCTGACAGCGACAAAGGAAGCCGGCTCCTGGAAGGCGTTCATGAGGCTGAGCAGGAAGTTGATCATATACAGANNCCGCGGAATGCAGCACCAGCACAGCCAGTGATCCGCAGGCTGCCAGCAGGTCCGCAATGAGCATGATACGCTTTTTGTTCCGCCGGTCCACCACGCTTCCGGCCAGGAAGCGGAAAAAGATTGTCGGCAGGAAGGTACATACCGTCAGCAGGGCCACGCTGGAGGCGGTTCCTTTCCGGCTGTATACCCAGATAATCACCGCATAATCCGTCACGGCCGTCCCAAGCTGGGATACGGTCTGTGATCCCCATAGCAAAAGAAAACTTTTAAGTTGTTTAAATGAATGTTTTTTCATGGCTTTGCTCCTCACATGTGTTTATATGCATGCAGCGCAAAGCCTGACCGGACGAAAGGTTCTCGTTCGCTCCGTGCAGGTTTCGTCCCTTATCAGACCTTGCGCGGAGCAGAAACATCTGCGGCCAGGGATATCCCCCATCTTGTATGTTTCATGTCTTTTCCTCCTGTGCTTTATTCAGCAGTTTCTGTCATAATTCCCCAGCGGATCCCGAAGCGGTCCACAAATACCACCCGGGCTGAACTGTAAAAGGTTGATCCCAGCGGATAAATGACGGTACTGCCTTCCTTCATGATTTCCCATGCGCGGGTGACCTGCTCTTTTGTATCCATCATGACGGTCAGGAAATTGGTATAGCAGGTCTCAAACTGCATATCCACATGATCGCTCATGATGATCCGCTGATCCCCGAAGGTCAGTTCTCCATGATAGATCCATTTTTCTGCTCTTCCGTCAGCGTATATGCCGGATCATTCGCTTCGCCGTATGTCAGCAGTCCCGTCACCTTTCCGCCAAAGGCTTCCCGGTACATTTCCATGGCCTCACGGCACTGCCCGTTAAAATCCATCGTCGGTATGAATCTCATCATGCGGTTGTCCTTTCCCGGTCCTGTGATACATCTGGTATTATTTTATCATGCTTTACAGGCGTGATGCAACCGGTTCCGTTTGCATTCCGCCGACGCATCGGTTATGATGGTCCATATCAGACAAGCGCAAAAATGAAGGGAGTTGACCACAATGAAGAAAACCATCGCACTGGCATTATCCATTGTCCTCATCCTCGTTTCACTTGCATGCACTTCCCAGGCTGAGGAAAACCCCAGGTTTGTCACTATTCAGGAATGGCTGGAAGCAGAGGGAAAATGCGGCGATTGCATGCTTCTGTTGAAAATCACACAAATTCTCAACCCTGTCCTTGCCATCGCTGCGGATGACACCGGCACCATTAACCTGTTCTCCGGAAACGGAGAAGACAGTATGATTATCAATTTTATGAGTGATGAGTGTCCTCCGGAAGGCGCCATCCTTGTGATTGCCAACCCCAGGTTCAATGAATTCGAAGGTTCAGTCGAAATGGCCGATTGGACTGTTTTGCGGATCATGAGAGATCCCACAATCAGCGTGGAAGAGTAAAAACCGGATATGGACGGATGAAAGGGGCTGTCTCACTAAGATAATGAACCGCTTCCCGTCAAGTAGACAGTGAAACAAAAAACAAATTAAGGACAAGAAATCTCTGGTGACCAACACAGGTTGCCAGAGATTTTCTTTGGGGAAGGCACGGCAAATAGCACCCTGCTGTCAACCGGTCAAGGGCTTCGCAAGTGGCCTGCGGCCACCCTTGACCGGCTGCCATCAGTGTGCTGAAAGGCAGTCAAGGAGGGTCAGATAAATCTGCCCTCCCGGGCCAATTCTCACTTAAGCAGCGAAGTACATCTCATGCTTTTCCATAGGAGTGAGTACGCCGAGATTCCGCTGGAGCCGTTCGGTGTTGTAGTACTGAATGAATTCATCAATCATGGCGACAAGACTGACTTTGTCCGTGAAGCGTTTTCCGTAATACCGTTCTCGCTTCAAGATTCCCCAGAATCCTTCCATTGGACCGTTATCAATACACTTGGCGACCCTGGACATGCTTTGGATCATGCCGGCCTTGGTCAGCATACGGTGGAACGCGCGGTTCGTGTACTGGAAACCTCGGTCGCTGTGGCACAGTGGATGTGCATTCGGTTCAGCAACAATCGCTGCCCGAAAAGTATCAAATACCAGCGGATTGTCATTGGTGTCCCGGATCACATAGCTGACAATCCTTCTGTCATACAAATCCAGGATAGCACTGAGATATACCTTCTTTACTTCAATGCCAACGTAGTATTTGAATTCAGTAACATCAGTCAGCCATTTCTGGTTGGGCTTGTCTGCTTTGAATTCCCGGTTTAACAGATTGTCTGCCAGATAATACGGATTCTTTCCTTGCCGGGTACAGCCGTGGTTGCTGTACTTAATCGTGGACTTAATCCTGCGGCTACGGCAGATCCGAAGCATCCTCTTGTCATTCACATGGGTGTTGTGGTGCCTATCCAATTCATCCTTGAGTCTGCGGTATCCCATCTCCGGATGCTTCTCGTGAATATTCTCAACCAGATCAGCAATACGTTCATTCTCAGCTGTTCTGGGAGACAGCTCACCTGTTGACCATTTGTAATATGCTGCCCTGGAGATTTTCAGTATCCTGCAGGATTGCTCTACCGGATATCCATATTCCTCATGTCCTTCCCTGACAGTAAAGTACAAGTAGGATTGCCTTACTTGCGATAGGCCTCCCTCCTCTCGATTTCGTCCAATTTTTTTAGCAGGTCGCGCTCCATCTTTGTCATATACAGTTCATGCTTGAGGCGTTCAATCTCGATTTGAGCTTTTTCCAGTTCTGTGCGTGGAGTCTGGTCTTTCTTTCTTTTCCCACGGCGGTCTTCCAGGCCAGCCTCTCCAAGCTCTTTATACTTCTTTACCCATTGGTAGACTTGTTGGTAGCTGACATTGTGCTTGAGAGCTGTTTCTCCGTAGTTCTCGCCGTTGGCGATGCAGTCTTTGGCGATTTGAATCCGTTCCTCCACTGTGGTAGGGCGTGCTTCTTTCATGCGGCTCCCTCCTGACATTCTATGTCGGAATCCTCTGCCGCTATTATACGCTTTTATCCATCGTTGTAGTTGACTTTTTGAGCGCAAACCATATTTTGCAGCGATTGCCGTCTGCGAACCTTCTCCTTGCAAATATTCTATAACTGCTTTCGCTTTTAACTCTTCTGTATAGACAGCATTATGCTCGCTTTCTATGAATGTTGATATGCCACTTTCCTTGTATCGTATAAATGCGTTACGAATAGTTTCGTACGATATGCTGTATTTCGCTGCAATCGTATCGAAAGATCCTCTTCCGTCAATGTATTCCTTTATTGCTTCAATAAGTCTTTCAGGGGTTATGTTCCTTTTCCGCATATGAATAGCTCCCTTCTGAGGTACAGTTTTTCTTTTTCTGTATCCTCAAAAGGGAGCATATCAGATAAAGTGAGGCAGTCCTTTT
>LXOW01028394.1_pt1 | contig 12157 bp, 9 predicted proteins | sample 1368591 | NCBI WGS metagenome assembly LXOW01 (sample SAMN04884650, study PRJNA319009) | bovine gut metagenome | isolation source: Cow rumen | host: Bos taurus | place: Italy: Legnaro (PD) | collected 2014-07-09
GTTCATGCTTCCTGCTGACAAAATGACCATATAGCTCAAACTCGGAGAACCCGGATGTTTCCGTACGGTCATAGGAGGCAACGATGGCTTCTTTCCATTCGCGCCCACCATTGGCTTGTTCTATCTTTTGGCGGAGTGCTGCCAGTTCTTTCTTGGAGAAGAGCATCTTGTGGTCAACAAAACTAAGCAGGGAAAAATAGGGTTTTCCCGTCAGTCTGCGGATGTTCTTGTAATAGGCGGTATGACATTCGTCGCTCATATAAAAGACGGGTGTCTCGTCTTTGTCCAGGAAGACGTGAGGACGTATCAGGATATGGTCTGCGTCAATGCAGAGGAAGTAGTCACAGGTGCCTACCTTTCCTGACAACTTGACAAACTGCTGGAACAACCATCCGCTTCTGTTGACAGTATGACCGTTAGGACTGGTGATCATCAGGTTCAGCTCACGTGGTGAGAAATTGAAAATGGTGCTCTCCTCGACAAAGACAAGATGTTCCTTTTCGCAGAAAGCCTTGATGGCAGGATCGTTGGGAGCCACGATATAAATGTCCTTGACGGTATGGCTGACGTTCTTCCTGATGCCTTGCAGACAAAGTGGCAGGATGTCTAAATCTTTTCCGATGATGGGGATGACAATGTCAATAGGGACTTGCGATGGTGTCATTGGCTTTGATGGCATCATTTCCCATACCCGACTAATGGTTTGTCGCAACCATTGAATACCAGCATCTATCTTTTTCATTCTATTTTTGTGCAAAAATACGGATAAATATTTGAAGTTCAAAATAAAAAGATGTAATTTTGCAGAGGAAATAAGATATTTATGGAAATAGCAGTTCAACAGAGTGTACAAAAGAAGCCTCGTCTGGAGTGGCTTGATTCTCTTCGTGGGTTTACCATGATATTGGTAGTAGCGAACCATGTGTTAGGCCTTGGCTTGGGTATGTCTCCAAAGGTTTCATCATCCATGCAGTTTTTGGTCATGTTCCGTATGCCCTTGTTCTTCTTTGTCAGTGGCTTCCTTGCCTATAAGGCCGGCCTTCTGTGGAATGGCAAGACTTTAGGAACCCTTTTGCTGAAGAAGATACGTGTGCAGACCATTCCTACGGTGGTGTTCTTCCTCTTCGGAGCAGTTATCTTAGGCGATATGGCTTTTGGCGATCAGGTGCTCGAATGGATATCCAGACCCTTGAAGGGAGGCTATTGGTTTACCATCGTGCTGCTTTACATGTTTATTATCTATTACATCTTCTGCTATTTTGAGAGCAAGTTAAAGGTGAAGTCATGGATTCCCATTACCATATTGTTCATCATCTCCCTGTGCTTTTACGAGACCTGCTATCAGCCAAAGTATTTCTCATGGGCTTTTGGATGGCGAGGCACCCCCAGCGAGTTTATGAACACTTCCAGCATTAACCAGTTGTTCATGTATTTCCCCTTCTTCCTTTATGGCAATATGGTGCGCCGTTATTGGGATGGGGCACAGCGTATCATGGACAGCCGCTGGTTCTATCCCCTTATCGTTATATTGGTTATCTTTGCGGCCTTGGATGCCTTGCAATGGCATACCCTTCGTATGACATGGGCCATCATTCCTTTGACCTTGGCTCGTTTCATCCTGCTGACTATAGTGTTCATGTATTTCCGCCATTATCATCAGTATTTCACCCAGCGTACTGTGATAGGTCGCAGCTTTCAGTATATCGGACGCCGTACCTTGGATATATACTTGATTCATTATCTGTTCATGCCCAATCTGCCGACGTTAGGCTCGTTCTTCAGCCAGTATCGTCATAACTTCATACTGGATACTACGGTGTCCGTATTCCTGGCTTTATTGGTTATTGGTTTCAGTGTCATTACGTCGAACATCTTGCGTGTCAGTCCGTTCTTCAAGAAATGGCTGTTTGGTAGGAGTTGACAAAATAACAAAGGTTGCAAAACTTGCAGCCTTTATTGTTCACTTTTCCCTTTTCACTTTTCCTTTTTATTATCCCACCTGGCTACCAGGCTTGACGTCCTTAGTTGTGGTTACCACGCTGAGGCTTTCGTCGAAATCAACGGCAGAGAGTATCATACCCTGGCTCTCGATGCCCATCATCTTACGTGGCGCGAAGTTGGCAACGAAGAGGATGCGCTTACCTACAAGCACGGAGGGGTCTTCGTAGAAAGCGGCTATACCGCTGAGGATGGTGCGGTCTGTGCCTGAACCATCGTCGATGGTGAACTGCAGGAGCTTCTTGCTCTTGGGTACACGTTGGCAGTCCTTGATGAGTCCCACGCGGATGTCCAGCTTCTCGAAGTCCTCGAAGGAGCAAGTGTCCTTGATGGGGGCAGCCTTGAATTTGGCAGCCTCGTTGGCTTTCTTGGTGGCCTCCAGTTTGTCGAGCTGCTTTTGGATGACATCATCCTCTATCTTCTCGAAGAGCAGCGATGGCTCGCCCAACTGGTGACCGGCCTTCAACAGGTCAGTAGAACCCAGTTCGTTCCAGTCAAAACTCTCGAGGTTCAACATGTCACGCAACTTCTTGCTGGAGAACGGCAGGAAGGGCTCGAAGGCAATAGCCAGGTTGGCAGTCAGCTGTAAGCAGATGTTCAGGATAGTCTCGCAACGCTTGGGATCGGTCTTCCATACTTTCCAAGGCTCGCACTCGGTGATGTAGCGGTTTCCAATGCGGGCGAGGTTCATAGCTTCGAACTGTGCATCACGGAACTTGAACTGGTCGAGCAAAGCCTCTACCTTCTGCTTCACGTCCTTGAACTCTGCGAGGGCTGTTTTATCCACTTCCTGCAATTCGCCGCAGGCGGGCACTATGCCGTTCCAATATTTCTTGGTCAGCTGGAGGGCACGGTTTACGAAGTTGCCATAGACAGCAACCAACTCGTTGTTATTACGATCCTGGAAGTCCTTCCAAGTAAAGTTGTTGTCTTTCGTCTCAGGGGCATTGGCAGTCAGTACATACCTTAATACATCCTGCTTGCCAGGCATGTCAACGAGGTATTCGTGCAACCATACGGCCCAGTTGCGTGAGGTAGAGATCTTGTCGTTCTCCAGGTTCAGGAATTCATTGCTGGGCACATTGTCTGGCATGATATACTTGCCGTGAGCCTTGACTTCGTCTTCGCCTGTCACGACTTGGCCATCCAAGCAAGCTTGGCGGCTCGCGCTGTTCCAGGCCTTCATCATCACGGGGAAGATGATGCAGTGGAACACGATGTTGTCCTTGCCGATAAAGTGAACCAAACGGGTGTCCTCGTCCTGCCACCACTTCTCCCAGTTGCCCCACTTCTCAGGCTCTTTCTCACAAAGCTCTACCGTATTGCTGACATAACCGATAGGAGCGTCAAACCATACATAGAGCACCTTGCCGTCGGCACCCTCTACAGGCACGGGGATTCCCCAGTCCAGGTCGCGCGTCATAGCACGGGGCTGCAGATCCATCTCCAACCATGACTTGCACTGTCCATAGACATTGGGACGCCACTCCTTGTGACCTTCCAGAATCCACTGCTTCAGCCACTCCTGATACTCGTTCAAAGGCAGATACCAGTTCTTGGTCTCCTTCAATACGGGCGTGGAGCCACTGATGGTTGACTTCGGATTAATCAGCTCCGTGGGACTCAGGTCGCGTCCGCACTTCTCACACTGGTCGCCATAGGCGCCCTCGCTGTGGCAATGAGGACATTCGCCTACCACATAACGGTCTGCCAGGAACTGCTTGGCCTCTTCGTCATAGAGCTGGGCAGTGGTTTTCTCCACCAGTTTGCCCTCGTCGTAGAGCTTGCGGAACCACTCGGCAGCAAACTTATGGTGTGTCTTCGAAGTGGTACGGCTATAGATGTCGAACGAGATGCCAAACTCCTCGAACGATTTCTTGATCATGCTATGGTAACGGTCAACCACATCCTGTGGGGTAATGCCTTCCTTGCGGGCACGAACGGTAATGGGTACACCATGTTCATCGCTACCGCCAATAAACATCACTTCTTCCTTTTTCAGTCTGAGATAACGCACGTAAATGTCGGCTGGAACATAGACACCAGCCAGATGACCGATGTGTACACCGCCATTAGCATAGGGCAGTGCTGACGTCACCGTCGTTCTTTTGAATTTCTTTTCTGCCATTATTGTATAATCGATTATATTTTGGGTGCAAAATTACTAAAATTAGGGAAAATATCCAAATGAATAGGGAAAATCCTTTGTGAATGTTCGGAAAGCTTTCTACTTTTGCGGCGTCAAACATTTAATATGGAATGCGTATGAAAGAGAAAAGCGTATTGGGCGCAGCCCTGATAGCATTAGGACTGGTTTGCCTGGGCTGGTTTATTAAGGCCGGCATTGACAATTTTTCTGAGAAGGACCGTAAGGTGAACGTGAAGGGACTGGCAGAGCAAGAGGTGGAGGCTGATAAGGTGACGTGGCCTATCGTATCGAAGGAGGTGGGCAACGACCTGCCTGGACTGTACGACAAGATTGGGGCTACGCAGAAGAAGATCAAAGGCTTCCTGTTGCGCAACGGTATCAAGGAGACGGAGTTGACGGAGAATGCTCCTCAGGTAGTCGATCTTCAGGCCCGTGAGTATAGCGACAACAACAAGGCTTACCGCTATATCATCACCTCTGTCATTACCGTTACTTCGCAGAATGTGAAGCAGGTGCGCCAGATTATTGCCCGTCAGGGCGACTTGCTGAAAGAGGGTGTGGCCATCGTGGATGGAGGCTACGACAATCCTGTGAAATACGAGTTTGTATCGTTTAAGGAGATGAAGCCCAAAATGATGCAAGAGGCTATTGAGAATGCCGAGAAGACGGCACAACAGTTTGCTGAGAATTCACACTCAAAGCTGGACAAGATAGTCAGCGCTGACCAAGGTCAGTTTAGCATCGAAGACCGCGACAGCAATACCCCATATATTAAAAAGGTGCGGGTGGTAACAACTGTTACCTATTCGCTAAAAGACTAAAGCAGAGGCCCCCAAGGGTAGCTACCAGGCTTGAGCGTCACCAATGTCCCGTTGGTGGCGCTCATTTGTACGACGCCAGGGACTATTTGTCGCTCTATTCTGAACTGTGTCCAGCCTAAAGCCTGCAGGGTAGCCCAGGCGGTGGCTCCCCCTTCGATGATGAGTTGGTGGGGAGTGTGCAGGGCGATGAGTTCCTTGGTTTTGCGTGCCATGATGTTACGCAGATGGACAGCCACCTCTTTGCCGGTGCGATGGGTAAACGGAATGGTGAGGATAAGGCTATGTTCCTTTTCGTAGGCGCTGGTGTCCCAGTGACTGATGTCGTTCGCGCCGTCGTAGATATCGCGAGGCATGGAGGCAATGGGAATGCCTAAATCCAAGGGCTTGCTCTGAGTACTCCCGCAAAGGACGAGGGTGCTGGATAATCCGGAAGCCCTTGAGATGTCGGTGGACTCGTGGCTTCTGGAATCAACGGGACAGTCCTCTTGTTTTTCTTCCTGACTAATCAACAAGGCAGAAAACAAGTCCGCTGCTCCTGCGAAAAGTGTTTGCCCGTCGTTATAGTGTGCGATGATGCTGCGGATGTCCTCCTCGCTTTCAGCATCGGGCATGAGGATGCCTTTTCCCTCGGCGTCAGGAAAGCGTTCTCTGAGTACGGAGGTCTTGGCAGGGAACTCCGGGTCGAAGCTGAAGTCCGTTTCGTGGATGGGCTCGCCATTGATATAATACGTGCCCTCGCGGATGATGCGCCCTTTCGAAGGATTGGCAGGCACAAAGACGGCCCTTTGATAGCCAGAGGCTTTCATCAGGGCGGTAAGTTCGGCTACCACATGGCCGCGAAGGGCGGAGTCTGTTTTCTTGAAGATGGGTGATGTCTGATGGCTGATGGCTGAGGCGATACGGAGGGTTTCGGCAACGGCTTCTGTCTCGCTCATGGAGCGGGTGTCGGTGGCGATGACGGTAATGGGGTGTGTGGCTATGTTACATCCACACACAGGACAGCCACAAGTCAAACGGACTTCCGCACCACGCGCAAAAGCAATGCCTGCCATCTCAGCAGCCCCAGTGATATCGTCAGCAATGACTATCATTCCTCTTCCTTCTTACATTTTCCCTTTCCGGTAGATGGCCATCCTTGTGGCGTAGTCAATGGATAGTGTCATGGCGCTGTCGTTGGCAATGCCCTTGCCTGCTACGTCGAAGGCTGTGCCGTGATCTACCGAGACGCGGATGATGGGCAGTCCCAGTGTGATGTTCACGCCACTGGCCGACTCCATCTTGCCCGTTTCCTTGTTCCAGTTGAAGGCACAGACCTTCAAGGGGATGTGGCCCTGGTCGTGATACATGGCCACGCATCCGTCGAACTGACCGCACTTGGCCTTGGCGAAGATGCTGTCGGGTGGAACGGGTCCTTCTACGTTGAAGCCTCGTGCCGTGAGTTCCTCAATGGCAGGGATAATCTCCTGTGCCTCCTCGTAGCCGAACATACCGTTCTCACTCGAGTGGGGGTTGAGGCCTGCCACGCCGATGTGGGGTTTCTCAATGCCAAACTGGCGGCAGGCGTCGTCGATGAGTTCTACGCACTCGATGACGCGTGCCTTCTTCACCAGGTCACACGCCTTGCGCAAAGGCACATGGGTCGAAACGTGGATGACGCGGATGTTCTCGTCNNGCCTCCTTGTTCAGCGGAGCCGTCACGGTGCCGTCCACCTCATTAGCCATCGCCAGTTCGATGGCTTTCTTGATATACTGGAAGGCGGCGTTGCCACATTGGGGCTGTACCTTGCCGAACTCGAAGGTGGCGAGGTCAACGCACTTTAAGTCAATGACGTCGATGGTGCCATATTCGAACTTGGCCTCCTTGACGTCTTGGATGGCATTTACTTGCAGGTCGAAGCCTAATAGTTGGACGGCTTGGCGCATGATGGCTGCGTCGCCCGTGACGACGGGACGGCATTTCTCGTAAGTCTCTTTGCGGTTCAGGGCGCGCACGGTGATTTCAGGACCGATGCCTGCGGGGTCGCCCATGGTGATGGCTAATATTGGTTTCATACTTTTTTTGTTTTTTGGGTTGCGATACAATCGCAACATTCGGGACTTTTTTTAATAAAGGGAGTTGTAGATGTCGCGGGCGTCCTGTTCGGTGACCTCGCGGGGGTTGTTCTTCAGCAGTCGCTGTACCTGCATGGCGGCTTTGGCCATACCTGGGACAGCGGTCTGGGGGATGCCGAGGTCGGTCAGTTTGTCGGGAATACCTACGGCTTCTGCCAGGCGATAGATGAACTCGACACCCCGCTGGGCTGTTTCTTCGTCATTCTTTCCTGGCTGACAGCCTAAGGCGATAGCTACCTCGGCGTGGCGCTTCACGTTGGCAGGCATATTAAACTTCATGACGCTGGGCAACAGGATGGCGTTCGACAGTCCGTGAGGGATATGGAACTCGCCGCCGAGTGGATAGCTCAAGGCATGGACAGCAGCCGTATTGACAGGACCTAAGCACAGTCCGCCATACAGCGAACCGAAGGCCAGCGCCTCGCGAGCCTCCTGGTCTTTGCCGTCTTTCACGGCACGCTCCAGGTTAGCAGCGATGAGGCGGATGCCCTGCAGAGCGTAGATGTCAACAGAAGGATGGGCAAACTTGTTGGTGTAGGCCTCGATGCAATGTGTCAGGGCGTCCATTCCCGTGTCAGCCGTCACCTTGGCAGGTACGGTCCACGTCAACTTGGGATCTACATAGGCCGCATCGGCAATGAGGTAGGGCGACACGATGCCCTTCTTCAGATGGTCGCGCTCGTCCAGCAGGATGGCGTTGGGCGACACCTCGCTGCCCGTTCCTGCCGTCGTGGGCAGACAGGCAAACCACAGTCCCTTCCGCTTGATGAATCCTGTTCCGAAGCAGTCTTCCACCTGCTGGTCGCTGTTGATGAAAGCTGCCACGAGTTTGGTCACGTCGAGCACGCTTCCGCCTCCGATGCCTACCACGCTGTCAGCCTTGAACTGGCGGGCCGCCTCCAGGATTTCCTTGAAGTCGTTGACGGTCGGCTCTGCCAGGATGTCTTGGCATGTCTCGATGCTGACACCTGCCGCCTTGAGGTTTGCCAGCGGTTCCTCGATGAGGGGTAGGATAGGGGGCGCCGTCAGCACCATCAGTCGCTGCAGGCCCATCTTCTTGTAATCTTCCGTGAATGTCTCGATGCAGCCCGTGCCGAACACGATTTTCTGCGGCTGCAATAATGTGATTGCTTTCATAATGTTTGCTTTCTATTGTCTATACCTATATATAATATAGACGGATACCTCCTCGTTTTGTCACCTGCTTACCCATACCAACAGGCATTTCCTTGATAACATAATTTGCCATAATACACTATTATTTTTATATCTCAAACTTTGCAATCTATATTGCGAACTTTGCAATTTGTGTTTCAAAGTCTGCAATTGAACTTTTCTACAAGGATACGGAAAAATACACAAAAGGCAAAACATTCAAGTGTTTTGTCTTTACGAAATTTGTGATTTTATGAAAAATGCATTACTTTTGCATCCCAATGAGTGACAATAACATCCCCCATCCCCTTGTGGCCATCATCCCCGTGGTGGTGCTGATAGTTTTTCTGGCCATTGTTATCGCCCTGTTTGGGAGCGACTCGCTAAGCGGAGGCTCGCAGATAGCGCTGCTGATGGGTATGGCTGTCTGTGTGTGCATCTCGATGGGTTTCTACAAAGTACCCTGGAAATGGTTTGAGAGGCAGATTACGCACACCATTGGTGAGGTAAGCATTACGCTATTGATCTTGTTGTGTGTGGGAATGCTGAGTGGCTCGTGGATGATTAGCGGTATCGTGCCGACGTTGATATATTATGGTGTGCAGATGATGTCGCCACAGTTCTTCCTGGTGTCGTCATGTGCCATCTGTGCCTTGGTGTCCTTGTCGTCAGGCAGCTCGTGGACAACGATTGCCACCATCGGCGTGGCCCTCTTGGGTATCGGTCACGCGCTGGGTGTCTCAGAGGCGTGGACGGCAGGTGCCATCATATCGGGAGCCTATTTCGGTGATAAGATGTCGCCGCTGAGTGATACGACGATTCTGGCATCATCGGCAACGGGTACCGACCTCTTTGTACATATCCGTTACATGATGCTGACTACGGTGCCAACCTTCCTGATTACGCTGATAATCTTCCTGGTGGCTGGACTGAGCTTTGGCGGGGAGCAGCAATTGCATATAGCACTCTATACCGAAGGCCTGGCCAGAACGTTTAACATCTCGCTGTGGACACTGTTGGTGCCCTTGCTGACGGGTGTGATGATAGGACGCAGGGTTCCCTCGCTCATCGTGCTGTTCGTTTCTTCTGTGATGGCAGGCATTGTGGCGCTGATACTACAGCCCCATATCCTGACTGAGATAGCCGGATCGGAGAGCCTGACGCGAGGACTGGCCATTACCTATTACGGAGCCACCCACGTCGATACGGGCAATGCAGAACTGAACGAACTGGTGTCGACAGGCGGTATGGCGGGTATGCTGAATACCATCTGGCTGATACTTTGTGCGATGTGCTTCGGTGCCTCGATGGTGGCCAGCGGAATGATAGAGAGCCTTACAAGGGTTATCGTACGCTGTGTGCGCAGTCGGTTGACGCTGGTCTCATCGACGGTGGGAACGGGCATCTTCCTCAATATCGCAACGGGTGACCAGTTTATCTCTATCGTGCTGAATGCCGATATCTACAAAGAGGTATATAAGGAGCAGGGCTACGAGTCGCGACTGTTGAGCCGTACCACAGAAGATGCCGCAACGGTGACCTCGGTACTGATACCTTGGAACACGTGCGGCATGACACAATCTACGGTACTTGGCGTGCCTACGCTAACCTATCTTCCGTATTGTTTCTTCAATTATCTGAGTCCCCTGATGAGCATCTTCATTGCTGCAACAGGATGGCGCATCTATCGTAAGGCAACCTCAGCTGACTGACGATTCCTCTTTCTTCTTGTTTTCCAAATAGCCCCAGATGGTCAGTTCCTTGTCGGCCAGTGGTGTCTTGAAGAAGAAACTGGCCACATAGCCCACCACGAGGACGATGAGGTGGCTATAGACGCCCAGCATGTATTTATGGTGGCTGAAGTTCCAGTCGCCCAGGTCTATCAACGTCTGCTTCACACCGTCGCCGTCAATGTCAACCTTCGTAGAGGTCAGTACGGCATAGGCCGTATAGAGCACGGCGGCGGCTATGCCGATGTAGAGCCCCTGCTTGTTGGCACGGCGGCTGAACAGTCCGAGGATGAAGATGCCGACGATGCCTGCCGAGAAGATGGCATAGAGCGAGAACAGCGCACCCAGCACGCCCTCGCCGCCCCAGGTGATGTAGAGGCAGGCTACGGCAATGGCACCAATACCCGCTGCCACCACCATGCAACGACCGAAGTTCAGTTGCTCCTGGTCGGTGGCCTCTTTGCGGAATCGCATGTAGTAGTCCTGTACGGCAATGGCCGACAGACAGTTCAGGTCTGAGTCCAGACTGGAGATGGCGGCTGCGGCCAAGGCGGCAATGATGAGGCCGCGGATGCCTACGGGCAACTCGTGGGCTATGAAGTAGGGAAACACCTCGTCGGCCTTGATGCCCTCGGGCAACAGGGGAGCGCCCTGCGCGTGGTAGTAGGCGAAGAGTGCTGTGCCGATGAACATGAACAGCGCCCAGATGGGTACCGACATCAGCACACCGATGTAGGCCGCCTTCTTGGCCTCATGGTCGTTCTTGGCAGCCAGGTAGCGCTGCACTATGGTTTGGTCGGTGCCATATTTCTGTAAGGCGTAGAAGATGCCGTTGAGCACCATCACGATGAACGTCAGCTGTGTCAAATCCCAGTCGTAGGGACCAAACGAAATCTTGTTGTACTCCGAGGCGATGCGGAACGTCTCTGCCGGTCCGCCCTCGATGCCGAACAGCAGGATGCCGATGCAGATAATGCCGCCGCCGATGAGCAGGAATCCCTGTGCCACGTCCATCCACACGATGGCCTCCATGCCGCCAAACAGCGTCAGGATGATGATGGTGATGCCCAGTACCAGGACAATGGTATAGATGTTGATGTCAAGGAACGTCGCCAAGGCCATCGACACAAGGAAGAACACGGTGCCGGCTTTGGAGAAGTGGCCCAGCGTGAAGGCAAACGATGAATAGAGGCGGGCAAAGAGTCCGAAACGGCGCTCAAAATATTCGTAGGTGGATAGGCGGATGACCTTGCGGAACAAGGGCACAATGACGCCTACCAGCGCCAACAGTACAATGGGTACCATCAGCCCTTGTACCAAGAGTATCCAGTTGTCGGCATAGGCGGCACCCGGATAGGCGAGGAATGTCACACTCGATATCAGCGTGGCGAAGATGGAGATGCCTACCGCCCAGGCGGGAATCTTGCCACCTCCGGCAAAATACTGCGACGTGTCTTTCTGCTTATGGGCGAACCAGACACCCGTACCGATGGCTGCCAGTATGGACAGCAGCACGATGATGTAGTCAATCCAGTGCATCATTTATTCATTTCTTCATTTACATTTCTCATTCCTCATTTCTCATTTGACAAACAATGGCTTGTTCCTCGTCAGCTGAAAGGCGGGTCAGCGGCATGAGCATCCACGGCTCGCAGAGTCCCTTGGTCTGCATCATCACCTTCAGGGCGGCGAGGCTCTGGCCTAAGGGTACGGTCTTTCTGGTAAATCTTGGCTATCTCGTTCGTCTCGTCCTGCAAACGGTTGGCGGTATCCATATTGCCAGCTACGGCAGCGTCGAACAACTGTTGGAACATGTCTGGCACGAAGTTACCCGTAGAGGGCACGATGCCGTTGCCGCCCAGTTCCAGTGAGTGGGCACTTTGGGCGGCCCATCCGCAGAAATAGGCAAAGTCGTCTCGTCCTTGTGCTATCTTGATGCAGGCTGCCATGCGCTCTAAGTCGCGCTCCGAATCCTTCAGGCCCACGATGTTGGGATGGTCGGCCAGCCGCTGGATAATGTCAACGGGAATGGACATGTGGGTTGTCGCCAGAATGTTATAAAGCATCAGCGGACCCGTGATGCAGTCGGCCAGTGTCTTGTAGTATTCGTACATCTGCTCCGGTGTCAGCGCATAATACGTAGGCAGCGTGGCAACAATGACATCGGCTCCCAAGGCTGAGTAAATCTCGGC
>LXOW01103394.1_pt1 | contig 12154 bp, 8 predicted proteins | sample 1368591 | NCBI WGS metagenome assembly LXOW01 (sample SAMN04884650, study PRJNA319009) | bovine gut metagenome | isolation source: Cow rumen | host: Bos taurus | place: Italy: Legnaro (PD) | collected 2014-07-09
GCAACGGCCAGGGAGACATAGTCAAGATCGTTGACGGCAGCGGGAACACCGTTGTAGAATATGCGTATGACAGCTGGGGCAAGCAGCTCAGCTGCACCGGCACTTTGGCAACCTCATTGGGCGTACTGAACCCCTTCCGCTACCGGGGCTACGTCTATGACGAGGAGACGGGACTCTATTACCTGCGGTCCCGTTACTACGACCCCGAGACTTGCCGCTTCATCTCCGCGGATGTGCTCCTGTCCACTGGCCAGGGTGTAATCGGGCACAACTGCTACGCCTATTGCTTTAACAATCCTATGAATCTGAAAGATTCTCAAGGACATAGGCCAGTGATGTGGGATGATCCAGAAGATGAACCATTTCCAAAACCTACTCCGAACTCTAGTTCAGATCCTCAACGAAAGACAAAACCAACGCCTGCACCATACCCTTATCCTGATCAGCCTTTAGCTAGAAGGTTTAAGTGGAATATTGTTTCTTTTGGGATAATGGGCGTGGCGGAGGCGGGAGGTGCTGTTTCGGCATCGCTAGGTATCACATTTGAAACAAATGGAGATGAAGTTGCTCCTCAGGCTTCCATAAGCTTAGGAGGAGGAACACTAAGTGTATCTGCTGGGCCTTATCTCCTTGTTTGTAACGCACCTAGTTTAGAAGCTTTCACACAATCAACCGCATACGTTATTGGAGGAACTGTTCTAGTCCAAGGTGTCGATAAGGTAGTCCTTATGAATGAAAGAACAAATGAGGTTTATCAAGGCTATATATTTAGTTTGCAAATCCCGGTTGTGCAAGTTCCACCGGCATTTGAATGGCATAGTATGATGTCGTGGACGTTTAATCTCGATTAGCTTGAATGAGGAATGAACATGAGGAAAACTTATTACAGTGTTGCTTTTTTGCTTTTTTGCATGCAATGGTGTATTATTCTCTTTTGTTGCATATCATCCATGAGAGGGCAAAGTAGCAAGAATTCAATTATTGATAATCATCATAATTCATTACGGATAGGACGAATACAATCTATTCAATTAGATTCCAAAGGGAACCTATATGTCTGGATAAATAATTGCGATATGGTCAGGTATGATACTAGTTCAATGATGATATCGTTTTTCCATTATGGATACTCAAGCAGGTTTAGACATGGATTTCAAATCATTAATGATGAAATACATATTTATGATGGAGAATTACATGTATACGATTTGAATGGAAATCTGATATATGATTCAGAAATGGAAACATTTCCATATGATGATATTAGAGAAGTTGCGAGCAAAAATACTAAATATATCATTAAAGGAAATGGAGCATTTGATGAGATATGGAGAATTGGCAGTGATGACAGCGAATGTATTTACAAACGACTTGCATGGGACTTACGGTCACAGGTACTGCTGAGCTTAGTGATAAGCATAGTATGTCTTATACCTCTTTGCAAAAAGCTCCAAGATATGGTAAAATATTAATAACGGAAGCATAGAGGATGCATCTATGACAGCTGGGGCAAGCAGCTCAGCTGCACCGGCACCTTGGCAACCACATTAGGCGTACTGAACCCTTTCCGCTACCGGGGGTACGTTTACGACGAGGAGACCGGCTTCTACTACCTCAAGTCCCGTTACTACGACCCCGAGACCTGCCGATTCATCTCCGCGGATGTCCTCCTGTCCACCGGTCAGGGCGTCTTAGGGCATAACTGCTATGTTTACTGCCTCAATGATCCTGTATTGAGATGTGATTTTGCAGGACAGTCTTCAGCCATCGATCTGTTTTTTGGATGGCTAACTGGGAATGGAGAGGACCAAACATATAATAAGGAATCAAATCTTGTCAAAAATCTCCTTAAATCGAAAAAGATGCAGGGATTCATAAAAACTGCGATTGATAATTATCGGAATGGCGAGTCTATAACGGAAGATGATGCAGAATTCACAAGACAAGACGATGGCTATGATTTATATCTCTCTTTACAGCACTTTCACTATAGAATAAAAGTTCATGAAGAAACAAGAATTAAAGGATTCTGGTTATGGAAGCATCAGGAAACGAGATATATAGCTGAAGTAACTGTAACGGACGTTTATAATTTCGATAGTCTTAGAAAGTGGAATAGCTTTGGAAATGATATGAATAATCTCGCATATATTTATCACAATGTTTTTGGAGGAGGAAACGATTATGCAATTACGGCTGAATACCAAGTTCGTACAAAATGGTATAAAATTAAATAATCTGCTGTTATGCATATGCCTGTTGAGCATAGCGTTTTGCCAGATAGGATGCGAATGGCTTAGTGTAGAAGGATTTCGAGGAGATTGGTATCTAGATATATGTAATGATTATCGATTGAACCGAGTTAACAGTAAGTCGATTAAAATTGAGAAAAAGGATTCTAACAAGAGCGGAAAGCGTAGTGGGATAAAAAACTTTTTTGTAACCAAGTATTGCGTTGTGGATGATGTTATTTGTGTTGAAGGAATTCAAACGAAAGAATGGACTATTTCACAAGACGAGCTTAAAGAGAATAAACTGTCATATTATTTGATCGAAACATCGAGTGATTCTATATCAGGCCCATTTGAGTCAACTGGTGATATAATAATACAGTATGATAAGATGGTTATCCCTCCCATCGAAGAATGGATAATAGTGACAGATCCTCCTAGAATTGGAAGTATTTATTAGAGCGCAGTAGTTGTGTTTTATGGAATAGCTATCGAACTTTTACGATGACCAAGATTGAATCAGGTATCTAATGCGATGTTCCTACAATGACAACCAGAGTTTGCCCCCAGATTGTGGGGTATGTCGAATTAAACAAAAAGCAGGATACTTGATTAACGAAAAACATATAAAAGGAAAGACTATTATGAGCAAAGAAGGCAAGCACATTATTTCTTCACCTGATCGCTATCGATGGGAAGGAACTGTTGATGTATCATCTGAGGCCGAGAAAGACAAGCAGTATTATATTCCATAAGTAAACGTTAATGGGGCTATGCATGAGTATGGCCTCTTTTTTTATGCAAAATAGTGAATGATCTGTGGTGAACGACTTAGCGTTTACCACTAAATTGTCAAAGCATAGAACAGGTCTAAATTAAGCCTAAAATATATTCTCTCCAACTGGAAGAAAAATGTCGAGCTAAAAGCTTCAAATACAATAGAACGGCGAAGGAGGTAAAAATATGGCGATTTGTTATGTGTGTAAGGGCAAGTGCTACTGTACTGTTTGTGGAGGAACTGGATTACTAACGATCAACCCACACCCCTCACCTGCCTATGTTCGAACCGCAGGCGACGGAAAGTCGAAATGCTATGCCTGTAATGGGACCGGAAAATGCTGCCAATGCAACGGAACTGGGCAGGTTTGACCATCAACGGAAGCTTTCTTGTTGTTCTCATCCAAACCTATTGACGGTTCTGACAGAGTATACATACCATAACATCGGTGGCGACGCCCATGCCCACATTAATGGCGAGAACTTGAAAACACCTTTCAACAGCGGGAGAATGAATCTTTTCGCTAGTTGCCTGAAGAATTAATAGAATAATCGGGTTAGTAAACTACTAAGCTAATTGCAATACACTATTCCAAAACGGAGAAAGGTTATCAACCATGGTAAAAAAGAAAGAGAATAGATCAACTATTACCCGTTCGCTTATTACCGTATTTCTAGCAATATTATCTTTGTTAGTAATCGTAGGAATGATTTTTTTAGCAAATGATCATATTGCGATACGTAATGAGCTCAAATCTATTAATGCATCGCTTTCAGATGATAGGATGCAGGAAATCTCGTCTATAAGCAAGAACGAGTATTATGATACATATATCAAGTTGTCTGAGAAATCAGAGCAAGAAATGGATAGATTGGTTTCAACCGTAGGCATTCTTGCAACGGTTTACACAATATTTGGTGCACTCGTTGTGTTTAAGGCTCCTCATGAGATTGATAAGCGTATTGATAAAATTGATTCTTTAGTATCCGAAATCAACAATTCGGCTTTGGAAGCTTCATATCAAGCTGAAATAATAGATGCGGTTGCTAATGGTTACAATGGTAACCTGACAAACTATGATAAACTTCGTAGGCTTTCAGCAGTTATTGAAAAATACCCGGACAGACCTGATGCTTACATGGAAAGAGGATTCATATATGATGAAATGAAAAGGTATGATGATGCCATAGAAAACTATAAAATTGGGTTAAAGAAGGGAGCTAATAAATCTTCCTACTATAATGCTATGGGAGTAGCTTATAACAAAAAGGGTTCGTACAAAAAAGCTATTTCATTTTATACAAGAGCAATCGATACAACGAAAGAAAATGATGACGCATCTTTGTACGCTAACCGGGGTAGTTGTTATGATGATATTCATGATTATGAGAGTGCCATTGCTGATTATTGTAAGGCAATAGAGATCGACGAAGGCTGCAAAGAGGCATATATTAATCGAAGCATAACATTAGAAAAACAATTCAAGAGCGAAACTGACGAAGAGCAAAAAGAAGAATTATATAACGAAATCATTGCTGATTTACAAAAAGCAATCGAACTGGATCCTGATGATGAGACAGCAAGAAGATTGCTGCGGCGAATCGTTAAACCTAACTATGATCCAGACGCAATGATTGCAAAGATAGATGAGAAAATTGGTGATTTGGAAGTTGAAGGGAATAATTATTCTTCAGCTTTTAAACAGTATATAGAATCATGTAATTATTATATGATAAAACAATTAAAAGGCGACAGCGATTATTTGACTGACATCGAAAGGGTTGTAGAAAAGATTTTCTCAATTAACCTAGATAGAGTATCTTCCGAAGCATCCACAAATTCAAAAGAGATGGCAACATTCTGCCAATACTTACGTAGTATATCTTATATGTTTTACATAAGCGGGAACAAGGAACTAGCTGAAAAGGGCTTTATTATCCTTTCTAAATGTGATAGTGGTGATAGAACAAGTCTATTAAATCTTTCGTACATGAAACGAAGGAAGGAAACAAAGATTCTTAAGGCCGAATTGTCCGAGTTGCTGTTGCAGTGTGAGATGCCTAGTGATGCAATGTGGTGCACAAATAAAGCTTTATGCTATGTAAGTGGAGTTGAGAACCATGAGGTTAGCTGGCAAAAAGCTGTTGAAATAATGGATGGGTCTTCAGATAATATAGATGAGGCGATTGAGTGGTGGGAAAATGCAGATATAGTTGGCGCTCCTGAACACAATATGGCAATGATTCTCTTTAATGTAAGTAAGAGTTTTTTGGTACAAGACGATGTGCCACTTGTTCAAAGGATAAAGACTGCACTTGCAGATGGATATATTATACCAAAAGATATTGCAGAATGAAGTGAGGTGCAGGACGCGTAAAAATAGTTATTGCGATCCACAAAATGGATCGGAGACTATTATCTGTGATAGCAAGTTGAGACTAAAGACGATAAAGAGAAGGCTTATTCGATTAGCCCACAATGCGTTTATCTTTGAGTGAACTGCTTGTTGTATGTACCCAAATTACACCTACGCCTACGATACAACGGGAGCATAACCTCCATCACTCGGGGAAACAACGCCGTCATCTACCGAAACAATGGGGATAATGAGCTGGTCCAAGAGAACAACATTCTCACGAATACATCTTCAACGAATGGGGTTATGTGGGAGCATATGGAAAGGGTGATTGTTTCCTGCAAGGCAGCCCCAATCGTGAATCATCGATGTGCCTCATGTTGCTCAAAATGTCAAAAGCTCCAAGCTCCTTAGAAAGCACATTCCATGCTAATTCGGATCATAAACAGAGAGGTTCTGCATGTTGACTCAGTTTTTTGATTTTATGAAGGACTGTCTTCTTTCAATTCAATTTTATAAATGGTACGAGATTTTGATCACTTTTGTTTCCGCTTTTGTGGCGGAGACACTGTTTTCCTTGGTGTTGAAATCAAGGCATCGTCTGAAAGAAGAGAGAGATAGGGCAAAGGATTTAAAACGCGAGGCCAGACAGCAGGACATTAACTGGAGGACCAATACCCATCAGTATCATGTCGGCTACGAAAAAGCACGAATAGATAATGGCGAAAATCTCCCGAAGAAACAACATATTGTGAACGCCTTGAAGTGGGATACGGATGATTTGAAGATCATCTGCAAAGAAGAGGATAAGGCGGCGGATCAAAGGATTGAGTTTAGAATCTGGAGGGCATACCATCCAAAGAAAGCAGGCATTCAGCGCGTTGCATTATATCTGCGTGGTCGGGAAGATGAGCATGCGGAGGTATATAAAGAGGGAATACTAAGCTTCCTTGCATCAATAATAGTGTCATTCCTATTATATGGAGTATTCTACGCGTCTTTTCTCTTCATGGCTTCTTTGGTATATACATGGGCTCGAAATGGTGCATCTGAGCTATTATCGCGCAGCTTTTCTCGTTTTGTTTACTCTTATAGGCAATACAAGACTTTTGTTTACGCCATTCCTTTGATCATGAAAATTGTGAGTGTAGTGACCGGCGGACTTCAAAAGGGGTGTAAGGCTGTCATTAGCTTACTGCTTGCCATTATCTTGGTTGGGGGATCGGCATTTGTCACATACCCAACTGGCAGATCGCCGATAGAACCACTGATCCTTGAGAGGTTTCAATCAATGCCATTCCCATTTGTGACCAAAATGTACGCGCCAGATCAGTTTTGGGGACTGCAGCACACCGTTGTTGAGGAAGAAGGAGAACGCGAACAAAATGGAGACAGCAAACCAGAGCCGTTACCGAATGGCAATACTGCTGGTTTGACCTTCAAAGAACTGATACACTATGTGTCCCTATGCTGGAGCAGAGATCAGAATTTGGCGGAAATCTATCTGGATGCCGCTTTTGAGTTGTACAGCGCAACGGTGGCCTCAACGCCGGAAGCTAATTCAATAAGTGAGACCCTTCATCCTTCAGATGTCGGCATGATGTGGTATTACAAAGGTGCGGCTGACAACCTGGCATATGAGTTTGGCTTTGGAGGAGATTCGTTTGCAAGCGATAAAAGTTGGCTGAATGCTTTCAGATGCTATCGCTCTGCATACACAGTAGAGTTTGAGGACCAATATGCGGAAAAAGCTCTTGAAATGTTCTGGAACGCATCGGAAGGACCGCTTATTCAAGATCAAATAAATGAGATCGGTCGGTTTCTGTGTCAGATGCAGGGACATTATCGTAATGCGATTCCGTACCTTGAGGACTTTAGCATAAAATACCCGAATGACGAAGTAATACAAACGGTGAGGATGCTTAGAAGAATAAGCGCTGGCTCTTTCGGGACCGCTGAAGACGGTGCTGTGATCGAAAAGCTGAATGATACTCCGAAGGTCAATCTGATTCGTTCCTTCTATAAGCTGCTGACAGAAAACCCCGACGAGTTGGAAAGCATGGACGAAGAACAATGGATAGAAAACTCATACTATCTCTATGATTATTGCCCGGAGGATATTCTGAATCTGGCATGGATAGCATACCTGCATGGCGACTATGGCAAAGCGGCGAAGCTTTGTACAGAAGCGATTGCGACCAATTATGGGGAGGATGCATGGGATAGTGGGGAAGAATATGCCAGGTTTGAAATAATACCTGATGCGTATTTATTGATTGCTGAGGTTTTCTTGCAGGATGAGGAGCAAGCAGAAATGGGAGGAAAGAATCTTGTAGAGAAAATACAGAACGCGGATCTTTCGTTTTATGACAACGATTCTCGAACAAGGTTCAAAATTGACGCCATACTCCTGGCAAATCGCGTAGGCATGAAAATCGAAGCTGGGGATATACTATCTATGAGCCAACAACTATTTAATGGAGAAACATCTGAGGATTTGTTTATTCAGGCAACTTTGGCGTTCGAAACTGAAGACTACGAAGCATGCGTTACTCAGTGCCAAGAGATTCTGGAACTTAACAGTTCAAACATTCATAGAGTTTTGTTCCTAAAATCTGATGCGCTACAGGCTCTTGCAAACAAGGAAGAGGACGCAGAAAGAAAAGCTGGTTACTTGAAAAGCGCACTGGAGGCTATGAAGATTATTGAAAATGATGTGGAAGATGACTATGTCCACTGCCTCAGATATTTACATGCCATCTATGATCAGCTTAACGATGACGAGAACCGTGATTTTTATAATAAGAAACTTCAGGCATTTAATTAACAAACGGTATTATAGTAATGAACTAACAAGCAGTTTAAAGGGCAATGTGCTTCATGGATCTAAATTAGAGTAAAAACTCTCCCCTTTTGTATTATTACCATATAAAAGCAAATTGCCGTTCTCCATAGATATTTTTCCTTTTGAAGTTGATATTTTTCTTTTGTTTGGTTATAATGTTCTTGTAAATCATAAGGAGGAATAGCTATGGCTAGTGTACGTGAAATTGCAAAACAATGGCAAATGACTGAGAGAAATGTGACCACTTTATGCAAGAAAGGCCAGATCAAAGGAGCTACCAAAGAAAAAGGAATTTGGATAATCCCGGACGATGCACAAAAGCCGATTGACGGTCGCATTAAAACTGGAAAATATATAAAACAACGGAAGGTAGTTGATATAAAACTGCGCCCACTTCCGGTTGGTATTTCTGATTATCGCGTTGCATCTACGAAATACTATTATGTTGATAAAACCATGCTGATCAAGGACTTTTTAGATGAACGGCCCCTAGTTTCGTTGTTCACACGTCCGCGACGCTTTGGAAAAACGCTGAACATGGATATGCTCCGAACGTTTTTTGAAAATACCACAGAAGACACATCAATATATTTCCAAAATAAGGCGGTTTGGAAATATGAAGATTGTCGTGCCGAACAGGGAAAATACCCCGTTATTTTCGTCTCTTTCAAAGACATCAAATGTGACACATGGGAAGAAACAATAGAAAAGCTTGGTGAAACATTGGGGAACGAGTATGCACGACATTCAGAATTAGCTTCTTCCCCTAAATGCAATGATGTAGATAAGGAATTATATCATCGAATAATGGAGAGGAAAGCAAGCGTCATAGATTTGGAAAGCGCGTTTTCCACTTTGACTCGGATGTTGTATGAACATCACTGTGAGAAGTGTGTGGTCATCATAGATGAATATGATACGCCGATTCAGCAGGGACACACCCGAAACTATTATGCTCAGGTTGTTTCATTCATGCGAAATCTTTTCTCTGGCGGGCTGAAGGACAACTCTTATTTGGCATTTGGCTTCCTTACGGGCATATTGAGAGTTGCAAGGGAAAGCATCTTCAGTGGATTGAACAATCTGGTGATAAATTCGATTATGGATCGAAAATACAGCACCTACTTTGGCTTCACCATACAAGATGTCAAGGACATGGCGAAATACTATCGCGCCGCTGACAAGTATGCTGAGCTTTGCGAATGGTATGATGGATATCATTTTGGAGAAACCGATATCTTCAATCCATGGTCAGTGATCAATTACTTCCGAAATGATTGCCGTCCAGGCACATATTGGCAATCGACGGGCAGCAACGAGATCATAGGGGAGGTGCTTTCAGAAGCTGGCTACGACATCTATGATCGTCTAAGCATGCTTTTGCGTGGGGAGTCTATGGTTGCAAGTATTGATACGAATGTCGTTTATCCAGAGATTCGGAAGAATCCAGCATCGGTATTTAGCTTTCTGTTGGTCGCAGGTTATCTAAAGATCGTGGAGGCGAATGAAATACTTGCGGATGGAATGATTTGCCGCGTGGCTTTGCCGAACAAGGAGATCTATTATGTCTATAAAAAAGAAATATTGGATCGTCTGTCTTTATTCGTTCCGCAAACATCCTCTATGGCTATTCAGGAGGCGCTTTATGCAGGAGATGCGGAAGAATTGCAACGGCAGATACATCAGCTGCTCCTGCAAAGTGCAAGTGTATACGATACCGTCGGTGAAAATTTCTATCATGGGCTTGTATTGGGTTTGTGCGCAATGATGACAATTCAGTATCAGATCAGGTCCAATCGCGAGTCGGGCGAAGGCCGGTATGATATACAGCTCATGCCAAAGGATTCGGGTCTTCCGGGGATACTCATTGAACTAAAAGCGGCAAAAAATAAATCGGAGGAGGGGCTGAACTCTCTTGCCCAGGCTGCGTTGAACCAGATTCATGAACGAAAATATGATACGGAGCTACTGGCAAATGGCGTGACAAAGATTTATAAGTATGGGGTTGCGTTCAGCGGGAAGAATGTTGCTATTTTGGTGGAGTAATCTTCAAGATTGCGAAAGCATTATGAGAATCAGTGTATAGACAAGATGGGTTATAGGGGGCAATATGTTAGAGTGGTTGTTACGCTTTACAGGAAATAAAGAACTGCGCGCTCCATTCGTGATTAAAAACGATTCAGAGTATTATAAAGATTTGAGAAAAAGATTTACATATCTTAATAAACTGATGGAAAATGTCGCAGCGGATAAAGAGAGCAGGATCATTGTCAAAAAGTATGGAGATAAAATATGCGATGCGATCAGAGATTACTATAAAGGACATGTCAGCACATGCCATCAAAAGATCGAAAATCTGATTAAGGGCTGTTCCCAGCATCCATTGGCGGTGTCGGAGTTAAATCATAGCCGGGCTTTTCCCGGCGCTCCAGATAGGGAAATACAGTTTTTCAGGGCAAGATGCTCATCCGACGCCAAGACATTAGCTCCGATTGATATGCTCCATCTCCCGTTTCATATTAGAGGAAAGAGTGGTAATTATCGTTTTAGCATTCCGGGTGTGACAAGCTTGTACCTTGCAAATACATCCTATGGATGCTGGATCGAGATGGGGAAACCATCTGAGCACGACTTCTATGTTTCACCAATGATATTGGAAGGAACATTGAGGGTTTTTAATCTTGCGGTCCGAGCTGCAGATCTCGGCCCCACAAACGATGCAAGAGAAGATTTTATTCATTGTTGGCTTAAACTCCTTATGCTTATGATAGCTACATCGTATAGGATCGAAGAAAGCAATCGCACCTTCCGTTCTGAATATTTAATTTCGCAAAGCATCATGCTGGCTTGTAAAAAACTGGGAGTTGACGGTGTCGCTTATTTTTCAAAGCGGGTCGAGGCGGATGGCTTTGCGTATGCCGCAATTAATCTTGCGTTGTTCGCAGATTATGATCGAAGAAGAAGCTACGGGAAGATCTGCGAACATATTATGGTCGATCAGCCAATGAATTATCAGCTTTTCAAACAACTAAATAATGCTGCTACATACAAACGATATCCTCTTAGAATTGATTCGACCATGTATATTACCAGTATTGGAAACTATAAGAGACAGTATGGATATAGAGATACGGAGTTCCATAGATTTGATGAACACCTGTTTGCACGATGGGATGAGAAAGATACTATCGAGTGGGGCAATGCAATCAAGGGATAGTTTGAAATGATAAACGATCATGGATCATTAGTTTTCTAGCAAACTGAATAACACGATTCATGACATATCCTATAAGCATATTAAGGAGAAGCATATTGACAATCTGCTGGAAGAAGCGATTAATGTTCAGAGAATAAAAGTGATAAAAGATTCCCAACTACGGGAGAGTGTTATCTGTAGTGATAGCATTGTAGAGAGGAGCGCAACTAGCTTCCATTATTCCTATAGACACTTGTATTGGCGGATTTTTTTAGCACAGCAGAATCACATCAATATACACTGCCCAATCATGAGCAGTGTTTTTTTGCAATTGCTCCTTTAGCATGGTGGATTACAGGCGAAACACATTTAGAAAAATGAACAACAATAGGTTTTCGCAAGGTGTAAAGGATAAAAGAAAAATAGCATAATTGCATATAAATTTCTTTTACTTATGATGTTTTTCCTTTGGTCAGCATGAGCGTTATGAGAAAGAAAGGTCTATAAGGCCTAATTTATGCTGGCTTGAACAATGTTTATAAGTTAAAAAGGAAAACTGAGTAAAGCACAAAGAGTATTCTATGATAACTGGTGAATAGAAACGAGATGCTCCTCTTCTTATGGATCATTTATTGGCAGTTTTTCACAAAAAAGCAGAAGAAAAAGTCAGGGGAAGGGATGTCTACAAGAATAGAAGGGTGCGAAAGCGTCCGACAAATTAAGTACCGGGGAGGAAAAAGACATGAAC
>LXOW01165432.1_pt1 | contig 12149 bp, 10 predicted proteins | sample 1368591 | NCBI WGS metagenome assembly LXOW01 (sample SAMN04884650, study PRJNA319009) | bovine gut metagenome | isolation source: Cow rumen | host: Bos taurus | place: Italy: Legnaro (PD) | collected 2014-07-09
AAGAGACAGCCACAGCTACCGCCTTCATGACGGTCAGATATCCGAAAGATCCCGCCGGACGGATCCGGCGGAGCGGGCCGGGATCTACAACCGCATCCGCTGTGATTCGCTTCGCATGAGCGGCGTCAGCCTGGGAAGGGAGGATGAGCTGCTGCTGGGACAGCTTCTTCCGGAGGATGAGCTGCCTGTATGGAACAGGAAGGAGCGGCAGCAGCTGACAGCGCTTTTCACCGGTATAAGGGAAAAGCTGGCGGCCGGCAGTTTCCCTGCAATCAGGGAACTGGATGCCTTGCTGTTTTCCATCCTGAACCATNNTCCATCCTGAACCATTAGCCGGTTTTCCCGCGCATCAAAAGTCGAAAGGGACAAGCGAAATGGATGTAATCCTTTATTCAGATTTTCTGATCCGAAATGCAGCGGAGCACGGCAGCCGGCCGGCTGTGATCGCAGCGGATGCCTCCTATACCTATGAACAGCTGAACCGGACGGTCAACCGGTTTGCGAATGGCCTCAGACGCCGCGGCATCCGGGAGGGAGACCGTGTGATGGCGGCGCTCCCAAAAAACGCCATGCCGATCGTGGCAATGCTGGGGATCATGAAGATCGGAGCGGTGTACGTACCCGTCGGCCCTGATTACCCGGAGGAACGGGTCAGGAAGATGCAGAGCGATCTGAAGCCTGCCCTCCGGATCGGTACAGAGGCGAAGGAAGGGAGAACAGCCTTCGGGGAGATCCTATCGGAATCCGAAGACTCCGAGCCGGAGCGTCCCCGGATTGACGGAAGCGCGCCGTGCATGATTCTCTATACCTCCGGATCGACCGGAGCGCCGAAGGGAGCGATCCTCAGGCACAGGGGATTCATCGCTACCCTATCCCCCTGCAGAGAGAACCTGGGAGCCTGGGCCCTGCAACAGTACGGGAATACCTTCCTGGGCGTCGCATGGCATACCTTTTCTTTCTTCTATATTGAATACTGCATGGTGCTCAGCACCGCGTGCACCTATATCATGGCGGACGCGGAGCAATCCCGGAATCCTGTGCTGATGGCCGGGCTCATGGATAAATACGGGGTGGATGTTGTAGCTTTGACGCCTTCCGTCCTCCTGCAGTTCCTGAAGGTCCCCGCCTATGCGCAGGCCCTGAGACAGGTGCGCCTTGTAGGCCTGGGGGGAGAGATGCTGCCTGCCGATATTGCGGAGACAGTCCGCGCCCATGCCAAGGCATGCCGCGTCTACAACCTGTACAGCCAGACGGAATCCAACGGCACGCTCCTTTCGAAGGAAATCCTTGACCGGCCGGGCCACAGCTTCCCAAACCGGGGCTGGAAACTCCTCGTGGCGGATGAAGAGGGGCGCGAAACGGGAGACGGCGAAACCGGGGAGCTCCTGATGGCCGGCGAAAACATGATGATGGGCTATCTCAACCTTCCGGAGGAGACGGCGAAAAAGACGGTCGTGATCGACGGGGTTAAGTATTTCCGTACGGGAGATTATGCCAGAAGGTTTTCCGACGGCAGTTATGAGATTGTCGGAAGGGCGGACCGGATGATCAAGCTGCGCGGACTTCGTATTGAACCGGGAGAGATCGAAACGCTCATCAGAGGATTCCCGGGCGTAAAGATCGATTATGCCGCGGCAAAAGTCTGCGAGATCCGCCGTACGCAGCATCTGGCGGTTTACTATACCGGTGAGGGGCCTGCGGAGGAAAAGGAGCTGCGGGCTTATCTTTCCCACCGGCTGCCGGGCTATATGGTCCCGGACCGTTATTGTTACCTGGAGTGTTTTCCGATCAATGCCGGCGGAAAACTCGATTACAGCATGCTTCCTGAAATCCGGGACGATGAGCATCCCATTGTCCCGCCGGCCGATGAGACGGAGGAAACGCTGCTGTCCTGGTGCAAAAGCATCGTATCCTTCGACGGGTTCGGCGTCACAACGCCCCTTGCGGAGGCCGGCTTCACCTCGCTGCTATCTACGGAACTGGCTTCGCTGGTCCTGAGCCAGATGCATGCGCAGCTGAAGCTGACGGATTTCCTGTCGGGAGAGGTCACCGTCAGGAAGCTGGCGGAAAAGATCAGGGAAAGCGGGAGGAACGAAGTTCCGCCGGCTGAAAGGCTTGACAGATATCCGCTGACGCCTCAGCAGTACCAGTTTGTTTACCAAAGCCCGATAGCGAACATGTACCGGGAAATCGAATTCACGGACCGCTGGACGGACGGCGCCGGGATCAGGGCTGTCCTGGTCAGGGTGTTCAATTCCTTTCCGTACCTTTTTACATGCTTTCGAAAACAGGAAGATGTGTGGTATCAGATACCGCATCCGGAGAGAAGACTCAGGGAAGAGGATATTGAGATCTTCGGCAGGGCTCCCTCGGAGGAAGATGAGGCGGCGTTCTTCAAGCCGTATGACATCGGAACCGCCGAGCGGCTGTTTGACATCAGGATCTTCAAGGCGGAAACCGTGACCGTCCTGCTGCGGATCCATCACATCCTCATGGATCATGTATTTATAGAAAAGCTGATTACGCACATCCGACGCAGCCTTCCGGATCCCGCATACAGGATACGTGAAGATGCGGACTACTTTGAATACACACAGAAGATATGGAAGGCTGAAGCGGAAAAGCCATCGGCCATGCCGGAGCTTTACACAAAAACCCTCAGAAAGGAGCCGCCGTCCGTACGTTCCTATGCGTATATGACAGCCCGTTTCGGGATGGAAACCCTGGAGCCTGTTGTCTCGAAATATCGTCTCCAGACCGGAGACTACATGTTCGGCCTGCTCTGTGAGGCCTGCCTGGAGGTAACGGGTCTGGAGGATCTGGCGGTGTTTTACGTTTTCGGCGGAAGGAATGACGCGGAATATCTCGGCTCCGCCGGCTTTTTCCCGTATCGCATCATGATTCCGTTCAGCAGGGATGAGCGTTTTTTTGAACACATCGGCAGGGATGTGCTCCGCGCCATGGAAAACAGCGCGCCCCAGCATGACGTTAACTACAGAATCCTGGGCAAAAATGAATCCCCGTTTCCGTACGTGAGCTTTAACTGCCTGGAGCTGATCGGTGAGAATGAGGATTTCATTTTATACGCTGTATCCGGCGAAACTGCTCCGGTGGAGAAAAGCGCCCGCAGAGCGATTCCGCATATTGACATTTGCTGCTATATCGAAAAAGATACGATGATAACAGTGCAGATCAATTACGATCCGGATTTTATATCCGAAGAAATGATGCGGGCCATACTTGACCGGGCAGCCGCTCTGTCGGAGGAAATCAGGAGGCGCGAAACTCCGGGATGCTGTGTTACTGCTCCGGAGGATCCGGGAGGAAGCGTTCAAAGCGGGGTCATATAGTGATGTGGGAAAGATTCATCCCCATGGCATATTCGGTTGTAACGCTTTTCGATATGCCACGGAGCAGCGCGAGGTTCGGTTCTTTCGCCTCGCTGATCTTTTCCATTGTATCAATTTTCTCTCCGAGGCTTCTGAAATCAATCTCAATATTTCCTTCGCTCCGCCAGACCAGGATGTCCATAAAGGAGCTTTGCGTTTTCGTGTTTGCAGCGAATACCGCCATCTCTTCGACCGCCAGGCCGATCCGTGCGGCGTCTTTATGGTCTATGCCGTTCGCCTCACAGATCTTCTGCAGCTTCTCACTGATGCCCGCGATATCCGCCTGGTCTTTCGTGATGGTCGCATCCAGCAGGATCTCATGCTCTGTTTCCTTTTCCAGCAGCAGGACGCTGTGGAGTTTTCCCCTGGAGCGGCGGGCGATGATAAGGTTACAGACAGCCACGAAAACCAGGGCCAGGGCTGCGTTCAGCGCATAGCCATACCAGATCCCGTTCACGCCTATGAACTGTGTCAGGATCAGCACAACAGGGATTACGCCCAGGAAACCGTCCAGTGCGCCTGTGAAAATTGCATAGCCTGTCCTGCCGATCACCTTCAGATACCGGAAGTAGAGAATAATGGTTCCGCGAAGGAACAGGCAGATCGAGAAGATTCTGAGCGCGTGCACCGCCAGGGACGACTCTGCCGGCCCCGTAATGTTATACAGCGCGGCGGCCGGCCGGGCAAAAATCAAAAAGGCGCCGCAGACGACCAGTCCGACGATGGTTCCCAGCTTCAATACCAGTTTCAGCATGTTCCCTTCACCACGGTAATCGCGCTGTCCGTGAAGCAGCGCTATCATGGGAGTATATGCGCCGATCAGCGCCCCATGGAAAACCGAGATAACGGACAGGGCCTGTATGCAAAGCGCGTAAGCCTGGACACCGAAGGCTCCGGCACGGGAAGCGGCGATTCCGTTGCAAACCGCGATCTGGATCGCGAAACCGCCCTGGGACATGACATCCGCTCCGCCCTGCCGGATGATTTCCGGGAGGGTGCTGAAGGAAGCCCGGATCTTCCCGGAGACGCACATTTTGAGCTTCTTCCGTATCAGTGCCCAGACGATCACCAGGACTCCGCAGGCATAACCGGTCAATGTCGCCCATGCCGCGCCTTCCACGCCCATTCCGCAAAATTTGATATACACATAGTCCATGACGATGTTGACTGCGTTCGCCACAACGTTCACTGCAGTTGTGTAGCCGGGAAGGCCGGCAGCCGGAAGGAACTGCGTCAGGGTCAGTACGGTTACAAGCAGCGGCGCCGAGAAGGTGAGCACACGGAAATAGTGCTCAAAATCGGGCCGCATTTCCATATCCGCGCAGAGAAGGCCGGAAAGGGGACCAAAGAAGGCGGTGCAGATCAGAAGCAATCCGATACCGGTGCAGACCGCCATAAACATGGCACAGGAAAAGCTCTTTCCCGCTTTTTCCCGGTTCCTTTCCCCCAGGGAAACGGCATATACCGTCGCTCCGCCGGCGCCAAACAGGGTGTAGAGCACGGACATGATCAGCATCACGGGAAAACCGAGGTTCACGGTTGCCATTCCCTCGCTTCCCAGCAGCCGTGAAACCAGCATGCTGTCCACAAATTCATTCAGGGAAAGGGCAGCCATGGTAACAAACATTGGAAACAGATATCTGGTAAATTTATTTCTGAGAATTTTGTTGGTCCGGCGGAATTCCCTGTCCGCATTTACCGCTGTGCTCATTCCATGCCATTCTCCGTTCCGGTGGTTTTCTGCCGTTCGCTGTTACTGCCGCTCGTTTGTTCCTGTCACAACTTCTGTTTTGCCCGGCTGCGGCGCTTCCAGCGTAAGTCCCTTGATCAGCATCAGGTCTTCCGCACCTTCACGCTCGTAGGAAAGATAGCGGTAAGTGTTCTTCGGAATGATCACCTTGCCTCCCTGGCGGACCAGGTCCATGGCGGTGAAGATCAGCTTCAGGCACGCGGATTCATTGAGCTCCAGCAGGGTATGCTGGAATCCGATAATCACACAGTCAAAACCTTTATGGGCGTTTTCCATGTTTCCGGCCGTTACACACTGCGCACCGGGAATCTCCAGCTGCTCGTCCGCCGCAACAAGCACGGCCCCCGTGCAGTTGTATTCCTTCATCAGGGCCGGGAAATCCGGCTTACCCATGTTTCCGTCCAGGAACCATCTCCTGGATTTTCCGTCGTTCAGCAGGAACTGGAAGTAATATTTCTCTGTTTTCCGCAGGAGTTCCAGATCGCTTCTCAGCACATGCTCGTATTTATGAACCATATAGACCAGGCCGCCGGCTGTTTCCAGGTCCCTTGTTTTGGCATAGGTGAAAGGGGAGGACGGTGCATTGGCGCTGATCTTGTATGTACTCCTCAGCTGCCGGGCCACTTCCCAGATCGGGTGGTCCACCGCATCCATATCCTCCGGAATCTGCAGGATCTTCATGCACCCATACCGCTGCAGCCTGTAAGGCTGATTCTGCCTGGCCGCAAAAGCTTCCGGATAGAGCAGCGCGTCCAGCGTGCTGTCCGTTTCGTGCTGCCCCATGATCAGGTCCATATATTCCGCAGGCTGGCTGCAGCCCATGGGACGGCAGTTGACTTCGATCAGCACCGGGCCCTTTTCGTCAATCATGTATTCGCCGTGAATCATGCCGTTCCGGTAATGGATGGCGTCCGCCACACTGAGCGCGTATTCAATCAGTTTGTTGTGGCCGGCATCCAGATGGTTGATGAACTCGATGTAATCGTAAATATATCCGCCCTCTTCAGTTTTATGCTTTTTGTAGCGCAGAACGGAATTCAGCCGGTGTCTTCCGCAGGAGCTGATCGTATTGACGATATATTCATCGCCATAGATTCTTTCCTGCACCAGCACTTCCTCGTTCACTTTGCCGAAGAAATTTTTGGTGTTTACCAGGCTGGCAATCGCGCGCTCCACTTCATCCAGATTGTCGCACAGGTAAAGTCCCTGGCTTCCCGCACCGGAAATCGGCTTTACCACAGCGGTCTTCAGTTTGTTCTCCCGGCAGAAGGCAAGACCTTCTTCAGGCGTACGCACCCTTTTGCCGAGGATATAGCGGATTCCGGCCTGCTTCAGCGCCTCCTGCATTCCGTCCTTTGTCTTCATGGCATCGAGCATATCGACGGGATTTCCGGGAAGCCCAAGGGAGGCGGAGAGTTTCACGCTGAGCGTGACTCCGTCTTCACTGCCCGGAACGATCAGTACAGGATCGTATTTCCGGACCGCTTCAAGGGTCTCTTCGTAGGTGCCGCATTCCCGGATGATGTCCGGCTTGTGCCAGGCGGCGGCGTAGGCATCCTCACGGAACTTTTTGAGATCCTCACTGTCTGTCCGCACTTCCAGGACGACCGGATTGTATCCCCTCCGGACCACGTCCTCAATATAGTTGTATCCGGTAGATGCGGCTTCGACGATGATGATATTGCGCATGGCTGGATTCCCCCTTGCTGAGATAGGATAATCATAATACGTGTCGGACCGGCACACAAGTGAAAAACAAGTAAAAACCTGTCCGCCCGGAATGATTATTGTTTTTCTTCTGAAATGCCGTTATACTACAGAACAGCAAATAAAATTAAAAACTGAAAGGAGATCTGATCCATGAAGATCACCAGCTTCAATCCACTCATCGTTTCCGCCGACGCGGCTTCTGCCACCAAATTGTTTGAGGAACTTGGCTTTGAAAAGACGCACAGCAAGGACTCCGTAAACAATGATCTTAATTACACGGCTGTCCGGATGAAAGACCCCAACGGCTTCCATGTGGACATTACCCAGTCGCAGGTTCTTCACAAGGATATGACGATCATCCGGATGAATGTGGATGATCTTGAAGAAGCCGTAGCCCTCCTTGAGAAACACGGATTTGTGAACGGCAATTCCGGACAGCAGGTTGAAACCAGTTCTTCCAAATCCCAATTCATGGTGTCCCCGTCGGGATTTGCCATTAATGTTGTCAAACACATCAGGAAATAAGAGCCGGACTGTCTCCCTTCAAAAAACACTCCCGGATATACATTGATCNNATTCAATCTGGCCATTTTCATGTGGCCAGATTTATTTTATCATTCTTATCGAAATCAGGTTATGAAAACAGGGGGAAAAAGGCCATGAAAAGGATACTGACCATTCAGGACATTTCCTGCTTCGGGAAATGCTCACTGACTGTTGCGCTGCCGCTCCTTTCCGCCATGGGAATAGAGACAGTGATCCTGCCGACAGCAGTCCTGAGCACACATACACTATTCAAAGGCTTTACCTGCAGGGATCTTTCAGACCAGCTGATGCCTATCACGGATCACTGGAAGCAGGAGGGAATTACCTTTGACGCAATTTATACCGGATATCTGGGTACAGAAGAAGAAATCGATACAGCTATAGGAATTATCGAGTCTTTCCGGAGGGAGGATACGCTCGTCTTTGTTGATCCGGCGATGGGGGACAACGGAAAACTGTATCCGGCATTCAACGAACACTATGCCCGGAAGAACGCTGATCTTTGCGCTGTCGCAGATATTGCAGATCCGAATATTACGGAGGCGGCTTTCCTGACGGGGATTCCTTACCGCGAAACCTATCCGGAAGAGTACATCAGGGAACTGCTGCTTACCCTCGCAGATCTCGGAACGAAAACACCGATCCTGACAGGTGTTTCCCTCAACGAAGGAAAGACCGGTGCCATGGGCTATGATACAGGGAAGAAAGAATTCTTCCATTATCAGAATGACAGGGTTCCGGTATCCTATCACGGAACAGGGGATATTTTTTCCAGTGTACTGGCAGGTGCTTTTGTGCTGGGGATTGACAGGACGGAGGCGCTGAAAACAGCTGCGGACTATACAGCCCTGACGATAGCGGAAACATTGAAAAATCCGGGGAATCCCTGGTATGGGGTGGACTTTGAGGAAACAATTCCGTTTTTGATTCATTCACTGAATGAAATCAGGAAATAACAGGAAAACGTAAAACACCTATTGACATAGTAGGCCATTGGTGATAATTTGACGGAGTGGCAGAAGAAAAACGGGCATCACGGATTGGAATGACAGACAGAAATACAGGAGAAAGGTTTGTATGGCAGAAAGAAATCTTGATTTTGACCGTATTATTAACAGAAAAAATACCCGGTGTGTGAAATATGATCTCGCTCCCCTGAAAGGTTATCCGGAGGATATTCTCTCCCTTTGGGTGGCGGATATGGATTTCAGGACATCATCCTATGTGGAGGATGCACTGCGCGAACTGACACGCCACAACATCTACGGATACAGCAATACGCTGCCGGGAGACGGCTTTTTCGAGAGCGTGAGGGGATGGATGAAGCGGCACCATCACTGGGAGCCGGAGGAAGACTGGCACATCAAGACACCGGGCGTATGCTTCGCAATTGCCATGGCGGTCCGGGCGTTTACGGAACCCGGAGATGCTGTGCTGATCCAGGAGCCGGTTTATTATCCTTTCGGCAACCTGATCCGGAAGAACGGACGGCAGGCGGTCAGCTCAGACCTGGTTCAGAACGCGGACGGACACTATGTCATTGATTTTGATGATTTTGAGAAGAAGATCGCAGAGCATGCTGTAAAAATGTTTATCCTGTGCAATCCGCACAATCCTGTGGGCCGGGCGTGGTCTGAAGAGGAACTGCTCAGGATCGGCCGGATCTGCGCGGAACACCGGGTGATTGTCTTCAGCGATGAGATCCATGGGGATTTTATCTGGAGCGGGGAACACCGGGTGTTCCAGGAAACCGGTCCCGGATTCCGGCAGTTTACGGTGACGGCCACTGCACCCAGCAAGACATTTAACCTGGCCGGACTTCAGCAGTCCAACATATTCATACCGAATCCGGAACTGCGGAAAAAACTGGAGGCAGAAATGGAAAAAACCGGATTCGACGAGCCGACAATCTTCGGGATCACAGCGGCACAGGCTGCCTATGAGCACGGCGATGAATGGTATGAGGCCATGAAAGCGTATGTCGCGGGCAACATCGATTTTGCGGACCGCTTTGTACGGGAAGAGCTTCCCGGGATCCGGATGAACAAGCCGGAAGGGACATACCTGATCTGGCTGGATTTCCGGGGAATAGGACTGCAGGCAGCGGAACTGGATGACCGGATCCTTCACCAGGCGCGCCTGTGGCTGGACAGCGGGGCGATGTTCGGCAAGGCAGGGGAAGGATTCCAGCGGATCAATACAGCCTGTCCTCGAAGCATCCTGCAGGAAGCATTGGAAAGACTGAAGACAACTTTTACGGCCCGCTGAGGGAAACAACCGAACCGGCAGGACAGAATATGCAACAGGAAAGGATGGGACCGCGATGAGAGTATCCACAAGGGTCGAATACGGAATACTGGCACTGGCCGATATTGCGCTGCATACGGAAGACGGAACGAGTGTCTCCGCACCGGATATCGCGGAAAGGCAGAATATTTCCGGCAAATACCTGGAACAGATCCTGACCCATCTGAAACAGGCCGGGCTGATCCGTGCACAGAAGGGTATGCGCGGGGGATATACCCTGTCACACCCGGCGGAGAAAATCAAACTCTCAGAAGTACTGAATGCCCTGGACACCAGCATCCTGGAGGAAATGAGCCCGGCCGGGGGAAACGACAGCAGCCTGCGCGTCGCTGTCAATGCCTGCCTGTGGGGAAAACTGAACCGGCTGATGACCGAATTTGCTGAGAGCAAAACGCTTGCCGAGTTTGTGCAGGAATGCAGGAACCAGATCAGCGACGGATGGGATATGTATTCCATCTGACCAGAGGATTCCGGCAGGCAAAATCAGTGTACCTGTCCCTTCCGGCGGGTGTATATTTCTTTCCTTCCAGAAATGCTGACGTCATCTGTTTGCTGATCGTATCAAGGTTCATGATCCAGACCTCTTCCTACCCCACTTCTTTAATCCGCTCAAATGCTACTGTTGAGTTATATACTCCCTTGTGCAGCAAGTCATCAATAATACCAGTGTATCCGGAAAGAACCGTTTTTTCGTTCTTTTTCCCCATACGACCATGGGGTTTTCCCTTGAAATCGTTATCTCGCAAATTACGCAACTTTTTACGTGAGATCCCTGTCCGCCGCTCAAGCTCTGAGAGATTGACATGTTGCAGTACGAAGGTGCTGCCTTTTTCCTGCTTCATTTCTTCCAACACCTGTGTTAATATGGCCATGGAATCATTACTCAGATTTTCTATCATGTTCCTCCTATCTTGGTGGTTTAGCTGCTATCCGAGTATAGAACACGATCTGCATTCTGGGTAGTGATTCCGTTTCAGCTTTATAGCGATATGATGATATGCATTCAACGCCGACGTAAACACGTCGGCGTACATGCTTGCAATGAGGAAAGTCCGCTTTATTTTCCTCGATGATTCAGCGTTGGCCCTTTTAATCCGGCTGAGATTGGCCCTTTTAATTCGGCTGTGAATGGCCTTTTTAACCCGGCTCTGATTGGCCCATTTAACCCGTACTTGCATGCATAGGAAAAGCGCCTCCGAAGAGGCGCTCATGTGACTGATCATCATCCCGTAAAACCGGAATCTGTCACTCAACCGGCAGCTGGATCTCGGTCAGCCAATCTTCTTCCGATTCCTTGTTCCAGATACCATCGATGTAGCATTCCCGGGCCGGTCCAGCTGCGTGAAAGCCGTTCTGCTCCGCATACCGCATGATGAAGGCATAGGCTTCACCGATACTATCATAGGATCCTTTGTGAAAGACGCTCAGCACCTTCGCGGCAGGCAGTCGGCGGAAGTTGATTTGGTCGTTTTCTTTTCCCGCAGAGGTTACTGCTTCGCTGTGGCGAATCTTCACGTCCGTCTCCCGGTACTCCCCGTCCAGGAATTCGCAGAATTCATAGGGCGGGTCGGCGCACTTCATTCCCGGGTTCAGTCTCAGGCATTCCTCCCCGACTGAGGGGATCCACCGCATGATGTCCATGTGCTGAGCCAGCACGGTTTCGGAAGAGTACACGATCATCTCCGGAATCGTTTTTTCTGTAACCTGATACCTCATCTCTCTGTCCTCCAGTATATGATGTATGATGGAGAGACGGCTGTCGATCACGCGCTTTTCTTCAGTCAGCGCTTTGGCCTTTTCGGTCAGGAGCTGCCTGACATCGGCCCCGGCCTGGATTGCCCTGATCTCTTCGATGGACAGTCCGAGCTGCCTGTAGGCTTTGACGCTTGCGGCCGCTTCCAGCTGGGCGGTTTCATAAAGACGGTATCCTGTCCATTTGTCCGTGGACGCCGGAAGCAGGATGCCCTCCTTCTCATAAAACCGAAGGGCCTTCACCGTCAGGTGTGACAGTTTGGAGAATTCACCGATCTTCAGCATGCCGTCAGCCTCCTCTCCTCAGCGCTCATCATAGGGCCTCCCCGTGGAGGAGAGTCAAGAGACAAATCCCGATTTTCTCACTCCACGGGGAAAAACAGTTTATTCTGCCCGGTTGCCGGTTCGGTAAAATCACATACGGCGCCTGCAAGTTTCATCCCAAGTTCCGGGATCAGACTGTCGATCACATTTCGGAATGTCTCTCCATAGCTTTCCGGAGTTACCTCTGTCACAAGATATTTTCTGGCCGGCATAACCCACTTTACCCATCCGTCCGGAACCGGCGTATCCTCATATACTTCAATGCCTGCCAAATACAATCCCCTTGAGAAATCATCCGTCCACGGCATAAAAGACATCGTTTCATCGCTCATGGCTCCCCAGAATCCAACAAAAGAACCGTCAGCGTTTTT
>LXOW01197414.1_pt1 | contig 12148 bp, 11 predicted proteins | sample 1368591 | NCBI WGS metagenome assembly LXOW01 (sample SAMN04884650, study PRJNA319009) | bovine gut metagenome | isolation source: Cow rumen | host: Bos taurus | place: Italy: Legnaro (PD) | collected 2014-07-09
ATCAGCAGGTTGTAGACGCGCTGGATGTACTTCATGATGCACTCGTCCATCGCGTCGCCGCCGGCCGAGCGGGCCGAGTAGCTGTGCACGATGCCGGCGAGCGAGATGATCGCCACCTCGCAGGTGCCGCCGCCGATGTCGACGATCATCGAGCCCGCGGGCTCGCTCACGGGCAGCCCCACGCCGATCGCCGCGGCCATCGGCTCCTCGATGAGGAACACCTGGCCCGCGCCGGCCTGCTGGGCCGCGTCCTCGACCGCGCGCTTCTCGACCTCGGTGATGCCGCTCGGGACGGCGATCACCATGCGCGGCTTGAAGTACTTCGACCAGAAGCGCGGCGGCGATACCTTGTTGATGAAGTACCGGATCATCGCCTCGGTGATGTCGAAGTCGGCGATGACGCCGGACTTCATCGGGCGGATGGCGACGATGTTGCCCGGCGTGCGGCCGAGCATGCGCTTGGCCTCCTCGCCGACGGCGAGCACGCGCTTCGACCCCGCCTGGATCGCAACGACCGAGGGCTCGCGGAGGATGACGCCGCGGTCCTTGGCGTACACGAGCGAGTTCGCCGTGCCCAGGTCGATGCCGATGTCCGTTGAGAAGAGCGATTTAAGGTTGAACATTGCCGTTCTCTTTCGATTGTCGATAATCTAGAGGGTATTTTACGGGATTTCGGCGGAAAAGTCAACCGAAGAACGCCTTGTAGAGCGCCCTGACGGCGACGTCCCGGTCCTGCCTCCTGATCGCGATCATGAAGCTCACCTCGCTCGACCCCTGGTTGACCATCGACATGGAGATGCCCGCCGAGGCGAGCGCGAGGCACGCCTTCGCGAACATGCCCGCCGTGTAGCACATGCCCTCGCCGACGATCATGAGGATCGTGATGTCGCGCTCGACGGCCACGTAGTCGGGCTCCAGCTCGCGCTTGATCGCCTGGATGACCCGGTGCTCCTTCTCCTTCGGGAGGAACTGCCCCTTGACGACGACGCACTGCGAGTCGACGCCCGAGGGCATGTGCTCGTAGGCGATGCCCTCGTCCTCGAGGACCTGCAGGAGCCGCCGGCCGAAGCCGACCTGGCGGTTCATGAGGTACTTCTCGACGACGATGTTGCAGAAGCCGTCCGCGGACGCGATGCCGACGACCGTGCCGGGCACGACGCGGCGCGACTGCTGGATCATCGTGCCGGGCTCGCTCGGGTGGTTGGTGTTGCGGATGTTGATCGGGATCCTCGCGCGGACCGCGGGGATGACCGCGTCGTCGTTGAAGACGCCGAAGCCCGCGTAGGCGAGCTCGCGCATCTCGCGGTAGGTCATCGTCGGGATGCCCTCCTTCACCTCGGGCACGATGCGCGGGTCGACCGGGTAGACCGAGTCGACGTCGGTGAAGTTCTCGTAGACGTCGGCGCACACCGCCGCCGCGAGGATGGAGCCGGTGATGTCGCTGCCGCCGCGCGGGAAGGTCGCGACCTTGCCGTCCTTCGTGTAGCCGAAGAAGCCGGGGTAGACGACGATGCCCTCGAAGTTGGAGAACGCGCGCGAGAGCCGCGCGTAGCTGTCGGGGTCGAGCGTCGCGTCGCCGAACTCGCCCTTGAGCACCATGCCCGTGTCCTTCGGGCTCGCGTAGCGCGCCTTCTTGCCGCGCGCCTCGAACGCGACCGCGACGAGCTTGGCGTTGTTGTCCTCGCCCGCCGCCTTCAGGAGGTCCATGAACTCCGCCGGCTCGAGCTCGTTCACCTTGGCGACGCGCTCCATGAGGTCCATCTGGATCTCGCGGACGATCTCCTCGCCGAGGTCGAGCTTCTGGGCGATCTCGGCGTAGCGCTCGACGACCGCGCCCATCTGGCGGTCGGTGTTCTCGCCGGCGCCGGCGGTCTTGGCGAGCGCGATCAGGAGGTCCGTCACCTTGGTGTCGCCGGAGTGGCGCTTGCCCGGCGCCGACACGACGACGATGCGCCGCGCGGGGTCCGCGAGGACTATGTCGATGACCTTGTTCAGCTGCGCCGCGTTCGCGAGCGAGGATCCGCCGAATTTGCAGACTTTCATCTTTGGAAAAGCGTTGTTTTCGTTGTGGTTTCTAGAGTATCTTGAGCGACACCGGGTCGCCGGCGATGACGCCGCTGGCCTTGATGTCGGCGAGCGCGGCGTCGAGGTCGGAGGCCTTGGCCGCGTGGGTCATCGCCACGACCGGCACCGGCTGGTTGCCCTCGGCGGAGCCCTTCTGGGAGACGGCCAGCAGCGAGACGCCGTGCCGGCCGAGCGCGGTCGCGACGACGCCCATCGCGCCGGGGCGGTCGTCGAGCATGAAGCGCAGGTAGAACTTCGACTTGATCTCGCCGGCGGCCTTGAGCTTCACGCTGCCCTCGCCGTAGGTCGGCACGGCGCGCGAGTAGCGCGTCTCGCCGTGGGCGAGGTTGCGCGCGACGTCGCCGATGTCCGCGACGACCGTCGAGGCCGTGGGCGCGCGGCCCGCGCCGCGTCCGTAGTACATAGTGTAGTCGCTCATGTCGCCCTTGACCCAGGCGGCGTTGAACGCGTCGTTGACCGAGGCGAGCATGTGCGACATCGGCACGAGCGTGGGCGAGACCGAGACCTCGACCTCGTCGCCGGACTTCGCGACCTTCGCGAGCAGCTTGATCCGGTAGCCGAAGTCCGCCGCGTACTTGACGTCCTCGCCGGCCAGGTTGCGGATGCCCTCCACGTGAACCTCGTCCAGCTTCGGCTGGAAGCCGTAGGCGAGCGCGGCGAGGATGCACGCCTTGTGCGCGGTGTCGAAGCCGTCGATGTCGAGCGACGGGTTCGCCTCGGCGTAGCCGAGCCGCTGCGCGTCCTTGAGCACCTCGTCGAAGGGCAGGCCCTCGTTCTCCATGCGCGTGAGGATGTAGTTGCAAGTGCCGTTGAGGATGCCGTGGACGGACTCGATGCAGTTGCCGGAAAGCGCCTCGCGGATCACGCGGATGATCGGGATCCCGCCGCCGACCGCCGCGCCGAAGTAGATGTCGACGCCGCTCTTCTCGGCCGCGTCGAAGATCTCGCGCCCGTATTCGGCGAGCAGCTTCTTGTTGGCGGTGACGACGCACTTGCCGTGCGTGAGCGCCTCGAGGACGAACGTCTTGGCGATGCCGGTGCCGCCGATCGTCTCCACGACGATGTCGACGGAAGGATCCGAGATTACGCCCTTGGCGTCTGTCGTCAGCACCTCGTCCGGAACCGCCACGCCGCGGTCCGTCGTTATGTCCAGATCGGCGATTTTCCTGAGCACGATGTCCACGCCAAGGCGCTTCGCCATGACCTCGCGGTGCTTGATGAGCCCGTCCGCCACTCCGGCACCGACCGTGCCGAATCCGAGTATGCCAACCCCGATTTGCTTCATTTTTAGCCTTCTTTCACGAAAAGAGAGCATATTTTACTCTTTTATCGGCTGATGTGTCAAATACAAACTTGGACGCTTTTCTGGTTGAAATCCGACGGATAATTTGAGAGAATACCCACTATTGCGTCGGGATGGTCCCCTCGCTTCGCCTGTTAAGGAGGCATATAGATGAAGAAAGCTACTCTCGTGTTGATTTCTGCGGCAGTCGCGGGCGTCGCGTGTGCGCGCGACCTCTACAGCTCCGAGGATCATCCGGTCACGCCGGTGCAGGTGAGCCTCGCCGACCCGATCGCGGTGCCCCGCTCGAACTGGAACGTCTACGGCCTCAGGCTCAACCTCATCTTCGGGCAGAGCTTCGGCCTCAAGGGCCTCGACCTCGGCTTCGCGGGCCGCTGCCGCGACAAGTTCGTGGGCCTCGCCGCCCAGAGCTGCAATTGGGTCGAGAGCGACATGACGGGCGTGCAGCTCGGCGCCGTCGCCAACGTCGTGCACGGCAACGCCTACGGCCTCCAGCTCGGCGGCGCGGTCAACAGCGACCACGGCGTGTTCTCCGGACTCCAGGCGGCGCTTGTCAACTTCGACGGGACCTTCGCGGGCCTCCAGCTCGGCGCGGTCAACTGGAACAAGAGCGTCTCGGCCGGCTTCCAGTTCGGCGTCGCCAACGCCGACGTCAACGAGTTCCACGGCTTCAGCATCGGCGGGCTCAACTACGCCGGCAAGCTCGTCGGCGTGCAGCTCGGCGCCGTCAACGTCGCGGCCGAGACCGTCCACGGCGTGCAGATCGGCGTCTTCAACGCCGCGCCGTCGATCCAGGGCTTCCAGGTGGGGCTCATCAACGTCATCGGCAACGGCGCGCTGCCGATCATGCCTGTCTTCAACGGTAGCTTCTGATTTCGTACGGAGACGCTTGCAAATGTCCGATTGCTGCATTTTTGCGGGCCAGGGCGCCCAGGTTCCGGGAATGGGCCGCGACTTCGCCGATGCCGATCCCGAGCTGATGTCCCTCTTCGACAAGGCGAACGCCGTCCTCGGGTTTGACCTCAAGAAGACGTGCTTCGAGGGCCCTGCCGAGGAGCTTACCAAGTCCAACGTCTGCCAGCCCGCCATCTTCGTGACGAGCTACGCGGCCTACCTCGCGCTCCAGAAGCGCCGTCCGACCGCCTTCGCGTGCGCGGCGGGCCTCTCGCTCGGCGAGTGGGGCGCCCTCTGCGCCGCGGGAGTGCTCGACTTCGACTCGACGCTCAAGGTCCTCGAGGCGCGCGGCAGGTTCATGCAGGAGGCGTGCGAGGCGACGCCGTCCGGGATGATCGCCATCGTCGGCGCGTCGCCCGAGCAGCTCTCCGCGCTCTGCGAGAAGACCGGCTGCACGGTCGCGAACGTCAACTCCGCGGCGCAGCAGGTCCTCTCCGGCTCCAAGGACGCCGTCGCCCAGGCCGCGGCGGTCGCGAAGGAGCTCGGCATCAAGCGCGCGATCCCGCTCGCCACGGCCGGCGCGTTCCACTCGAAGTTCATGCAGCCCGCGCGCGAGAAGCTCGCGCCCGTCCTCGACGGAATCGCGTTCTCGGCGCCGAAGTTCCCGGTCCTCTCCAACGTCACGGGCAAGCCCCATTCGTCCGACCCGGGCGAGATCAAGGCGACGATGCTCGAGCAGGTGACCGGCACCACGAACTGGGCGGCGGACGTCGAGGCCGCGAAGGCCCTCGGCTGCACGCGCTTCGTCGAGTTCGGGCCCGGCAAGGTGCTCTCGGGCCTCGTCAAGAAGATCGACCCCGCGCTCGCCGTCGCGAACGTCTCCGACCTCGCGTCGCTCGACGCGGCCGTCGCCGCGCTTGGGTGAGAGGATGGACGCGAGACGTGGGACGAGAGACGTGGCAATCTCGTCCCTCGTCCCAGGTCTTGCGTCAAACAGGCAACTCAACTACAAATCAAGGAATCCCCAAATGAACAACCTCAAGGGCAAAGTCGCAATCGTCACCGGCGCCGCTCGCGGAATCGGCGCGGCCATCGCAAAGAAGCTCGCCGAATGCGGCGCGGACGTCGCAATCTGCGACCTCAAGGCCGAATGGTGCGACGAGACCGTCAAGGCGCTCGAGGCGCTCGGCGCCAAGGCGAAGGGCTACGGCGTCAACGTCGCGGTCTCGGCCGAGGTCGACGCGTGCGTCAAGGCCGTCATCGCGGACTTCGGCAAGGTCGACATCATGGTCAACAACGCCGGCATCACGAAGGACGGACTCCTCATGCGCATGTCCGACGAGGACTGGGACGCCGTGCTCAACGTCAACCTGAAGGGCACGTTCCTCTTCACGCGCGCCGTCGCGCGCCCGATGATGAAGAACAAGGCCGCGGACGGCACGCAGCTCGGCGGCTCGATCATCAACATCGCGTCCGTCGTCGGCATCATGGGCAACGCCGGCCAGGCGAACTACACGGCGTCGAAGGGCGGCGTCATCGCGCTCACCAAGACGACGGCGAAGGAGCTCGGCAGCCGCAACATCCGCTGCAACGCGGTCGCGCCCGGCTTCATCCAGTCGAAGATGACGGACGTCCTGCCGGACGACGTCAAGAAGGCGTACATGGACACGATCCCGCTCAAGCGCTTCGGCACCGCCGAGGACATCGCGAAGGCGGTCGCGTGGCTCGCGGGCGACGAGGCGTCGTACGTGACGGGGCAGATCATCTCCGTCAACGGAGGCATGATCGGCTAGCCCCCCCCTTGCGCCCCAAAGCGGAATTTAGTACAATACAAACATCCAAACCACAAGGAGACAGATATCATGGCAGGAAAGCTTGAAGATCGCGTGAAAGACATCATCGTCGAGCAGCTCGGCGTCAACGCCGAACAGGTCACGTCGGAGGCTTCGTTCATCGACGATCTCGGCGCCGATTCGCTCGACTCGGTCGAGCTTATCATGGCGTTCGAAGAGGAATTCGGCGCGGCGATTCCCGAAGAGGACGCTGAGAAGCTCACGACGGTCGGCAAGGTTGTCGAGTATCTCAAGTCCAAGGGCTATGGCGACGACGGCTCCGCGCCGGCGAAGTAATCCATCCGCCAATGGCAAAGCTGGGAGGCGACTGGCCGAAGGCCGGTCGCCTCTTAGGCTTTCGAGCTCCACCGCCTGCCCCGCTTTTGGTATAATGTCGGCATGGACAAACTGATAACGGCGCTGCAAGGCGCGAAGAGCGTCGGCTGCCTGACCGGGGCGGGCATCTCGACGCTGTGCGGGATACCGGACTTCCGCGGGCCGCAGGGGCTCTACCGGCAGCCCGACGCCGAGCGCATCTTCGACATCGACTGGTTCGACCGCGACCCGTCCGTCTACTACCGCGGCTGCGCCGAGCTCGTCTACGGGCTCGACCGCTTCCGCCCGGGGCCCGTCCACCTCGCGCTGCGCCATTTGGAGGAGCTGGGCAAGCTCAATGGCATCGCTACCCAGAACATCGACATGCTCCACCAGAAGGCAGGTTCCTCGAACGTGTACGAGGTGCACGGCTCGCCGGCCTTCCACCACTGCCGCAGGTGCGGCGACGAGAAGACGTTCGGCGAGGTCCTGGAGATGCTGAAGTCGGCGGAAGTGCCGCGCTGCGCGTGCGGCGGCGCGTACAAGCCGGACATCACGTTCTTCGGCGAGGCGCTGCCCGAGGCGGCGTTCCAGTCCGCCCAGTCGCTCGCGATCAGGAGCGACGTCTTTTTGGTGCTGGGCACTTCGCTCACGGTCTTCCCCGCGGCGGGACTGCCGCGCCTGACGCTCCAGGCGGGCGGGAAGGTTTTCATAGTCAACGCGCAGCCGACCTCCCTCGACGAATACGCCGCGGGGGTCTGCCGAGACTTGGAAGAGTTTGCGCAGGCGGTCCTGGCGATGTGAGGAGGGATACGTGAAGAGTCCGGCGGACAAGAGAATCGTCTTTTCCTTCCACTCCCACCCGACCAAGGACATGAAGGCGAGGTGGCGGGCCGAGGTCGTCTTCCCGCCGGGCTCCACGGCCGAGACCCCGCTCGAGATATCGGTCGTCGACGGCGAGGAGGCGCCGGTCGCGTCGGGCACTTTCGAGTTCGCGGGCAAGTGCCTCAAGGTGACGGACGGCTCGGCGTCGATGACGTTCGCCGAATTCGTCGCCGGCAAGCATTCGGTGCCGATCTGGCTTCACCGCAAGGGGATGCGCCCGGTGCCGGGCGTGCCGACGTTCGGATGAGGAGGGCGCAGATGGACGACAGGGAATGGCTGGAGCTGGTCAAGGCCGGCGAGGACGAGGGGTGGAGGCTCGTGTGGGAGCGCGTCGTCGAGCCGGAGTCGAAGTCGATGCGGTCCGCCGAGCTCATGCACCGGTACTCGCTTGCCGCCGGCGATTTGATGGGCATGCTCTACGACGACATGATCGGGCGGCGCAAGATCGACCTCTACCGCGGCGAGGGCAGCCTGGAGGGGTGGCTCAAGCGCTACGTCAGGGGCTACGTGCTCAACGCCAACCCCAACAAGCACGGCGAGATATCGATCGAGGGGGCCCATCCCGACTCGGAGGGCGAGCACGAGGCGATGGCGCTGCCGATGCAGGACCACGAGACGATGCGCATCGAGGCGTGGCGCATGACGCTGTACTTCTTCCGGCTGCTGTGGAACGAGGACCCCGAGCGCTGCTACATCCACCTGCTGAAGACGCGGTTCTTCCTGTCCAGCGAGGAGATAAAGGACTTCCTCGACGTCTCGTCCGCCGCGAACGTGGACCAGATATTCTCGCGCTCGGTGAAGTTCATGCGCGAGCAGTGGCGCGAGCGCAGCGCGGTGCGCCGCCCCCCGCCGGGAAAATGACGGCGTTCAAGTCGCCGTCGCGACCGCGGATTCCGGGNNAAGTCGCCGTCGCGACCGCGGATTCCGGGTGGCGGCGGGCGGCGGCGTTATGGTATACTTTGCGCATGGGAAACGCATTGGAAATTGCGGCGGCGCTGCTGCTGGCGGCGGTGATGCCGGCGGGCGCGGCGGAAGTGCCGCGGACGGACGGAATAACCTGCGACAGGTACCCTGACGCCGACACCGTGGTAGTTGACGACGACGACTTCACCGAGTACGCTCCCGACGGCACGTACGTTGCGGAGTCCACCACGTGGACCAAGGCCCTGACCGAGAAGGGCAGGCGCGAGGCGGGCCGGATCGTCGTCCACTACAACGCGAGGTACGGGACCGCCGAGGTGCTCTCGGTCTCCGTCCTCGGCACGAACGGCGTCCTGCGTCCGGTCGACGTCGCGGCGACCACCAGGGATGCCGCGGACAAGCCGGACGAGGGCGCGAACATCTACGACCCGATGGACCGGACGGTCGTCTGCACCGTGCCCGGGCTTGCCGTCGGCGAGACGGTCTGCCGCCGCGTGCGCCGCGTCGAGTCCAAGCCGAGGGTGGCGGGGCACTTCGCCGACGTCGGCGTGATGGAGTGGGACAGCCCGATCGCCAGGTGCTCGATGCGCGTCAAGGCGCCGGCCTCGCGTCCGCTCGCCAGGGCCGCGGTGAGGAATCCGCTCGGCAACGTCGCCGCCGCGACGAACGTGCTCGCGGACGGCTCGATCCTCTATTCCTGGACGGCGACCAACTCGCCGCAGTGCTTTCCCGAGCCGGACATGCCGCCGCTGCACACGCAGGTGCAGGGCGTGCTTGTCTCGACGCACGAAAGCTGGGAGCAGGTGTCGAAGTGGTACTGGGAGCTGTGCCGTCCGCATCTCGCGAAGGCGGACGCGGCGGTCACCAACAAGGTGGAGGAGCTCGTCCGCGCCGCGGGCGGCGGCCGGGCGGACGCGATGCGGGCGATCTACCGCTTCGTGGCGCAGGAGGTCCGCTACATGGGCCTCACCATGGAGGACGACTCGCCGGGCTACGCCCCGCACGACGTGGACATCACCTTCGACAACCGCTACGGCGTCTGCCGCGACAAGGCCGCGCTCCTCGTGGCGATGCTGCGCATCGCCGGCATCGAGGCGTATCCGGTGCTGATCCACGCCGGCGCGAAGATGGACGCCGCCGTGCCGCTGCCGTTCTTCAACNNGTGCCGGACTGGCCGGGGGAGGACGTCTGCGAGGGCTACGTGCTCATGGACCCGACGGACGAGTCGAGCCGGGACCTGATGCCGGCGTACCTCGGCAACCGCTCCTTCCTGGTCGCGCGGGAGGGGGGCGACCGGCTGCGGACCACCCCCTCGCCGAGCGCCGCGCGCAACGCGGTCAGGATCAGCGACTCGGGGACGCTCGAGCGCGACGGGGCGCTGGTCGTGGAGTCGAAGGTCTCGTTCGGCGGCATCAACGACAACGCCTATCGCGGCGCGCTGCTCGGCCGCCGCCGCGACCAGCGCCGCCGGCTTTTCGAGCGCATAGTCTCCGCCGCCGCGCCGGGCGCGGAGCTCCTCCAGTGCGAGATCCTGCCCGAAGACCTGCAGGACACGTCGCGTCCGCTGGAGGTCCGGCTGCTCGCACGGTATCCCGAGGCGCTGATCCGCGGCGAGACGCGGATCTCGGCGGCGGTGCCGATGCTGTCGCGCTCGATGGGGTTCGCCAACTGGATACTGGAGGGCTGCACGTCGCTGGAGAGCCGGCGGTTCCCGCTGCTGGTGATGTCGACGGCGATGGTGGAGGAAGACGCGCGGCTGCGCCTCGGCGACGCGGTCGGGGACGCGGTCTCGCTGCCCGGCGGGGAGTCGTCCGAAGGCGCGTACGGGTTCGGGCTAGAGGCGGCGTTTTCCAACGGCGTCCTTTCGGTGCGGAGGCGCCTGGCCGTCAACTCGGTCGAGTTCTCGCCCGGGGAGTACCAGGAGCTGCGCGAGGCGATCAAGCGGGCGGAGGCCTGCGAGCGGCGTCCGCTCCTCTTCGCCAGGGACCGCGTTGCGGGCGCGGACGTGCGGTACCTCGTCCGCCGCGAGGAGTGGTCGCTGTCGGGCCCGGACGCATGGACTGTCACGAACACGGTCTGCAAGCAGATATTGACCTACGACGGCAAGAAGCGCCATTCGGAGTTCAAGCTCTCGTACAATCCGACGTGGAAGCGCGTGGAGGTGCTGGAGGCGTCGGTGAGCAATGCCGCGGGGAGGGTTTCCCGCGCCGACGAGCGGGAGATGAACGAGTTCGACTGCTCTTGGGCGGCGTCCGCCCCGCGCTACCCTGCCTCGCGCGACCTCGTGGTGAATCTGCCGTCCGTCGAGGTCGGCAGCGTGGTCCGGCTCAAGTACGTCGTGACCGCGACCAACGCGCCCGCCCCGTTTTACCGCACCTGGTTCTTCGATTCGCGGGAGCCGGCGGACGTCCTTTCGGTCGTCTTCAACGGCGCCGAGCGCACGGTGCGCCCGGCCGCAGCGGTGCCGGACGAGCCGTTGCAGCCGGACGGCTCGCTCTGGCGCGACTGCGAGACCGTCTCCTCCAACGGCTTCGCCGAGGCGTTGAGGGCGCTAAGGCCTGCGGTGGACGTCCGACCCGTCGCCTTCCCCGATTCCGCCGTCCGCCGTCCGACTCCGTCCGAGGTCCGCGACTGGATGGCGAAGAACGTGCGCGTCGCCGGCCCCTCGCTCTACGAGCTGCCGCTCGCGCAGCAGCTCACCGACCCCGAGACGGTGCTGAAGGAGCGCTACGCCTCGCGGCTCGACTACGTGCGCACGCTGTGCGCGCTGCTGCGCGGCGCGGGGTACGACGCGGACGTCGTATTCGCGTGGAACGACGCCGACCTGGCGGAGGCGGAGCGCCGCCGCAACCTGGAGGAGCGACCGCGCGCCGCGCTTTTCTCGACCTCGCTCTGCCGCGTGCGCACGCGCCGCGGCGGGTTCCTGTGGTGGGGATGGAGGGACGAGGAGGCCTTCGCCGGCACCGAGAACGAGTACACCCCGTTCGGGGCGTCGCGCTATGCCGGCTCCCACTACCTCGACCCGGCGGACGGGCGGCTGGGCGTCGTTTCCGCCTCCCGCCCCGAATACGCGCCGCGCTTCTGCGAGACGGTCCGGATGTCCGTCCGCGACAACGGCTCCGTCGACATGGACGTCGAGCGGGAGTTCTACGGTCCGTCGTCCGGGAGTTTCCGCAAGCGCTACGCCGAGATGCTGCCAGAGGACCGCAGCCGACACTTCCAGGCCATGCTCGGCGAAATCGCGCAGTCGGCCAGCGCGACGCGCGAGCTCGAGACGGACGTCGCGTCGTACCCGGCGAGGCTTTCGTTCAGCGCCTACGTGCCGGACTACGCGGCGGCGGCGGACGACGCGATGACGCTCACGGTGCCGCCGTTCGGCGAGATCGCCTCGGGCTTCACCGGCTCCCGGCGCGAGACGCCGATGATGATCCCCGCGGCCGAGGCCGAGGTCAGGACGGTGACGGTGGCGTTTCCCCGAGGCTACGCGAAGGTCGACCGCCTGCCTTCGCCGTACGTAGTCTGCAACCCGCTCGACCCCTCCGAAAAGTGGTACGAGTTCTCGTCCGCGTCCGAAGTCTCCGACGGCAGGGCGGTGGTCACGCTGCGGCGCGAGCGCTTCCGTCGCGGCGCGACGGTGCTGGGTCCGCAGCACTTTGCCACGGTCAAGGAGTGGAACCGCGTCGCCTCGGGCAAGTCCGCCCGCGCGATCGTCGTGAGGCGGACCGGGTCGCGCTGAGGCGCAAACCCGGTTTTCGGCCCCCACAGTCCGCCGATTTGTGGTATAATATACGTTCGATTTCAAGAAAGGGCAACATATCATGAAGCTTGAAGACCTCAAGGGCAAGACCGTCGGCGTGTGCGTTTCGGGCGGACTCGACTCGAAGACCATCTGCTGCGTCCTCAAGGACGCCGG
>LXOW01283586.1_pt1 | contig 12145 bp, 14 predicted proteins | sample 1368591 | NCBI WGS metagenome assembly LXOW01 (sample SAMN04884650, study PRJNA319009) | bovine gut metagenome | isolation source: Cow rumen | host: Bos taurus | place: Italy: Legnaro (PD) | collected 2014-07-09
ACGGAAGGTGATACAGATCCGGACGGATATCGAAGGGTGGTTGAATGACGACGCCGCCAGTGCGGTGGCATAAAACGATTAAGACATAGTATTAATATGAGCCTTCGATTTCTTCAGCTTGTAAATCGAACTAAAGGTACAGCTCTGGCCTGCGCAGCGATGTATATGGTTTGATCTCCCTGGCCTGACTTGCCGCAGACATGTTGACGTCAGCGAAAAGCAGTTGCTCGTTGTCATCTGCCAGGGCAAGCGTGCTCCCGTTATAGTCTGCCACAATGGATTCTCCAGAGAAATCCATCTTCCCTTCCAGCCCGGTACGGTTGCACATGGCGATATTGACGCTGTTTTGAAAAGCCTGGATTTTCACCTCCCATTGGAACAGCTCAGACGGCTCGGACTTTGTATTGGCCGTCGGGATCAGTATCAATTCGGCACCTTTGAGTGCAGAAGTTCTAACGCTCTCAGGATAGTGGCGGTCAAAGCAGACCACGATCCCGATTTTCCCGAGGGACGTATCAAAGACCTGAAAACCTTCTTCTGACGGGGTATAATAGTCCTGTTCATAGAAGCAGGCCGCCTGAGCAATGTGCACCATCTTCTGCCTGCCGAGAACAGCCCCAGTGTCGCTGATTAACAGGCTCATGTCATAGCGCTTGCCGGATTCCTCTACATAGAAGTTCGGTGAGGCAAATATCCCGGCTGATTTGCACGCGTTTCGAATCTCGTCAATGAACGAGCTTTCCGATGGAATAATCCACGCAGATGCGTCCTGGTTCTCATACTGAGGGAAGAAAGGGGAAAGCTGGATTTCCGGAAAGCAAATCAGTTTCGCCCCTGCCTTTGCTGCAGATTGTATCAAGGCGAGCGATTTCGCAAAGTTATCTATGATGCTTTCGGACATCTTCATTTGGGCCAGCGCAATCTTCATCAAATGATCCCTCCAGATTATAGCGAATTATTTCTGCTACAGTATAGAAAAAATAACACACTTAGTCAATGGGTAATCCTGATAGGATGTCAGGTAAGTTAACACAGAACTGTTGGTTTGGCTTCGAGGGGCGAAGTGCTCGTTTGATCCTTATTAGCAGAAAGAATGCTGAAGACGAAAACACTGCTGAGAAGAAAAGGGGAGGAAAAACTCACTGGGACTTCACAGCCCTCTTTTCATCCATTCCGATATCACATGGATACTGTCAAGATGAGATTATACCAGCTTGCCGCCAAGTTACCATGACAGGCGTTATTACTTTTTTTCTTTGAAGCTGCAATACGTTGAATTGGAATCATCCTGCTTTGTTTTTTGTTGTTTGATTCTTATACTTGTGATAAACTGAATACCATGACAGATTACCGACAATGGGGAGCAAAAAGCCGGATTCTCCGATTCTCATAAAACGGAAATCCTGTTCTCGAAAAGCTCCATGCAACGCATTACACAGGAAAGAAGAACAGCGTAAAATGAAAAAGAGGAGGGGATTATATGCAGATATATACCCCGAAACCACGGGAGCGGGCACAAGAGCAAATAGAAGCCTATATCCTAGAGCAGGGGCTTAAAGTTGGAGACAGACTTCCTCCGGAACGGGAAATGTGCCGTATGTGGGGTTTGAACCGTACTACTTTGCGAAGTGCCATTGCCCGCCTTGAGGCCGAAGGACGACTCAGCTCTACCCAGGGAAGCGGTACCTGTCTTACGCCTCGATTTCGCAGGACTCTTCAGGATCTGCAGAGTTTTACCGAATATGCCTTTGCTGGAGGATTCCAGCCTGAGACCAGATTGCTCTCTTTCACCATTGTGGAGTGTGACAAACACCTCTCCCGGCGATTCCGACGGATGCTTGGGGAAAAGCTTTATAGAATATCTCGGTTGCGAATGCTTGATGGAATGCCTGTATTACTGGAGACTGCCTTTATACCGGTAGAACTGGCTCCAAACCTGGATCAGCATGATCTGGTGAACGGTTCTCTGTTTACACTGCTGAGAGAGAATTACTGTCTGGAATTGGACCATGGCGAAGAGAAGACAAGTGTAACCCTTGCAACAGAGGAGGAGGCAGCACACTTGGGAATAACCCCTGGATCCCCGGTGTTCTGGATTGTCAGCCAAACGGACAGTCCGGATGGAACGGTAATAGAATATTGCCGAACAGTAGGCAGGGCAGACCGGATGGAATTAGCCAGTATCCTGCGATGGCAGAATGGGAGGGATGAGGCTTGAGTCAGATCAGCTATCGATCACCGCTGTACATCCAGCTGAGGGAGGTCATACGCAGTAAAATCGAAGAGGGAGAATATCCCCCCGGAACGGCGATTCCGTCTGAAAATCAACTGGCGGAGACTTATGGCCTGAATCGGATTTCTGTTCGCAGCGCATTGGCGGCTCTTGAGAACGAGGGATTGATAAAGGTTGTTCAGGGAAAGGGAATGTTCGTCAATGGACCAAAGACCGAACGCGACCTTGAATCTCTGGGCGGATATCGCCACACCATGAGAGAACGTGGAAAGGATGCCAGCACAAGGGTCCTGATCAAAGCTGTTAGGGATGCAGGACCTTACTATGCACGGCTTCTGGAACTATCTTCTCAGGATCCTGTCTGGTATATTCGAAGGGTGGACTATGCAAACGGAGAGGCACTGGCCCTGGAAGAAATCTATATTCCATATGACTTGATACCGGGACTGGGCGACATCGATATTGGCCTGTTCTCAATCTATGATGCCTATACCTGGAACGGGATTCAACTCGATGTGGCAAACCAGGTTTTAAGAATTACGACGCTGGAACCGTCTTTCTCAAAACTCATCGATCTTAGCCCTGGACAGGCTGTCATGGAGTTTTCCTATCAGGTCAGAGATACTGGAGGTCGCGTTATTGAGTTTGCCCGTAATTTTATCCGCGGTGATCGAACGGAGTTTATAGTCCATTACAGTAATCACGAATCATAGCATCATTTTATACNNCTATTAAGAACCACGTATTCCGAGATGTGAATGCGTGGTTTTCCTTGTAATATCATGATAACAATCAGGAAATCCGTGCAAAATTCCAGAAAAATCAGAGAATAGACAAATTTAAACTTGAAAATGGTATAAGAATCATTTATAGTTGTATTATAATGCAACAATCATGATGCCCTTGGAAAGAGGTGGATGGCTTGCCGAAAAGTATTGTTTCTCTCCGAAATGTAGACAAGTGGTATGGAGATAATCATGTTGTCAAGAACATGGATCTGGAAATTATGGAGGGTGAGTTCCTGACCCTTCTGGGTCCTTCAGGCTGCGGAAAAACAACAACCCTGCGTATGATCGCCGGGTTTGAAGACGCGAATGGTGGAATTATTGAGGTTCAGGGCGAGAGAGTTGAGGAAAAGGAACCTTATCAAAGAGACGTCAATACAGTATTTCAGAATTATTCTCTGTTCCCGCATATGACGGTCTTTGACAATGTCGCATACGGCCCATCCATCCGCAAGGTGCCCAAGGCAGAAATTCGGGCAAAAGTGGATGAAATGCTCGCCCTTGTGCAGATGTCCGGCTATGAGAAGCGGAAGCCGGATGCACTTTCAGGCGGGCAGAAGCAGAGAGTAGCCATTGCCCGCGCCCTTATCAACAATCCCCGGGTCCTTCTCCTGGATGAGCCGTTAGGCGCACTTGATCTGAAACTGCGTAAGCAGATGCAGATTGAATTGAAGCGTCTTCAGAAAAAACTGGGAATCACTTTTGTTTACGTCACCCATGATCAGGAAGAGGCTATGACCATGTCAGACCGTATCGCTGTCATGCGAGACGGAGTTATTCTTCAGATTGGCAGCCCGCTTGAAATCTATGAACATCCATGCTGCCGTTTTGTTGCAGACTTTATAGGAGAGTCTAATATCCTGGACGGAACTGTCCGTGAAATGGACGGGAATATGATTTCCGTTGAGACTGCCGACGGTATGATTTTGACAAGCGGGGAAGGCTTTCAGAACGGAGAGAGTGTCTGTGTATCAATACGTCCTGAGTATCTGAGCGTCAGCCGGAAACCGAGACCCGGTTTCACTATTCGTGCTCGGGTTAAGGATTTTATCTATATGGGTACTGTGCTGAAAACAAGCCTGGACCTGGAAAGCGGTCAGGAATTGAAATTTACACGTTTTGAGATTGATCCGGATCTTAGGGAGGGTGATGAGCGTTACCTCTGGTGGGATCCTGGAAAATCGGTCCCGATTCATCTGGAGCCCAGAGAGGTGAGATCATGACGGAGACTGCTGAGAAGAAAAAACACAGCAGACTGCCCATGATTGCACAGGTTGGTCCAGTCTCACTCTGGATGATCCTGTTTGTAACCATTCCCATGCTGTTTATTGTTTTCATAAGCTTTATGACGCGCGGAACGTTTGGCGGCGTAGAATATGTTCCGACTCTTGAATCCTATAAAACGCTGGCAGATGTCATTTATCTGAATGTTATTCTGAAGAGTCTGCGCGTAGCATTCGTTACGACGATTACCTGCCTGCTGTTAGGATATCCGTTCGCATATTTTATTGCAAGAAAGCCCGCAGATGTTGCTTCCCGGCTGATCATGCTTCTGATGATCCCGCTTTGGACCAATTCTCTTATGCGGCTTAACGCCTGGATGCTCCTGTTTCAGACCAACGGCCCTGTAAACAAAGCTCTGCTGGCAACCGGTCTGATTGACAAACCCATTACGTTTATTTACACGGATGGGCTTGTTCTACTGGGCCTGATAACAAACTTTCTGCCATTTGCGGTTCTTCCCCTGTATGCTTCCATTGAGAAGCTGCAGAAGTCTACCTTGGAAGCATCGGCGGATCTGGGAGCAAAACCTTCGATCACTTTTCTTCGGGTTACGCTTCCACTGACATTTCCGGGCATCCTCTCCGCTATCATTCTGACATTTATCCCAGCTTTGGGCACATACACGATTACAGACATGCTTGGCGGCGGCAAGGTTCTCTATATCGGCAATATAATTAAAAACCAATTTGGAACCATACGAAACTGGCCTCTTGGAGCTGCCTTGAGCGTGCTGCTGCTGTTGATCACAGCTCTTCTGATCTTCCTGTACTCCCGTTTCGCCAGCATTGAGGACATGGAGGTGTTGTGAGATGGAAAAAGTGCTGAACCGCAAACTTGCCAGAGAAAAGCGCCGCCGTTTCTGGAGCACCATTTATGCTTCAATCATCTACGCCATTTTTTACATCCCGGTTCTCGTGATGATTCAGTTCTCATTTAATAATGCAAAGCGAAACTATTCCTGGGAAGGCTTCACCACCATGTGGTACGGCAAACTCTTTTCCTTCCGTAATCATGATTTGTGGGAGTCTTTGATCTACTCGATTATCATCGCCGTGATTGCAACTCTGATCAGTGTGATAATCGGCGTCCTCGGAGGAATCGGCCTGAAGAAATTCCAGTTCCGAGGGAAGAAATTTATCAATCTGATGCTCTATGTGCCTATCGTTGTACCTGAGATTGTCCTTGCGGTTGCCATGCTGATCATTTTTATGACGGTTGGCCTGAAGCTGGGTATGGGCACCATCGTCATAGGACACTGTACATTCTGCATTCCCTATGCCGTGGTCACCATCAAAGGCCGAATCAGCGGAGACAATGACACGCTCCAGGAGGCTTCCATGGATCTTGGAGCAAATCGTGTCCAAACGTTCTGGCGTGTCACAATTCCCAGTATCATGCCGGGTATCATGTCCGCTGCGTTTCTGAGCTTTACGCTGTCAATTGATGATGTCATCATGTCCAATATGCTGGCCAGTGCGCGTCAATCGACACTCCCGGTCCTGATTCTGTCGGTAAACCGCACCGGAATCACACCGGATATCAATGCTCTTACCACGCTGATGGTACTGTCTCTTATACACATCTGACGCTGCCGACGAGCGATCTANNCCGGAATCACACCGGATATCAATGCTCTTACCACGCTGATGGTATTATTCATGGTCGTCTGCATGCTGTTGATAAACTTTTTCCAGCGTCTTAGGGCTAAGAAGGAAGCCCGGGAAATTGCAGAATCGGAAGCCCGTATTTCCGCCATGTCAAACATGGCCGAAAAATAAACCAATTCTATTCAGGAGGAAAGAACATGAAAAAGACACTGGCATTGATCATCGCACTTGCAATGATGCTCAGCTTGGGTATCACGGCCAGCGCAGCCGAACGCAAGGAAATCAACATCTTCATGTGGAGCGATTATATCTCTGACGACCTGATCGCAAACTTTGAGGATGAGTACGGCGTGAGAGTGAATCTCAGTTACATGAACGACAATGCGGATTCCATCACCAAACTCACAGCCGGTGCAGGAGATGGATATGACCTGATCATGACTTGCGATGCCTATATGGAGTCTCTGATTGCCGGCGGATATCTGGAGAAGCTGGATCTGTCCAAAATCCCCAATTCCAAGAACATCAATAAAGCATACTGGTCTGAGCAGAATCAGGATTACTGTGTTCCTTATCTGATGAACTACATTTATGTTGTTTACGATACGGAACGCTGCCCGATTGAAATCACCTGCTATAACGACCTGATCCGTCCGGAAATGAAGGGTCAGATCGGTTCTGTTGACGGCGCGCGCAATCTGTTCCCCATAGCGCTGATCGCTCTCGGGTACGATCCCAACTCCAGAGACGAGAAAGAGATCGCTGAAGCGTATGAATGGCTCGTAAAGTATAACGAAAACGTTCTGGCATACGGTTCCACGGAAACCAATATCGTCAACGGCACCATCTCCTGCATGTTTACCTATGACGGCAATACTGCAGAGGCCATGGCTCAGCTCGGCGAGGACAATAAGCTTATCGTTGCTCCGTTTACCAAGGATCCCGTTCAGCTTGGCTTCGATCTGTTTGTCATCCCGAAGGGCGCTCAGCACATGGATGATGCCTATGCATTCCTCAATTATATCTGCGATCCCGAGGTTATGGCAGCAAATCTTGTCGATAACCCCTACTCCTGCCCGAACGATGCCGCCGTTGCGGCTGCTTCTGAGGAATATCGTAACGGCCCGGCCTTTGATTTCGACTACAAGACCAACATCTTCTTCCAGGAAGATGTCGGTGATGCCATCACCGTTTACGATAAATACTATCAGATGCTGAAGGCTGGCTGAGAGGAACGAGTCTTTGATCAAGTTTGACGAACAGAAACAGATTGACAGCATCCGGGGAGCTCTAGCTCTCCGGTCAGAGATTGAATCAATCGTAGACGCCTTTTGGCAGGGAGGTTCTTTCCGCAATATCTGCTGGCTTGGTATCGGCGGTACCTGGGCAAGCTGCCTGCAGGCGCTCTGCCATATGAAGGAGCGTACGACGCTTGAGGTCTTCGCCCTCAACGCAGCAGAGTATTGCACCACAGGAGATCGTCGGGTTGGACCAGGGACTATGGTAGTTATTTCCTCAGTTACCGGTACGACCAAAGAAATCATAGATGCTGTGTCCCTGGCTCGGAAATCCGGAGCGATCATCCTGGGATTTATTGACAAGGCAGCCTCTGCCCTGACCGGAATTGTAGACCATTGCATTACTTTTCCAAAGAATGAGCAGCTGAAATTCTTTATGACTGCTGACCGGTTCCTGTTTAGCGCAGGAGAATTCCCAGAGTATGATGCAATGTACGCCCAATTCGACCGCTGCCTTCCTGAGGCTGTTACGGCCGCAGAAAAGCAGGCAGATGCTTTTGGCGCGGATTTTGCATCACGGCACAAAGATGATGCTCTTCATTATTTCGTGGGGGCGGGAACTCTTTATGGAGCGGTGTACTCCTATGGAATGTGTTACTGGGAAGAGATGCATTGGATGAGAACCAAGTCTATTCATGCTGCGGAATTCTTCCATGGGATGCTTGAAATCATAGAACCAGATACCCCGGTAACTGTTTTCGTCGGGGAGGATACTCAACGCTGCCTCGGCGAACGTGTGGTCAGGTTTTTGGAAAAAGTATCGCGGAATTTTACTGTTATTGATACACGTAATTACCCGCTTGCCGGTATTGATGAAATCTACCGGGGTAACGTGAGTCATCTCGTCATGCATGCCGTGACTAACCGGATCGATGCGCATCTGGAGGCATTGAGCGGACACGACATGAACGACAGGAGGTTCTATCGAAAGATGGATTATTAACGAAGAGAAAGGCAGGCTCCGGTCTGCCTTTCTCTTCCTGTGAGGTTGTGATACAATGAGATGGGGGCTTTTTACCTGTCCTTATCAGCGCTTGCCTCTGGAGCAGGCTTTCTCGGACGCTTCAGCTTTTGGATATGACTACGTCGAACTGTGGGGAGGGCGTCCCCACGCCTATCCGCCGGATCTGCTTAGCGGAGAAATAGAGATGGTGCGACGACTGGCGGACGAATATCATATGCCGGTGGAGATTTATACTCCGGAACACAATGCCTATCCATTTAATTATATGATGGGGACTCACAGGCAGTGGGAAGACGCCATGGACTACCTTACCTGTGCTATACGCTGCGGAAAGGAACTGGGCGTCGCTTTTGTCCTGATCTCTATGGGCCACAGCGGATTTCTCCCTTATCCAGAGCGTAAGGAACGACTCCTGTGCTCTCTCGATAGAATAAGGCGTGAAGCCGAAGCACGGGAGCAGCCTGTGGTGCTGGAAACACTGACTCCGTTGGAATCAGATACCTGTACGCATCCAGAAGAACTTGCTGACGTGCTTGACAGCATCGCGTCTCCCTTGCTCTTCGGCATGTGCGATGTGGTAGTTCCGTTTGTTATGGGAGAAGATCCAGTGAACTATGCTCGTATCTTGGGCAACCGATTCGTCCACCTTCATTTGGCAGACAGCAATGGGTACGATGAGACCCATCTGATTTTCGGGGAGGGGTGCATGAAAGTCGAACAGATTATGAGAGACTTTCTTGCTGCAGGTTATAATTCCCGCGCCACTTTGGAGCTCGTTACACATTATATAGAGGATCCTTCCAGAGCGAGTCAAAGGATTCTGATGAAAGCAAAGGAGTTTCAGCTATGAAAAGAATTGCCTGCATAGGCGACAACTGTATCGATTATTATGACGATAGCGGAGTTGCTTATCCTGGAGGGAATCCTGTGAATGTTGCTGTATATACCCTCCGACTTGGGGGGAAAGCTTCTTACATTGGCGCGGTGGGAGAAGATCGGTTTGGAACACTTCTAAAACAGACTCTTGCTGAAAAGGGAGTAGATATAAGCCATGTGAAAGTCCTCCCAGGTAAAACAGCTATTACTCACGTGACAATGGAGAGCGGGAATCGTGTGCTGGGAGAATATGACGAAGGTGTAATGGCGGAATATACGCCGGATGCCGAAGATGTAGAGTATGCCTGCACGCATGATTTGGTGGTTACGGGGCTGTGGGGCCATTCAGAATCGGTTTTGGAAGAAATCCATTTGAGGGGAATCCCTGTCGCATTTGACGGCGCAGAGCGACCCTTCGACCATGCGTCGTTAGTTGCTCTGCCACATACCGATGTTGCTTTTTTCTCTGACGATCTTTCCGAAGAGAAAGAATTGCGGGAGAAAGTTCTTCGTGTTGCAGCATTAGGCCCGGGAATCGTGGTTGCAACCAGAGGCGATCGTGGGAGTCTTGCATATGATGGCAAGCAATTCTACATACAAAACGCGATCCCATGTGAAATTGTTGATACCATGGGAGCTGGGGACAGTTTTATTGCCGGGTTTTTGATGTCCTGGATTCAGGGAGACTCTATTCCAAACAGTATGAATGCAGGCGCTGAAAATGCCGCTATAACCATCGGATATTCTGGGGGATGGTAATAGATACATGCTCCTTGAGGTCAATCAGCAACGTTTTCTCGATGCTGAAACAAAACAGCTATAACTGTTTCTTCTGCATTCAGACAAACATGCGCGGAGTGATGACGGAATATGCATCCTGTCTTTCGCTCCGCGCATGCTGCGTCATATTATGGAGAGCAAGCCCTAAAGTGGCTTCTAACTTCTGCTTTGACAGTGTCCTTGCTGCTCTGCTCGTGCTTTCAGTGGGCAGGATTAGCCCAAATGGCTGCTGTACTTTTTGTTGTTTGATTCTTATACTTGTGATAAACTGAATACCATGAAAAACATGAACGAAAAAATAGAGAATGCCATGCTCCTTGAGATTCGGGCCAGAGGATATGCAGCCCCGGTTGATGTCCTGCTGGATATAGGTCTCTTGGATACAAAGAAGTATCAGGACTGGAGAAACGGAAGAGTCCCATGTTTGGAAGCTGTCTGCAACACGAATCTACATAAGCTTTCAGAAGTACTGACCGTTATGCGGAAGCTTGCAAATCAGAACGGATGGAAGACTTCTGTGACAGATTACCGACAATGGGGAGCAAAAAGCCGGATTCTCCGATTCTCAAAAGGCGGAAATCCTGTTCTCGAAAAGCTCTATGCAACGCATTACATAGGAAAGAAGGACAGCGTAAATGAAGCCTGAAACGATAGATAGAATCCGGAAGTTCATAGCTGACCGAAACTGGGAGCAGTATCATACCCCGGCAAATATCGCTAAAAGCATCGCCATTGAAGCTGGGGAGCTGCTGGAATGCTATCAATGGAGCGACAATGCTGACCTGGAGCATGTCAGAGAAGAGCTGGCTGACGTCATTGTTTACTGTCAGAACATGCTTGATTGTCTCGGATTGGACGCAGACGAGGTTGTAAACAGCAAAATGGCCAAGAACGAGCTGAAATATCCTATTGAGAAGGCTTATGGAAGCAGCAGAAAATACACTGAGCTTTGAATACCGGAATGATGATCAGGCTTAGATACGGAAATACCAATACGTTCTATATCCCTGGGGAAAAAGCCGGATTGCTTGTTGATACCGACTATGCAGGAACAATCCATGCCTTTTACAAGGCACTCAAGATGAACGGCCTCCGGATGAAAGACATCGGCTATGTCATGGCAACGCATTTTCACCCAGACCATTCAGGTCTGATCGGAGAGCTTATGGATCAGGGCGTGAAGCTCCTTCTGATCGATGTTCAGAGAGACTTCGTCCATTTTTCAGACAGCATCTTCGCGAGAGAAAAACTTGATCATAAACCGATCGATGAAAAGCATGCGACGGTTATCACCTGTGAGCAAAGCAGGGCATTTCTTGCTCAAATCGGTATCTTCGGCGAGGTAATCCGCACTCCAAGCCACAGTGCCGACAGCGTCAGCCTTATTCTGGATGACGGAGACTGTTTTGTTGGTGACCTGGAGCCGGCTGAGTATTTGGAAGCATACGAAGACAACCGCCAACTGAAAGTAGATTGGGAACTCATTCGTACTCTTTCTCCGAGCAGAGTATTCTATNNAGAGTATTCTATGCTCATGCACCGGAAAAGAGTATGAACTGACCTGCTCCGGAAAGACAGAAACTGAGAGGTGAGTCCTGAGAGAAATGAAAGCGAAGCTCTTTCGTGCAGATCCGCACTATCTGGATATACTTCACAGCTTTACTGTTCACGATACGCTGATGGCTTTGGGCTATTATCTGGTTATTTTGATTGTGTATTATTGTGCGGGAAGCATAATGGCAAGAACAGGGAAGTATTACGGAGTTTTTGCAAATATTGCACTGATGCTGATACCTGTGATGATCTGCCGAAAAATGTCATCGATTGGACTATGCAAAAGGAACCTGAAAAGATCCTTACTGGTATCCGGCATGATAGGAATCCTCTTTTTGCTGATATCGACGATTATTCCCGGCATATCCTCAGGTGCGAAACTGCTGCCGCTGAAGAAGATAGCCTCAAATGTCATATATTTCTTCGTCGTAATAGCTTTGAGCGAAGAGATCAGTTTTCGCGGTTTTATACAGCCAAGGCTCTATCCTCTGGTTAAGCGGGAATGGCTTGCCGTGCTGTTCGGCGGCATTCTTTTTGTGTTCATGCACTATCCCTACCAGATGGCGGCACGCGGAATGACTGCTGCTCAATACTGGCCCCAGTTCATAGCAAGCGCCCCATTCCAGTTCTTTTGGCACCTGGTTTTTACTACGCTGTACCGGCGATACGGGAATATATACGGAAGCACGGTGCTTCATGGCCTTGTGGATTTGAGCGGGGGCATATTTGCCTGAACGGCTGTATAATGGGTGGATGTTCATCAA
>LXOW01192849.1_pt1 | contig 12144 bp, 11 predicted proteins | sample 1368591 | NCBI WGS metagenome assembly LXOW01 (sample SAMN04884650, study PRJNA319009) | bovine gut metagenome | isolation source: Cow rumen | host: Bos taurus | place: Italy: Legnaro (PD) | collected 2014-07-09
GAGCTCGAACAGCTTCTTGGCGACGCCCTTGATCCCGTTGAACGAGCCGTCGAATCCGCGCACCCAATCCGCGAAGTCCAGCCACACCTTGTCCGGCAGCGCCGCCGCGACCGCGTCCGCCAGCCGCCCCAGGTCCTCCCTGCCGACCGCGACCCACCACGGCGCCTCGCCCCAGATCGCCGCGGCGTCGCCCCACGCGGACGACTCCGGATGGGAGAGGACTAGCTCGTGCCACTTTTTGACGAAGTCACGGTAGGAGTCGACGAAGCTGCGGACGTCCTCGCCGTCCATCGCGAGCTCGAACGCGTCCGCGAACGCCCGGCGGGACTTCGCGTCCGTCCGCCGGAGCATCCCGAACGAGACGCTGGCGAGTTCGCGCTTGGCGCGGTAGTCGTCCATGATCTCGACCGCGCCCTCCAGCCCCAGCTCCAGGGGGAAGATGCGCACGATGCGCATGAGGAAGCTGTCGAGGGTGCCGATCTGCGAGAGGTGCTGGGTCGCGATCACCTTGCGGAGCAGCGCCGCGCAGGCGGGATCGCCCTCGGCGCGCTCGGCGAGCAGCGAGACGAAGCGCTCGAATATCTCGCCGGCGGCGGCGCGGGAGAAGGTGNNGCGGCTCGACCCCGCCGCGGACGAGCGCGATAAGCCGTTCGGCGAGCGCCTGGGTCTTGCCGGTTCCGGCAGAAGCCTCGATGAGCAGGTTGCCGTCCACTTGGCCCCCTCACGCGCGGAGGATGCCGAGCTCGTAGGCGCGGCCCACGGCGCTCGTGGAGTTGGGGCAGCCGAGCTTCGTCATGATGCCCTTGAGGTGGGTCTTGACGGACTCGGCCCCGATGCCCAGCGCCGAGGCGATCTGGTCGCGCTGGTTGCCCTTGGCGACGAGCCTGAGAACGTCCATCTCGCGGGCGGTCAGGATCGACGGGGCGGCCTGGAACTCGTCGCAGGCGAAGAAGTCCGGGCCTTCGGCAATGAGCCTGATCGCGTCCGTCAGCTTGTCCTGGTCGACGCTCTTGGGAAGGTAGCCCCTCGCCCCCTCGCGGCGGGCGCGGTCTTCCTCCTCCCGGAGGGGCATTCCCGCGAGCAGCAGCACGCGGACGCCGGGATCGCAGGCCCTGAGCTTCTCGAGCATCACGAACCCGTCCATCCCCGGCATGCGCACGTCGCTCAGGACGATGTCGGGGCGCGTGCGCTCGTATTCGGAAACAGCAGCCTCGCCGGACGGCGCGAGGGCGACGACCTTGAAGCCCTCCTCGCTCATCAGCATCGCCTCGAGGCCCTCGCGGACCATCGGGTGGTCGTCGACTACCATCAGCGTCGTCATCGGCTTCAGTTCAGCTTGCGGTATTCCTTGCCGTCGAAGGAGACGTCCTTCGCCTCGCAGAGCCACTTGGTGAGCTCCTGCTTCTCGCTCTGTCCCATGCCGCCGCGCGGCATGCGCAGCTTCTCGACGTGGCCGTCGACGAAGACGACGTGGGCGATGCGGTCCTTGCCGTCCTTGTGGTTGAAGCCGATGTGCTCGTTCTCGCCGTACTGCAGCGTCGGGTCGCAGGCGAATCCCGCGCCGGTGTCGAAAACCGAGTCCTCGTCCTCCCACGGCAGCTCCGCGAAGAGGAGCCTGCGGTCGTGGCGGCCGGCGCTCGTGCGCCAGCGGAAGTACTCCTTCGGCTTCGGGCCGGACCCGCGCGTGTTGTCGTACCTGAACCACCCGTTCATGACGTAGCTCCACGCCGCGGTCGGGTGCTTGTTCTTGTGCACCGGGCAGACGAAGACGTCGCGGTTCTTGGCGACGAACTTGAAGACCGCGCCGTTGGTGATGCAGTACTCGCGGGTTTCGAAGTCCTCGCAGTAGGCCGAGGCGAACCAGCCCGAGCTCGACTGGTGGGAGTTCGGCTTGGACTTGTAGGCGCTCTGGGAGTTCCAGCTGATCCAGCCCGGATACTCGCTGTAGACGGCCTCGGTGTTCCCGTTCCTGATCGCCAGCTCCTTCCATTCGACCGACCCCGCGTTCGGGAAGTACCCCTTCTCCATCACGAACGAGTTGACGGCGTTCGCGAGGTTCTTCATGTTGGTGAGGCACTTGGCGTTGCGGGCGGCCTCGGTGCCGCGTCCGAACGTGACCGACAGGACGCCGATCAGGGTCGCGATGATGCCGATTACGACCAAAAGCTCGATGATGGTGAATGCCTTTTTCATGTCTCTGCCTCGATGTTAGTCAAACTGGCGGTAGAAGAGGACGCGCGTCTTGTGCGGCGTCTGGTTGTCCTTGGTCTTCATGGGGTCGCGCCAGACGAGCGCGACGGCGCGCGCGCCGAGCTGCGGCGGCGTCTGGCCGATCGCGCCCGCGCCCATCATCATCGGCTCGGCGCGGACGAACACCAGGAAGAGCTGCTGCCGCGCCGCGAAGCAGTCGCGCCAGAACCCGTAGAGGAACTTGCGGTCTGCCGTCCAGAGCGGGTCGGTCTCGGAACTCAGCGTCACTCCGCAGATGTGGTCTTCGTCGCCGTACCAGTCCAGTTCGCCCCACGCGTCCTTCCACCCGCGCTCCGGATTGCTGCGAACCTCCGAGCTGAACCTCCCGGCGATCGCCTCGAGGTCCTTCCACGCGAACTTCGCCTCCGACTTGCCGGAGTGCTCGTTCCAGGCCCACTTCTTGTTGAATTCGGAAGTCTCCAGCGTCGCGTAGTCGTATTCCACGTCGTTCGTGGACGCGCGCTTCCAGTCGATCGGGGTGTTGGCGAAGGCCGCCATGAGGACGTTGGTCGAGTCGGAGTAGGGGTTGACCTTGAAGCCGGTGCCCTCGGCGGACCACGGCAGCTCCTCGAAGGCGTCCGCGTCGGCGTCGAACGGGTCGAACGTCCGCCACATGAGCTTGGAGTTGTTGCTGTCGGCAGCGAAAAACTGACCCTCCTCGAGGTAGTCGCCGCGCCGCTCGGCGTCCGGACAGCGGTAGTTGCCCGATATGCCGTCGTCGCCCGACCTCAGGTTGGTGAAGCGCGGCAGGTGGGCGATTTCCCAGGGGCTCTGCATGTAGCCGGCGTCGCTCGTCGCCATGAAGATGTCGCCGTCGCGGTCGTTGTCCGACGCATGGCACTTCCTCACCCATTCCGATTCGGAGATTTCGCCGCCCACCTTGAACCAGTGCTCCGGGGCGTGGTTGAAGCGCGGGTCTGCGACCATCACCGACTTGGGCTCGATCTCGACGGGCTGGGCCGTTTCGCAGAGCGCGTCGAGCCCTTCGATCGAGAAGTTGAAGGCAACGCCGGTCTTGAACAGCATCAGCGGCTGGTCCCTGCCGAGCTTGTCGTTCATGACCGCCTCGAATGCACCCACGGAAGAGCTGCCGGTGAGCCTCTGGCGGGCGTCGTCTTTGAAGCTCGCGGGGACGAGGTCGACCGTCTTGCCCTCGCCATTCTTGACGCGAAGCCAGACCGCCGAGCGCAGGGTGACCTGCTTGGCGCCCTTGCCGTTGAGGAAGTCCTTGAGCTTCGTGGCGTTGCTCATCTCGGGGTCGAGTCCGCGGCATTCGCCGCCGGCCCATTTCTGCGCCGGGAAGCTGCACCTGGCGTCGACGACTTTCAGCTGCCCGCCGATGTCTGCCTTTACGGCGTCCCACTTGGGGGCCCATTCGCGTCCGCCCATCACGCCGCCGGTCGTGGCGGCCTGCGCGGTCTGCGTCCATTCGAAGGTGACCACCAGCAGCTGCCCCGCCCTGGCCAGCGACTCGCCGACCTCGGCCTGCCCGGGGGCGAGGCTGCAGCTGAGGGAGTTGATGGCCTTCTCCTCGGTGTCGATCGTGGAAGACGAAGCCGGGATGCCCTGGCTGTCGAGCTTCACGTTGACCATCGCGGCCGACGCGTCGAAGCCGCTGTTCGGCATCATCGGATTCAAGTTGGCGAACAGCTGCTCCGCGCACTCGGGGCCGGAGCGCATGGTTACGTCGCCCTCGGTCAGGAAGAGCGAAAAGCGTCCGTCGAGGCTGAAGCTCCCGTCGTTGGGGTCCTTGTGGCTGAAGGGGAACGCCGTGAGGGCCTTGACGCTGCCGGTCATGAAGCCCCTCAGGAACTTCGAATTGTCGACGATGTAGGTGACCTTCTGCTGGACCGTGCGCGTCGTCTCGCCGACGCCCGGCTGCCCGTCGCCGCCGTTGCCGTTCGGATGCGGCGTGCCGCCCGTGGACTCGTACTCGTACTTCCTCGTCAGCCCGAACTCGGCGGTGAACTGCGGCATGATCGCGCAGACCATCGGCACGCGCTCCGTCGTGGGGATCGCGAGCGACACCGGCACGTGGTCGGCGTCGAGGTAGTCGTAGAGCGCCGCGCAGCCGAGCCCGCTCAGCCGCTCCGGCCACCCCATCCGGTTGGCGGACGGCATGGACGCAACGGTGCGGACCATCAGGTTGACGAGGCTTGGCGACGTGTTCTCGAGGACGCTCGCGGGGAACGGCTGGTTTTCGCCGTCGTTGATGTCGTAGGTTTCGGACGACTCGCCCTCTCCGGAAGTGGAAGCGCTGCCGGAGGGGAACCAGCCGTCGGTCACGAACGACATGCGGCGGATGTTGTCCTCGTCGGCGTCGCTGGAGGTGTTGTAGAAGCCGGCGCCCGCGCCGCCGTTCCTTATGTACTCGCAGAACGGGCTCTTGAAGTTGGCGACCGAACCCTTGTCGCCGATCGCGAGGTTGAGGTCGGCGATCGACACGAACGGCTCCTTGCCCTTGAAGTCGATCTGGAGCGTACCTGTATCGTAGTTGCGGAACTGGTTGACGAAGTTGTCCCACGTCTGGGCGCCGGAACCGGACTGGGTGTGGCTGTCGTTCTCGAAGAGGTAGGCCAGCGACACGCGCTTGCCCGGCGACGAGGCGCGCGGGGAGTCCGCAAGGAGCCGGTTGACGTCAAAGTAGTCCGAGACGTCCAGCGCGCAGTAGCAGAAGCGGCCCGAGTCGAAGTCGAGCGTCTGCCACTTCGCGGTCTCGGTGTAGCGCGAGAAGTAGCGCGCCTCGTTGACGAGCGGCGGCGGCATGTAGGCGAGCGCCTCCAGGCAGAGCGGGGTCACGGTCTCGGACTCCTGGGCCGACTTGCGGCCGAACTTGTCGCCCGAGAGGGTCTTGGCGCGCATGAAGACGCGGCTCTGCCAGGTGTTGTAGGGCTGGTCGCGGGTCGAGTCGGGCGTGGGGCGGAACTCGTTGACGCCGACGCCTGGATGGGGGTTGTTGCCGATCGCCATGTCGAGGTCGTCGATCGCCTCGGCGAGCGCCGCCTTGACGAGCATGCGCGAGGAGCTGGTGCGCCTGAGGTAGCTCGAGGGAAGCCGCGCGAAGCGCATGTAGGCCGCGAACGCAAGCGCCGAGACCATAACGAAGGACATCATGCCCAGCACGATCAGCAGCGCCGAGCCGTTTCTGGAACGACCGCTCATCTGCGCTCCTCCTCTGAAAGCCGGTAGAAGTTGGGGAAGAAGAAACCTGTCTGCATCGAGCCCGACGAGGATTCGAGGCGGACCTGCGCCCCGCCCTGCTTGATCGAGATCTTGTAGGGCGTCCCCCACGGGTCGAGCACCTTGCCGCCGGAGCGAAGCTGGGCCTGCAGGAGCACCGGGATCGTGCCGCCGGACTCGGCCGATTCGCCGTGTCCGATCAGGAAGCCGATCGAGCCCCTGTCGGCGTCGCGGTTCTCCATCGTCGGCAGCTCGTGCGAACGGTTGTAGTTCTCGTAGGCCAGGATCGCCTGCGTGATCACCTTGACCTCGCTGCGCGCCTTCTCCTGGCGGGCGCGCTCCTGAGCCGAGACGAACGAGGTCGAGAGCGCCCCGACGATCATGATGATCATCGAGAACACCACCATCAGCTCGATCAGCGTGAAACCTCTCTTAGTTGAACTCATCGGGGAAGCTCCAGATGTCGTCCCAGGTGTCGAATTCGCGGTCGGGGCCGGCCGACTTCACGTTCACGGTATAGGTCTTGATCCCGCCGCCGGAATCGCCGTTGCCTACCGATATCACCCTGAAGTCGCTGAGCCTGGAGCTGTCGTTGAGCGAACCGCCGCGGGACTGCAGGAACGCGGCCTGGTTCTCGGACTTCCGCTCGTTGCCGACGTCCCAGGCACGCTTGCGCAGCTGCCCCTGGTCGTCCCAGAGGCCCAGGATGCGGTGCACCTCGTTGTTCCAGATGTAGGCGTTGTCCGCCTCGTCGCGGATCTCCGCGTCGTTCTGGCGGACGAGGTCGAGGTCGGCGACTCCGGCGACGCCCGTGCGCCAGGCGATCGCCGACTGGTTGAAGATCATCGTGAGCATCGTCACCAGCATCCCCAGGAGGAGGCTCGCGACCAGCAGCTCGATGATGGTGAAGGCCTTTTTCATCGGTTGGGATCTCCCTGGAACCTGACCTCGGTGAAGAACATCGGCATCGCGAGCAGCTCGTTGGAGTGGCGCGCGGCGCGGAAGCCGATCTTGACGACGGGGCTGTTCTCGTCGTGCACGACTACAAGCCNNACTACAAGCCCCGCCTTGAGGCCCGACGAGGCCTCCTTGGGGTAGGCCGTCGTGGCGCCGGTCGACCCGAGCTTGCCCATCACCGAGTCGTAGGCCGAGATCGCCTTCGACTCGGGGTTGGCGATCACGAGCCCGTCCGAATTGTTCACGTAGTCGGCCCACTGGTTCTCGGACGGGGCGGTCTCGAGCGCGCGGAAGACGCTCCAGGGGAGGTTCGTGGCGGTGAGCGCCATCGTCATGCGGCTCACCACCGCGTCGGCGTAGACGGTCGCGGCGACGTCCTCGCGGCTCTGGCGGTTCTCGCGGTAGCCGAAGGAAAACAGCGAGACGACGGCGAGGATTCCCGTCGCCATCACGAGGATGGCGAGGTTGACCTCCATAAGTGTGAATGCTCTTCTCATGTCAGTAGAGGCTGGTTGTCGGGCTGTCGGACGTCGCCACCTTCTGCGCGCTTATGCTGCCGCCGGAATCGGGCCTGAGCGACGATACCAGGATCGTGCTCGCCCCGCTGGTGCCCGCGTTCGCGCCGCTGCCGGAGTTCGCGCTCACCTTGAAGCGGATCACCGCCTCGCCCGCAATCGGCGAGGAGACGCTGGTCGAGAAGGTGGAGCCGAAGATGTAGCCGCGCGGAAGCTCGATGTCCGCGAACTCGAAGCCGTAGGCGTCGCCTGCCTTCCAGCTCGCGTTGCCGCCGAGCTTCTCGTAGGCGTAGCACTTGATCGTGGCCTGGATGCTGCCGCCGCTCAGCAGCAGCGGCTCGTTGGCGGAGTAGGGGACCGTCGTCTGGCTGACCAGGGTGCGCAGCGCCTGGCTGCCCTCGTCGCCGTTCATCTTGTAGATGTAGAAGCCCGCGCCCTGGCCCGACGAGCCGGAGGCCGCCTCGTCCGAGCCGTCCACCACCATCCGGTTGTAGCTGAGGTCGCCGAACTCGTCGACGAGATTGTTGCCCGACACCTGGGTGAACCTGCCAGAACGCCTCACCGCGACCGCGCGCCCGACGACGTGCACCTGGTCGTAGTCGGTCTCCTCGGCGAGCGTCTCGTTCCAGAAGTAGACCGCGACGGGCTGCCGGTCGATCTGGGCGCGCTGGTAGGCGGAGCGGATGAACTGGTTCACGTTCTGCATCACGCCGCGCTCCTCCATGCCGCGCTGCATGGCGCGGTAGCCGTTGACCGAGACGGTCCCCATGATGCCCATGATCGCGATGACGACCAGGAGCTCGATGAGCGTGAAACCTCTGCTTTTCGCTGTCACTGCTGGCTGACCTTTATCGAGTCGGTGGGTATCGAGTAGACGATCTTGAAGCGGCGGAAGTATCCGTGCTCGCTCTCGGGATAGCCGAAGTACATCTCGGAGGAGCTCATCTTGCGCGAGCTCTTGCGCGTGCCGTGGATGGCGTCCATGAAGTCCAGCCCGTACCCCTTGCGCCCGGCCTCGCCCGAGTCGCGCGAGACGTAGAGCCCCGAGATGTCCATGAGCGGGTTGCCCTTCTTGGCCTCGTCGACGAGCGCCTTCACCATGCTGCGCACCTCGCTGCCGTTGAGGACGTAGAGGTTGGTGTCGGTGTAGTTGTTCTGCCCCTCCTGGTTGGAGCGCGAGCCCAGCGAGCCGGACTCGATCTGGTCGCCGACCGAGCCCGGCCAGCGGTCCTTCTGCGCGTAGTACGTCTCGATTCCGTTCTGGACGCAGGCGCAGAGCGCCTCGGCCTTGCGCGCGCGCGCCTGCTTGACCGCCGAGCCCGCCGCCGTGGTGACGACGCCGAGCAGGATGCCGATGATCGAGACGACCACCGCCAGCTCCAGTATCGTAAAGCCTTTGCGTTTCATGTTCATTTCACGTTCAGGGTCTGCCCGTGGGAGAAGCTGTAGACGTCGTCGCGCCGGAGGCCCTTCGAGTAGGCCTCGACCTTGCCGTCCTTGCCGCAGCACCAGACGAGCACCGTCGCCCTCGCGTCGACCGACTCGCCGCCGATCGTCGCGCCCTCGATGATCCCGTCGCCGTCGGCGTCGACCGCGTAGCGCAGCAGATGGTCGCGGACCGTCCCGCCGCCGGGCACCTTGTCGGAAAGCGAGGCCGACGAGCCGCGGCGCTTGACGACCGCCGCCGCCCACGGCGTCAGGATCCCGAGCCGGTCGAGGCCGACGAGCTGCGTCTTGTCGCCGTTCATGGAAAGCTGCAGGTAGCCGCCGCGGGCGAGCGCCAGCGCCGCGCGGTCGTCGAGCTCGCCGTCCTTGGTGCCGTTGTTCGCGAGGATCGCCTTCGGCCATGCCCCTTTGTCGTTGTAGCAGGCGGTCATCGCCGTGGCGACGTTGGAGACCAGCTCCTGGCAGCGGGTGCGCTCGGCGGTGTTGGTCATCTTCATGAACGCCCCCGTGCAGACCGCGAGCAAGATGCCGATGATGCCGACCACCACCAGCATTTCGACGAGCGTAAAACCTCTTTCGGACTTCATGTTCCCTCCTCTAGTGCGCCAGGTGGATTATGTCGTCGTCTATCCAGAGCGAGACGCACCGGTTGGCCTGCGACGAAAGGTCCTTGCGCGAGATCCACGGCGGGAACGTGCGCCCGTTGGCCCCGGCGCTCCAGAGCGTGTAGCGCTGGTAGGGGGCCGGCGAAAAGTAGTAGAACTCGTGCGCCCAGCCGTCGCGCACGGTGATGCAGTCGAGAACGTACTGCTGGACCCCGAGCGCCGAGCCCTCGGGACGGTACATCGTGATGTTGCAGCTGGTCAGCATCCCGTCGTCGTTGCCGCCGACGTTCTTGTAGCTGAGGTCGGTGGAGTCCTCGCCGCGGTAGCTCTTGATGTCGACGCCGAAGAGCTTCGTGGTTCCCTGGGGGGCGTTGCACGCGCAGATGCCCTCGAGGTTGGGCATCCACCGCGCGCAGACCGACTGGGAGGAGATGTTGGCGAGCTGGGCGATGTCGCGGGGCTGTCCCCTCCGGGCGTTCTGGGCCTGCCGCCACACGTCTGTCCATTGCTGCTTCGAGCTCACGCCGCCCCGGAACGGGTCGCGGGGCGCCTCGTCGCCGTTGTTGCCGGTCCACTGCGCGTAGTCGGTGTAGAACGACTCCGGACCGTTCATCATCACGAGGTAGCGCGGCAGCAGGTAGCTCATGAGGCCGAACTGGAAGAGCTGGATCTTGTTCCAGTCCAGCTCGTCGCTGTTCTTCAGCCTGCCCTTGTTTTCGCACACGGAATCGAAGCCGCCCATGACCAGCTTGCCGACGTCCTCGTCCATCGACTCGAACTCCTCCTGGCAGTATTCCTTCATGTCGTCGCTGATGCCCTTGATGAGCTTGTTCCATTCGGGGCTGTCGGGGAACGGGAACCGGCAGGCGACCGGCTGGACGCGGCAGGCGACCTCGACCTGGGCCCACGCCCGGCGCTCAGCCTGCTCCCCCAGCTTGTTCCAGCTCCAGATGTCCTCGTTGCGCTGCCCGTTGGGGTCCTGGACGTTGCCGACGTTCCTGACGTAGATGTCGCGGTTGCCGTGGAGCTTGACCGGAGGGTAGCTCCCGAACGCCGCGTAGTACCCCGAGAGGCAGTTCTCGAGCCGCTGCATGCGCGCGACCGTCCGCGTGCGGCGCTCGCTTTCCGTGCCCGTGCCCATCAGCTTGAAGGTGACCGTCATCAGGACCACCAGCACGGCGACCACGATCATCATCTCGATCAGAGTAAACGCGCGCTTCATGGCCTTACGCGGCTCCTCCCGAGACGGACGTGATGATCTTGATCATGGGCAGGAACATCGCGACGACGATCGTGCCGACCACGACCGCGAGCACGATGATCAGCGCCGGCTCGATCGCCGCCGTCATGCCGGCGACCGCGTTGTCGACCTCGTCGTCGTAGGTGTTGGCGATTCGCGTGAGCATGTCGGCGAGCGCGCCCGTCTCCTCGCCGACCTCCACCATCGAGATCACCATCGGCGGGAAGACCTTGCACTGCGACAGCGGCTGGGTCATGCCCTCGCCCTCCTTCACCGCGTCGTGGACGTTCTGGAGCGCGTTCGAGACCACGCGGTTGCCGGTCGTGTCGCGCACGATCATGAGCGACTGGAGGATCGGGACGCCCGAGGAGAGCAGCGTGCCGAGCGTGCGCGTCACGCGCGAGACCGCCGTGCGCTGGACGAGCGTGCCGGTGACCGGCATCTTGAGCGACAGCGAGTCGTAGAAGTACGCGCCCGCCTCGGTCTTGCCGACGACGCGCTTGACCACCACCAGCGCCACGACGATTATCACCATCGTCAGGTAGTTGTGCTGCACCCACTCCGAGACGTTCATGACGAACTGGGTGATGCCCGGGAGCGCCGCGCCGCCGAGCATGTCCTCGAACACCTGCTTGAACTGCGGGACGACCTTCACCATCAGGAAGCCGGTGATGCCGACCGCCGCGACGAGGACCACCACCGGGTAGATCATCGCGCCCTTGACTTTGTTCTTGATCTTCTCGCTCTTCTCGGCGAACTCGGCGAGCCTCGCCAGGACGACTTCCAGCACGCCGCCCGCCTCGCCGGCCTTGACCATGTTGACGTAGAGGTTGTCGAAGATCTTCGGATAGGCCGTGAGCGCCTCGGAGAACGTGCCGCCGCCCGCGATGCTCTCGGAGATGCCGGACAGCGCCTCCTGCATCTGCGGATCCTTCATCTGGCGCTTGAGCACCTCGATGCAGCGCATGAGCGGCAGCCCCGCGTTCACCAGCGTCGCGAGCTGGCGCGTGAACTGGGTCAGGACCTTGGTCTTGACCTTCCCGCGCAGGAACGACGGCATCTTGATCTTCAGGTTGATGTTCATGTTCAGGCCGGACTTCTTCTTCGGCTCCGGCTTGGCGAAGCGGCCGCCCTTCTTCGCCGGCGAGGACGGAGCCTCCTGCCTCGGCGCCGACTTCACCTCGCCGAGCGCCGTCGGGAAGAGCCCCTGCGCCCGGACCGCCGCGATTGCGGAATTGCGGTCGCCGGCCTCGATCTGCCCGCGGGTCTCGTTGCCCGAGGCGTCCTTCGCTATGAACTGGAATGTCGCCATTTTTGCCCGTGCCTTTTGCAAGTGTTTCCGTGATTATACCACAATCGCGCTCGGGAGCGCAATATAGAACGAGGCGGCGCGGCAGACCTGCCGCGCCGCCCGGTATGCCGGACATCGGTCCGGAATCACTTCGCGGTGAGCGCCGCGACGCCGGGGAGGACCTTGCCTTCGAGGAACTCGAGCGAGGCGCCGCCGCCGGTGGAGACGTGGCTCATCTCGGCCGCCTTGCCGGACTTCTTGACCGCGCTCACGGAGTCGCCGCCGCCGATGATCGACGTGCCGCCGTTCGCCTTGACGGTCGCGACCGCGTCGCAGACGCCGTAGGTGCCCTTGGAGAGCGGCGCGAACTCGAAGCAGCCCATCGGGCCGTTCCAGACCACCGTCTTCGCGCCCTTGACGGCCTCGGCGAAGAGCTCGACCGACTTCGGGCCGATGTCGAGGCCCATCCAGCCGTCCGGGATGTCGCCCTCGCAGAGCTTCATCTCGATGTCGGACGCGTCCTTCGTCTCGGGGAACTTGTTGGCGATCACGTTGTCGACGGGGAGGAGGATCTTGATGCCCTTCGCGTCGGCCGCGGCGAGCATCTCCTTGCAGTAGGCGACCTGCTCGTCCTCGCAGAGCGACGTGCCGATCTTGATG
>LXOW01101533.1_pt1 | contig 12140 bp, 5 predicted proteins | sample 1368591 | NCBI WGS metagenome assembly LXOW01 (sample SAMN04884650, study PRJNA319009) | bovine gut metagenome | isolation source: Cow rumen | host: Bos taurus | place: Italy: Legnaro (PD) | collected 2014-07-09
CCCTTCGTTAATCACAGAGTTTACCATTCCCTTCAGTAAGGATCTGTCGATGATTGCAGGCTGGGAGATCGATTATGCAAACAGTTTGTTAACAGGACTCAGACGTGAACAGTATCTCAACAACGACTTCTACGTACAGCTTGACTACACCCACGGTCCCTGGGTGCTCTCCTTCGGTGACCGTTTCAGGATTAACAATTTCTGGAACAAGTTCGAAAACAACGAGGATCGTTCTACCTGGTCCTACCATCGTAACGAAAACGCCCTACATGCCAGCATCGGCTACAAACATCAAAGACNNACGAAAACCACAATAGCTTCCAGACAAGCTTCAGGACGAATCTGGCTTGGCGGGCTGAGGCACGCTATAATTACCAGACAAGTAACTTTGTGCTGACAGGCAGTCTGCTCCACACTTGGCTCACAGATATGCTGACGCCTAACGAATACGTTACAGGGCTCAGGACATCAGCTACCTGGAACAAAGGACCACTGCGACTCACTGTCGGTGCGAACTTCTTCCACCGGCATATCAACAGCACTCCATATATGGAAAGTATCTATAACAACTTCTACCAACTGAAGCTGGCACCCGTCTGGCAGATTGGGAAAGGCTTCCGTCTGTCGTCTGTCTTACTCTATAACAGCAGACAGGAGTACTTTTACGAGATACATCCACATCTCTATGCTTCAGTCAAAATCAATAAGGATTTAGGGAAGCACGTCAATATCTATGCCGATTTCCACGATATTGCAGGACAGCCAACAGGTATAACCGATGATCTGTTGCACTCCTATAAGAACCGTGCGCTGACCATCGGACTAACCTACTATCCTTTCAGAAAATAAAAGTAAATCTTAGTCTTTCTCAATCAGAACGACTGCATAAGCCGAGATACCCTCCTCACGCCCTGTGAAGCCTAATTTCTCGGTAGTTGTAGCCTTAATGGATATATCATCTACATCACAGCCACAGATCTCCGCCATGCAAGCCTTCATCTCAGGGATATGAGGATTCATCTTCGGACGCTCAGCGCAGATGGTGGCATCGATATTACCTAAGTGATAGCCCTTGGTGGCAATCAGTTCGATGGTCTTTCTCAGGATGACCTTACTATCCATTCCATCTGTAAACTCAGCAGTATCAGGAAAATGATAACCGATGTCACGCATATTGGCCGCACCTAACAAGGCATCACAGATGGCATGCAACAGCACGTCGGCATCACTATGACCCAGCAGACCCTTATGATGTTCCAGTTTGACACCACCCATCCACAAGTCACGGCCTTCTACTAACCGATGCACATCATAGCCCATTCCTACACGTATCTTCATCTGCTTTACCTTTTTACCTTTATACTTTTTTACCTTTTACCTTTTAAACAAATCCTTGATGCCATCCAGATCGAAGGCAAGCGTGAAACGTAATGTCTGATCCAACGGGTTGCTACGAGCTGTAGCGATGACGTAGCCCACATCAAGCGAGAACACACTCATACGGAAACCGCCACCCACAGTGAAGTACTTCAGATTACCCTTCGACTCACTCTGGTGATGATAACCCGCACGCAGCGAGAATTGGTCGTGATAGACATATTCTGCACCTACACTCCACTGGATCTCCTCCAACTCTTCCTTAAAACCACCAGGCGCATCAGAGAAGCTCTTGAAGATACCGCTGATAGAACTCACATCATTATATTCACGACGCACACGGTCTTGATAGTCGCTGGTTGACTCACCTTCCTCCTGCTTAGGCACAGTAGGCACCAACAACTTATTGAGATCGACAGCAAAGGTAAAACGGTTATACTCGTCGATAGGAACCATCAGCGAGGCACCCAGACGCAAATTGGCAGGCAGGAACTGGCTCTCGTCATCACCATAATAAGAGATCTTACTACCGACGTTCGAGATATTCACGCCGAGACCCAACTGGCATTCACGGCTGCCTAACATCAGATAATTGTTATAGAACATAGCCAGATCGGCTGCAAAGGCCGATGCCGGTTTAGAATCTTCACTGTAATCATAGCGCAGGTCACTGTGGATCCAACGGATGGCAGCAGCTAATGAGATTTTCTCACTGAGCATCATCGAATAGGCCAGATCGATAGCCATCTCATAGGGTTTCACCGTCATACCGTCATCAACAAACACTTCACCCAAGGAGAAATAACGCAGCGAACCGCTGATGGCCGAATAGTCACCAATACGATAATAGCCTGACAGATAAGCCAGATCGATATCGCTTACCAGTTTCCTCAACCAAGGCGTATAGTTCAGGGCGATACCCGCACGACTGATACAGAACGGATATTTTGCAGGATTCCAATGCTGTGAGTTCACGTCTGGATCGGTGGCAACACCCACATCACCCATACCTGCACCACGGGCATCAGGGGCAATGGTCTGCGAGATCACTGCATGCTCCACAGGATTGAACATCGTGCTTTTATCATCATCCTGCGCAGAAGAAGTGAGAAGTGAGAAGTAAAAAGCGAAAAGTATCACCATCACCCACCTCAGCAAATGTCCTCTGTCTTCTTTTATCTTCATATATCTTTCTCTATCTTCTCTTTTATAACGTTATTCACCACTTAATTATTGCTTTGCACAATCAATTTATTAGTATAGGTGGCATTGAGACCACCATTGCCCTCAACCTGAATACGATAGATATAGACACCCGTCATCAGTCTGCTGCCGCCACCGATCGTCAGATCCCAGTCTATCGTGAAAGTGCCTGCCGTCGGAACACCAATCTTCACATACTTCCACAACAGGCGACCTGACATGTCGTAGATATCAAGCGTTGCATCCACCGTCGTGCTGCTACGGTCGTGATTGACGATAAACGAGGTAGTGGTCGTAGCAGGATTCTTCGTACAGATCACACTGATATCCCCATTACCACTGCTCTTATCGACATTGAACACAAGTTCTGAGGTCGAAGAGTTGTTCAGCACATCCCAAGCCCTGAAGAGCAGTTTATGATGACCTGGTGTCAGCTCTGGAATCATAAAACCGACTGTGCCACTGCGATAGTCACCGAAATCGAAAGTGAAATAGTTGTTCAGATTATAGGTCTTTGCCATATCCCCGTCGATTACAAGTTCCAGGTCGTGTCCTACGGAACTGCCAGAGGCGTTGATACCACTGTCGTCATAGAGTTCGGCACAGAAATAGGGGGTTGTATTCACCTTGTCGCCATTCGTAAACGATTTCGAGTTCAGATAGCAGTAGATGGATGGTCCGATGGAGTCAGTCTGGGCTCCACCACTGCCGTTCAATGTGAAGTTCTCATAAGTACCATGATAATGCTGCTGACTGTCTTTGCTGACGGCATAGAGCGTCATCAGGCCGTTGCCGTCGTCATAACTGATATCCTTAGGTACCGCAAAGGTGAAGTCGAAGACATTATCTCGCACGCTGTTGGAACCCTGATAGAGCATTCGGGTACGATCCTCATAGACAAACGGTTCCTTAGCCGATTCCTTATCATTGAGCCTACAGACAATCGTCTCCTTTGCATCCTGCACCAGTGCCGTCACCACCCCGTCGATTGGAGTTTCTGACACCACATGACCTCGCACTTTGACAACAGAACCTGCTGAGAGCTGGATAGTTGAAGTGGCAGGCTGTCCATTAATGCTGTCGATCACGATATCAGGCTGGGGACAAGCCAATTTCAGAGCAGGATCGCCCAAAAGCGTGTATTGCAGTTTGTTAGGTGATGTGTCACGTCCCTGTTCCACCAGATCGCATTTCGCCTGACGCACTGCCTCACCTATCGAATAACCAGGCTTCAATACATAGCCTGTAAAGGTGGTGTTCATCTGTTCGTTATAGCTGGCATACACTGTTCGGGTAGTGCCAAAAAAGGCTATGCCACCACCCTGTTTATTCAGCATGACAGTCTCACCGATATTCTCTTCCTGTCCGTCGAAGGGCATGATGTCGCACGAGGCCGTCACCCAAAGTGGCAGACGGTCGGTGATGGAAGACTCGAAATCATTCAGTTGCATCACCAGTTCATGCGAGAAGGCATAGGGCGCGCCGTGACCGCAGTAGTCCATCATCAGCGCCCCGGAATTCATCTGCTCTTTGATCAGACGGGTGACATCCGGATAGGCATAGCCTGTAGAGGAAGGTACGCGCTCATAAGCATCCCAATAAATCTTCTTGATCTGATAGGAAGGATGATCCGTCTCNNACTTGTTATTGGCATAGTTAAGCAGTTTGTCCGTCAGCACCGTTGCCTCTTCCTCCGTTCTGGCTGGCAAACGTCCTACTGCCACATCAGGCTTCCCCAAATACACCGTCATGCCGCTTTTCTCCTCCTGTATCTGTTCCTCATCGTCGAGCAGACAGAAGAAGTCGTCGCTCACATAGCAGTTCACCTGACTGAAGGAGTTCTCACTCTCAAAACAGAGCAGGAAATCATCTGGGTCATAACCTTTCCACTCGCTACAGCGCATACGATTGTCCCAGGCGCCGTCGCCTAATAGTAGCAGGTAACGAGGCATGTCAGCCTCCGTCTCTGCACGGTCATAGAACATCTTCAGATAACGACGATAGGCTGTGGCGTCAGGTGTACCACTGGAGAACTCATTAAACAACTCGTCGGCAGGCACTATCCTTACACGCAGACCGTCCTGTTGTTCATGATGGGCTTTGATACGTTCTGCCTGTGACAGTTGTTTCTGATTAGTAGGAATGACAATCACCATATCTGCAGCCTCATCGGCATGATGATCCTGATTGGTGATATGATAAACATATTCTGGCGATGGAAACTCTGCCGACTGCATATCAGGCAATGGCTTAGGCTCTGCAAGTCTTAACGACAGATAGTCAAGTCGCAAAGCCTCTCCTGCAGTCTGAGTGATGGTGATGATGTTCGTCCCATCCTTTGTGCCAGACAGGGAGAAATCCCATGCCGTCTCCTCTGCCATCGTATAGGCATCGAGGTTGGCTTTCTTAGAGATGGTTCCCACTACTGAGTCGTTGACAGCAATCGTAGCCTCGAAGCTCACATCATAAGTCAAGGCCACTGTGAGCGTTCCAGCAGAACCATTGGCGGTCAGTTCATATTCCAAGGGTGTACCCAACGAGAACAAAGTCTTGTCATAGAGATTACGTCCGCCATGATACCAGGCAAAGTCATCTACCTCGTAAAGCGAATGATAGTCATTGGGACTCGGATAGCAGACTGCCTTCAGTAATTCCTCACTAATGGTCAAAGGCTCCTCATCGCTTGCCGTCAGGAAATAATAGCCATAGTCTGAATAGGGATTACGGATGCGGGTGGCAGCCTCTGGCGATTCCCAGTTGACAGGTCCAACAGCATAGAACACCCGTTGACTGCCGATTGTACACGTAGGAACCTCCGTCAGATCATCGCTCTCCCTCAAGTAGTCACCTGTCAGACATTCTGGCTGCAGAGCACCCCCATAGCCATAGATCTTCACCTTCGAAGTATCGGAGAAACCACATTTCTTGATCAGTTCTTTGGAGAGCTGGTAGAAACCCGTTTCCGGTACACGGATCTTTGCCCAAGTGCCTTCACGAAGTACGGAATGGTCGGCATAGCGTGAGGGCTCGCCTTCTGCCCTTGTTGCAGCTCGCGAAACTGGCTTCGACTTCACATCCAGCATAAAACTCACGAGTTTCTGATACCTGCCGTTTCTATATACCAAGGGCACGAACGATACATCGAGTAGTCCTTGCTTACGCGCCACGCTGACATGCTGCGTCACTGTCGGCAGCGTGGGTAGAGGTGCTCCGCTGATCTTTTGATAACGACGGATATCCGCCTCGCTCATTTTGATAAATTCCGGATAGACAATGCTGACAGTATAGATAGAATCGGCATAATGAGGACCCAATGGCTTCTGCCAGGTGAAGACGGGCAACAACGAATCGATTCTGACCTGACTGGCCGTCAGATCAAAAATTGCCTGTGCCTCTGCTGCCAGACAGAAACACATGATCACCATGCAGCTTATCAGCCTTCGCATACGCTTCATCAGTATATAAACGTATCACAAGGCTCTTTTATTGCATCATTTGCAATTAAACTCCAACACTTTACGTTCCTCAAGCCAACCCTCCAGATGGTCATCGATATGCACAGGACCCACACCGGCAGGCGTACCCGTATAGAGGAGGTCGCCAGTCTTGAGGGTAAAGAACTGCGAGATATAAGCGATGATCTCATCCACCCGATAGAGCATATCCGAGGTACAACCCTCCTGTACCGTCTGGCTGTTGATATCCAGATGGAAGTGGATACGCTGGATATCCAAGAACTTCTCCTTCGGCACCCACTCGCCGATGGCGGCAGAACCATCAAAGCCCTTGCAGATAGTCCAGGGCTGCCCTGCCTCTGAAGCCTTCTTCTGCAGGTCGCGCGCCGTGAAGTCGATACCGACAGTCACCGCATCGTAATAGCGATGGGCAAACCGCTCAGGGATATTCTTCCCTAAACGACAGATACGCACCACCACCTCCGCCTCATAGTCGATACGACCCAGATGGTCAGGGATAAAGAACGGCTTCCCTTGATTCAGTATCGCCGAGTCGGCCTTTGTAAAGATCACAGGCTCATCAGGGCGTTTCAGCGTCCCGTGTAATTCCTGGTTATGTGCGGCATAGTTCATGCCAATAGCAAATATCTTCATATGATACTAATTTGGAGGCAAAAGTACAAAAAATAATCGGCACTGCGTAAGCAATGCCGATTATTTTTATTGTTTCATCACCTTCTTACCGTTGATGATGTAGATGCCGCGTGGCAGACCGTCAAGCGAGGTTACTTGAGACTTCACCTTGCGACCATTCAGGTCATAGACGTCAAACGGCTCTTCGGCGCCAGAATTATCTATCTCATCTTCCATCAGCTCGTCATCATTGAATGGGAGTGATACCATGCTCTGTAATACCGTCACGGTACAAGTTGCTGACTTACCCGTCGCGTTAGAGGTACAGGTGATGGTAGCCGTTCCGGCCTTGATACCCTTCACCTTACCGGCACTCGTCACGGTGGCGATCTTCGTGTTCGAGCTCTTCCAGGTCACGGTCCTGTCGGTCAATGATGACGGATAGACTGTGGCTTTCAGCGTTACGGTCTTACCCTTATCAACGGTTGCCTCCGTCTTGTCAAGCTTCACATAGCCGACGGTCACGGTACAGGTAGCGGTCAGTTTTGTCGCTTTAGAAGTACAGGTAATGGTAGCCGTACCGGCCTTCACACCCTTCACCTTACCGGCAGTGGAAACGGTAGCGATCTTCGTGTCTGAGCTCTTCCAGGTCACGCTCTGGTCAGCCTTTGAAGGATAGACTGTGGCTTTCAGCGTCACGGTCTTGCCCTTCTCAACGGTTGCCTCCGCCTTGTCAAGCTTCACATAGCCGACGGTCACTTCGCAGGTAGCTGTTAGACCAGTTGCCTTAGAGGTAGCGGTGATCGTAGCCGTACCGGCCTTCACGCCCTTCACCTTACCGGCAGTGGAAACAGTGGCAATCTTCGTGTCGGAGCTCTTCCAAGTCACAGTCTTGTCTGTCAACGATGACGGATAGACTGTGGCTGTCAGCGTCACGGTCTTGCCCTTCTCAACGGTTGCCTTGTCCTTGTCAAGCTTCACATAGCCCACAGTCACCGTGCAAGTAGCTTTCAGACCCGTTACCTTAGAGGTAGCGGTGATCGTAGCCGTACCGGCCTTCACACCCTTCACCTTTCCGGCACTCGTCACGGTGGCAATCTTCGTGTCTGAGCTCTCCCAGGTGACGCTCCTGTCGCTCAATGATGACGGATAGACGGTAGCTTTCAGCGTCACGGTCTTGTCTTTCTCAAGATCTACCTCCGTCTTGTCAAGCTTCACATAGCCGACGGTCACTTCGCAGGTTTCTTTCAGACCAGTTACCTTAGAGGTAGCGGTGATCGTAGCCGTACCGGCCTTCACACCCTTCACCTTACCGGCACTTGTCACGGTGGCAATCTTCGTGTCTGAGCTCTCCCAGGTTACACTCCTGTCGCTCAACGATGACGGATAGACGGTAGCTGTCAGCGTCACGGTCTTGTCCTTCTCAAGATCTACCTTCGTCTTGTCAAGCTTCACATAGCCGACGGTCACTTCGCAGGTTTCTTTCAGACCAGTTTCCTTAGAGGTAGCGGTGATGGTAGCCGTACCGGCCTTCACACCCTTCACCTTACCGGCAGTAGAAACAGTAGCAATCTTCGTATCCGAACTCTCCCAGGTTACGCTTCTGTCGCTCAACGACGATGGATAGACGGTAGCTTTCAGCGTCACGGTCTTGCCTTTCTCGACGGTTGCCTCGGTCTGGTCAAGCTTCACATAGCTGATAGTCACCTTACAGCTGGCTTCCACACCCGTCGCATCATAGGTAGCGGTGATGGTAGCCGTACCGGCCTTCACGCCCTTCACCTTACCAGTTTTGCTCACCGTAGCGACTGATGTATCCGAACTCTTCCAGGTCACGTTCTTGTCGGTCAGGTCAGATGGCGTGAGCGTAGCTGTCAGCGTCAGCGTCTTACCCTTCTCAATAGTTGCCTTTTTCTTGTCAAGACTGATCTTGGGTGCTACCATCTCTATGATCTCGCCAAAGTTCTTCCAGCCTGTAGCTTCAGCATAGGCAGCCTTGCAGCCTTCCGGCACTCGGAGGGTTGAATTCTTCAAATTCAGGAATACCCATTCGTCAATCTCAAGCGGAGTTGTAGCCTCTACCGTTAGCGTCAGATTACTATTATCACTGAATGCATAATTTTCAATCATAGCAACTGAGGCTGGCAATGAAAGACTATAATTACGCATACCCATAAAGGAAGCATTAGCTATTTCTGTGACTGTAGCAGGGATGGTTGTGGCCGTACAGCCATACAGGAGCCTATTAGCTGCTGTCTCAATGATAGCATTACAATTGTCACGGGAATCAAAGAATGGATTGCCCGTTGCAACCGTGATGGATGTCGCACTATTTAATCCCTCGAATGCATACATTCCCATTCCGACGACACTTGCAGGAAGCTCTAAGGAGGTTAGTCCATCACAAAGGGCAAATGCATATTCGTCAATGACTGTCACCGTATTGGGAATCGTGACTGAGCTCATTCGAGAGATACTATTAAATGCATACTTTCCGATTTGGACAACGGTATAGCCATCGGCTGTCTCTGGAATAGTTACTGTGCCATTAACAGCTTCTCTGTCAACAGCCGTCTTACCCCAGTTACCATCCAAATAACCAACCTGACAGGTCTTCGCCTCATCGTCAAGAATCGTAAAGACCATATCGATGCCCTCTATTGTCTTGGCAGTGAACGTAGAACCCTCGTTTCCGTCCACGATCTTATCAAACTTGTTCCAGCCTGGAGCTGCTGCATAAGCCGCCTTGCAGCCTTTCGGCACTCGGAGGGTTGAATTATTCAAATTCATGAATACATATTCGCCGATCTCAAGCGGTTCGGTGCGCTCTACTTGGAGAATAAAGTCACTTAATCCACTCACTGCATAGTCGCCAATGGTTTCGACACTTGCAGGAAGATTGCAATAAGTCAATGCATAACAAGAGGCAAAAGCATATTCGTCAATCACTGTCACCGTATTGGGAATCGTGACTGAGGTCATGTTATAAATATTATACAATGCATACTTTCCAATCTTAACGACGGTATACCCATTGGCTGTCTCTGGGATTGTTACAGAACCATAAGTATATTGATCAATAGCCGTATGATCCCACGAGCCGTTTATGTAACCAACCTGGCAGGTCTTCGCTTCCTCATCAAGGACTGTAAAGACCATATCTATACCTTCGGCAGTCTTGGCTGTGAAACTGGTACCCTCGTTTCCTTCCAGAATCATATTTCCATACCAACTCATATCAAAGCTGTTCCAACCTGGAGCTTCAGCATAAGCCTCCTTGCAACCTGCCGGCACCCGAAGGACTGAATTCCACATACTATTGAATGCCCATTCGCTAATCTCAAGCGGCGTTGTACGATCTACTTCAAGCGTCAGATTTCTACCACTAAATGCATATCCATCAATCTCAGTAATGGTGGCTGGTAATGAAAGACTATAATTATCCAGGGCAAAAGAATTCTCACCTATTCCTGTAACTGAAGCAGGGAATGTCGTGGCCTTACAGCCGAACAGGAGCTTATTGGTTGCAGTCTCAATAATGGCATTACAATTGTCACGCGAATCATATATTGGATTACCCTCTGCAACCGTTAGGGATGTCGCATTACTTAATCCAGATAATGCATAACTTCCAAGGGTTGTGACACTTGCAGGAAGCTCGAAGGAGGTTAGTCCATGACAATAAGCAAAACCAGCTTCATCAATAACTGTCACCGTATTGGGAATCGTGACGGACGTCATTTTATAAACATTATTAAATGCACTATTTCCAATCTTAACCACGGTATAGCCATTGGCTGTAGCCGGGATCGTCAATGGACCTGCTACAAGTTCTTTGTCAACAGCCGTTCTGTTCCATGCACCGTTTATGTAACCAACCTGACAGGTCTTTGCCTTATCGTCAAGAACCGTGAAGACCATATCATAACCCTCTTGCGTCTGGGCGGTGAAACTGGTACCCTCGTTTCCTTCCAGAATCGTATCAAATCTGCTCCAACCTGGAGCTTCAGCATAGGCATCCTTGCAGCCTTCAGGCACTCGAAGGGTTGATCTCCACAAATTTTCGAATACATTTTCATAAATCTCAAGCGGATTTGAACGATCAACTTGAACAAGCAGGTTATAACCAGCGATAGCATTATAGCCCATCATGGTAACAGTAGAAGGCAAAGTCAGCGTGCAATTATTTAAGTTACAGAATGCCTCACTTCCTATTTCTTGGATACCTGAAGGAATTGTAGTGTTACTACAGCCTAACAGAAGCTTATTGGTTGCTGTCTCAATGATGGCATTACAATTGTCACGGGAATCAAAATATGGATTGCCCTCTGCAACCGTTACAGATGTAATCTGAGTTAGTCCACTCAGTGCACCGTAACCAATGGTTGTGACGCTTGCAGGAAGATCGAAAGAATACAATGAATAACAAGAATTAAATGCATATTCGTCAATCACTGTTACCGTATTGGGGATCGTGACTGATGTCATGCTATAAACATTATTTAATGCAGACCTTCCGATTTTAACCACCCTATAGCCATTGGCTGTCTCTGGGATAGTCAATGAACCATAAACCATATCTTTGTTAACAGCCGTTCTTTCCCAATCACCATCTAAATAACCAACCTGACAGGTCTTCTCTGACTCGTCAAGAATCGTGAAGGCCATATTATAACCCTCTTCAGTTTGGGCATAGAAGGTTGTACCCTCGTTTCCTTCGAAGATGTTATCAAATCTGTTCCAACCTGGAGCTTCAGCATAAGCTGCTTTGCTGCCTGTCGGCACTCGGAGGGTAGAATTCCACAAATTATTGAATGCCCATTCGCTAATCTCAGCTGGAGTTGAACTCTCAACTTGAAGCGCCACATTACCACCACCAAATGCATACTGTTCAATCGTCGTAATTGTGGCTGGCAATGAAAGACTATAATTGTACAAATCAACAAATGAAGCCTCTCCAATTCCAGTGACTGTAGCAGGAATGATGGTGTTCCTACAGCCAACCACTAGTTTATTTGTTGCAGTCTCAATAATGGCATTACAATTGTCACGGGAATCGAATGTTGGATTGCCCTCTGCAACCGTTATGGATGTCGCGTTTGTTAATCCCTCGAATGCAAGTTGTCCAATGGTAGTGACACTTGCAGGGATCTCTAAGGAGGTTAGTCCATTACAGAAAATAAAAGCAGATTCTTCAATAGCTGTTACCGTATTGGGTATTGTGACTGAGGTCATTCCCCAAACATTATAAAATGCACCATTTCCAATCTTAACGACGGTATAGCCCTCTCCTACTGTCTCTGGGATAGTGACAGGACCTTCAATATCTCTGTCAATTGCCGTTCTATCCCATCCGCCATCTAAGTAACCAACCTGACAGGTCTTAGCTGACTCGTTCAGAACCGTAAAGAGCATATCATACCCTTCTGCCGTCTGGGCAGTGAAAGTGGCACCAGCGTCTCCTTCCAGAAT
>LXOW01316124.1_pt1 | contig 12135 bp, 7 predicted proteins | sample 1368591 | NCBI WGS metagenome assembly LXOW01 (sample SAMN04884650, study PRJNA319009) | bovine gut metagenome | isolation source: Cow rumen | host: Bos taurus | place: Italy: Legnaro (PD) | collected 2014-07-09
GCGGAGCCGTCGCCCATGTTACCGAACACCATGGTCTGCACGTTGACGGCAGTGCCCCAGTCGTCCGGGATACCTTCGATGCGGCGGTAGGAGATGGCCTTCTTGCCGTTCCAGCTCTTGAACACGGCCTTGATGCCGCCTTCCAGCTGAGCTTCAGCGTCATCTGGGAACTCAGTGCCCAGCACTTCCTTGATGCGGACCTTGAAATCCTCAGCCAACTGCTTCAGTTCTTCAGCTTTCAGCTCGGTATCGCTCTTGTAACCCATCTTCTCCTTATAAGCGTCCAGCATGTCATCCAACTGCTTGCGGATGCTCTTGCCATCAGCAGGTTCGATGCCTTCGGCCTTCTCCATGACGACGTCAGCGTACATCATGATGAGGCGGCGGTAGGAGTCATAAACAAAACGCTCGTTGTTGGTCTTCTTGATCAAGCCAGGGATGGTCTTGGAGCAGAGACCGATATTCAAAACAGTGTCCATCATGCCGGGCATCGACTTGCGCGCGCCGGAACGGCAGCTGACAAGCAGCGGGTTCTCGGGGTCGCCATACTTCATGCCCATGATGTTCTCCATGTTCTTCATGCCAGCGTGGACCTCGTCCATGAGGCCGGCTGGGAGTTGGCAATTGTTCTGGTAATAAGCGGTGCAGCATTCCGTGGTGATGGTCAAACCAGCGGGTACGGGGAGCTTCAGCAGGCACATTTCGGCCAGGTTGGCACCCTTGCCGCCAAGCTCGTTTTTCATCGAAGCATTTCCTTCAGCAGTTTTTCCACCAAAGGTATAAACGTACTTTGTCATTGATTATTAAGTATTTATTGTTTGAATAAAATGATATTTCGGGTCGCGAAAAATGAGGGTGCAAAAGTACAAAATAATGGAAAACCACACAATGGGAAAATTGATTTTTTTAAAGAAAGCCCTGAAGCATTGCTCCAGGGCTTTCTTGACACATAATTAGAAAAGACGTTACGTCCACATTATGAGGCGTATGTATCGTATCACTCCCTGTTGTCAGAGATGGAGATGGTTAACTCAATGCTTTGGTCGGGGCGGGGCTTCTTCTTGCCGAAGCGTTTGTTATCGTAAACACACGTGGCTGCCACCTTCTTATCGGGAGTTTTCCACATTTCCACAATCTGTTTCACCTCATTGGCGTCCAGCTCCTTCAGCAACTCTATCAGCTTAGCATGGGTTTCGGGCATCTTGGCTTTGAATGAGCCTTTGACGGCACAGACATATTCGGTAAGGCCTTCTTCCACGCATATCGCATTTTGGGCATCGGAGAACTGCTGAACACGAGCGAACATTTTCGCCGGGTTGTATCCTCCAATGGTGAGACCCATGCCAATTACTCTGTCGTCTATCACGCTGAGCATGAATCCGGTAGTGTCGTTGGTGTCGTTGCTTGCAAAGGGTTTCATCTGCATGGTAAACATGTCAATGATACCATTCTTGTTGAGGGTGAAACCCCATGAGGTGACTTGCTTGCTGCAGGTCTCGTAACTCTGGTGGTTGAGTTTGACCAGTTGCTTGTAACGCTTGATGTTTTTGCTGTCGTTGCTCTGGGCCGACACCCCCGCAAAGGTCAGTATGGCCGCGAGGAGGAGAATGACTTTTTTCATNNAGTACTATACTATATTTGTTGCGTATGAGCTTATTCCTTTACAAACTTCAAAGTCCTCACAACGCTTTCCGACTTCACGTTGACGAAATAAACGCCGTCGCTCAGGTTTTCAAGGTTGAGGGTGGTGAGGCCTTTGGCTGTGGTGTGGTGCACCTCTTGGCCGAGGCTATTGAAGACAGCTAAGTCACAGTATTCCTCGGGCAAATTGATAGTGAATAGACCCTTGTTCGGGTTGGGGTAGAGGTTCACGTCGCTCATGGCGTTTTCATCAGTGTCAGCGAGCTCCAAGGTGATGGTTTGCGGCCAAGCATCGCAGCCAGTAACGACGAGTTGCATGTGGGCGTAGGCACCTGGGTTGCCGTTGATTTCGATGGAGGCCATGCCATTTTCGTCAGTATAGGCCACGCCAACGAGTCCGAGCTGGTCGAGCCCGTGGAAAAGAGCGCAGCGGAAGTTCTTCAAGCCGATGTCGCCTCTGCTGACCCTCACTTCCATCAAAGACGTCTGTTCGTTATACCAAGGCTCGTATTCCACATAAGGTGTGAAAGGTTCGTCATGCCAAGGACTGCAGGCCACATCGCCCATCATGTTGAGGTCGTAGAAGTTCCAGCGCAGGGCACCTTCTTCCCATTGTCCAGGGGCGTTCACCCATGGGGCTGTTGCAATCTTACCTTCTCTCAGCGCCATGCCACCGTAGGGGATGCGGTCGTTGTAGTAGGCGTCTTCCGTCTCACGGTGCAGGTGGATGGCGGGACCTTCCGTCTGGCCTTCGTTGAACCAGCCATAGCGTGAGTTACCAAAAGTAGCCACGGCGAAATTGCTGATTTTGGTCATGCGTTCCAGGATGCAGTTCTCGGGGAAATTGCCGCAGATGCAGCCCGAGGTGTGGAAGAAGGTGTAGTTGTGGTCCACGCCATTGGGACCGTAGAAGTTGTTGTCGGTGATGTCGCTGTTGACCCATCCTGCCACATATTCGCTGTTGGCATGGCCGTCGTGGTGGACATACTGTGTGCCAGCGTTGATGGCGTTGCGGAGGTTGGTACCGCTCCAGTTGCCTTCTTCATAATAGAGACGGGTGAAGTCGTAGCTCTCGGGGATGCCCGTGGTGGTGTAACCGTTGTCGTCGTGCGTGCCGATGAGCAGCTCGAGGTATTGGCTACCGTTGCTCAGATAAGGCTCGTCATAGAGGTGTTCGCCTGCCATGATGACCTTGTGGAACTCGCCTAGGACAGGCTCTGCCTGATAGGTCATGGACTTGTGCAGCATGTTGTCCAGTTCCGTTTGGTTGCTGAAGCACATGCGGCCGATGCCGAGCTCAGGAAGCAGGTCGTCTTCGCCAATCTCGCCCCAGCGGTTGTTGTCGTTGTCGTTCCAAGTGCCGTCAAGGGCAGCGTAATATAGGTCGGCAGGGATGCCGCCGTCGTCATAGCCATCTCCGCTGTCCACGTGGCAGAAGAAGCCACGGTAGGGGATGTCGGGCACGTCGCCAGCGAGGTTCACCATCATGATGCCGTTTTCCTCGTATTCCTGGATGATGAAGTTACGCAGCTTCTCGGCATCATCACGACCACTCATCGTGCTGAGGATGGTCTCTAAAGCGACCACATGGGTGCGGAGGCCACGGGCCAGATAGAAGGTGACATATTCGTCGAAGGCGCTGACCCACTGCTGTCTGGTGACCAAAAGCAGTTCATAGCCGCCTATGAGGCGATCTCTAGTGTTATAGGTCTGCAACATCTCGGGGTTCTGTGCGATATTCTTGGCGCGCGTGGCGTTGTCGCCATTGAGCCACAACATGCGGCTGTGGTCAGTCTTGGCGGCCGTCGTGGTGACTCTCACCGTGGCCTTGGTGGCGTATCTTACTTCGCCAGTGCCAGGCACATACTGCACGGGCGTGAAGGCCGAGAAGGCAAATCCGACACCGTTCATGTATTGCGTGCTCAGCTTGCCATAGGCTTGAGCGGGATAGATGCTCTTCGAAGCGTAGAGGGCTTCGTCTTTCACAAATTCCTTGCGCACAGGGTCAGAGTAGGTGAGAGCCGTCTGGTAAGGATACAGGTTGTAGCGGCCTTCCATCGTCTGGAAATCAGAGAGCTCCACTTCGATGCTGGCGGCTTCGGTACCTTGGGGCAGCATCAGGCTGATGCAGTGCCAGGGCAGCGAGGGCTGACCCGCAAGAGCACTCTGCATGCAGTCCTTAAACTGAATCTGCTCGTAACCTTGGATTTGGCTGATGCTGGGTTGTCCCAACTCATAGGTCTTTTCGATGGTTTGCGCTGTGGCGAAAGCGTAAGTGAATAATAGTAATAAGGTGAGGTTAAGTTTTTTCATTTATTTGACGATTAGTTTCTTGACTTCGGCATTGTCGCCGCTTTGGATACGCACGAAATACATTCCCTTGGGCGCGTTTTCCATGTGGATTTGCTGGCTGCCCGACACTTTGTCGAGATGCAGTACACTTTGTCCCAACATGTTGAAAACGTTGATGTCGCTTTCTTCGACCAAGTCAAGGGTAAAGCTGCCTTGGCAGGGGTTGGGGTAGAGGACGTTCTCTTTCGTCGTCACTACCTCTTCCACACCGCTGATGATGCAAGTGTGCGGGAAGGTGATATCATCAATCCAGACGCAGTCGGAACCAACAGCATTGTTGTTGTTTTTGTCATACAACCACAGGAAAGTATGGCTGCCAGCAGTAAATTCAAAGCTGGCATAGGTCCAGTCGTTCTCGCCCGACCACATGTCTTTCTTCTTGTTGTCGATGAAGAACGCGAAGATGTCTCTGCGCAACTCAGTGGAGGTCTTGAACCAGAAGCTGATTTCACCATCGTTGAGGATGTCGGCATAGATGATGAGGCGAGTCACTTGATTGTCGCCGATGGCACCCGAGCGGGCACTGTAGGTGCCGGTATGGGCTTCTTCTTCGGTGACGGTCCAAGGCAGGTCGCCCTCATGGAACCAGTCCAAATAGCTGAAGTCAGCGGTCTCGAAGGTCTCCCTGACGAGACCCACAGACGTGGTATAATTCATCTGTGTGGCGTAGTTGCCTGATTGGAGGGTCATGTCGAGTTGGAATATAGTTCCGTTAACGATGTCGGGGTCAGCGTTGACGATAAAGTCAGCGCTAAAGTCACTATCGCTGTCGACGCTGCCGACTTGAATGGTATTATCGGCAAACAGCAAGCGTTCGTCGTCGCAGTAGACCGTCACGAATGTGTTGGGTGCGGTGGCATGGCCGATGTTCTTGCCATGGACGCGCAAGATGACCTGCTCGCCCGGGTCGAAGTAGCCGTTTTGGTCGCCTTGGACTTCTATTATTTCATAGTCGTTGAACTGTAAACTCGGTGCGAGCAGCAAGAACTGACGGCTTGTGGTGTGTTCCACGCCGCCATTGATGGTGGTGAGGTTCAGTGTGAGCAGCGTTTGGTCGGGGACATTGTCTGCGATACTGATATAGGCACCTTGCTCGAAATTCATGGTGCTATTGGCAGCAAGGTCAGCGATGAACAAATTGCTGGGATATACAGAGACGTATTCGCAGTCGGTGTCGATTTGGGCTTCCACGCCAAAAGCCGCTTGGTCGCCCACATTATGGATGTCGATGTTGACATAGCGATTCGTGCCAAACTCGGGAAGGCCATCAAGACCGATGATGTCGCCGTAGACGTAAGCTTCGTTGCTGTCAAAGCCTATGACATCAAAGCTCTGTGGCCAGGCGTTTTGTCCCGTGACGACGAGGCGCATCTCCCCAATGACATCGAGGGCGGACGAGAAGGTCAGCGTGGCATCGCCGCTTTCATTGGTGATGCCAAAACCGAGCAAAGTCTCGCCATCGAACAAGCTAACGCGGAAGTTGTCAAGCGGAGCGTCGAAGTGGCTTACATGGACAGTGGTGGCGGTGGTGCCCGTCTTCAGGCCTTGCTCGAAGACGACATTGGGTGTGAAAGGCTCCTCAAACCAAGGATATAGGGCTACGTCGCCCAAAATGTTGAGGCAGTAGATGTTCCAGCGCAGACAGCCGTTTTCAGTCCCTACAGGATCTCCATTCTCGTCAGGGTAAGGAATGGCCACCCATGGTGCCGAAGCAATTTTGGCTTCGCGTAAGGCCATGCCAACGGATGGAATGTGGTCGCGGCAGTAAGCTTGAATGAACTCGCGATGGATGTGTTCGGCCATGCCGTCGCCCCATGGCAAGTACCAGCCGTAGCGTGAGTTGCCCGAGACGAGCACGAAACCGTTCTCCACGGTGACCATCTTCTCAAGGATGCAGTTGGCAGGAAAATTGCCGCAGATGCAGCCGTGGGAATGGAAGAGCATGTAATTGTGGTTGATGCCGTCGTTGCTGCTAAAGAAGGTGTTGGTGATGGTGGATCCATCCCAGCCGGCAACGTAATCGCTGTTGGCGTGACCTATATGGTTCACGTATTGTCCCCCAGTGCCGATGAGATTCTTGAATTCACCACCGCTCCATGTCTTGGTCGGAGAGGCATAATAGCGCTTGAAGTTGTAATCTTCAGGATAGCCGTATGTGGTATAACCCCAGTCGTTACATTCCCCAATGAGTCGTTCCAAGTCGACACTGCCATAATAGCCATCGCCCAAATCTTCTGCACCCATGATGGGGGAGGTGAACTCGCCCAAAACGGGAGTTTGCAGATAGCTGAAGGTCTTGTGCATGATATTCTCAAACTGCGTCTCGTTGTTGAAAGGCAGACGGCCAATGCCGATTTCTGGCAGCAGGTCGTCTTCGCCCACTTCGCCCCAAAGGTCGTCATTGTCGTCGTTGAGGGTGCCGTCGAGGCAGGCATAGTACATATCGGAAGGCAACTGGTCTTCGTCTACCCCATTTTCCTTTGCCCGGCAAAAGAGGGAACGGTAGGGCACAATGCTGACGTCGCCGCCAAGGCTCACCATCTGTATGCCGTTGTTTTCATATTCTTGGATGATGTAGTTGCGGATTTGCTCCTGTTCGTCACGACCTTCCATGGAGGCGTAGATGTCTTCCAAGGCGACGATGTGGGTACGGATGCCTTTGTTATTGTAGAGGCTTAGATACTCGTCAAATTGCGGTATCCATTCCGCTCTGGTGATGACGAGCATGTCGTAGCCACCGATTTCACGGCCACGCTTGCTATAGGTGTTGAGGACGTTGGCATTTTGTGCCAGACGTTGCAATGAGGCTTCGTTTTCGGGCGTGAGCCACAACTTGCGGCTATGGTCGTTGCGGCTCGTGGCGGTCTCGATGGTCACCGTCACCGTCTGGGCATAGCTGACTTTGCCCGTGGCGGGCACATAACGCAGCGGCGTGAAGCTACCGAATGCCACAGAAACGCCGTTCAGGTATTGCGTGTTGACGCGGCCATAACTTGTTGTGGGATAGGTCGTTTCCGAACGATAAAGTCCCTCTTTCTTGGCGAAGGGAATCTCTTTTTCGTTGGAATAAGGTCTCGGCTGCTGGTAAGGATAGAGATTGAAGCTGCCTTCAAGCTCCACGAAATCAGCAAATTCCACGTTGATGGAAACAGCTTCCTGACCTTGGGGCAGGATGAGGCTGACGCTCTGCCAAGGCAGGGTGGGCTCGCCAACGGTGCCGTAGGGCAGACAGCCTTGGAGGCCAATCTGCTGGTAGCCATCGCGTTCGCTGACGGTGGGCTGACCGAAATGATAAACTTGTTCAATAGTTTGGGCCTGTGCCATAACGGCGAAGACCAACATGATAAGGATAAGATGTAGTTTCTTCATGAGAATTAGGGTATTTGGGCGCAAAAATAAAAAAATATCGTCATAGTTCAGGTGTTTTTTCTAATTTTGCCTTTTAAATCCAAACTCAAATGAACAAAATCAGAGCCGCCGTAGTAGGTTACGGCAATGTAGGTCGTTTTGCACTCGAAGCCCTTGAAGCCGCCCCCGATTTCGAAGTGGCAGGCATCGTGCGCCGCCAAGGTGCAGAGAATAGGCCTGTAGAACTAACTAATTATCAAGTTGTTAAAGATATTAAAGAACTGAAAGACGTGGATGTGGCTATCTTGGCCTGCCCCACGCGCAGCTGCCCCGACTATGCCAAGCAGATTCTGCCGCTGGGCATCAATACCGTCGACTCTTTCGACATCCACACTTCCATCCTCGATTACCGTCGCGAACTGATGCCAATTAATAAGGAAACAAAGACCGTTAGTGTCATTGCTGCCGGCTGGGACCCAGGCTCGGATTCCATCGTTCGCACCCTGATGCAAAGCCTTGCCCCTAAGGGATTGTCTTACACTAACTTCGGTCCTGGCATGTCGATGGGTCACAGCGTCTGCGTGCGCTCCAAGAATGGCGTGAAAAACGCCCTGTCAGTGACTATCCCGTTGGGTGAAGGTATCCACCGTCGCATGGTGTATGTGGAGCTCGAAGATGGCGCCACCCTTGAACAGGTCACCAAGGACATCAAGGCTGACCCGTATTTTGCCAGCGATGAGACCCATGTGTTTGCCGTCGATAGCGTTGATGCTGTCCGCGACATGGGTCATGGCGTCAACCTCGTGCGCAAGGGTGTTTCGGGCAAGACCCAAAACCAACGCATGGAGTTCAACATGAGCATCAACAATCCTGCCCTGACGGGTCAGGTGCTGGTCAACGTGGCCCGAGCCACGATGCGCCTGCAACCGGGATGCTACACGATGGTGGAAATCCCTGTCATTGACATGCTGCCTGGCGACCGCGAGGAATGGATTGGACATTTGGTATAATAGGAGCAATGAAACACAAAACCCGACCACAAGCCGTCATTGCGGGCTTTATCGTGGACACAGAACCGCGATTAACCCGACGTCATCGCGGACCCGATCCGCGATCTCCTGAATACAAAGGCAATCCTTCTATTTTAGGAGATGGCGGATCCTTGTCCGCCATGACGGTAAAGGATGTACTATTGTCCCTTTTTGTGGTTGTGTGTTTTGTGTTGTCTTCTTGTGCCAAAAAGCAAGACAAAGTAGAATCGTTGCTTTCCCAAATGACCCTCGAGGAGAAATGCGGCCAGCTGACCTGCCCCATAGGCTTCAACTACTACGGCAAGGACGGCGATTCGCTTTGGCTCTCCGATGATTTCCTCGGCATGATGGACACGATGCCACTGGGCTCATGCTGGGCGGTGCTTCGTGCCGACCCTTGGTCAAAAAAGACCGTAGAGACAGGTCTGTATCCTCGTGAGTCAGCGAGGTTGCTCAATATAATGCAACGCCACGCCATTGAAAACACCCGCCTCGGCATTCCGATGCTGTTTTGCGAGGAAACACCGCATGGCCACATGGCTGTGGGCACGACGGTATTCCCGACGGGCATCGCCCAAGCCAGCACATGGGACCCCGAACTGTTGGAACAAATGGGTGAGGTGATGGGACGCGAGGTGCGCCTGCAAGGCGCGCATATCGGCTATGGCCCCGTCCTCGACATCGCCCGCGACCCGCGTTGGTCGAGGGTGGAGGAGACGATGGGGGAAGACCCATATCTCTCTGGCGCTCTGGGTGCTGCCATCGTCAAGGGGATGCAGAAAAATGTCTGCGCCACACTAAAACACTTAGCCGCCTACGGCATCCCGCAAGGTGGCCACAATGCTGCCACTGCCGAAGTCGGTCCGAACCGCTTGATGAGTGATTACCTGCCTTCCTTCGAGAAAGCCATCTGCAAAGGCGGCGCCAAAACCGTGATGACTTCGTACAATACCATCGACGGAGTGCCATGCTCAGCCAACACATGGTTGTTGCAAGAGGTGCTACGTAATGCTTGGGAATTCAAAGGTGTCGTTTTTTCCGACCTCAATGCCGTCAATGCGATTTGGGCTACACAGCATGTAGCCGCTGACCCTGCAGAAGCCGCAGCCATGGCCTTGAAGGCTGGCGTTGACATTGACCTGGGTGGCTACAATTATGGTGGTTTTTTGAAAGAAGCCTTGCAAAGAGGTCTCGTCACCGAGAGCGACATTGACCGCTCTGTACGTCATGTGTTGCAGCTGAAATACAACCTCGGCTTGTTCGACAACCCGTATGTTGATGAAGCCCTTGCCGAAGCCGAAGTAGGTACAAGAGGAAACGCTCAACTGGCCAAACAGGTGGCGTTGGAATCCGCCGTTTTGCTGAAAAACGACGGCATCCTGCCCTTTGGTGACCATATTAAAAAGGTGGCAGTTATCGGACCGAACGCTGACAATATGTACAACCAATTGGGCGACTACACTGCGCCGCAAGACCCCGATCGTATCGTGACCATGTTCGAAGGCATACGTGAAAAGGGCAGGGCAGAGGTGACCTATGCTAAAGGCTGTGCCGTGCGCGATGAAAGCGTCACCTACTTCGATGAGGCAATGAACATCGCCCAAGCTGCTGATGTGGTGGTGTTTGTCGTGGGCGGTTCTTCCGCTCGTGACTTCAAGACGAGCTATGAAGACACTGGTGCCGCTATTGTCAATGAATATGTATCCGACATGGACTGTGGCGAGGGCTATGACCGCTCCACTTTGAAATTGTTAGGCAAACAGGAAGAACTGATGCAACGCCTCTACGCCACGGGTAAGCCCGTCGTGACGGTCTACATCCAAGGTCGACCTTTGGACATGAACCTTGCGAACGAAAAATCCAATGCTCTTCTGACGTTGTGGTATCCTGGCATGGAGGGTGGCAGTGCTTTGGCTGACATTCTTTGGGGCGATTACAATCCTGCTGGTCGTTTGCCCATCTCGGTGCCACGTTCGGTGGGACAGATTCCCGTCTATTATTCCCAACCCTCCACAGGTGATTATGTGGAGGAAACGTCCCAGCCACTGTTCCCCTTCGGCTACGGCCTGAGTTACACCCAGTTCGAATACAGCGACATCTTTGTAGAGACGCCGTCGGCCATGTCATCCCAGGGGAGGAATGCGCGGGGAATGGAAATGCAAAGCATTCGACGTAGTCAATCTATGGCCGACACATTATTCATTGTCACCTGCACCGTCAAAAACACAGGCCCATACGACGGCGACGAAGTTGTGCAGCTCTACATCCGTGATGAGGTGGCATCCATAGCACCGGCATCCAAATTGTTGAAAGGCTTCCAACGCATTCATATTAATAAAGGTGAAAGCCAAAAGGTGACCTTCTTCCTGACGCGCCGCGACCTGGCCGTGTATAATGCCCTAAACGGATGGCATGTCGAAAGTGGCAACTTTACCGTCATGGTAGGTAATAATTCGGGAAATATTCAGTTAAGTAAATACATAACGGAAAAATAATATGAAAAAAACATTGTTCTTTTTTGCCCTTACCATGCTGTTGCTGTCAGCTACGAAGCTACAGGCACAGTTGGGCTTCCATGCAGGCTATGCGCCGCAGACTTTTGCTATTTCGGGTCAGACCATTGATGGCACAACTACCTTGCCTAAACTTTCCCATGGCTTCTACGGTGGCATACATTACCACTGCGCCATCATCAGCAAATTTGGCTTCACAGCTGCTTTGCAGATTCGCTTGAATTCAGTCACCGTCAATGAGACAGACTTTACTACCCAGGACAGCCAGTTCCTTATGGACCTGCCATTATTGCTGAATTACGGCTTTTCACTGGGCAACGACCTTACCCTTGGTGTTTTCGCTGGACCTATGCTGTCGTATGGCATCAGCTATACGTATAAGATAACCAATGCGGAGACCTATGAAGTCGAGACATCCTATAACCGCTATAGCACAACAGAGCCCGCCTATGCCCTCAGACGTTTTGAAGTGGCGGCGGCAGGTGGCCTGTTCTTCAAATTCAGGAGCTATATGCTCTATGGAGGCTACCGTATAGGCCTCAACGACTTGGATAAAATAAGCGGCTGCGCCACCAGACCCAAGGGCTTCTTCGTTGGCTTAAGCATCAACTGATGAGTCTTTTTTGCCGAAAAATGACAAAGTTTCAAAGTTTTTGCTTTATCTTTGCCGAAAAATAACACCTACAAAAGATGAAAAAAGTAGTTCGAACGGTTTGGATTGCCACCTTGTCGGGCTTGGCCTTCTTGGCGGCATGTTGCACCACCAAAGGCGGTCTCACGCGTTCCGAGAAACGACAGTTGATGAAAGAGCGCGACTCTATCCAGCAGATGTTGAGTAGCCGTGAAGGTGCCTGCGTCTATGGCACGCCCGAGATTATGCAACAGTACAGCCTTGAAACTCTGCGTCTCCGTAGCCAACTCGACTCCATCAACTACCGCCTTGGCGAGGATGTTGACTTGGAAGCTAGCGCACAACGCGTGAAAGACAAGGAACAACAAATCGAGAAAATGCAACAGATTAGCGCAATAAGAGAACGCCTCGAGGTCCTTCGCAACACCATCAAGGAACGCGAAAGCTCATGTGTCTACGGCTCACCTGAAATCATCCAAAGCTATGGACAGGAGACGAGACGCTTGAAGGATGAAGCCGCTGAACTTGAACTGCAACTCTTGGAGCTCGAAAACAAGTGACTTCCATGAAGGAGCGCTTCGGCTTTTACAAGAGGGTGATGCTCGAACTCAACCGTGCC
>LXOW01374113.1_pt1 | contig 12134 bp, 17 predicted proteins | sample 1368591 | NCBI WGS metagenome assembly LXOW01 (sample SAMN04884650, study PRJNA319009) | bovine gut metagenome | isolation source: Cow rumen | host: Bos taurus | place: Italy: Legnaro (PD) | collected 2014-07-09
GGAGGGCTCGGGGGCAGGGGCCGGCGCGGGGGCGGGCTCCTCCTTCTTGCGGCGCAGGGCGTTGATGGCCTTCACGACGAAGAACACCACCAGAGCCACCAGCAGGAAGTTCACCACGTTCTGGATGAAGTTGCCGTACAGGATGGCGGCCTCCTCCACGCCCGCAGCTTCGTCGGCGGGGCGGACCACGTACTTGAGGGTGGTGAAGTCGATGCCGCCGAAGAGGGCCCCGATGACGGGCATGAAGACGTCGTTCACCAGAGAGGTGACGATCTTGGTGAAGGTGCTGCCGATGATGACGCCCACGGCCATATCCACCACGTTGCCCCGCATGATGAACTCTTTGAATTCGGTTACGATGCCTTTTTTCTCCATTGTTTTATCTCCTTGATCTAAAGATAGGGTAAGTATATCACCCCCGGGCCCCGTTGGCTACACCTTTTTGAAGGCTTCGGCGGCCTTGGGCCCTGAATTTTGACGGAAATATGTCGATCGTGAATCCATTTTGACGATTAGCACTCTCCTATTGACAGTGCTAATCAAGTGAGTATACTGTGCATTGTAAGGAAACGAACGGGGCACAGTAAGAAAGGAAACGCCCCAAGGGTAATATGGATGATATGGAAAGGAAGTGTTGACTATGTTGCCCAGTATTTTCGGAGAAAACCTGTTGGACGATCTGTGGAGGAACGATTTTGACCGTGACTGGTTCAATGTGGATCGGGAACTCTACGGCAAGCACGCCAAGAACCTGATGAAGACCGACGTGCGGGAAGCGGAGACCGGCTACGAGATGGCCATCGAGCTGCCCGGCTTCAAGAAGGAGGACATCAAGGTGGACCTGAAGGACGGGTACCTCACCGTCACCGCCCAGAAGAGCCTTGACAAGGAGGAGCATAAGGGCAAGAAGATCCTGCGCCAGGAGCGCTATTCCGGCTCCTGCAGCCGCAGCTTCTACATCGGCGACGTGCAGCCGGAGGACGTGAAGGGCAAGTACGACGCCGGCGTCCTGACCCTCGAATTCCCCAAGGAGGAGCAGCGCAAGCTCCCCGAGAAGCACTCCATCGCCATCGACTGACAGGCAAAAAAGCAGCGTCACCCTGCGGGGTGGCGCTTGTTTTTTGGTCACATTCGCCTGCGGCGAAAGGGGCGTTGCCGGGGATCGGCTGCAAGTCACTCAGCTTCCTTCCGGCAGATGTATAAGAGGTGACTGGAGCTGCCCAGCAGCTCCCGCTTCTCGCAGTGGAGCAGATGGTAGGCGGAAAAGAGGCGGAAGTCCTCGTCGGTCATGGCAAAGTCCGCCCGTCCCTCAGCGAGCTCCAATATGCCGTCGGTGGCCACGGTACGAAGGTGGGCCACAGGCTTGTTCTCAAACAGGGTCTCGAACTCCGCCACGTCGTAACCCGTGAACGCCTGCTCCGGGAAGTGGCGGACCCTGAAATCCTTGTCGAAATTCTCCTCCCATCCCGCCCGGAAGGCGTGGGGCTCGGCCTGCAGGTAGTTATCGTAGAGGATGGCGTGAACGGACAAAAAAGCGAAGAAGAGTATGCCCCCGGGCCGGGTGACCCGGACGGCCTCGTCGATGGCTCGATCCACGCCGCCCTTGCCGTAGAGATGGTACATGGGCCCCATGGACAACGTAAGCTGGAAGGAATCGTCCCCCCACTGCCGAAGGTCCAGAGCGTCCCCTTGGACCGCCTCCACGTTGGGGTATAGGGCCGTGTTGGCCTTCAAGAGCTCGTAATTCTTCTCCACCAGCTCCACCGCCGTGATCCGGTGGCCCTTCTCGGCCAGAGCCGCGGTGTACCGGCCCGTGCCCGCGCCCAGCTCCAGCACCCGGCAGGGACGGGGCGCCTGGCGGTCGATATAGGACATGGTGGTCAAAAACTCCAGCTGGCCGCTGCGGGTCCTGGTGAGGCGCTCCGCCTCTCCCCCGCCGCCGTATATCTCGTTCAGTATCTGTGTCCGCCTGTCCATCGCCTTAGTCTGTGGACCCGGCTGCGGTCAAGGGAACGTCGATGAGCAGGTTGTCGCCGCCCGCCATGACGGTGGGGAGCTTGCCGTCCCACTTTGATACGGTCTGATACTTGATGAGGATCTCGTTGATGGATTCGGTGATGATCCGGTTGGATTCGGCGTTGGCCTCGGCCAGAACCTTGATCTCGTTGGCCTCCGCCTCGGCGGCGATGACCCGCTTCTGGGCCTCGGTGTTGGCGATGACCAGGGCCTGCTCCTGCTCGGTGCGAGTCTTGATCAGGTTCTGCTCCGCCACCTGCTTGGCTTCCACGGCGTTGATATACTCCTCGGAGAAGTCCCAGTTGATGATGTTCAGCTCGTTGATGAAGATGCCGTAGCTGTTCAGCTTCTCGTTGAGCCCGTCGTCCAGGAGCATACTCACCTCCGCCCGGGAGCTGACCAGCTCCACGGCGGTGTACTTGGCGGTGACCGCCTTCAAGACCTCGTTGACGGCGGGGGTGATGAGCACCTCCTCGAAGCCCATGCCCACGTTCTTATAGACGGTCTGGCTGCTCTCCTTGCCCACGTGGTAGTTGACGGCCACCACGGTGGTGATGGTCTGCAAATCCTTGCTGAAGGCCTCGGTGTTCACGTCCAGCTTCACGATCCGATTGTCCACCACCACGATCTTCTGCACGAAGGGCACCTTGAAATGAAGGCCCTCCTGGAGCACCGTATCCTCCACCTTGCCGAAGGTCAGCGCCACGCCCGTGTGGCCCGCGGGGATCACCACGAAGCAGGAGCTGAAGAAGATGATGGCGAAGATCACCACCAGGACCAGCCCCGCCAGCTTAAAGGGGGAAAAGTTGCCCGCCTTGTCCTTGAACATATTCGTATACCTCCCGTTTAGTTCTGTTGTTTGATGAACAGTTTACCGCCATTCCTCAAAAAGCGCAACCGAAATTCCGCAAATTGTCAGAAACAGAGGGAACGCAAAAAGCTGCCGCCAAGCGCAGCAGCTTTTCGCGTTCAACGGGGCTTATTCTTCCGTAAAAGAATCCTTGTCCAGGCCGCACACGGGGCAGGTCCAATCGGCGGGGACCTCCTCCCAGGGGGTGCCGGGGGCGATGCCGTTGTCGGGATCGCCGAGGTTGGGATCGTACTCATAGCCGCAGGGGCAAACGTACTTCATGGGTGCTTCTCCTTTCGTAGATTCGTTATGCTTTCCACAGTCCGTGGAGATTGCAGTAGGCGTAGACCGCCTCCACCTCGTCGCCGTCGGTCAGGGCGAAGGTGACCTCGGGAGCGGTGTCGGGAGAGAGGGCCTTGCGCTGGTTGCCGGCCTTGGTCTGCAGGGACACCCACTCGATGTAGTGGGCGGCCAGCATGGGATGGGCCGCGGAGCCCACCTTCACCTTCACCAGGTTCCCCTCCACGGTGTAGACGGGCACGTGCTTCTCCTGGGCGGCGTCGGTGGTGTTGGGGACGATCTCCTTCATGGCCTGACCGCAGCACATGGTGGGGCAGGCGGAAGGCTTCACCACGGCGATGATCTTGCCGCAGCGCTCACAAACGAAAAATCTCTGTTCCATGGCTCTCTCCTTTTCAATAGTTGGCGGCGGACACTTCAAAGTAGCTCTGGGGATGGTTGCAGGTGGGGCAGACTTCGGGGGCCTTGGTGCCTACCACGATATGGCCGCAGTTGCGGCACTCCCACACCTTCACCTCGCTCTTCTCGAACACGGCCTTGGTCTCCACGTTCTTCAGAAGGGCCCGATACCGCTCCTCATGGCGCTTCTCGATGGCGGCCACCAGGCGGAACTTGGCGGCAAGCTCTGCAAAGCCCTCCGCTTCGGCGGTCTTGGCAAAGCCTTCGTACATATCGGTCCACTCGAAGTTCTCCCCGTCGGCGGCGGCGGCCAGATTCTCGGCGGTGGAGCCGATGCCCTCCAGCTCCTTGAACCACATTTTGGCGTGTTCCTTCTCGTTGTCGGCGGTCTTGAGGAACAGATCGGCGATCTGCTCATAGCCTTCCTTCTTGGCTTTGGAAGCGAAGTAGGTGTACTTGTTTCTGGCTTGGGATTCTCCGGCAAAGGCTGCCTGCAGATTCTTCTCGGTTTGGGTCCCGGCGTACTTGTTCATGGAATCTCCTTTCCTGGGGCTCACTGAATGGGTTCAAAATCCGCCGCACCATGCTTGCACAGCGGGCAAACGATATCGTCAGGCAGGGTCTCGCCTTCGTAGACGTAGCCGCAGATCTTGCACACGAAGCCCTTCTTGCCCTCGGTCTGGGGCTGGGGCTTTACGTGGGCGTGATAGAAGGCGTAGGTCATGGAGGGCTTGTTGCTGATGACCCGAGCCTCGGTCACGTCGCAGATGAACATGCCGTGGGTGCCCAGATCGACGTACTGGATCACCTTCAAGGACATGACGGCGTTCACGTACTTACGCAGCATGACGAGGCCGTTGTCCGTCCTGGTCAGCTCCTCCCCGGCGAACTTGTCCGCCGTGCGGCCGGACTGGAAGCCGAAGTTCTCGAACAGGTCGAAGGGCGCTTCCTCGGAGAGGATGTTCAGGTTCATGATGCCGGTCTGCTCTATCACGTGATGGGAGTAATTCATCTTGTTGATGGTGACGGCGATCCGATTGGGCTGGCTCGTCACCTGGGCCACGGTGTTCACGATGAGGCCGTTGTCCTTCTTGCCGTCGCTCGATGTGACCACGTAGAGGCCGTAACCGATCTTGAAGAGAGCGGTCATATCGTTCTTGTTGGCGGTCTCGGAGGAGAGGGCCTGATAGTTCTTGCAGAGCTCCTCACTGAGGGCGGCGATCTCGTCCTTGTTGGCGGCGTTCATGGCGGACTTGATGTGGACCACCGTGTCGGCGAAGGTCAGATTCTTGCAGCCGGAGAGCTTCTCCTTCATGACCTTGTAGGCCATGGGAGCCCAGGAGCCGTTCTCCATGAAGGCCACGGTGCGGTTCTGGAAGTTCCGCTCGGTGAGATGGTCGATGAACTCCCGCATGAAGGGGTAGATGTCCGCGTTGTAGGTGGTGGTGGCGAGGACCAGCTTCCCGTAGCGGAAGGCGTCACTGACGGCCAGGGACATATCCGTGCGGGCCAGGTCGTGGACCACTATCTTGGGGCAGCCGCCCTGGCGGAGCTTGTCCGCCAGCAGCTCCACGGCCTTGCGGGTGTGGCCGTAGACGGAGGTAAAGGCGATGACGATGCCCTCGGATTCCACGGAATAGGAGGCCCATGTTTGGTACAGCTTGATGTAGTGGCCAAGATCCTTGTCGAGAACGGGGCCGTGGAGGGGGCAGATGGCGGCGATGTCCAATCCCGCCGCCTTCTTGAGGAGGTTCATGGCCTGGGCGCCGTACTTGCCCACGATGCCGATGTAGTACCGGCGGGCCTCGTCGTCCCAGGGCTCGGTGCGATCGAGAGCGCCGAACTTGCCGAAGGCGTCGGCGGAGAAGAGGACCTTGTCCGCGCTGTCATAGGTGACCATGACCTCGGGCCAGTGGACCATGGGGGCGAAGACGAAGGTGAGGGTGTGGCGGCCCAGGGTGAGGGTGCCGCCGTTCTCCGCCACGATCCGCTCCTTCACGAGATCGGGCCCGAAGAAGTTGTCCATCATGGCGAAGGCCTTGGCGGTAGCCACCACGGCGGCGTGGGGGTAGGTCTTGAGGAAGCTGTCGATATTGGCGGAATGGTCCGGCTCCATGTGCTGGACGATGAGATAATCGGGCTTGCGGCCGCCGAGCGCGTTCTCCAGATTGTCCAGCCACTCATGGGTGAAGTTCTGATCCACGGTGTCCATGACGGCCACCTTCTCGTCCAGGATCAGATAGGAGTTGTAGCACATGCCGTTGGGGACCTTGTACTGGCCCTCGAACAGGTCCACCTTGTGATCGTTTACGCCGACGTACAGGATATCCTTTGAAATGTTCATAGTCACGCCCCTTCTTGATTTATCGAATACAGTATACTATACTTTTAGCGGAAATAGCAACCAAATGTTTTCATCCCACGGAATATGGGGGATCGTTTTTGAGGTGCCGGATATGCTGGAACGGATGTACGCAACGCCCTGCGGAAAGATACGCTATTGGGTCGGCAAAAACGCCGCCCAACCTTCGCCCCAGCTGGTGTTCCTGCCGGGGCTCACGGCGGACCATCGGCTGTTCGAGAAGCAGCTCGAGCGCTTTGAGGGACAGTACCCGGTGCTGGTCTGGGACGCCCCTGGCCACGCCGGCTCCTGGCCCTTCGAGCTCACCTTCACCCTCATGGACAAAGCCCGGTGGCTGAAGGAGATATTGGACGAGGAGGGGTTCGACGCCCCCATTCTCATAGGCCAGTCCATGGGCGGCTACGTGGGCCAGGCCTTCGCCCAGCAGTTTCCTGATCGCATGGCGGGCTTCGTGTCCATCGACTCCGCGCCCCTCGGGCGAAAGTACGTGACGGGGCTGGAGATCTGGCTCCTGAAAAAGATGGAGCCCGTGTACCGCCATTACCCCTGGAAGTCCCTTTTGAAGACCGGTACGAGCGGCGTAGCCACCACGAAATACGGCCGGGATCTGATGCGGGATATGATGCTGGTCTATGAGGGGGATCAGGGCCGGTACGCGGCCCTCTCCGGCCACGGCTATCGGATGCTGGCAGAGGCTATGGAGGCGGACCTGCCCTACCGTATCCCCTGCCCCGCGCTGCTCATCTGCGGGGAGAAGGATCGGGCCGGGTCCTGCATCCGGTACAACAGGGCCTGGCACAGGAAGACCGGCATCCCTCTCGAATGGATAGCCGATGCGGGCCACAACTCCAACACCGACGCCCCGGAACGGGTCAACGAACTGATCGAGGGGCTCATCCATACCGTCGACGGAGGGCAAAGATGATCTGTTTTCTGACCAGCCAGGTGAACCCCGAGGACAGAGGGGAGCTCAATAGCGCCAACGGCTTTGTCGAGGAACTGCGGCGGTGCCTGCCGGACCCCGTTCGAGGCCTCAACATCTGCTCCCATCCCGACAGCTTCGAGATCACGGACTTCTACGCCGGCATCACCAAGGGATATTTCGAGGACGCCGGTTTCCGGTTTGAGGACTTCCGGGTCCTGGACAGCCGGAATGAGGATCGGGCGGCAGAGCATATACGAAGCTCCGACCTCATCATCCTGAGCGGCGGCCACGTGCCCACCCAAAATAGCTTCTTTCAGCGGATCGGCCTAAGGGCGCTCTTGCAGGGGTATGAAGGCGTCGTCATCGGCATCAGCGCCGGCAGCATGAACGCCGCGGATGTGGTCTACGCCCAGCCGGAGGAGGCGGGCGAAGCGGTGGACCCGGCCTATCGGAAGTTTCTGCCGGGGCTGGGGCTCACCAAGGTGAACCTGCTCCCCCACTATCAGCGGGTCAAGGACGATATTCTGGACGGGCTGCGGCTCTTCGAGGACGTCACCTACGCTGACAGCATGGGCCGTATCTTCTATGCCATCCCCGACGGCAGCTACCTGTTCGTCCGGGACGGCCAAGAGGAGCTCCGGGGCGAAGCATACCGCATCCGGGACGGGCGCATGGAGAGGATATCGGAGAACGGCCAGAGGGCCTTACTGGACCAGAACGGAGGAACAGGATCTTGATCACGGATTCATTCGACAACGCTTCGCCCGCGAAGATCAGCGCTCCCAGAAACGAGAACGCCGTCCCGGTGGACGCCGTGATCTTCACCTTCTCCCACGTGATCGAAAAATACGTGACGGAACGGTATCCCTGCCAAAAGGTGGGAGAGCTGTGGATGGGCCACGGCATGACAAGCGTGTATCGCTTCGAGCACCACGGCAAAGCCTTCGGCTTCTACCGGACGTGGGTGGGCGCACCCGCCTGCGTGGGCACGGTGGAGGACGTGATGGCGGTCCTCAGGACGGACAAGGTGATCCATTTCGGCGGCGCCGGGTGTCTCAACAAGCAGATTGCCCGGGGGAAGGTCATGATCCCCACGGCGGCCTACCGGGACGAGGGGACCTCCTACCACTACGCGCCGGCCGCCGACTATATCAAGATCAGGAACGCCGAGGTGGTGGCGGCCTGCATGGCGGAGAATAAAATACCCTACGTCCTGGGCAAGACCTGGACCACGGACGCCTTCTACCGGGAGACAGCGAACAACTTCGAAAAGCGCAAGGCGGACGGATGCATCTCGGTGGAGATGGAGGGGGCCGCCGTCCAGGCCGTGTGCGACTTTCGGGGGCTGGAGGTCTATATGTTCTTCACCAGCGGCGATCTGCTGGACGCGCCGGAATGGACGGACCGTCTGGAAGAGGGCCAGATCAAGGACACGCAGCACGACGCCGGCCACTTCGACATCGCCCTCGCTTTGGCCGAATACGTGACAAGCCGGCAGGACCAAGCGGGGAGGCAGCAATGAAACTGATCCGGATAAAAAAGGAAGACGCGGATCGGGTGGCCCCCCTGGCGGCCGACTTTCGGGTGACGCTGAACGGGTATCGGGGCATATCGTCCCAACCCAGGGCGGCGGCGGCGAAGGAGGAGCTTTTGGAGTTCCTGGACGCCGAGTTCCCCGTGTTCGCCGCGGCGGAAGGGGACGAGCTTTTGGGGTATATGGTCTGCCGGATCGACGCGCCCTGCCTGTGGGTGGAGCACCTTTTCGTCCGGGAGGACCACCGGCGAAAGGGCGTCGCCGCTCTGCTCTTTGAACAGGCTGAGAAGATCGCCCGTTCCATGGGCGAGGACACGGTCTATAATTTCGTCCACCCCAACAACGGGGGCATGATCGCGTTTCTGCGGTCCAGGGGTTATACGGTCTTGAACATGATCGAGATCCGCAAGCCCTATGCGGGCGAAGAACTAAAGACCACCATCCCCGTGGGGGACGAAACGTTTGACTATTGACGGAGGCGGAACATGATACTGGCCATCGAAAGCGTTGTTTTGTGCCTGCTGTTCACGGGCATGGTGTATCTCATGTCCCGGGACCCCGTCAAGACCCTGTACAACTACCCGCCCGCCATCCAGGAACGGGTCAGGTCCCTGCCCCAGTATGAGGGAAAGATACCCACGCAGAAGAACAAGCTGGGGGCCAAGGTCGGGGCGTCGGTGCTGTTCGCGGCGGTGCTGGCCCTGATCCTCCGATACGTGAACGGGTACGCCGCCTTTGGGAAAGCCTTCGGCTATGGATTTCTGCTGTGGACCGTGGTGAACCTGTGGGATCTGCTGATCCTGGACATCCTTTGGTTCTGCCACGATCCCCGGTTCGTGCTCCCGGGCACGGAGGACATGGTGAGCGACTATCACGACTATTGGTTTCACGTGAAGGGCTTCTGCATCGGCGAGGGCCTATCATTCGTGGTCTGCGCCCTGGCGGGGCTTATCGTTCATTTCGTGTTGTGAGAAGGAGCGTGATCCTATGGAAAAGACCGTCGACGAGCTGCTGCAATCTCCCTGCTGGATCATCGACATCCTGCCGGAACAGGTCCCGGCGGATGGCCCCGGCCAATACTTCGCCGTGGAGAGATACTTTCTGCAGAAGGACCTGCTGGCGGCCGTCAAGGAAAAACATGTCAACGTGCTCCTGAAGCTGAACTGTTACCGGCGGCTGTCCGTTGACGGGGAGATCAACCCGCCGCCGGAACGATTGGCCGCGGCGGCGAAGAGCCGGCCCTTGTTCCTGCGGGTGGACGGGGCTTTGATCCTGTCGGAACCGGACGACACCCACATGACCCTCTTCGGCCCGGACGAAAGGCTGCTGACCCTGGTCAGGACCCTGGCTGCCGGGGAGGGGCTGTTCGTTTGGCAGCCCCCGACGGATTGATACCACATCGGAACGGATACGGTAAACGAAATGGAATTCGGATGGATCAACCTGTTCGGCGGGATCATCGTCATCCTGCTGCTGATACCCAACGTGGTCTACGCCCTGAAGCACCGGAACGAGCGGAACCTGTGCGGCAGCCGGGTCATGAACGTCATGGAGCAGATCGGGCGCTACGGATGTATCGTGCTGATGTGGTTTCCCCTGCTGGTGTGGCAGTTCGGCTTCAAAAGCGTGCCGGAGATGCTGCTGTATTTCGCGGGCAACGGGGCCCTGCTCCTCACCTACTGGCTGGTGTTCGCCCGATATATGAAGGAAAAGACGGCTCGGCGAGCCCTGATCCTGGCCGTCCTGCCCACCTGCGTCTTTCTCTTGAGCGGGCTGCTGCTCCGGCACTGGCTGCTGGTGGGCTTTGCCCTCCTGTTCGCCGTGGGGCATATCTATGTGACGGTCGTAAATGCGAAGAAGGAGGCGGAAGCATGAACGAAGGCCCCGACGCTCTGCGGCTGTACGTCCCCCGCCGGGAGGACGGCTGGTTCTACGTGCAGATGCTGACCGACCCGGCCACCATGGCCTACAACGCCCCCTGGTTCCCCCCGGACGGCTGCATCCCGGGCGCGGCGGAGGAATGGAACGACTTCTATGCGGGGTGGATCGGCCACGGCCCGGAGCGGTTCTACGCCTATCTGCAGCGGGTATCGGACGGGGCCTTCGTGGGGGACGTGAACTATCACCGAAACGGTCAGGCCATGGGCATCGTGATCTACGCCCCGGAGCGGGGCAAGGGCTACGGCAAGGCGGGGCTGGGGCTGCTCCTCGATAGGGCCTTTCGGGTGGACGGCGTGCCCGCCCTCTGCAACGATTTCGAGACCGACCGGGACGCGGCCTATGCCATCCACCGGGCCGCAGGCTTCCGGGAGGCGGGCGTATCGGACGGCATACTGCATCTGGTGCTGACGAGGGAAGACTACCTGGCGTCCTGCCGGGAGAAGGATTGAGGGAGGCGGCTATGGCCCATATCGTGGAGATACAGAATTTTTCCGATCCGGCGCTGGACGTGTACGCCCGGCTCACGGAGAATCAGCTGAAGAACCGGCTCCACCCAGAGGATGGCCTGTTCGTCGCGGAGAGCCCCAAGGTGATCGGCACGGCTCTTGACGCGGGGCTTATCCCCGTGTCGCTGCTCACCGAGCGGCGGCACATAGAGGGTTCCGCCGCGGCGCTGCTCCCTCGGCTGGGGGAGATCCCCGTGTACACTGCGGACGACGGGCTCCTCTCAAAGCTCACGGGCTACGATCTGACGAGAGGCGTACTGTGCGCCATGCGGCGGCCCGAAGAAAAAAGCGCAGATGAAGTTATAGCTGGAGCCCGCCGGGTGGCGGTTTTGGAGAACATCGTGGATTCCACCAATCTCGGGGCCATCTTCCGCTCCGCCGCGGCGTTGGGCATGGACGCCGTGCTCCTCTCCCCCGCCTGCTGCGACCCCCTTTTGCGCCGGGCGGTACGGGTCAGCATGGGCACCGTGTTCCAGGTCCCCTGGGCACGATTTGAGAGCCTGACCGCCCTTAAGGAGGCGGGCTTCGTGACGTTGGCCATGGCCCTGAAGGAGGACGCCCTCTCTCTGGACGATCCCCTTTTGAGCACCTATGACAAGCTGGCCGTCGTGCTGGGCACCGAGGGGGACGGGCTGACCGCCGAGACCATTGACCAATGCGATCACACGGTCATCATCCCCATGGCCCACGGGGTGGACTCCCTGAACGTGGGGAACGCCGCCGCCGTAGCCTTCTGGGCGTTGCGCCGCAGAGGGTAGCGTTTACACCACGACGAAGAATTTAATGATGAACAGGACGGAAATGACGTAGGTCAGGACGGATACCTCCCTGGCCTTGCCGGAGAATGCCTTGATGACGGTATGGCAGATCAGGGCGAGGCCGATGCCCATCCGCACGCCCAGAGGGATGGCGTACACGATCTTTTCCCGGATATTGAACACGGACAGCAGGATGAACACCACGCCTTCCACCAGGATGATGGACAGGGCGGCCTGGAAAGCGCTTTCATAGCCGACGTTCAGCATGACGGCGATGTTTCCGGCGATGATGGGAAAAAGCTGTTGAGGCCCATGCCCGGCGCCATAACGAAGGGTTTGTTGGCCAGGAACGCCATGGCCGCGGTGCCCACGGCGGAGGCGATGCAGGTGGCCAGAAACACTCCGTTCCAAAGGGGCGTCCCCACGGCGTAGCGGGTCAGCAGATTGGGGTTCAGGGCGATGATGTACGCCATGGTCATGAAGGTCGTGATACCGGCGACGATCTCCGTGCGGACCGTCGTATGGTTTGCTTTGAGCTGGAAC
>LXOW01041700.1_pt1 | contig 12130 bp, 7 predicted proteins | sample 1368591 | NCBI WGS metagenome assembly LXOW01 (sample SAMN04884650, study PRJNA319009) | bovine gut metagenome | isolation source: Cow rumen | host: Bos taurus | place: Italy: Legnaro (PD) | collected 2014-07-09
GCCATCATCTACTACGACGTGAACTTCCGCGCCTCCCATGGCCATGAGGCGAAGAAGCTACTGCCCAACATCCGGCAGAACCTGGAGTTTGCCGACATCGTGCGCGGCTCGACGGAGGATTTCGGGGTGATGTTCCAGATGAGCGACCCTGACGCCGTCTATACGACGCAGATTGCCGCCTACACCGACCATTTCATCTGCACGCAGGGAGCCGGCCCGGTGGTGCTCCACTCCCGCAACGGCCTGAAGAAAGCATATCCCGTTCCACCCGCCGAAAACGTAGTGAGCACCATCGGCGCGGGCGACAACTTCAACGCCGGCTTCGTCTATGGCCTTATCAGGCAGGGCATCACCCGCCAGCAGCTAGCGCAGGGACTGACTGAGCAGCAGTGGGACAGCATCATCGCCAGTGCCCTCCGCTTCTCAGCCAATGTCTGCCAGAGCATCCACAACAGTGTTGACCCGGCCTTCGGGCAACAGATGGCAGAAGGGCTTGGTATGTAGGAGGCTCCAACAAGGACGAGGGAACTTCCTCCTCTTTCTATTTGATGGTTTTCTTCTTACCATTATATATATACAGCCCCTTCTGCGTCGGTTTCTTGTTGAGCTTGCGCCCGTCGAGCATGTAGTAACCACTCCCCTCTCCACCGCGAGAGGGGTCGGGGGTGAGGCTCTAGTAGCACGATGTTTCCTCATGGTGCTACCGACAACAGTCTGTATGCCAAAGTATTAAGCGACAGAGTAGCATGAGTAGCTCGAGTAGCACGTTGTTTCACCTTTAGTTTCTTTCTGCCTTCCAGTCGGTGATGTTTCGCTCGGTGGAAGAGAAGGCGATGCCGACCTTGGTAATGGGGCGTCCGTCAAGAGCGTACTTGTCAGCATAGCCCTTGCGGTTGATTTGTTCAAGGGCAGCCTCGGCTGTGTCGTTGTATTTCAGCTCCATGACATAGATGCCCCGGGGCATCTTCAGGGTGATGTCGCTACAGCCCTTGGCTGTCGGTTCCTCAGCGCGGACATCAGCGCCAAAAGCGGTGAGCAACGTGAAGAGCAGTGCGTGGTAGTAGTGCTCGTTCTTGTTATCCTTTTCCCACTGGTAGGGCACGCCAGCGTAGAACGTCTTGATGGCCTCGATGAAATCGGGAAGGTTGTCGTTGCGCCAGAACATCTTGTAGGCCTTCATCAGCGCGCTGCGTTCGCGGTCTTCGCCCGGCGTGTTGGAGATGTAGCTGTAGAGACTGCCAGCGAATCCTGTGCGCACTTCCTCGTTGGGAAAGCCCAGTGTGTACATATCGATGTCCTCGTCGTAGCGCTTGATGGTGAGGTAGCCGCTCTGATAAAGCACAGGCAGCGGGGCGTTGTAGCTGTCGAAGGCCTGGTTAAAATCGCCAGACTCGCAGAAGGCACCATCCACGTCATCCATTTTCAACGGCGGCATCCGGCGCAGCATGGCGATGAGCGCACTAGGCGTGGCACTGTCGAACCAGTACTTGTCTATTTTCCCGGCACTCAGGGCGTTCACTAAACTGAAGGGATTGTACATGTCGGTCATGCGCTCGCTGAAGTGGTAGCCGTCGTACATGTGCTTCAGTGCGGTGAGCATCTCGTCGTAAGTCTTGCCGCAGTTGGCGGCCATCAATTCGATGTCGGGGCGCATCTGTGTGGTCAGTTCCTCCTCGCTGATGCCACAGATGGTCTCATATTTGGACTGCATGGAGATGTTCTGCAGGTTGTTGAGCTTACTGAAGATGCCCACCTGCGAGAATTTGGATATGCCGGTGATGAAGACGAACTGCAAGTGGTCATCGAGGCTCTTCAGCGGACCGAAGAGCGCGGAGAACGTGTCGCGCACATACTCCATCTGCTCCGCATTGCCGATGCTGTGGAGCATCAGCGTGTCGTACTCATCGACGAGCACCACGGCGCGGCGTCCCATCTTCTCATGGGCGCAACGGATGGCCTCGGCCAGGCTATGGCTCTTAACCATCTGCGTCAGGCCGTAGCGCTCCTCGAAGTGCATGATCGTCTGCGTGGCATATTCCTCCATCTGGACGAACTGCTTCAGGTTGGTCTCGCTGAAGTCGAAGCGCAGCACGGGGTACTTCTCCCACTCCCAGTCCGTCTGGGCAATGTAGAGCTGCGGCTGCTCGATGCCTTGCTTCGTGGTGAACGCCTCGAACAGCTCGCGGCGACCCTCGAAGACGGCGGCCAGCGTGTTTACCAGCAACGACTTACCGAAGCGGCGCGGGCGGCTGAGAAAGTAGGGCTTGCCCTCGGTAATCATCTTATAGATGAGCGGGGTCTTGTCAACATAAATGTATCCGTCCATGCGGAGGCTCTCGAAGCTCTGGATGCCTACGGGGTATTTTCTCTTTACTGCCATAATGGGTATATACGATTATAGATTTGCATATATCGGAACAAAGATACACAAAAAAAACGGACTGACCAAACATCAGCCCGATTTTTATTCACATAATAATTTATTACGTGCTGTGCGGTTGAAAGACGCTGAAAGCGTCTCCGCTCAATAGCCGAGGGTACGAAGTACCCCCGGAATGTCCGATGACAGGGAACATGCACCCTGAAGGGGTGCCCCAACACCTTCGGATGTGGCACCGCTTCGATGGGAGGGGTCTCCCGTGCTCACGGGCGCCCCTCCCGTGAGCACGGGCGACCCCGTTGGGGTCGATGTTACCATTGCCCTCCTATCCGCAGGTCGTTCCGACCTACGGCTATTGAAAGATGACGCTTTCAGCGTCAGAGAGTTGCATCCTAACATAGGGTGGGAAACATTAGTTAATTAATTACAGTTTTGATAGGACGGAAAGCGGGGCGCATCTGTTGGATGCGCCCCGCAATGATGTATGAGAATGGGATGTTTACTTCAGGATGACCGTCTGGCCATTGATGATGTAAGCACCCTTCAGACCCTGCAGGTCGAGCGTGTGCTGGCGCACCAGCTTACCATCGATTGAGTAGACATCCACAGCCTGCTTGCTGCCGGTAATCTGCTCAATGGCAGTCATCTGCTGGTTACCACCCTCAAGGACAACCACGACGGGCTTCGACTCAACACCAGTAGCATAGACTGCGCTTACAGCGAAGACCTTAGCAGTNNGCATAGGTCACGTCGTCAATCAGCAGACCGAAGATGTCAACAGAGGTGTGACGAATAGCGAAGAACTGTGCGCCTGCGGGCAGGTCGATGCTCAGCTCAGTCCATTCAGTAACATCAGTGGTGTATTCAGCCAGCTTCTCAAAGCTCTCAACCTGGTTGTCGGTAGTGGAGTACCACACCTCGAAGGTCTCTGGGCCATACTGCTCAGTAATCGTGCGATACCAGAAGGAAATGGTCTGTGCATCGCCAGTCAGCGTGGGCGAGATCAGCCAGTGGTCGCAAGCGGGAGTATTACCATCTTCGTCAACCGGGCAGAACGACCACAGGAACTGGTCGCCACTGTGAGGAGCATAGGTCTCTTCGCCACCGAAGTCGGCGGGATAAGCGACCTGCCATGCCTGAATCTGGTAAGCATTCTCGAAGGAAAGGCCATTGAATCCATAGACGGGAGAGTTGTTGCCGTCATAGAGCGTCCAGTCACCGAGTGCACCATAGCGGTTGTTCTCGTCAATACCACCGAGGCTGAAGGGAACGAAGGTATCCTGATCGTCGAAGTTCTCAACGACCTCCTCAGCAGCGTTTGCAGGAGCATCCCAGCTGAGCTTCACGCCGTTTTCGGTCTTCTCAGCAACCACGTTCTCGGGCTGAGCAGCGGTGCTTTGCTTGACAGTGATGATAGACTCAGCCACGTTGTCCTCGTCGTCCATGTCAAGCTCGTACTCAACCTCGGCGCGCAGCGTTACATCCTGAGCATCGTCAAAGATAGTGGTGACATATTCAATCTCGAAATCGGTGCTCTGGAACGGGAGCAACACCTCATTGATAGTTCCATAGTACACCTCTTCGTCATTAGCGTACAGTACCACTGAGTAGCCGTTAGCGGCATTCTGGCCCAGGTTCTTCACGTTGACGAGGACAGGAGCGATGTTACCAGCCTGCACAGCCTTCGGAGCCTTCATCTTGACAGTGAGGTTGTACTCAAGCAGGTCGATGATGCGGACATTATCAATAATCATTGAACCTTCGGTAGCGAAGTCGGCATAGATTCTGAACTTAATGTAATCCTCGTTGGCATAGTCGCCCAGAGCCACGCTGACGGTCTCATACTCATCGGTCACTGCGAAGCTGCCTTCCAGCTCCACATCGCCATCGGGAGTCTCGACGTAAATCTTCAGGCTGTTGCCTGCATCGCCCTTGACATCAACCATCAGGGTCGGGTTGCCCTTGTGCAGCTTCACCTTACCGGCAGTCAGCCAACCATATTCATCCTCACTGTATGAGGTGAAGATAAGAGCACCACCATCCTCGTCGGAAGCATCGGCAGTCGTAGTAAGCTCGACATCGTAAGAAGCATTATAGAGCCATGTGCCATAGTCAAAGCCAGAAGCAGAGAAGTGCTCCTCGAAAGGCATAGTGAAGGGTGCGCCAACATAGAACATCACCTGTGTTGCATAGTCTTCATCAGGCGAACCGGCCTCGTTGTGCGGCAGCACGTACAGGCTCTCCAGACTCTGGTCAGCATTAGCATCGTAAGGAACAAACACGCTGTTTGTGTTAGTGGTAGCCACTATATCATCGAGATACAGGATGGGGAAGATGCCCAATACATACTCGATGTGTCCAGTCCAAACATCGTAGCCAATCTCACCGGGAACGACGATACCGCCATTCATGCCAGTGGTGACACCCTTCCACGACAGGTTCACGCCGTCAGCCAATTCCTGAGCGTTAACGGTCTCCAGAGGAGCAGGAATATCAAGGCCGATGAACACGCTCTTCTTTTCACTCTTCATACCACGGTTGCCATCGGCATCGTAGCAGACAGCCTGATAGGTGTGTACGCCAAACAGGTCATTGTCGGTAAACACCTTGATACCCTGAGGAGCAACGTTCTCGAAGCTCTTGATGAGCTGACCGTCGCGGTAGATGTTCATGAAGTCAATCTTCTTCGTCAGCTTGGCACCCATGATGTCGCGGCCAGGAGCAGTGACGGTGAGGACAGCCTTCTCAGCTCCGTAAGGATCGGGCTGCACAGCCAGACGCGGAGCGGCGGGAGCATCGTCGAGCAGACCCGGCTCAATGGACAGCGTATTGACAATGAGATAATACTGGTCGGGGTCACTGATGTGGTGAATAGCCACATAATAGTTGCCATCCTCGGGCACCATGAACTCGCCCTCGTAGTCGTCAGCCACGTTTGTCGTCAGCTCAGTAGGCTCAATAGCGGTAATTGTCATGGCCTCGGGCGTAGCATCAGTACCCAGGAGCACCTCGAAGCGCTCGGAGTAGGAAGTGCTGTTGCCACGGAGATTCACGACGAGGTTATATCTCTTACCAGCCACCAGCTGTACAGGCAGCGAGATGAGATAGTCGTCGGGCTGAACGGTAGAAGAGGTGTAGGGAGCGTATGTACCAATTGAAGCANNCTGCTTGAGGAAGACAGTGATAATATCACTCTTCATGCCAATGCCATTCTCATCGTAAGGAATCACCTGATAAGTGTGATAGCCGGGAGTAAGGCCTTCAGCATTGTCAACGTAGGTAATCTGCTCACCGGGAGCAACGTTCTCAAACACCTTGATTACGACGCCGTCGCGAAGCAGGTTGATGTAGGCAATGTTCTCAGTCAGCTCAGTTCCGTTGATAGCGGTGGTAGGAGCAGTGAAAGAAATGGTTGCGCCAACCTCAGAACCCTCGAACGACTCGATGGTCAACTCAGCGACTGCAGCGGGAGCCGTAGGATCGGCACCAGCCTCGAAGAAGAAGTTATCGACGATGATATAGTACTCATCAGGATCTGAAATAGCGTGGATACCAATGTGGTAGTAACCACTCTCTTCAACGGTGATGCCCTCATTCTCAAGGGTAATGAACTGGCCACCAGTTGCATACTCTTCAGCCTCAATGATGGTCTGCGTAAAGTCGGAAGCCTTTGTACCTGTACCCATCTTCACCTCAACACGCTCAGTGTAGGAACCAGTGACCATATCAAATGCCAGATGATAGAACTTACCGGTTTCCATATAGATAGCGGGCGAAACGAGCCAGTCGTCAGCACTATTCGTTCCACTGTACATATAGCGCATGCCATAGTTACCGGTGCCGATTTCATAAAGGTTCCAGCCCTTGTCATCCATGTTGGCGTTGATGGTGCCAAAGTCGGCCTGCTCTTCCTCGGTATCGAAGGAGTTGGTGTAAGGCAGCTCGTCAACGGGGTCACCTGTCTCAGCCTCGGGCTCTTCGAAATCCGAAGTGATGGAAAGCGTCATAAACAACTGCAGGTAGTAGAGACGGTCTTCAGCTGCATTGGCCACGAAGTAGTTGTCCTCAGCCATCGTCAAAGTTCCGGTCTCTTCATCGAGATACATCACGCAGTCAACAAGCTCACCGGTGTTCACATCGTAACCAACGGCCCAGATATTGTACTCATCATAATACACGCCAAGGAACTGGAACTTACTGAAGATAACGGTATTGCCATCCTTGGTACCCTTAGTACCCTTCACCCAAGCCTCGGGGAAGTCGGTAAACAGGCCCTGAACATAGATGTCATCGCCATCGAAGCCGACTGTAGCCGTAGTTGCGAAAGGAACAGCGCTGCCGGTGTTGCCGTCATATTCGGTACCCTGAACAAACCATGTGGCAGTCTCCAAGCCCTCGGGAACCTCAATGGGGTCGGTGCTGGCAGGAACGTAGTCATACAGCGTCCAAACGGTCTCAAAGTCACCATAGCCGCTGAAAGAATCGTCGTCATCCCAGAAGACACCGATATAGTTGTCCTCGTCGGAACCATTCAGGGAGATTACGTCGCCATCGATGGTAAAGGTAATCGTCTCTGCGTCAGCATTCTTATAGAAGCCCTCCTCATCGCTGTAAGAGCCCCAGTAAATGCTCAATGTAGCAGCGTATGTTGAATTGTAGTTCACGGGCTGACCCACATTGAAAGTCAGTGTGTTGTCCTCTTTAACACCTTTTACCCATGCACCGTTGGTGTAGTACGAGATAAGGTCCTTCACATACACGGTACCATCCTCACACTCAACGATTTCCACAGTAGCACTCTGTGAACCATAATAAATCTGCTGGCCAGAAACATAGTAGGCCATACCGGCGCGAGTGTAGAACTTCTGCTCACCTTCAGCTGGTGCAATGATGATGCCATTGGCATCGACCGTCTCGTCAGCTGCTTTGCTGGGAGCCATCAGCGGAGTGGTGCGAGCCTCACGCTCAATGGCAACTGTACCCTTCTGAGCCTTGCCAGGCAACATCTGAGGAAGACGCTCGACCACGCTCTTCACCGGCTCGTTGACTACGGGAGAAACTTCAGTCTCAGAAACCTCTGCTTTCTTCAGGATGTCATCCTGCTCTTTCTGAGTCAGCTTGCTGAATTCCTTGCTGGCGTAAACGTCAGCCTTCTTCATGGGCTGAATCACTTTAGCTACGGGAACGCTCTTCGAAGCCCTAGCCTTGGTGGCAAAGTCCTGAGCCTGCACGGGTGCACACAGCAGAAGTGCTGCCAGCGCACCAAACAGTAAAGAATTAAATCTTTTACTCATAATGTAATTAAACTTTAAAAATTAATATAAAAACGTTTTTTTATTTCTTTCTAAACACAATTCGGTTGCAAAGTTAGGCAATTTCTTTGTAACTTGCAAGAAAATTGTAACATTTTGTTTGTAAAGTCTTAAAAATTCTTTCTGCTTTTCTAAAAAAAAGCCTTATCTTTGCAGTCAAAAAGACCGAAACCATGCATCCGTTAGACAAATTCACGCACTGCCCGGCTTGTGGCAGCAGCACTTTCGAGGTGAACAATTTCAAGAGTAAAAGGTGTCTCAGCTGTGGCTTCACCTATTATGCCAACCCGTCGTCGGCCACGGCGGCGTTCATTCTGCGCAACGGTCGGCTGCTAGTGGCACGACGTGCCAAGGAACCGGCACGGGGCACGCTGGACCTGCCAGGCGGTTTCGTCGACATGGACGAGACGGCTGAAGAGGGCATGGCACGCGAGATTCGCGAAGAGACCGGACTGGTAGCCCTGCGCATGAGCTATCTGTTCAGCCTGCCCAACCGCTATGTCTACTCAGGGATGACCATCCACACGCTCGACATGTTCTTCCGCGTGGAGGTGGCCGACGATGCCGTGCCCGTGGCCGACGACGATGCAGCCTCGCTGACATGGCTGCCACTGAGTGAAGTGCGACCCGAAGACTTCGGACTTCAGAGCATCAGCCATGCCGTAGCCCGCTTTTTGCAAACGCGCAATTACTTATAAAAGTTAAGAAAACAAAAAATCTATCTTATAAATAAGGTGTAAGAAAACTTTTTATGTACTTTTGCAGCCCGAAAGCAAAAACGAAGCAGAATTATGCAGAAGAATTTAGTTATTGTGGAGTCGCCGGCAAAGGCAAAAACGATTGAGAAGTTCCTTGGCGACGACTACAAGGTGATGTCGAGCTACGGTCATATCCGTGACTTGAAGAAGCATGAATTGAGCATCAATGAAAGTACGCTGACTCCAGTTTATGAGATTCCCGAAGAGAAGAAGAAACTGGTAAGCGAACTGAAGACCCAGGCCAAGAAGAGTGACCAGGTGTGGCTGGCAAGTGATGAAGACCGCGAGGGAGAGGCCATCAGCTGGCACCTGTGCGAGGTGCTGGGCCTGGACGAACAGCATACTAAGCGAATCGTGTTCCACGAGATAACCAAGCCAGCCATCCTCGAAGCCATCGAGCACCCACGCACGCTTGACATGAACCTGGTGGATGCCCAGCAGGCCCGTCGCGTGCTCGACCGCCTGGTTGGCTTCAAGCTGTCGCCCGTGCTATGGCGCAAGGTGAAGCCGGCACTCAGTGCCGGCCGTGTGCAGAGCGTCGCCGTGAGACTCATCGTAGAACGCGAGCGCGAGATTCAGGCATTCCAGAGCGAGAGCTATTACAGCGTGAGTGCCGTCTTCGGCATCCAGAACGCCGACGGCTCTGCATCAGAGGTAAAGGCCACATTGAGCCAACGGCTGAAGACGCAGGAAGAGGCAGAGCAGTTCCTGGAGCTGTGCAAGGATGCTTCGTTCCACGTGAAGAACGTGCAGAAAAAGCCGATGAAGCGCACCCCCGCACCCCCCTTCACCACTTCCACCCTACAGCAGGAAGCCGCCCGCAAGCTGGGCTTCACCGTCAGCCAGACAATGATGGTGGCGCAGCATCTCTACGAGAACGGACTCATTACTTATATGCGTACTGACTCTGTAAACCTGTCGAAACTGGCTATCGGCGCATCAAAGGAAGAAATCATCAAGCTCTATGGCGAGAACTACTCTAAGGTACGCCAATATCAGACCAGCTCAAAAGGTGCCCAAGAGGCCCACGAGGCTATTCGTCCCACCTACATGGAGCAGACGACCATCGAGGGGACAACCCAGGAGCGCCGCCTCTATGACCTTATCTGGAAGCGTACTGCTGCCAGCCAGATGACCGACGCAGACATAGAGAAGACTACGGTGGAGATAGTCCCTGTCCTCGAAAGCTCCTCAGAGACCGAATACCTCTTTGTAGCCACCGGCGAGGTCGTCAAATTCGACGGCTTCCTGAAAGTGTACCGCGAATCGTCTGACGACGAGGAGACGAAGGACGAACTTGTCCATGTGCTGCCTCCACTGAAAGAAGGCGACCAACTGTCACGCCGCGAAATCAGTGCCACCGAGCGTTTCAGCCAGGGGCCTCAGCGCTATACCGAGGCATCGCTGGTGCACAAGCTGGAGGAACTGGGCATCGGCCGCCCGTCGACCTACGCACCCACCATCTCCACCATCCAGCAGCGCGAATACGTGGTCAAGGGCGACAAGAAAGGCGAAGACCACGACTTCGACGTGATTGTCCTGAAGGGCAAGCAGATCAGCTGGAAGAAGCGCCATGAGACCATCGGCTCGGAGAAAGGCAAACTGCTGCCCACCGACACCGGCATCGTGGTGAACGACTTCCTGATGGAGAACTTCCCCGACATCATGGACTATAACTTCACGGCCAAGGTGGAGCTGGACTTCGACAAGATTGCCGAAGGCAAGATTAAGTGGGAGAAGATGATGAAATCCTTCGACAAGGACTTTGAGCCCACCGTAGAGAAGGCCATCAACCAACGCTCGGAGCACAAGGCCGGCGAGCGCGAGCTGGGCAAAGACCCGAAGACGGGGAAGCCCGTTTTCGTGAAGATTGGCCGCTACGGCCCCGTCATCCAGCTGGGAGCCGCCAACGAGAAAGAAAAGCCGATGTTTGCCCACATGCCCAAGGAACTGAGCATGGAGTCGATAACGCTGGAACAGGCCCTTGACTTGTTTAAGCTGCCGCGAATGCTGGGCGAGTATGAAGGCGAGCCCGTCACCGTGGGCACCGGCCGCTTCGGCCCCTACGTGCTGCACAAGAAGCTCTACGTTTCGCTGCCTAAAGACTGCAATCCCATGAGCATCACCATCGGCGAGGCCGTCAAGCTGATTGACGAGAAACGCCACGAAGAGGAGCGCAAGCATCTGCGCGTGTTCACCGAAGACATGGACCTGGAGGTGCTGAACGGCCGATACGGCCCCTACATCTGCTACAAGGGAAAGAATTACCGGCTGCCGAAAGCCATGCACGAGAAGGCCAGGGAACTGAGTTATGAAGAGGCAATGACCGTGGTGAACAAAAGCAACTCATAAGGCATGAGACGTATCATCCTCATCGGCTACATGGGGGCCGGCAAGACCACCATCGGACGGGCACTGGCCAAAGAGCTGGGACTGGACTTCTATGACCTCGACTGGTACATAGAGAACAGAAGACGCAAGAAGGTGCCGGAGATTTTTGCCGAAATGGGCGAGGCCGGCTTCCGCCAGATTGAGCACAACATGCTGCATGAGGTGGCCGAATTTGAGGACGTGGTCATCAGCTGCGGAGGGGGCACGCCGTGCTTCTTCGACAACATCGACTACATGAACCGGCAGGGACAGGTGGTCTATCTGAACTGTACGCCCGAAGTGCTCCACGGGCATTTGCTGATGGGCAAGACCGAGCGCCCCCTGCTGAAAGGGAAAAGCCCGGAGGAACTGATTGCCTTTATCAAAGAACAACTCGCTTCGCGCGAACAATATTATAATAAGGCACGCTATCACCTCGACGTTTCGCTGATGGACAACTACGACAAGATCAAATTCACTGTCGACAAATTGAGGAATCTGCTTGGCGAACAGGACAATAATTGACCATTTCGAAAGAAAACAGCTGTTTTCCTTTGTAATTTGTCTGATTATTAGTATCTTTGCAAACCAAACTAACCCCTGGAAGTTTCAATGAAGAAATGGACTATCGATGACGCCCGCGAGCTATACAACATCAATGGCTGGGGCACTAGCTATTTCGGCATCAACGAGGCCGGCAACGTGTATGTAACGCCCTGTAAGGACACCACGCAAATAGACTTGCGCGAGGTGATGGACGAACTGCAGCTGCGCGACGTCACCGCCCCGGTGCTGCTGCGTTTCCCCGATATACTGGACAACCGCATTGAAAAGACATGGAGCTGCTTCAAAAAGGCTGCCGAGGAATACGAGTACAAGGGCGAGAACTATGTGGTCTATCCCATCAAGGTGAACCAGATGCAGCCNNCGCAAGTTCAACCTGGGCCTGGAAGCCGGCTCCAAGCCCGAGCTTCACGCCGTCATCGCCATGCAGTGCCAGAGCGACAGCATCATCGTATGCAACGGCTATAAGGACCAGAGCTATATTGAGCTGGCCCTGCTGGCCCAGAAAATGGGCAAGCACATCTTCATCGTCGTGGAGAAGATGAACGAGCTGGACATCATTGCCCGTGTGGCAAAGAAGCTCGACGTGCGCCCCAACATCGGCATACGCATCAAACTGGCTTCCAGCGGTGCCGGCAAGTGGGAGGAGAGCGGCGGCGACGCCTCGAAGTTCGGACTGACCAGTGCCGAGCTGCTGGAGGCCCTGGAGCTGCTCGACAAGAAGGACATGCGCGACTGCCTGCACC
>LXOW01052446.1_pt1 | contig 12129 bp, 10 predicted proteins | sample 1368591 | NCBI WGS metagenome assembly LXOW01 (sample SAMN04884650, study PRJNA319009) | bovine gut metagenome | isolation source: Cow rumen | host: Bos taurus | place: Italy: Legnaro (PD) | collected 2014-07-09
ATAGCGGCGAAATCGGACAGATGATGCTGGGGAATATAATCAGGGATATCCATCACAACTTTACTCCTGCAAGACTCTTTTCGGCTTCTTCAAACAGTCGCCATTGGGCTCGGGTACGCACCAGATTATGGGTCGCGTACTTAATTTTATAATAGGTGTTTCCGTTGATGTAGTCGGTCAAGAAACGCACAGCCTGCATATAGGGGAACAGAGTGGCAGCGTAAGGCAGGTTCTCCCTTTCGATGGGCAGCAGGAATGACTTGGTGCCTTCCAAATAGCCTTTCGTGAATGCCTCGAAAATCTCCATGTTGAAATGGATGTTGTCTAAATCGGGGTCGTCCTCAGCACCAGTGTTGGCGGCTGAACGTAGGAAATCGCCGTAATCGGAGAAGACGAAACTCGGCATAATGGTATCTAAATCGATGATACACAATACATTTCCATCCTTATCAAAAAGCATATTGTTGACTTTGGTGTCGCAATGGCAGATGCGCTTCGGTAACTTACCCTCGCGATAGAGCCTCTCACCCAGGCACATTCTGTCAGCTGCTTCCCTGACCTTTGCCACAAACTGCTGTACCTCGACCTCTCGCATTTGTCCGACTCGGTCCTCGGCAATGGCATCCTCCATTTGCCTCAGGCGAAACTCAATGTTATGGAAATCAGGGATAATCTCGCCAATGGGGGCTTTGAGGTCGGTCAGTAACGACTCGAAATCGCCGAAAGAGCGGCCAGCATAATAGGCATATTCCGGTGTGACGGTCTCATAAGTGTAGCTGTCGGCGATGAAGTCCATCACCCTCCAGTATTTCCCGTCTTCAAAGATATAGGACTTGCCTGTGTCGGCTTTCAGAAAATGCAACACACGACGTTCAATCTCTCTAACGCTTTGGTTCTGATATTTTTTTCGAATATGGTCGGTGACAGCTTCGATATTGTTTTGCAGCATGTCCACATCGGTAAACACAGCGTTGTTGATACGTTGCAGTACGTATTTCGGCTCGCCTTGTACCATAATCTTATAGGTATCATTGATGAGTCCGTTACCCAAAGGTTCAATGGCCTCAATGGTTTTCGGGTCGATGAAGTGCCCCGCTATCTTGTAAAGTTCGTTCATGAGATGAGGTTTTTAGATGCTACAAAGTAAAATTTTTGCGAAAATAGTGTTTTTGAATGGATATTTCCTAATTTTGCTCTCAAATCTTTAATTCATATCGTTAATTAATCCCCAACTTATGAAAAACAAGTTCTTACACCTTATTGTTGGCCTGTTTCTGCTAACGATGGCCACCGCTTGCTGCGAAAAGCAAAGCACGGAAGTCCGCAAAGGCAACTACCGTATCGTTGACAACACCATCGTCTTTGACGAGCCGCAACGCATTGAAGGACAAAAGAGTGTCCTGCAGTTTACTGTCGACCCGATTGAAAATGTCCGTATCGGTTTCATCGGATTGGGCATGCGTGGTCCGGATGCCGTTGATCGCATGACCTACATCGACGGCGTGACCGTTGTAGCCTTATGCGACATCGAGCCCGACCGCGTAGAAGCCGTGCAGACCAACATATTAGAAAAGAAAGGCTTACCTCATGCCGCCGCCTATACGGGCCGCGAAGCCTGGCGCGAGCTTTGCGAGCGCGACGACATCGACCTCGTCTACATCGCCACCAACTGGCAGACCCATGTCGAGATGGCCGTCTACGCCATGCAGCAAGGCAAACACGTCGCTGTAGAGGTGCCTGCCGCCACTTCTATTGAAGACTGCTGGAAGCTCGTTGACGTGGCCGAACAAACCCAACGTCATTGCATGATGCTGGAAAACTGCTGCTATGACTTCTTCGAGCTGACCGCCCTCAACCTCGCCCAACAAGGTATGCTAGGCGAATTGATTCACGGCGAAGGTGCCTACATCCACAACCTGGAGCCTTATTGGCACGAATACTACGAGAACTGGCGCCTTGAGTTCAACCAAAGCCACGTGGGAGACGTCTACCCCACACACGGACTCGGACCTCTCTGTCAGGCTTTCAACATTCACCGTGGCGACCGTATGAAGACCCTCGTGGCCATGGGAACGCCCTCCTATAACGGGAAGAAAATCGCCAAGGAAATGATGGGCGTCGACGACTTCGCCAACGGAGACATGACAACCACCATGATTCAAACCGAGAAGGGCAAAACGCTGCTCATCGAGCATGATGTCTACACTTATCGTCCCTACAACCGCCTGTACCAATTAACCGGTACTGAAGGCTTTGCCAACAAATACCCAATAGAAGGCTATACAATTCTTGAGGACAAGCTCCCTGCTGGCTTCCTGGCGGAAGGCCAACATCTCAATCCACATGCTTTTGTGCCTGCTGAAGTGCGCGACAAGATTTCATCTGAATATCTCCATCCCATCGCGAAGGAGATTGAGGCCAAAGCCAAGGAAGTTGGTGGACACGGCGGAATGGATTTCGTTATGGACTACCGTCTTATCTATTGCTTGCAACACGGTTTGCCACTCGACGAGGACGTCTACGATGCCGCTGAATGGTCGTGCCTCGGTGAATTGACAGCGGCCTCCATCGCCAATGGCGGTATGCCCGTACAAATGCCCGATTTCACCAGAGGTGATTGGAATAAGGTACAAGGTTACCGACACGCTGAATAAGAGTGTTGTTACACACAAAAAAAAGAGCCCCGCTTTTCGCGAGGCTCTTTTTTTGTACACGCTCTCTATGGATTATTCTCCTTCAAGGGCTTTCACTTCATCCGTCATATTCAGTCTGACGTACATCGACTTCAAGACCTGCTTGACTTCAGGAGTGGGTTGGGCTTCGTAAGCCTGTCTCACATACGGAAGACCTGTTTCGATAAGGGCGTTGGCCTCTTGAATCAGCTTGTCATATTGTTCCATCTCAGCCTTTGAGAAACCGGTGATTTCGTCAGCCTGCTCCTTGATCTTGTTCGACATGTTGATGTAGAGAGCACCAAGGTTGTAAACGGCATCGTAGTAATCGGGTTTTGCATTGATGGCCTGCATGTAGTAATTGACAGCCTTGTCACCATCGTAGATGTCCTTCGAGTCGTCACCATAGATTGTGCCGAGGGCAAACATCAAGGTGTAGTCGTCAGGACGGGCTTCCAACAGTTTTTCAAGGTCGGCGACAGCCTCGGTACCCTTGCCTTCCGAGAGCTTCAGATTGACGTTCTCGCGGATGAGCATATCACTGTTGGGGTACTTAGCGAGACCCGTGGCGATGACTTCGGCGGCCTTGTCCTTGTTCTCCTTGTTGATATAGGCGTTAGCGAGGTTGTAGTAGAGATCCTCGCCATCGTAACCATCATTCATGAGTTCGTTGTAATACTCGATAGCTTGGTCGTAGTCCTTGCCCTTAACACAAGCGAAGGCTGCATATTTCATCATGTCGGTTGCCTCGGGACTACCCAGCGACTTGGCGATGTCGTACGCCTTCTTGAGGGATTGAGCGGCACCCGCATAGTCTTGTCTGTCAAAAGCAGCAGACCCTTCGTTATAATAAGACGTCATCACAGCACCCACGCGTTGGTATATGTCCTGCTTGTTTTCGTTGAAGAACTCTTCGTTCTCCATGCACTTCATCAGCGATTCGTACACCTTTTCACGTGCATCCGGAGCCTTGGCTTTCAGAGCCTCGTCATCCGACTGAAGCACATTTTGATAAATGACAGCGCGATACAGCCAGGCCTGGGCTTGATCGTTAGGTTTCATACCGTAGAACTGCTCGTGGTTAACACATTTCTCGATAGAAGTCATAGCTCTATCATACTGGCCGTTCTTGTTGTACATGAAAGCATCGGTTCTGTCTTTCTTCTGGGCCATCATCACATTAGCGGTGAGTACGACAGCCAACAAAATCATTACTTTTTTCATTTTTTCGATTATTTAAAGTTTGACAAATTCGTTTGTTATTTCTGTTCTATGCAATTATTGTTCCAAAGTGGTTTCTCCTTCTTGAGCCGGTGTTTCGTTGCTTTCTGCAGGCTCAGAGGCTGACTCTTCGACAGGCACAGGAGCTTCAGCCATTTCTTCCTCTGATTCATCCTCGTGATCCACCTTAGTGACGGCTGCGATTTGGTCGTTGTTGCGCAGGTCGATGAGTTTCACGCCCTGAGTGGCACGACCCACAACGCGCAGTTTGTTCACCGCCATACGGATAACAATACCCGACTTGTTGATAATCATTAAGTCGTCGTCATCGGTAACACCCTTGATGGCGATAAGNNAACACATTCTGTTGCGGGTCATTGATGCATACCATACCGATGACTTCATCTTCTGGCGAGCCCAAGGTAATAGCCTTCACACCCGTGGCGGTGCGGCCCATCGGACGAACGGTCTGCTCGTTGAAGCGGACAGCCTTGCCCGAACGCACAGCCATCAGCACCTCATCGTTACCACTGGTGAGGCAAGCCTCCAGCAGCTGGTCGTCCTCACGGATGTTGACGGCGATGATACCGTTTTGACGGATGTTCTTATAGGCGGCCAAGTTGGTTTTCTTGATGATGCCCTTCTTGGTGCAGAGGATAATGTAGTTGTTCTCAAGATATTCCTCATCGCTCATGCTCTTCACATTCAAATAAGCCATCACCTTGTTGTCCTTATCCAGCGGCAACAAGTTCTGGATGGCTCGACCCTTGCTGTTCTTGCCCTCTTCGGGAATCTCGAAGGCACGCAACTTGTAGCACTTGCCCTGCTCGGTAAAGAAGAGCAGGTGGTTGTGGTTGGTAGCCGTGAAGATATGCTCGATGAAATCGGTGTCGCGGGTGGCGGAGCCCTTCGAACCCTTGCCGCCTCTAGTCTGAACACGGTATTCGGTCAGCGGAGTACGCTTGATGTAACCAAGATGCGAAATGGTGATGACCACGGCATCGTCGGCGATGATGTCTTCCATGCGGAACTCACCGGCAGCAGGCACAATCTGGGTGCGGCGGGCATCACCGTATTTCTCCTTGATGACTAGAAGTTCGTCCTTGATAATCTGGAATTGCAATTCCTCATTTTGTAGAATATCGTGGTAATGCTTGATGCGCTCGTGGATCTCGTCCAACTCATCCATGATCTTCTTGATTTCAAGACCTGCCAACTGACCGAGACGATAGGCCACGATGGCGCTGGCTTGCGGATCGTCGAAGCCGAACTTGTCCATGATGGCTTGCTTGGCCTCGGGCGTACCGCCCTTACAGGCGCGGATGGTAGCAATGATTTCGTCAACGATGTCAATGGCACGGGCCAAACCTTCCAAGATATGAGCACGGTCTTCAGCTTTCTTTAAGTCGAAACGCGTGCGGCGCAAGACAACCTCATGGCGATGGGCCACGAAATGCTCAATCAGTTGCTTCAGGTTCAAAGTATAAGGACGTCCATTCACCAAAGCCACATTGTTGACATTGAATGAGCTTTGCAGGGGGGTCATCATGAACAGTTTGTTCAGCACCACATCAGGGTTGGCGTCACGTTTCAGTTCATACACCACGCGAATGCCCTTACGGTCAGACTCGTCGCGAATATCCGCGAGGCCTTCCAACTTCTTCTCGTTCACAAGGTCAGCGGTTTTCTTAATCATCTCAGCCTTGTTCACCTGATACGGAACAGAGGTGGCGATGATACGGTCGTGACCATTATGTTCCTCGAAATGCGTTTCGCCACGAAGAACGATGCGTCCCCTACCCGTCTCAAACGCTTCGCGCACGCCTTCATAGCCGTAGATAACACCAGCAGTCGGAAAATCAGGTGCCTTGATGTATTGCATCAATCCCTGCGTGTCAATGTCGCGGTTGTCAATATAAGCGATGATGCCGTCGACACACTCGCTGAGATTGTGTGGAGCCATATTGGTAGCCATACCCACAGCAATACCATTCGAGCCATTCACCAACAAGCCAGGAATCTGGGTGGGCAGAACGGTCGGCTCCTGAGAAGAATCGTCGAAAGTATTCTGGAAATCTACTGTATCCTTTTCCAGGTCGTCGAGCATCTCCTCTGAGATTTTCTCCAAACGCGCTTCGGTATAACGCATAGCAGCGGGGCTGTCGCCGTCCATCGAACCAAAGTTGCCTTGAGGATCCACCAGGGGATAACGCAGCGACCACCACTGAGCCATACGTGCCAAGGTGTCATAGATGGCAGAATCACCATGAGGGTGATAATTACCCATTACTTCACCAACAATCTTAGCTGATTTACGATAGGCACCTCTTGAAGTAATTCCCATGTTTTTCATGCCATATAACACGCGGCGTTGCACAGGTTTGAGGCCGTCACGCACGTCAGGAAGGGCTCTCGACACAATGACCGACATCGAATAGTCGATGTACGCCGACTTCATCTGGTTCTCAAGGTTGACCTTAATGATTTTTTCTCCCGTGTTTTCTGGGATGCTTTCTCCCTGATTATCAGGAGTGATGATATTATTCTCGTCCATTTTTGGGTTTAAGTTTTCGCTTTTCAAATAAGTTTGCAAATATAGGGAATTTTTGGTTTGGTTTTGCAAAACAAATGGTTTTTGTTCATTTTTAAAGAATCTGACTTTGACGGTGGCGCGGCGCGATTTTTGTTTGTACCTTTGCACCTCGAAAAGAAAATGGCAAGAAAAAGAGCTTGCTTATCATTAAAATATTGAAAATAAAAGAATTATAATATATGGACGCAAAATTTTCCCCTCGTGTTCGAGACATTTTGTCACTCAGTCATGAGGAAGCTAAACGTCTTGGCAACGCATACGTGGGATTGGAACACCTTTTTCTCGGCATGTTGAAGGAAGGCGGCAGCATCGCTATCAAGATGCTGGAAAACCTCAACCTCAATATTGAAGTTTTCACCAAGAAGCTGGAAGCCTCGGTACGTACCTTCAACCCGACACCCAACAACAACCTGGCTTTGCCGCTTACCAAACAGGCCGAACGGGTGCTAAAGTTTACTTATATCATTGCCAAAGAGTTCCATTCAGAGTTGGTACGTTCCGAGCACCTTATGCTTGCCATCCTGCATGAAAAGAACAACATCATATCCCAAAATCTTGAGTTTGAAGGTATTGATTACGAGAACTTCAAAGCCGAACTGATTCGCTACAACCAGTCGATTGGCAATGCATTGCCAAATGACGAAAACCAAACAAGTGGCAATCTGTTCAATGAAGACGACTCGGACGATGTGATGGAAGACATCCCGCCTCAACCTGAGAAACCGAAGAAGACCAGCAGCATAAAGAGCAAAACGCCAGTCCTCGATAACTTTGGTCGCGACCTGACCAAAGCTGCAGAAGAGAACCGTCTCGACCCCATCGTAGGCCGAGAGCGTGAACTGGAACGTATTGCACAAATCCTGAGTCGCCGCAAGAAGAACAACCCAATATTAATAGGTGAGCCCGGAGTGGGCAAATCTGCCATTGCCGAAGGTTTAGCCATACGGATCGTCCAACATCTTGTGCCTCGCACCTTGCTTGACAAGCGTGTTGTCATGCTGGATTTGGGTTCGGTTGTGGCCGGCACCAAATATCGTGGACAGTTCGAGGAGCGTATCAAAGGCATTTTGAACGAACTCATTGCCAACAAGGACATTATCCTCTTCGTTGATGAAATCCACACGCTTGTCGGAGCTGGCAACGCCAACGGATCATTAGATGCCAGCAACATGTTCAAGCCTGCTTTGGCTCGCGGCGAGTTGCAATGCATTGGTTCAACCACGCTTGATGAATACCGCCAGTATATTGAAAAAGACGGCGCACTGGAACGCCGTTTTCAGAAGATTATTGTTGAGCCCACCACACCCGAAGAGACCGTCGAGATATTGAACAACATCAAGCCAAGATACGAGGACCATCATCTTGTGAAATACACCCCAGAGGCCATCGAGGCCTGCGTAAAACTCACCGACCGTTATCTCACTGACCGTCATCTGCCCGACAAGGCTATTGATGCATTGGACGAGGCTGGTGCCCGTGTCCACATCAAGAACATCGATGTACCCGCCACCATCACGGAGTTGGAAAGCCGCCTCGAAGAAGTGCGTAAAGACAAGAAAGCAGCCATCAGCGAGCAGAAGTTTGAGGAAGCTGGAATGTACCGCAACGAGGAAGTGAAGATCCTGNNGTCGTCGCCATGATGACAGGAGTGCCTGTGCAGCGTATCGCAAAGAACGAAGGAGACCGTCTGATGCACATGGAGACAGAGTTGGCTGGCACTGTGATAGGTCAAGAAGAGGCCATTACGAAAGTGACCAAAGCCATCCGCCGCAATCGTGCTGGACTGAAAGACCCCAACAAGCCCATTGGCTCCTTTATCTTCCTTGGTCCCACCGGTGTTGGAAAGACCTATCTTGCAAAAGTATTGGCCAAATATCTCTTTGATTCCGAGGACGCTCTAATACGTATTGATATGAGCGAATACATGGAGAAGTTTGCTGTATCGCGCCTCGTAGGTGCACCTCCAGGCTATGTGGGTTATGAAGAAGGAGGACAACTCACCGAGAAGGTACGCCGCAAACCTTATTCCATCATCCTGCTTGACGAAATCGAGAAAGCGCACCCTGATGTGTTCAATCTCTTGCTTCAAGTACTTGACGACGGATTGCTCACCGACAGCCTAGGTCGCCGCGTCGACTTCAAGAACACCATCATCATTATGACCTCCAATATCGGCTCGCGTCAACTGAAAGACTTTGGTATGGGCGTTGGTTTCGGAACGCAGGCCAAACTGAATGCGAAGAACGAATACTCACATAGTGTGATTGACAATGCTCTGAAGCGTACATTCGCCCCCGAGTTCCTCAACCGCGTTGATGACGTAGTAATGTTCAATGCTTTGGAAAAGTCCGACATCCGCAAGATTATCGGTCTTGAGATTCGTAATGTATTGAAGCGCGTTGAGGAAATGGGCTACAAAGTGGAACTCACAGAGAAAGCGATGGACTTCCTGGTTGAAAAAGGCTGGGACGAACAGTATGGTGCACGTCCGTTGAAACGCGCCGTTCAAAAATATGTGGAAGACACAGTCGCAGAAGCCATCATCGGGATGAGTCTCCATATTGGCGACACCATCAGCATCGACATGAACGAAAATGCTGAAGAGACTATTGCCACTGTCCTCCATAACGAGCAAAAAATCCTTGAAGAAGCCGCAGTCTGATTATGGAATACGACTTTAAGAAACATATTGACAGCAAGATTTTCAGGGTGATTGCGTATGCCAGCCATGAGTTAGGATATAAGAGTTACGTCATTGGCGGTTATGTACGCGACATTCTGTTGCGTCGTCCATCCAATGACATTGATATTGTGACCGTTGGCAGCGGCATCACTTTAGCCAAGAAGGTTGCCTCGCTCCTACCAGGTCATAAAGAAGCCAAATACTATGGTGCCTTTGGTACTGCCATGATTCGCTTCGAGGGTATGGAGATAGAATTTGTTGGTGCCAGAAAAGAATCCTACGACCGCAATAGCCGCAAACCTGTAGTGGAAAACGGCACTTTAGAGGACGATATCAGCCGTCGCGATTTTACCATTAATGCATTGGCACTCAGTCTTAATGCAGAGAATTACGGCGAACTGATTGACCGGTTTAACGGTATGGCCGACATGGAAGAACTAACGCTTCGCACCCCTTTGGATCCTGACATCACCTATTCTGACGATCCATTACGTATGATGCGTGCCATCCGCTTCGCCTCACAACTCAAGTTTTACATTGAGCCGGAATCTTTCGAGGCCATCAAGCGCAACGCCGAACGTATCAAGATTGTCTCGATGGAACGTGTCACCGAGGAACTGAACAAAATCATACTCTCTACAAGGCCCTCCATCGGATTCAAACTGCTTGACGAAAGCGGTCTCCTGAAACTGGTATTCCCTCAACTTGTTCTTCTAAAAGGAGTTGAAGTAATACAAGGCAAAGGGCATAAAGACAATTTTTTACATACGCTTCAGGTTCTTGATCAAGTAGCCGAGAAAAGTGACAACCTATGGCTACGTTGGGCCGCCCTGTTACATGATATTGCCAAACCCCAAACCAAACGTTGGGAAGACAACAATGGATGGACATTCCACGGACATGAGTTCAAAGGCTCGAAAATGGTGCCCAAGATTTTCGCCAACATGAAGTTGCCCCTCAACGAAAAAATGAAGTATGTGCAGAAATTGGTACTGCTTCACCTCCGTCCTATCGTGTTGGCCGAGGATGTGGTCACCGACAGCGCGGTAAGACGACTGCTCTTTGATGCTGGCGACGACATCGACGATCTCATGCTGCTCTGCCACGCTGACATCACTTCAAAGAACGAGGAGAAAATCAAGAAATACCACAGGAACTTTGAGATTGTGCAGGAGAAACTCAAAGAAATTGAAGCCAAGGATCACCTGCGCAACTGGCAGCCTCCCATTGACGGTCACGCCATCATGGAAACCTTCGGAATTGCAGAAGGACGCGAGGTCGGCATTATCAAAAATGCCATCCGAGAAGCCATTCTGGACGGCAACATCGGCAATAATTTTGCTGACGCATACGCCTTTATGAAAGAGGAAGGCAAGATTTTGGGACTCAGAGTGGTGAAGGAAATACAGGAACCCATTGTGGTTGCCAATAACGGTCCCGTACCGAATAAACTATGAAAACACTCATTGTAATCGCAGGTCCAACGGCATCAGGCAAGACCACTTTCTCTATTGAGTTGGCTAAAGCCTTAGGTACCGTCATCCTTTCAGCCGACAGCCGGCAGTTTTACAAAGAGATGAGCATCGGCACAGCGGCACCCACGGAAGAGGAACTTGCTCAAATCAAGCATTATTTTGTTCATCATATCAGCATCGAAGATAAATATGACGTAGCTGATTATGAACATGATGCAATCAGCCTTTTGAACAAATTGTTCAATGTTTATGACAATGTGGTATTGACGGGTGGATCTGGGCTGTTTATCGATGCAGTTTGCAATGGTATCGACGCTATACCCGATGTAAGACCCGAAGTGCGCCAAAAGGTGGAGATGATGCTGAAAGAAGACGGAATTGATTCTTTAAGTAAAGAACTTCAACAACTTGATCCAGATTATTTTGACATTGTTGACAAACAAAACCCAAGGAGGCTGCAACGCGCTTTAGAGGTGTGTTACCAAACTGGACAACCTTTTTCATCATTCCGCTCAGGAGCAACCGTAAAGCGAGACTTTGAAATAAAAAAATACGCCCTGTTATGGGATCGTCAGCAGCTCGTCAATCGCATTGACAAACGGGTTGACATTATGATGGAACAGGGGTTATTGGAAGAAGCCAAAGCCTTGTATCCCAAGCGCGATTTGAACGCGCTGAATACGGTAGGCTATAAAGAACTGTTCGCCTTTTTCGATGGGCAATACACCCTTGATGAAGCTGTGGAACAAATCAAAATCCACACAAGGCAATACGCCAAGCGACAGATGACCTGGCTACGACGCGACAACAATTACAATTGGATTGATGCTGAAAGTGTCAGTCATTCAGATATTTCGAGAATAATTTCGCCACTTCTTCCCCGCGAGTGATTTTTCCATTGACAATCGACACCGTCGACACTGTTGCCGCCACACATAACCTCATATCCGACTTGCGGTAGATATCCTGTTCGAAAACAAAACGCGGCCCATCGCGGTGCAGATTGAGGCACGATAGAAACACCTCTTGTCCGTGAAGCGGCGTCTTATACCTCATTGTGATTTCGTTTACTACCACGTCAAGCCCTTGATCGTGCCATTGGCTAAAGGAGTAGCCCTCTTGTTGCAGCCACTTGTGTCGAGTAGCCTCAAGATAATGTTGATAGTTGGCATTGTTGACGATGCCCTGGATGTCACACTCGTAGTCGCGTGTCTCCATCTCGATAGTGAAAAGATAGTCTTTCATAACAATAATTCCGGCTGCAAAGCTATGTTTTTTTTCGCGTTATCAACAACCCGTGTTGAAAAATTGTTGAAAAAAGCATGGTTTTCAATGCTTTCCATTCAGTGGCATTCCCTATTTTTACAACTTGAATAATTAAGGGATTGGGGGTTATTGAATTATTGCATTAAATCGTTAAATATCAAATAATTAAACACTACATTATGAAACAAAGACCAACTCTATTGCTGACAGCTTTGTTGC
>LXOW01244692.1_pt1 | contig 12120 bp, 8 predicted proteins | sample 1368591 | NCBI WGS metagenome assembly LXOW01 (sample SAMN04884650, study PRJNA319009) | bovine gut metagenome | isolation source: Cow rumen | host: Bos taurus | place: Italy: Legnaro (PD) | collected 2014-07-09
ACCATCTGGTCCTTGACGGCCGATGCCTTGATGAACCAGCTGTCCAGCGGGTAGTACAGCACCGGGAGGTCCGTACGCCAGCTGTGCGGATAGCTGTGCACGTGCTTGAGCACCTTGAAGGCGCGGCCATCGGCCTTCATCATGACGCAAAGGTCAATGTCCAGGGTGCCTTCCTCTTCCACGTGCTCGAAGTACTGCTTGTAGCCGGCCTTGACGTATCTTCCAGAATACTCCTTGTAGGAAGGATCTACGGTGGCGGCGTAGGCGGGATCCATGTCTTCCAGACGGAAAAAGCGGCCCTGGCGGTCTACCTGGGCCTGGGGATTGCCGTCCTTGTCGATGGGCATAATGGCGCCTATTCCGGCGGCCGCAGCCACGCGCTTATCGTCTGCACCGAAGGTAGGGGCGATGTGTACGATGCCTGTACCCTCGGAGGTGGTTACATAGTCTCCGGAAATAACGCGGAAAGCGTCTCCGTCCGGTTTGAACCAGGGAATGAGCTGGTGGTAGCGGATGCCCACCAGTTCGGAGCCTTTCCAGCTGCCGCCCAGAAGCTTCCAGGGAACCACTTTGTCCCCTTTCTGATAGCTCTCCAGGGGCACATTCTCTCCCTTGGGGTTGAACCAGGTGTTCACCAGATCCTTGGCCAGCACATACACGGCGGGGTCTCCGGTGTAGGGGTTCATGGAAAGGACGCGGACGTACTCGATTTCCGGTCCTACGCACAGGGCGGTATTGGACGGAAGGGTCCAGGGCGTAGTGGTCCAGGCCAGGAAATAGACCGGGAACACATAGGTACCGTAGAGCGGCTGCGAAACGCCGTCCTTGATGACCTCGAACTGGACGGTGGCGGTGGTGTCGCTCACATCCTTGTAGCAGCCGGGCTGGTTGAGCTCGTGCGAACTCAGGCCCGTACCGTCCGTAGGAGAATAGGGCTGAATGGTGTAGCCCTTATAAAGCAGTCCCTTGTCGTAAATCTTCTTGAGGAGGTACCAGAGAGTCTCGATGTAGCGGTTGTCGTAGGTGATGTAAGGGTCCAGCATGTCTACCCAATAGCCTACGCGCTCCGTCATAGCGACCCACTCCTTGGTATATTTCATCACCTCCCTGCGGCAGGTGGCATTGTATTCCTCTACACTCACCTTGGTGCCGATATCGGCCTTGGTGATGCCCAGTTTCTTCTCCACTCCCAGTTCTACGGGCAGGCCGTGGGTGTCCCAGCCGGCGCGGCGGTTCACCTTGTAGCCGGTCTGCGTCTTGTAGCGGCAGATGGCATCCTTGATGGAACGGGCCATCACGTGGTGGATGCCGGGCATGCCGTTGGCACTGGGCGGACCTTCGAAGAAAATGAACTCAGGGGCCCCTTCGCGCAGCTCCAGCGAGCGCTCAAAAGCGTGCATACGCTTCCACTGCTCCAGGACAGCGTTCCCACATTCGGTTAAATCCAGCCCCTTATATTCTTTGAATGTCATTTTTTTGTTATTTTTGTGTCCTAAATAATAGTCCACAAAGTTAATAATTAATACTGACTTCAGCAAGCCATGAACACGCTGGATATCGTTATCCTCATTCTCTTCATCCCCGGCATTATCCGTGGTATGTCCAAGGGCTTCATCGAGCAGGCTATCTCTTTGGTAGGCATTGTGTTAAGTGTTTATATGGCCTTCAAGTTTTCAGGGGTTGCCTGCAACTGGCTCAAGAACTACATCACCGTGTCGGAGACGCTCCTGAACGTGCTGGGCTTCGCCGCGGTGTTGGTGGCGGTGCTGCTGGTGGTTATGTTCATAGCCAAACTCATTACCGCGGCCGTGGAAAAAGCGTCCCTGGGCTGGCTCAACAAGGTGCTGGGGTTGGTGTTCAGCATTGCCGTATCGGCCCTTGTCATAGGCCTTCTGATTATCCTCTTCGATTCGGTGAACGTCAAGTTCGGGCTTGTAAAAAGCCCCGTATTGCAGGAATCCCTGCTCTACGGAGCTCTCAAAGATTTTGGCTATTTCGTTTTCCCTTACCTGAAGGGATTAATTGCAACGGCTTCTTAATTACCAGAGGTTTTTCTTGGAAACCGTGGCGATGAAATCCTTCAAGTAGAAGGGCTCGAAATACGCCAGATTTTCGAATTTTCCTTCATCAAAGGCCTTCTGGGCCCCTTTTGCCATGTGTCGCGCCAGAGGAAAAGCCTCCTGGAAACGGGCATTGGGATGGCCGATGACATCCTTGCATTTGAGGGCACCGTCGCCCACGAAAAGGACTTCTCCCTGTGCCAGGTACTCCGCAAAAGAGTCCGGACCAATCACCTTCGCTTCCACCTCGGTGAGCCGCTGCCCATCGGCCGAATATACCGCCGTATACACCTCCATGCGGCGCGCGTCAATCATGGGCACGATGAAAGAGGGCCGATCCTCAATGCTGTCTACCAGGATATCCAGCGTGCACATGGACAGCAGGGGGATATTGGCGCCGAAAGCCAGGCCCTTGGCGGTGGAGACGCCCACGCGGAGGCCAGTGTAGGAACCGGGGCCGGAGCTCACGCAGACGGCGTCGCAGTCCTTGGCGGTAAGGCCGGCCTGATCCAGCACTTCCTTCACCAGCGGGGCCGTGAGGGAAGCCTGCATCCGGGGCTCCGTGCACACGCGTTCACTGACAACGGTCCCATCCTGGGCAAGTGCCACGGACAGGACCGATGTAGAAGTCTCNNCACGGACAGGACCGATGTAGAAGTTTCAATTAAAAGGATACGGGCCATTACAGCTTTCTGCGCAGGTATTCCTTGATCTCGGCGGCGTTGCGTACCCGGGCATCGTTGTCGATGTTTCCGTCCACGATGAACCAGACCATGGGCAGGCTGCCGATGCCGTAAGCCCCCACATAGGGAGACTGGGCGCCACGGGTGTCACAGACGTTCACCCAAGGGAGCTTCTGGTTGCGGACGGCGGAAGCCCAGGCGGCCTTGTCGCTGTCCAGGGACACAGCGTACACCTCGAAGCCCTTATTGGCGAACTGCTCATAAATGGGCACCAGGGCATCCAGATTGAACATTTTCTGCTCGGTAGTGGCCTGCCAGAAATAAAGCATGGTCACCTTGCCCAGTTTTTCGGAGAGCTTGATGTTCTTGCCGTCGATACCGGGGAGGTTGATGTCGATATAACCTACCTCATCGGCATTCTTGAGCCGGTTGTTCATCTCCATGGCCGATAAGCGACGCTGGGCCTCTTTCTCAAGGGCGTGCACGTAGCGGGACTCGGGATAAACCGTCTTGAGGGAATCGCAGATGGCCTGCATCATGATACCGTCGGTGGGCTGGCTGAACACCAGGAAGGTGGGATTCACCTGCTGGAACAGCACGGGAACCACGGTGAGGGACTTGCTGTTGCCCAGCACATAGGCCACGCGGTCGCGGTAATACGCTACGTAACGGCGGCTCAGCGGGCCTTCGGGAGTGAAGTCCCTGGCCAGGATGCTGTTGACGTCGCTGATGAAGGCGTTGTACTCCTGCTCTACCTTCTGCAGTTTGAGGGATTCTTCGGAACCCTCTACGGTGTAGGCACCCAGGGTGTCGGTTTCCACCTTCACCTTGTCACCCTTCTGAAGCAGGAGGGAGGCAATCTGACGGTCTCCGTAGTACAGGTAAACGAACTCCGGCTGGGCCTCCTTGAGGTCCAGGGAATAGGAGAAATGACCCTTGGCGTCCGTCTTCACGGTGTCCAGCACCTGGAAACGGTTCACGTCCAGCAGTTTCACGATGACCTGGCTGTCCGGGGTCTCGTGCAGGGTTCCTTCAATTTGGGTATTCTTACCGCAGGCGGCTGCCAGAATGGCCAGGGCAGCACCGGCTGCGAGCTTAAAGCTTCTCATATTCTTCCAGGATTTTTTGGGCAATACTTTTCATCTCATCGGCCTCCAGCTTGAGCTTGGCTTTGCGGAAATCCATGTCTCCTTCCGTCTGGAGGGGCACCAGGTGGATGTGCGTGTGGGGCACTTCCATTCCCAGCACCGCCACGCCTACGCGCTGGCAGGGAACGGCGTTTTTAAGCGCCACGGCCACCTTGCGGGCAAAGGCCCACAGGCCTTCGTAGGTCTTGGCGTCCAGGTGGAAGATATAGTCGTCTTCCACGTGCTTGGGGATGACCAGGGTGTGGCCCTTGGCCAGCGGGGAGATGTCCAGGAAGGCGTAGAAATCTTCGCTTTCTGCGCACTTGTAGGACGGAATTTCGCCTTGGGCGATCTTGGTGAAAATGGTTGCCATGGTTTAGAGGGAGATTTCCAGGATTTCGAACTTCATGACGCCGCTGGGCACCTTGGCCTCAACGGTTTCGCCCTTGCTGTGGCCCATGAGGGCTTTGCCGATGGGCGTAGTGGCAGCCAGAAGACCCTTGGTAAAATCGGCCTCGCTCTCGGGGACAATCTGGAAGTTCATGACCATCTTGTTGGCCAGGTTCTTCACCTTTACCTTGGAAAGGAGCTGCACCGTATCGGCCGACAGCTTGCTCTCGTCAATCACGCGGGCGTTGGCCACCTTTTCCTTGAGACGGGCAATCTTTACCTCCAGCAGACCCTGCGCATCGCGCGCAGCGTCGTACTCTGCGTTCTCGGAGAGGTCTCCCTTCTCACGGGCTTCCGCAATGGCTGCGGAAATCACCGGCCGCTGGGCCAGTGCTTCGGCGAGTTCCTGCTTAAGCTTATCAAGACCCGCCTGAGTCATCATCTCGATGGGCATGGATATAATGGTTTTTAGTTTTGTCAAAAAAACAGCCGACGACCGGTGAAGGCCGTCGAGCTATATGTCACTACAAAGATAGAAATTATTTTTTGATTTTCAATCCTTGTTCATAGTCTTTCAGCGCATCCAAAGCTTTGGGACACAGAATCAGGATGGTGATGACCGTGACCCAGGCCATGAGCCCTACGCCAATGTCTCCCAGCATCCAGACCAGGTCGGCCTCCTTGACCGCCCCAAAGAGAATGGCCAAGATAAGGACCACCTGTAGTACTCGGACCAAAAGCTTCTCCCGGGAAGAAGAAACGCGGCCCTTGAACAGGAACAAGATGCTGGATTCGGCATAGAAATAATACGCCATGATGGTGCTGAAGGTGAAAAACAGCATGGCGATGGATACAAACTGGCTTCCGAAGCCCGCAAACACAGTGTCCACTGCGCTCTGGGTGAAGCCCGCGTAGTTGTTGCCCAGTTCCGGGGCGTTCTGCACCAGCATTCCGCCCTGGCCGTCCAAGATGTTGTAGGTACCGGAGCATAGGATCATAAGGGCCGTGGCGGTACAGACAAAAAGCGTATCCACATACACGGAAAACGCCTGCGCAAGGCCCTGCTGGGCGGGATGGCGCACATCGGCCGCGGCCGATGCAATGGCGCCTGTTCCCTGCCCCGCCTCATTGGAGAAGATGCCGCGCTTCACACCCATGGCAATGGTACTGCCCAGGATGCCGCCGCAAATGGGATCCATCCCGAACGCGCTGCGGAAGATAAGGCCGAAGACGGCCGGAACATCCTGAATATGGGAACCTACCACCACCAGGGCCATGATAATGTAGCCCAGGGCCATGAGCGGGGTCACGATGGAAGCCACCCTGGCAATGCGCTGCACGCCGCCGATAATGACAATGGCCATAAGCACCGCCATGCCAATTCCCGTGGCAAGCGGCGGAACGGGGAAGGCGTTATTCATAGAGGCCGATGCCCCGTTGGCCTGCACCGTCACCAGGAAGGATCCGCAGCAGATGAGGGTAATGATGGCAAAGACAACGCCCAGCCAGCGTTTTCCCAGTCCTTTCTCAATAAAACTGAAAGGACCGCCGCGGTAACCATAGGAATGCGGGAACTTGTAAAGCTGCGAAAGGGTAGATTCCACAAAGGCCGTGGAAGCCCCGAAAAAGGCCACCACCCACATCCAGAACACGGCGCCGGGCCCGCCATAGGCGATGGCCGTAGCCACGCCCACGATATTTCCGGTACCTACCCGGCTGGAAAGGGCTATGCAAAAGGCTTCAAAAGAGGAGATGCCGTCTTTACCCTGCTTCTTGCCCAGTAATGAGCGCAGCATAAGACCGAAACGCCTCACCTGCACCACCCGTGTGCGGAAAGAGAAATACAGGCCCGCAATGAGCAGAAGCCCGACCAGTCCGGGATTCCAGACTATGTCATTAAGGGTAGATACAAACTTCTCCATAAGGTTTACAGTCTTTTAGCGGTGGCAAGCATCCCGGTCTTTCACCAGCTGCTCCTTCAGCGCCTCCAGCGAGGGGAACTTGCGTTCGTCGCGGATGCGGCTCAAGAATCCTAGCCGCAGCGGCAGACCGTAAATCTCTTCATCAAAGTCCAGGATGTGCGTCTCAATGGTCCGGACCTTCCCGTCCACGGTAGGTCTGAGCCCTATGTTGCACATCCCCCTATAATATCGGCCCTGTACCTCCACCTCAACGGCATACACGCCATTGCTGGGGACCATTTTCAGCGGTTCGTACAGTTGCATGTTGGCCGTGGGGAAGCCGATGGTCCTCCCCAAACGGTTGCCCGCCACCACCACGCCATACAGCTCATAGTTATACCCCAGCATCCCGTTGGCCCGCTCCACATCCCCTTCTTCCAGCGCATTCCGGATTTGGGTACTGGACACGGCTCCTCCGTGAGCCAAATCGGGCAATTCTGCACACGCAAGCACCGAAAAGTCCATTCGGTGAGCAGATTCGGGCAATTCTGCACACGCAGCGGCAGTCAGATGATCGGAGCCGATGCGGTTATCGTACCCCATGACCACCAGGGTGGTTCCGAAGCGGGTGCGAAGGAAATGAAGGTATTCATCGGCCTTCATGGCGGCGAACTCACGGGTGAACGGGAGCACCTCCACGCGGTCTATGCCGCAGGCCAGCAGGCGCTGCTTCTTCTCCTCCAGGCTGCTCAGGAGCCGGAACTCGCGGGCGTCCTGCTGCAACACCGTCCTCGGATGCGGCCAGAATGTGACCACAATGGCCTCCTCTCCCCTTTCACGGGCAGAGGAGACCACGGTCTCCAAGACATGACGGTGTCCCAGATGGACTCCGTCAAAAAAGCCGGTGGTTACTACAGCCACTTGACGCACTCAAAAGCCTGACGGTGAGGCAGAAGCGGATGTTTGGCAAACACGCGGGCCCCCACCTGGTAGGCGCCGGTCTTCTCCGGCAACACCTTTGCGGTATACTTGGCCACGCCGTCCTTGAAGCTCTCCACCTTGCACTCCTGCACGTCTACGATGTGCAGCTTTCCGTGGGCATCGGCCTGGGCGAAAACGGCCTCCAGACCCACCTCGTCCGGGGTAAGGGAACCCAGCTGGAGCTCCATCTCGGCGTGGTACGGGGTTGCCATGGTGAGGTCGTAAGTAGTGGCCGACTGGCTGCGGGAAATCACGGTGATGTTCTCCCACTCGCGGCGCACGCGGTTCTTCCAGGCTGCCAGTTCGCGGGCCTTGGCGTAGTCCTTGGCTTTCATCTTCTTGACATCCTTGGACTGGGGCTCGTAGTACTGGTTGATGTAGTCCGTGAGCATGCGGTTGGTGGTGAAGTTGCAGGCCACCTTGGCAATGGTATTCTTGATGTAGCCGATCCACTCGGAACTGCGGCCCGTGGTGCGGTCTACATTATAATAGGCGGGAGCAATGTCGTTCTCCAGGATCTGGTAGATGGTAGCGGCATCCAGCTCGTTCTGGAAGTTGTTGTCTTCGTAGGCCTGCTCGATGGGAAGGGCCCAGCCGGCGCCTTCCTTGTAGCCCTCGACCCACCAGCCGTCCAGCACGGAGAAGTGCATGGTGCCGTTCATGGCCGCCTTCTCGCCGGAGGTACCGGAAGCTTCCTGGGGACGGGTGGGGTTGTTCATCCACACATCCACGCCCTGGACCATGCGCTTGGCCAGCGTGATGTCGTAACCGGGCACGAACACAATCTTGCCGATGAAGCGGGGATCCTTGGAGATGTCCACGATCTGCTTGATGAGGTCCTGACCGGCCTTGTCGGCCGGATGGGCCTTACCGGCAAAGAGGAACTGCACGGGCTGGGCGGGATTGTTCACAATCTTGTCCAGGCGGTCCAGGTCACGGAACAGCAGCGTAGCACGCTTGTAGGTAGCGAAACGGCGGGCGAAACCGATGGTGAGCACGTCGTCGCGCAGGTTCTCCAGGATGGTCACAATCTGGGACGGGCTGTAATGGTTGCTGATGGTCTTGTCCTGCAGACGCTCGCGCAGGAAGGCGATGAGCTTGGCCTTCAGCTGCTGCTTCACGCCCCAGACCTCTCCGTCCGACACACCGTAGATGCCCTCGAAGCAGGACTTGTCATAGTGGTGGGTGGCAAAGGCGGGGCCGAACACGCGGGCGTGCACGGGCTTCCACTCGGGGGCGCACCAGGTAGGATAGTGAACGCCGTTGGTCACATAGCTCACGAAGAGCTCCTCGGGCAGGTAACCCGGGTACATGTGGGAGAAGATTTCCTGGGACACCTTGCCGTGCAGCATGGATACACCATTGATATTCTGCGAGATATTGGCGGCAAGGTTGCTCATGGAGAACTTCTCGTTGGGATCCAGCGGATTGTCCTTACCCAGGGACATGAGGGTTTCCCAGTCAATCTTCAGGCGGCCGGGATAATGGCCGATGTACTGGCGAAGCAGGGGCTCCTCAAAGGCATCGTGACCGGCGGGAACCGGCGTATGGGTGGTGAACAGCGAGCTGGCGCGCACCACTTCCAGGGCCTCGGAGAAGTCCAGGTTGTCCTTTTCGATATACTCGCGCAGGCGCTCCAGGCCGATGAAAGCGGCATGGCCTTCGTTGCAGTGGTATACCTGGGGATCCAGGCCCAGCTTGCGCAGGGCGCGGATACCGCCCACGCCCAGCAGGAGCTCCTGCTTGAGGCGGTTCTCCCAGCTGCCGCCGTAAAGATGATAGGTCACCTCACGGTCTTCGGGCCGGTTGGCCTCGTAGTCGGCATCCATCAGGTACAGGTCGGTACGGCCCACTTCCACCTTCCACAGGCGGGCGGTGATGTTGCGGCCCGGGAACGCCACGGAAGTGGTGACCCAGTTGCCGTCCTTGTCCATCACGGGCACGGCGGGAATCTTGGTGAAGTCCTGGGCGTCGTAACCGGCCACCTGGTATCCCTGGGCGCTGAGCACCTGGTTGAAGTAACCGTAGCGGTACAGCAGGCCCACGGCCACCAGGTTGGTGTTCATGTCGGAGGTTTCCTTGAGGTAGTCGCCGGCCAGGATACCCAGACCGCCGGAGTAAATCTTCAGGGAGGTGTCCAGACCGTATTCCATGCAGAAATAGGCGATGGAAGGGTCTTTGCGCTGGGCCTTGGCGGCCATGTAAGTATCGAACTCGTCCAGCACGCTCTTCATGCGGGCCAGGAAGTCCTTGTCTTCGGACAGCTGCTGGAAACGCTTAAGACTCACGGTGTCCAGCACTGCCAGCGGGTTGTGGCCACTCTTGTGCCACACATCGGGATCAATGGATTTGAACAGGTCCTTCGCGCTCTCGTTCCAGCACCACCAAAGGTTCTTGGAGAGTTTCTCCAGGCGGGAGAGTTTCTCGGGAAGGTGTCGGGTTACCAGGATGCTTCTCCAGCTGGGGCTGGTAACGTCGGCTTTAAAATATTGCATAGTCTTCTTTTGGGATTTGTAAGTGTCTATTTGTCCCAGCACTTTGTTAAGAGCCAGGGAATAGGCCTTCTGATAATACACTATCTGGTTGGTCCAGAGGGCAATCTGGGCCACTTTCCGGGCATTTTCCCGGTAGGCGTTGCGCTGGTCCAGATCCAGCTCGGCAATCTCCCGGATACGGGCCATGACGCCATCCACTACCTGGCTGTAATTGTTGTCGTCGCGGTCCAGCACCGTAATGCCGGGATGCTTGCCTTTGTAGTGGGAACGCACCCACATCCCGAATCCGGCCAGGGTGGTGGTAAGGGTGGGTACCCGGAAGGCCAGGGCCTCCAGCGGGGTGTACCCCCAAGGTTCATAATAGGACGGGAACAGGGCCAGGTCCAGACCGCACAGGAGGTCGTAATAGGGCATGTTGAACACGCCGTCGTCCCCGTTCAGGTAGGAAGGGATGAAGTACACCTTCACCTTGTCGCCCAGGGCGTTGGTGAGGCCCACTTCGCGCAGCCGGCCGGTGACCGTATCGTACTCCGCATTCATGAGATAATGCGAAGTCTGGGTCCTGTATTCGGGATTCCCGTTACCGGAGAGCTTGGCCACCAGTTCCTTGTCCGGACCGTGATGGCCGGAAGGAATCATGATGAAGGCCTGGATGCTGCGTCCGTCGTAATCGGAATGATTCACTTTGTCAAGGGCATCGATGAACACATCGATGCCCTTGTTACGGTACTCGTAACGGCCGCCGATTCCAATGAAAATGGCATTGGAAGGCACCTCTTCGCCGCTCATGGCCGTTGCTACCTGGACCAGCCGGTCGCGGGCGGCATCGTGCAGCCGCTCGTATTCCTGGTCCGAGGCCGGCGTGAAGCTGTTCTCGAAACCGTTGGGCGTAACCACATCCACGGCGCGTCCCAGGAACTGCTCGCACTCCTTGGCGGTAATCTCGCTCACAGTAGTAAAGGCATCGGCATTCTGGGCCGATACTTTCTCGAGGGAATAAATGGCCATCACGTTGAAGCGGCGGGCCATCTCGTCTCCGTTGTACTGCTCGATATGGTCGTACAGGGGCAGGTTGTTGCCGGCCAGGCAACGTCCCATCATGGTGGCGTGGGTGGTGAACACCGTAGCCACGGGCACGGAGGACTTCTTCAGTTCCAGCACACCGGCGCCCGTCTGCCACTCGTGGAACTGGGCCACCACCTTCTCCCCTCCCTTGAGGTTGTAATTGTAAAAGCTCTCGATTACCCGTCCGGCCAAAACGCCGAATACGGCCGATTCCTTGTAGTCCCAGTTGCCGGACAGGGAGTCTACGCCAAACTCTGTCCAGAGGTCTCCCAGGATGGTATCGGCCTCGGGCAGATGCTGCTTGTAGTCCACCAGGATGGCTACGGGCTTACCGGGAATGTTCCACCGGCCCACGCGGAGGGTCAGGCCCTCGGTCAGGGCCTGTGCCTTCCACGAACGGTACAGCATGGGATCTTCCAGGAAGTCCGGGTTGTCGGTCCGGTGCATCCACACATCGGGGCCGATGAAAATGTGGCGCCGTCCCAGCTCGGACTGCAAATGAAGTGCTTTGGTGGCAATCACGGTATAGATACCGCCCACCTTGTTACACACTTCCCAACTAACTTCAAACAGGTAATCTGCCTGCAATAACTCTTTCTTCTTTGCCATCGACCTTATTTCTTCTTCGCTACAGTCTTACGCACGGGCTTTTTGGCAGGAGCCTTCTTCATCTCTTTGTGGGCGGTTTCCTTCACGTCCAGGGCGGCACGCTTCTCGTCCAGACGGATCTGGAAGTCGGAAATCACGTTCATATAGTTGATGAAGGCCTCGTAGGGAGTGTCGTACGGGTTAAAATACTTGTGCACTTCTCCGTCAGAGAAGAACTTGGTGCACATATAATAGAAGTGGTCGCTCTCCTGCAGGTGGCCGAAATCGTTCCACAGGTCCGGATCGTTCACGATGGAGAGCTTCTCCGTCATGGCGTACACCTTCTTGAAGGCCTCGCTCTGGAGCTCGTTGCCCAGCCAGGCGGTGACGTCGCGCTCTTCATCGGCCCAGGAGATGGGATCCTCCACGGCGATGTCCGAGACGGGTTTGTACTTCTTCACAATCTCTGCGGGCGTGGCGAAGCCGAAGGTTCCGTCGGCAAGGACGGCACCCGGAAGGGCCTTCATGAAGGCAAAGATGCCGCTTTCCTCGCTCTGGTGCTCTCCAAAGGTCTCGTAATCCATGAACAGGTTCACGATATCCCCTTCCTTGGCGCTTTCCTTCATCCAGTTCACATACTTCTCGGCGGTGAGGGGCCACATGTTCCATCCCTTGTTGGAGAAACGGAAGGCGATGTCGTCGGAGAGGGTGTAGTTGCGGAGGAGGAGCTTGAGCTTGGGCTGGGTTTCTCCGGTGTACACATAGTTGGGGCTCTGCCAGCCCATGATGTGGCGGGCGCCCTCGGTGAGCATGGTCTTGTAGCCCATGTC